>Ga0209537_1000913_pt1 | contig 34928 bp, 32 predicted proteins | sample BioPla4DNA1_FD_187698 | JGI IMG/M metagenome (GOLD analysis project Ga0209537, IMG submission 187698) | Biogas fermentation microbial communities from Germany - Plant 4 DNA1 (SPAdes) (version 2) | ecosystem: Engineered > Bioreactor > Anaerobic > Digestate | place: Bielefeld, North...
GGATTAGGAATAGTATTTGAACTGGTAGGATTCTATAATATCAATCATGATGTTACCTTGAAGCAAAAGAAGATGAACCTCATAAAATCAAAAATCAGGAGTTTTTAAAACGCCACTTTAAAATGCCCGGGGCCGCCAACAAGAGATATGTTCTCTTTGTTGGCGGTTTTTTTAAGGTAATTAAAAATATGCAAAGTTCTTAGTAAATACAGATTGACATTTTGGTCTATAAGATATAGACTTATTATATAAGATCGATAACTTATAGACCAGGGGGTTTGTTATGAAAGAATATAAACTAACAGAAAGTGAAGAGAAGTTTGCGGAACTAATTTGGCAGAATGAGCCGATTGGCTCCGGTGATCTTGTTAAGCTATGTGAAAAGGAACTGAACTGGAAAAAATCCACGACATATACGGTACTGAAAAAGTTATGTGATAAGGGCATTTTTAAAAATGAGAATGCAATAGTATCAGCATTAATCACAAGGGATGAATATTATGCCAGGCAAAGTATACGTTTTGTAGAGGATACCTTTGGAGGGTCTTTGCCGAAGTTTCTGACAGCTTTTATAAGCGGTAAGAAATTAAGCAGACATCAGGCTGAAGAGTTAAAAAGGCTGATTGATGAACACAAGGAGGTACAGTAATGAGTGAACTGTTTCTTGCCGTTTTAAATATGAGCCTTACGGCGAGCTATGTAATCCTTTATGTGATACCTGTCAGGCTGTTACTCAAAAAAGCACCAAAAATCATCTCCTATGTTTTATGGAGTGTGGTTGCATTTCGTCTTTTAATTCCTTTTTCCTTTGAAAGCATATTCAGCCTTTTGCCCGGGAATACGAATGCTGTTCCGATACCGTATGACATTGTCTATCAGCAAAGTCCGCAGATTAACAGCGGAATAGAAGCGGCAGATTCATTTGTAAACCAATCGCTTCCCGCGCCGGCTGTGGGAGCAAGTGTGAATCCGCTGCAGATTTATATGGAAATAGGGGCATACATCTGGGTTTCAGGCATAATAGCATTGCTTGTTTATAGTCTTGTTTCTGTTCTGCTGTTAAAAAGAGAACTGAAAGGTGCGCGGCTGATAGAGAAAAACATCTTTGAAGCGAAGAATCTAAGAACGCCGTTTGTGCTTGGATTAATATACCCAAGGATATATTTGCCGGCTGGATTGAGTATGGAGGAGCAAAATTATATACTTATCCATGAACAGACCCATATCCGCCGGAAGGATTATATCATAAAAACTATTGCTTTCTTAATAGTATCCATTCACTGGTTTAATCCCCTTGTGTGGATAGCGTTTAAGTTAATGAACACGGATATGGAACTGTCCTGCGATGAAAGAGTATTGAAAGTGATGAATCAGGATATCAGAAAGCCTTATGCAAATTCACTGCTGTCTCTTGCTGCCGGAAAGCATATTATAAATGGAAGTCCGCTTGCCTTCGGCGAAGGAAATGTAACGGGAAGGATTAAAAATGTGTTAAACTATAAGAAATTTTCCTTCTGGGTAGTTGCCGTATCAGTGGTAACCGTAATTATAGCAGGAGTTGCACTGGTTACAAATCCTAAACAAAGGGGCGCAATTAAAACGGAAGATAAATTAACCGGAAACACTAAGAATACAGCGGAAGCGGCAAGTAATACTGAATATAAAAAAGTAAAGGTTGAGTTTGTCTCCGGCATGATGGGCTTTAAGTCGGCAAACGAGTTTGAAACATCCGATTCAAAGATAGTCGCGTCCATTGAATCAACTCTGCGAACAAGCCTTACACCTGCAGAAGAGGATGATTTGGAAAACAATAATACCAATAAGTATAAAATAGAGCTATACAATGACACAGGCAAATATAGCTTCTTAATTTACTATGACACGCTTTATGATAAAGCCCGTATAGCTAAAGACGGCGGTCTTTACGAGGTAAGCACGGACTTTGCGCGCTATATCGATTCCTTTCTGGAGAATACAAGCATTACAGTTTATATAGATAAGGCCGATGCGGTGGCACTTTTTAAGGAATATGGTTGGACGCTTGACTATCAGATTAATGGAATGAATAAAAAGCTTGATAACATTAAAGCATTGTCCGGTTTTAATCCGAACGCATATTATTTTGCTTACAACAATGAGCTGTCGAAGGATATCGGTCTGGACATGAGCGGATACTCCGATACCGGCATTGATGTTGAAATCTACAGGATTCATGAGAGTATGCCGCAGGAGTTTTATCCGATACAGGATTGCAGAGGTATTGTTGTAAGAAATAATAGCAAAATAATTGGCGCATTCATAAGCGCCGGACGACACAGCGCTTTTAACGCCTGTAGCCTTAAGGGAAACAGCTTTGAAAAGGTTACCGGGCAAACGCTTAACGAATGGCTTGCGGACATGATTCAGGCTGACGGCCTTGAAACAAGCCTGTCAAAATTAGAACCGGAACAGGTTATTGAAAAATATTTCACGGCACTGAATAATAAAGACGATAAGACAGCGGAATACTGTATCTCGAAAAAAACCCTGTTGGGTAGTTTAACATCAAATATGCAAAACAGTGAATTATATAATGATAGTGTTGTATTGCCATTAACGGGGGCCGATTTCGGTGCAGCATCATCTTTGGGAAACCTGAAATCCGCAAAACTGTTGAAAACCGAACTTTTTGATGAGCCCGATAAATACACAAAAATCTACAGCGTAACGGTGGACCTTCAATACAGGAATGACTTTATCATCAGCAGCGGGCAGCAGCAATGGGATTGTCTAATGGTTTACGAATCTCCGCAGACCGGGTGGAAAATAGAAGCTTTCGGACATTAAAGCGAATATCCGCTGATGTCGGAATAGGGACGAGGGGACAGGTTCATTGTCCCTGCTTGCCTCTTATTTAAAAAACTGTTATACTTCTTATGAGGTGGTAATAAATGCCAAGGCAAGCGCGAAAAAAGAGCAGCTGTGGGATATATCACATCATGCTAAGAGGTATCAATAAGCAAAATCTATTTGAAGACAACGATGACAGGCAACGATTTATAGACACTGTTGGGTATTATAAAGCCATAAGTGGATATAGCTTATATGGGTATTGTCTTATGGACAATCATGTTCATCTCCTTGTTAAAGAAGCTGGTGAAAGTATATCCATGGGAATCAAGCGAATCAGCAGCAGCTTTGTCTATTGGTATAATCAAAAATACAATCGATGCGGACACTTATTTCAAGAGCGATATAAAAGTGAGGTTGTAGAAAACGAGGGATATTTTCTAACGGTTCTAAGATATATCCATCAAAACCCAATAAAAGCGGGAATAGTAAAAGACGTTGAGCAATATCCATGGAGCAGCTATCGCGAATATACGGGAGTTGCTAACATTACGGATGTAGATTTTGCTTTAGGGATTTTTTCTGCCGACAGAGTGAAGGCAATTGAATTATTTAAGAAGCACACCGAAGAAGAGAGTAAAGACCAATGCCTGGAGGTAAGAGAAACTATAAGAGTATCTGACGAAGAAGTCATAGCGCAAATGAAACAACTGGGGATTCAGACAGTTAACCAGCTACAGAGACTTGAAAAAAAGAAGAGAAATGAGATAATAAGGACAATAAAGAGAATTGAGGGTGTCAGTATAAGGCAGATGTCAAGGATCATAGGCTTATCAAAAAGTGTGATTAGCCGAATTTAATTGGGACAACGGACCTGTCCCCTCGTCCCATGTCCCCTCGTCCCAGGTGGGACAATGAACCTGTCCCCTCGTCCCAGGGTGGTATAACAATGCAATTTAAGTTGTATAAGGATGTTCATGAGTTTTACAATGATACCTATGATGTGTTATTGCGGCATGAGTCGCAGAATATGATTCTCCTTGGAAATATCATAATTGGACATGAAGGAAAAGACAAAAAGGAATGGCGTGACCCTGTAAATTGGCTTATGGCAACTGTTTCGGATGAAAACGGTATTAGGCTTACCGCTTTAATGACACCGCCTTTTAATCTTACGCTTTATGCTACAGACAATATAATTGATTCAAAAGCTGTTAACTGCCTTGTGGAAGGACTGAAGGACCATGAAATTCCCGGCGTGACAACCGAAAAAACGTTGGCAGAGTGTTTTGCCAAAGAGTATACCGCCAGAAAGGGTTTGAACTTTAATATAACGATGAGCCAACGCATATATGAGCTTGATGAAGTAAACCCGGATATAAAACAATTTGGCACCGTTCGTTTGCTGGATGAAAAGGATATGCATTATTTCCCGTATTGGCTCGAGGCATTTAGCGCTGCAAAAACTTATGGAAAAACAGATATGTCAATCCCGCAGCAGGACGGGGAAACTTATCGCTATCATATATCAGCGAAAAAGTTATATATTTTGGAAGTCGACGGGATGCCTGTATCGATGGCAGGCTATACAAGGGTACTGCCAACAGCGATAGGCATAGCATATGTATATACCCCTCCTTATTTTCGCGGTAAGGGTTATGCCACGTCATGCGTGGCTCAAATCAGTAAAATGGCATTAGACAAGGGATTTTCCAGGTGTGTGTTATATACGGATTTACAAAACCCGGTATCAAACAGCATTTATCAGAAAATAGGATATAAAGCTGTCTGCGATTCTCTCATGCTAAAATTTGAATAAAAAATCCGTAGATCAGTTGTATGTTATCGGGTATCCGCTTCTGTTACGGATGAGAACACATTAAGGCGCGAACCTGATGTACTTCGGGGAATAAAAATAATCCGAAGATTCTTTTAACGTCGGATGAAGTCGATGAAAACACCATATAAGATTTATAAACCTTATTTTCATTATTTATATGTTTATAAAAAATTAAATTAAGGTATTAAATAAATAGATAGGTTAATTAAATAAAAAATCCTGGGCCGACTGTTGGGACTATAATCTTTTTATGAAAGTAAGCGTTTTTATTTATAGATTTTTATACAAAACAGGCTCTTGAAATGTTATGTTAGATGAAGAGATTGAAGGTTGTATATAGATTGGATTGAAAAATTTTATGATTATTAAATAATTGAATACGAGGCTGATATTTTACAGCTAAGAAGGTTTTAAAGCAACTGTCCGGAGGTATTTCAATGAACACACCAAAAACGATACTTAGTCTTTACCTGCTTTTCGCGGTTATATTAGCCCAGTTTTTTGCTGCGTACTTCTTTTCAAAGGGCAGAACCAGCTATCGAAAGGCATTCTCTGCGATGGTTTTATGTATCAGTATTTATTTGTTTGGATATTTAATGATTGTTAACAGCAGCAATCTACAGGAAATGATTTTCTGGAATCAGATTCAATATTTTGGATTGCCCTTTATTTCCGTATTATGGATGTTGGTGGCTCTTCTTTATACAAAAACTATCTATTCCCTGAAAACCTGGATGGCGCTTGTACTTTTTTCTGTACCTGTTATAACTGTTATTGCCCGGCTGACTAATTCCTGGCATCACTTTTTCTATACAAAATGGGAATTGCGGCAGTTCTATGAATATAATTTCTTGTATATGGAAAGGGGTTATTGGTATTATGTTAACATTGCTTATACCATATTATGCTTGTTTTTTGCCGTTATCATTTACTTAGTTGGGTACCTGAAGAATAAGGCCGGTTATACCAAACCCCACTTTCTGGTTTTTTTATTTGCTTCCTTACTGCCTTTCATTGGTATAATACTGATTCTCTTCGCTTTCGAAGAGTGGAGCATCGATTATTCCGCTTTAATAATGCCTGTTTCTCTGCTTATTATAAGTTATGGCATTTTAAAATACGATTTTTTGGAAATTAGAACTCTGGCCCGGGAAACAATCTTTGAGAACAACTTTGCAGGTATGCTGGTACTGGGTCCGGGGAAAAGGATAATAGACTATAATAAGGCCGCTGAAAAGTTTTTTAAAGCAATAAACATCTCACTGAATAACTATCCCATAGAGCATATTCTTGAACGGGAGCCAAAGTTGTTGGAAGTTTTCGAAAGTGAGAGCAGCCGTGATTTTTCTTTGATCATAGATGGAGAAAAACGGTTTTTTGAGATCGACGTGGTTCCATTGGGGGATCCCAGCGATGGAAACACGAGAATGCTTAAATCTATCCGTGATGTTACGGAAGAAAGGAAAATTCAGGAGAAACTGAAGTTTTTGGCTACAACAGATTCTTTAAGCGGCCTGTATAATCGGGCGGAATTTATGAATTTGGCCAAAAAAGCGTTTTTACGGGCCAAAAGGAATAATGAGGAACTATCATTGCTGATAATGGATTTGGATAATTTCAAGCTCATCAACGACACCTTTGGGCATGCGGCAGGAGATGAAGTTATTCGTGATGTTGGAAGTATCATAAAGACGAGCTTCCGAAAAACCGATATTACAGGGCGCTTGGGAGGAGAAGAGTTTGCCGTGGTTTTAAAGAACGCTTCTTTGAAAGAAGCGAAAAGAGTAGCGGAAAAGTTTCGGGATTTTGTTACCAGGAGAAAAGTTATTTACGAGGGACAGGAAATTGGTTTTACGGTAAGTATTGGAATCGCTGTAATCCGCGATGATATCAACGATATTGAAGATATTTTAAAAAAGGCGGACAGTGCCCTTTATAAGGCAAAAGCGAAAGGGCGGAATTGTGTCGCAACCTAGGGACAACGGACCTGTCCCCCCGTCCCAGGTGGGACAACGGACCTGTCCCCTTGTCCCCTTCAACATGGGAGTTATTTGGATGCTTCTGAAAATAACCAACGGATGTGTTGCTTTTGGTACAAACATCGTGTTATCCGGAATAGATTTTGAGATCAATAAGGGCGAAAAGATTGCGGTGGTCGGCAGAAACGGCTGCGGAAAGACGACACTGCTGAAACTGATCGTCGGCGAATATGATCTGACAAAGCTTGATAACGGCGAACCGTCGTCCATTGTGAAGCAAGCGAATGTGAATATCGGCTATCTGCAGCAGATCACCTTCGAGGATGAATCCATAACCCTTGAGGACGAGGTAAAGAAGGCTTACAAAACTATTATCGAGATTGAAAACAGCATGGAAAAGCTTTTAGCGGAAATCGAAAGCCAGCCAAGCGGTGAAGCTCTGACAAAGTATTCCCAACTTCAGGAAAGATTCGAGCTGCTCGACGGATACAGCTATAAAAAGGAATATGAAATAGCCATCAGGCAGTTTGGCTTTACCGAAGAGGATAAGGCAAAGCCCCTGTCCGGCTTTTCGGGAGGACAGCGGACAAAAATCGCTTTTATCAGGCTTTTGCTAAGTAAGCCCGATATTTTGCTGCTGGACGAGCCCACGAACCATCTTGACATCAATGCCATCGAATGGCTGGAGGAATACCTGAAGTCCTATAAAAACGCTGTGGTCATTGTTTCCCATGACAGGGAGTTCCTTGATAAAATAGTAAACCAGGTCTATGAGATCGAGCGGGGAAGAATCACAAAATACAGCGGTAACTATTCAGCCTTTGCAATCAAAAAGCGGGATGACTGGGAAAAACAGCAAAAGGAGTATATCGCGCAGCAGAAGGAAATCGCCCGCTTAAGCGGTCTTGTTGAACGTTTTCGATACAAGGCGTCCAAAGCGGCCATGGCCCAGTCGAAGCTGAAGCAGATAGAGCGAATGGACATTGTTGATGCGCCTGAAAAAACGGATACAAGAACCTTTCATGCCAATTTTGAGCCGGAATACCAAAGCGTCAGACAGGTGTTATCGGTGAACGAGCTTACGATAGGTTATGATAAACCGCTGGCAACCATTTCTCTTGATATCCGGCGCGGTGACAAGATCGGCATCATCGGCGGAAATGGCCTGGGCAAATCGACGTTCCTGAAAACCATTGTCGGAAAGCTGCCCGCGCTTGGCGGTTCCTGTGTTTACGGCGACCGGGTGAAGATCGGATACTTTGATCAGCAAATGGCGCGGTATGAAAATGATAAAAACGTGCTGGATGAGTTTTGGGACGAGTTCCCGGAATTGACGCATTCGGAGGTCCGAAGCGCCCTTGGAGCCTTTCTTTTTTCGGGAGAGGATGTCTTTAAGCCGGTGAATGCTCTATCGGGCGGAGAAAAGGTGCGCCTTGAGCTGTGTAAAATTTTTCAGCGCAGGCCTAATTTCCTGATCCTCGATGAGCCTACAAACCATATGGATATCATTGGAAAGGAAACCCTGGAAAAGATTCTGAAGAAATACACCGGAACCATTCTGTTTGTGTCTCATGACCGGTATTTCATCAAGCAGGCGGCAACCTCGGTATTGGTCTTTGAAGAGGACGGCGTCCGGCTTTACCCTCACGGATACGAGTATTACCTGGAGCAGGCCGCGAAAAAAGCGGCCGTGCAAAAAACACAAAACACCCGGGAAGCCAGGGGAAAGAAAAGCTATACAACGCCGGCAAAGGAAAAAGCGAAACGCGCGGCAAGAATCAAAAAGCTCGAAGAAAACCTGGCGCAATGCGACGCGATCATCGCAAGGCTTAAGGCAGAGCTTGCCTCACCGGAAAATATGTCGGATTATATACGGTTAACCGAGCTTCAAAAGCAATTGTCCGAGCAGGAGGAACTGCATCTTGCATACCTCGAAGAATGGGACAAACTGATGGATGAAAGCATGAGCATACGGCTGCTTTAGTCTCAACGGGGATAATGATGAATGGAAATGACCGTTCCGGTTCTGCCGTGGGTTGTTCCGCTGCCGCGAATCATTTTGTCCGCTTTATTGATGCACCGGCTTAATGTGTCTATAGCGTTTTGAATATCGTTGCCGTATTTAAGATACAGTTCGATTACATTCCCTTTTACCGTCAATTCACTTTTGCTGCGGAGATAAAAGGGCGAACTAAACCACACAAACATTAATCCGTCTAACCATTGTTTCCCCGGAGCATCTTTCAATTCTGCCCTGATCCTGTATCGGGACTCATTACTCCGGCCATTATGCATTGCGGATAGCGAAATATGATCCAACTTCATAGCAATTCCCCCAGACTTTGCTTTAATAACGGAAAAAACCGCCCGGCAATTTCAACACATAAGGCATCATGAGCGAGCAATGCGGTTAAGCAGAAAAGCCGCCCGTTTCAACGACGCGTGAGCAGAGGATTTTGCTGAAAGTGGCATTAATCTGTTCTAATAGATATTATTCACCGAAAACGATAATTTAATGCAGATACCGCTTGCAAACATGAATATTTTAAACCTAATAAAAGTTTCCTGCCAAAAACACATGTTTATGCCCGATGATGGCAAACATATCCGTTCTTATTAACAGGCGTAAAGTTTACTTTATCAATGGACGCAGAATAACTGTCGCAAGAGGAGGAATCTTTAAAACCATTGAATAAGGTTTTTGATGATACGACAAATTTTCGGATTTTATGACATTGCAATTTAATACATTGCTGCCGCCGTATTTTTCGCTGTCGCTGTTGAATATTTCAACGTAAGCCACGTCCACAGGCGCTCCGATGCGGTAATTGTCGTGAACCGCGGGAGTGAAATTGCACACGAATATCAGCATATCACGCCAGTCTTTCCCTTTCCGTATAAACGACACGATGCTGTGTTCGGTATCGTTGCAGTCAATCCACTCAAAGCCTTCATAATGGAAATCAACTTCATACAATGCCGGTTCAGAAAGATAAAGATGGTTCAGGTCTTTCACGAAATCATGCATTTTTTTATGCATCGGGTAATCAAGCAGGTGCCAGTCTAAGCTCTCTTTGTATTTCCATTCTATGAACTGCCCGAACTCGCCGCCCATAAACAGAAGTTTTTTGCCCGGGTGGCCGATGAAATAACAGAGCGCGGCCCTCAATCCCGCAAATTTCTGCCAGTAATCGCCGGGCATTTTGTTAAGCAAAGAGCATTTTCCGTGTACCACCTCGTCATGAGAAAGAACAAGGATAAAATTCTCCGACCATGCGTACATGAATGAAAATGTAATCAGGTTCTGGTGATGTTTACGGTATATCGAATCCATACTCATATACTTTAAAAAATCATTCATCCATCCCATGTTCCATTTATGCGAAAAGCCAAGGCCTCCGTCATGCACCGGTCTTGTCACCATAGGCCAGGATGTGGACTCTTCGGCAATCATCAAAATGTTTGGATAGTATTTGTAGACCACCGTATTAAGGTGACGCAGGAAATCTATCGCCTCCAGGTTTTCACGTCCGCCGTACCGGTTCGGTATCCATTCCCCCTCCTTGCGGCCGTAGTCAAGATAGAGCATGAAAGCTACAGCGTCAACCCTAAATCCGTCAATATGATAGACATCAAACCAGTATAAAGCGTTCGATATAAGAAAGTTTTTAACCTCGTGGCGGCCAAAGTTAAAAATGTGTGTCCCCCATTCCCAATGTTCACCGCGTCGTTTGTCTTCATGTTCGTACAGCGCTGTTCCGTCAAAGCGTGCAAGTCCATGCCCGTCTTTTGGAAAATGGGCGGGAACCCAGTCAAGAATAACTCCAAGCCCGTTATTGTGACAGGTGTCAACGAAATACTTAAAATCCTCCGGGGTGCCGTAGCGTGCCGTTAATGCATAGTAGCCCGTTACCTGGTATCCCCACGAGCCTGCGTACGGATGCTCCATAACGGGAAGCAGTTCAAGATGTGTATACCCCATTTCTTTCGCGTACGGGATTAACTGCTCCGCAAGCTGCCGGTAGGAAAGAGGCCTGAAGCCTGTTTCTGAATCCGGATCGGGATCTGGTTCCTGGCGCCACGAACCAAGGTGTACCTCGTATATGTTTACGGGCTTATCGAACGTGCTTTCCCGGTCTCTTCGGCGCATCCACGCGCCGTCGGTCCATTCGTAATTATCCAGGTCATAAACCTTTGAAGCGGTCTTCGGCGGCTTTTCGGCATAAAACGCATACGGATCGGCCTTAAGATATATCTCGTTAAACGGTGTTTTTATTTCGTATTTGTATATATCGTTTTTAATGACGCCCGGGATAAACAGCTCCCAGACTCCGGAGCTTCCCATCATCCTCATTTGGTGCCGGCGCCCGTCCCACTGGTTGAATGTTCCGACAACGCTTACCCTTTTCGCGTTCGGAGCCCAGACGCAGAACGAAGTGCCTTTTACCCCGTTTATTTCGCGCGGGTGCGCGCCGAGCTTTTCGTATATGCGATGGTGGTTGCCCTCGTTGAACAGGTACAGGTCGTAATCGGAAATTGTCGGCCAGAAGGAATAGGGGTCGTATGTTTCAAAAATGTGGCCGGTGCAATTCTTAACCCTGAACTTATATAAGTTTGATTCAAACGGTTCGTCGCGGACAAGGACAAAAAAGCCGCGCCCGTCATGCTTGTGCATTTTTTCCGGCAATCCGTCCGAAGGGCTGATAACGTCAATCTCCGCGGCCTCCGGTATGTAAGCGCATATGACGGTTTTACCGTCTATATGGTGCATTCCCAGCAGCTCATGCGGGTTTTTGCAATACCCTGACAATATCGCCTCATTGACATTTTCATTAATAACAATGTCCATAGATCCTACCCCTCTAACTATCTTTTTACAGTATACCCATTTAAGATTTGTAGAAATCAATTGCAATGTATCTCTTAAGCTGCATTCCGCTAAATCCGCAAATAACGGAAGTAACCGGTTGGCAGTTTCGGCAAATTAATAAGCTTATGCGGGCATTACTCCGAAGCGGAATTACCGGCCGGGGCATAAAATCTGATCCGCTGCCTGATTTTGGTTATATGGCAGGTACATCGGATGAAAAACTTTTGCCCGGTTTTATTGTACATGGCTTAATTAATGATATCCGAATAACAAAAATTTATAACCGCGGGCTCAATTGGTGCTGCATCTTTCGAACTCATATAAAATGTGGTAAAATTTATATTCAAGTTAACACCGGGTTTTGCGGCATATCGGCCCAAGGCCTGTTTTAGCATTAAATCCTTAAGACTATGTTATGCTTGTATATCGGAAATATGCACTGGTTTAACCGTTTCAGTAAAAGAATACAGAGGAAACATGTATGTACAGCAACAAGCCGATTTTTTTCATAGAAGATAGAAGAAAAAAACCCGACGCGTTATGCGTGTGGCTTGAAATTGCAAGCATTGCCGTATGGGTTTTGCTGTTCTGCGTGCTCATTTTTTACCAAAAAGCGCTGCCGCAGGTCGAGACTTTTTTTGACCGGTTTTTTGGAATTGAGGTCAGGGACACGTGGGATTACAGCAAACTGGACATAGCGTTTTATCTTCTGGTTTTCCTTTTTTTGTTCAGCGCGCTTTCGGTTTTTCTTAATTCTAAACGGCTAAAAAGAAAAACCGATCGAATAAGAAGATCGTTCATCATTTCATTGATCGGCTCGTTTACAGGTATTATTATCTACCTGTTTGGTTATTTGTTGTAATGGGACGGCTGCTGTCAAGCGCCTGAAGCATCCTGTAAATAATCGTTGCCGCTTCCGCCCTTGTCGCAGTGGCGGCAGGCCCGAGTTTGTTATTGCCAATCCCGTTAATTATTCCCGCGTATTTCATGGCCGCAAATGCCGATTGTGCGTATGGGGCAATTTCCCGGTAGTCGTCGAACTCGTACAGAATATACAGCGGGGGCTGTTCAAGGCTAAGATCAGCTACTTTCATCGCTCTTGATGAATAGTATACAATATCCTGGCGTGTTATCGGGGTATCGGGATAAAACCTCATGTTTTCATCAGGCTCGATAATTCCGTGCCGGTAAGCGGTCATAATCCAGCGGTGATGCCAGTTGTCAGGGGTAACATCCCTGAAACTGCCCAAAGGGGTCTCGGGGAAAGAAAAGCATGCGACGAGAAGTTTAATGAATTCAGCTCTTGAAATATTCCCGTAAGGATTAAAATTCCCTTTGCCGTCACCTTCTATAACGCCCATTGACGCAAGGGCTTCAATGGCATTTTTAGCCCATGGATGGCTTCCGATATCATTGAACTGTATTTTTTGCGGCGTTTCAACGGTAATTTCATTGCTTTCAAAAGACTCGCCCGCGGCATTTTTGGACTTGACGATGTATGTGTACTTCCTTCCGGGCAAGACGGAATCATCGACGAACACGGTCATGTTTTCACGGGCAGTCCCTATCTCTCTGAACTGCAAGCTGCTGCCGCCTTTTCTGTATATTACGAACTCTTCTTCATTGTCAGACATATCAACCCAGTTTAAAACTATCCGGTTGGAGCCTATAATGGTAGGGTACGAAAGGCTTGGAGTCGCAGGCAGCCTTGTTGAATAAAACACTTCATTCGTAAAAGCTTCATATGCCGGGTATTCGCTGTACGCACGGACACGCAGCGTATAGTCGACTCCCGGCTCGGGAATGAAACGGTATAACACAGTGTCTTTATATAGCGTGTCAAGGGTCTGCCAAGCACCGTACGCGGAAGTTTTATATTCAACGATGTAATACCGCTCATAGTCGGAAAAATCATCCCATCCGAGGTAAAGGTATCTGTCGTCCCTTGAAATGACCAAATGGCCGTCAGGTTCGGCAAAAGAAACCCTTATGTATACCGGCGTTGTAAACGGGGAAAAGATAGTGTTCACTTTTACTGCCCGCACCATGTACGAATATGTCTCGCCGTTTATTATGTTTTCATCGGAATACATGAGTTTTCCGCGTTCCACTGTCGCGATATGATTCCATACTCCATCGGACTGCGCGCGGCGCCATATTTCAAAACCGGATTCCAATGCAGGGTCATATTCCCACGTTAAGAAAACACGTTCGGGCGTAACGCTTTTAACGGTCAGGTTCTTAACGGTCGGGAGTGTTTCGGCGGTTACGTCAATTTCAGCGGTATAATCCGATTCAATATTTTGTGATCGTATCTTCATGCGGTAGGTATTCAGCGAACCCGGTTTAACGGTATCAACGAATGACCCTGTTTTTGAAAGGACGACGAGAGGTTCGTATGAACCGGAATCCCCGATTTTTTCAATTATTATCGTTGAAGAACCGACGGCAAACTCGTCCCACCTAAGCAGAATTTCGCTGTCCGACAGCGCGTAACCGTAAAAATGGGTATCGAGTGAAAGCTTTGTATAATCGGAAATGCCATTTGCGGATGGAAAATACTCGGTCGTAAAATCATCGTCATACCGGGCACGTATTCTGTAATAATACCTCGTTCCGGGTTTCAGTCCGTCATCGGTAAACTCTGTTTCACCGGGGCGGGTAATGTGTATTTGTTCCCAGGTTGTGCCTCCCGCTTCACGGCGCTCTATTATAACTCTGCAGTTATCTGCCCTTATATAAGCCGATCCCGGGTAATCCCACGTGAGCGTCATCTGTGTGCTGTAAACATCGGCAATCCGGAAAGATACCGGGAAAAGGAAAGGAACCGTTACCTCTTCGCTGGGCGTACCCCGGTAAGTGTCACTGGTTGGTATTACCCTGTATGTGTATTGTTCACCGTTAACCGGAGTATTGTCAATATAACTTGTTACGTTTTCCTTAACCGACGCAAGGTATGAAAAAGAGCCTGTGCGCGTCTTTCTTTCAATGCGGTATCCGGTTTCTTTTGTGGAATTGTCTTGCCAGGTAATTTCTATCGCCGATGTTGACTTTATTTTAGCCTGAACCTGGGTAGGCGCTTTTAAAAGGGTATATGCGTACCTGCCGATGTTATTGTCGGGATAATACATATATGCCGCGGAAGTCGCGGTAACAGCGCGGATCCGGTAATAATAGCGCGTTCCTTCGGTCAGGTTGCTGTCTGTATAACTTTTCTGATGTCCCGGCACATTGGCTATCGTATGCCACGCAGTAGTGCCTTCCAGCCTGCGTTCGATAACGGTCTGATAATTTGATTCCGGGATCCTGTTCGAAGCAGGGTATGACCATGTCAATTCAACCTGTGAGTCGGACAGTGAATTAATCATTAATGACACGGGGCGAAGATATTCAACCGGATATGAGTCGGCGGGCTCTCCAAACAGAGTGCCGCTCGTGGCAAAAACCCGGTAAGTATAGGTATGACCGTTTGAGACGTTTGTGTCGTTATAAGTGGAAACACTTGAAGATACCCGCGCAATCGTAGAAAACTCACCCGTGTCCGTTTTTCTTTGTATAGTAAAACCTGAAGCCCCCGGAACTTCATTATCCCAATTAACCCGGATGCTTCCGCTTCCGGACACAAATGCGTTTACAAAGTACGGAGCGGGTAATGAAGCAGCATTGGATACAACTGTCATAACAGTAATAATTGCTATTGAAAACAATATGTATATAACTTTTTTCATGCGTATCCACTCCGATTATGGATTAAGTATATAATACCGCATCGAACTGAAGAAATCAAACATATAGCGCGTACGGTCAAGACTGTTTGGGCTGTATGCTGCCTGCAGTTCGAATAGTACTGTTTGAACTTGTCGTACGGCACGCATATATTATGCCGTATTCCGAAAATTTTTCAAAAAAAGTGGCCGACGTGTATAAGAAGTGCGCCAGCCAAAATAAAGGGGGTCAAAATGTATTGTGAGGTCATTAGAAGTATAACCTTAATATGGTTTTTTATACATGTTCATAAAAAGTTTTTACGTAATTGGTTTGTCACTTTTTCCCCCATCATGTATAATAATAGTCGCGGTACTTATATTGCGGTGAAAAAATCGATATTTTATACGGTATAAATAGGATAGTTATTGCTTTCGTTCATAACGGAAAGGAACGGCATTATGGAAAAAGAAATATGGAAGAAACCGCTCAGGCAATGCAATATTGGCGGAGAAGCACTTATTGAAGGCGTTATGATGCGCGGAAATAACAAAATGGCGATGGCCATGCGCAAATCAAATGGTGAAATAGTAGTACAAACTTATGAACATATACCGGTTGCAAATAAGTTCTTCCTTTTTAAGCTGCCTGTTATCCGCGGAGCTGTTAATATGCTTGAATCAATCATTATTGGAATGAAAGCATTAATGACTTCTGCGGAGGAAGTCGATATCGAGGAAGAGGAAGAGTCGAAGACAGATAAATTTCTTAAAAAAATATTCGGCGATAATATGTTCCGTGTAATGCTGTATTTTTCTGTCGCGGTTGCGCTTGTTTTCGGGATAGGCATATTTATGCTGCTGCCTAACTGGATAGCGGGCTGGTTCGCTTTTGATAAAAGTACGCCTTTAGGTTCTATGTCTGCGAATTTAATCGAAGGTGCCCTTAGGGTTATAATTTTTGTAAGCTATATTTTTCTCGTATCCAGGAACAAGGAAATAAAAAGGGTTTTTGAATATCACGGCGCCGAACACAACGCGATTTACGCATACGAAAACAAAGAGGAATTAACCGCGGAGAACGCCAAAGCCCATACCACGCTGCACCCAAGGTGCGGGACAACATACCTGTTTGTGGTAATTATAACAAGCATACTTCTGTTTTCGTTTATCCGGTGGCGAAGCCCACTCGTAAATATGGCCCTGCGCCTTGCTCTGCTGCCCCTGGTGGCCGGAATTGCATACGAAGTTTTCAAGTTAGCGGCAAAAACCGGCTTCAAGCCGCTGCGTGCGATAAGCTATCCCGGCCTTCTTCTGCAAAAAATCACAACGCAGCCGCCGGACGAAAGCCAGATCGAGGTTGCGCTTGCCGCGCTTAAAGCTATTGTGCCGGAAGACAACCCGGAAGATGAACCTGAAGCTGAAAAAGACGACGCACCCGAGGGAGAAGCTGTTTGACTATCTTTGAAGCAGTGCGGGAAGCCACCGGTACGCTGAAGAACAGCGGGATTGAAAATCCTGTATGGGAAGCCGGGCTATTGATGGGCTTTGTTCTTAAAAAGGATATATCATATGTTTACGCGCATTACGATAATTCACTATCCCATGAGGATTGTGAGAAATATAAGGATTTGGTCCGGATAAGGGCTAACGGAATGCCGTACCAGTATATTACGCAAAACCAGGAGTTTATGTCTTTGGACTTTTTCGTCAGCAGCGGCTGCCTGGTTCCGAGGCCAGAAACGGAAATTCTTGCCGAAGCGGCGTTATCGTGGATAAAAGAAAAAAACAGTGACGCAGTCCGGGTTCTTGACATTGGCACGGGTTCGGGCGCGATAGCCGTAAGCATAGCTTACTATGCGGCCAATACGGTGGTGCACGCCATTGATATTTCACGCGAAGCTATTGAAACGGCTAAGCGTAATGCCAAAAAGCATAAGGTGAATAACCGGATACATTTTATACAGAAAGACTTTTTCGGGTGGGAGCCCGATTCGCCGTATGATATTGTGGTATCTAACCCTCCGTATATACCAGGCCCGGAGATAAGCTTGCTGCCGGCGGGCATAATCAACTATGAACCTGTCACGGCGCTCGACGGAGGACCCGACGGTCTTATGTTTTATCGTGAAATTGCCGTGAAAATAAATAAGCTTTTAAACCCGGAAGGAACTGTTTTCGTTGAAGTAGGGGCCGGACAAGCGCGGTCGGTTTCAGATATATTTGAAAACTGCGGCCTTTTAACATCGGTTTACCGGGATCTTTCCGGGACGGAACGTGTTGTCCGAGGTGACAGGAAGTAAAAATATTTATTTTAAAATTGTATAAAATACCCTTTTTACGATTATACTTCATTAGACAGTTAATTTATGGATTATCGCTTAGCGGGCGTATAATCTGAAAGGGTGTTATCGGTATGGATGGCAATGCGGCGTTCAGACATACGTATATTAAAGGTCCCGGTATATTTAAGAAGCTTTCCGCTTTAAAGCTTTTTTATGATGAGGACGGACAGCAGGAAGTATATAATGAAAGCGATTGTTTACTGAAGTGCCTAAAGCAGGCGCGTGAGGATTGGCTTACTGCTGTTGAAAACTTCGACCAGGCGGAAAACGACGATATGATTGATTACTATATATACAATATGAAAGCCTGCCAGATAAGGTATAATTACCTTTTAAAAAGAGCAAAGGAGTTGGGGCTGCGCAATGATTTTTATGAAGCACAGTAACTGCTGGATTTCGCTTGTTATATAATGGCAGAGTATTTTATGTTTACCATTCAGTTACTGTCAAGATGTACAATTATTTACGACTGATATTGTATAAATTGTGAAAAAAATAACGTTCAAATCGTGAACATATTCATAATGGCGTGTTTCAGCGCATTTTGAGCAGTAAAGCAATCTCTTTCATTCCATGAAAGAATGTGATATAATAATTTTAGGGTTGTAATACATCCTACAATTAACAGGAGGCAAAATGTCTATTACAGCAATTAAACAAAAACGTGTAAGCGACGAAGTATTCGAACAGATGAAGGAGCATATTATTTCAGGCGAGTGGGCCCCGGGGAAAAAAATACCCAGCGAGCTTGAATTGGTTGAACTGTTCGGCGTAAGCAGGGTTTCGGTTCGGGAAGCGATTCACAGGCTCGTCGGCATGGGTGTATTAACCATCCGCAGGGGAGAGGGCACTTATGTTAATGAAGTGCTTCCGGAACATTACATAAATACACTGCTGCCTATTTTGATGATTGAGAGCGCGAGCTTGTCCGAAACTCTTGAATTCCGTGCCATAATGGAAGTGGAAAGCGCAAGACTGGCCACAAGAAACGCTGATGAACAAGACATCGCCCGGATGGAAAAGGCTATTAAGGTTATGGAAAAGAATAAGGGCAATAATCGGGAATTTGCAGCGGCGGATCTTAATTTCCATGTAGCTATCGCTATGGCGACGCATAACAGTGTTATTATCAAAGTCAATGCGATAATTCATGACATGTTGAAAAAAATAATGGAAGAAATTGTTGATATCACTGGGTATGAGGGAGGACTCTACTATCACCGCAGAATCCTTGAAGCAATAAAAAACAGAGATGAAAACGCTGCAGTAAAGACGATGAGAGAGCATATCAGCGCGACGATGGACAAAACGACCGGATTGAACGGGCAGAAGAGTTAAATAACCGCTTGCCTGGTATGTAAAAATCAATCGGTTCTGATAGAGGGAAAATCTTTAACTTAAGCATGTATTACATCATACAAGCAGACAATGGAGAGGATGATTTTATGACTATTCAACAGTTGGAAAAGAAAGCGAAAGAAATCCGGCTAACTATTGTAAAAATGGTAGGGCCGTGTAAAACCGGTCACTTCGGGGGTTCATGCTCCATAGCCGACGTAGTCGCAGCATTGTATTTTCACAAAATGAGACATGATCCGAAAAATCCGAAATGGCCTGAGCGTGACAGGCTGATTTTCAGCAAAGGGCATGCCGCGATCGCCCAGTACGCGGCGTTGGGAATGTGCGGGTATTTCCCCGAGGAAGAAATGTGGAACTTAAAAGAATTGGGTTGCATGCTGCAGGGACACCCCGATATGAATAAAACCCCGGGCGTCGAAGCGAACACGGGATCACTTGGCCAGGGTTTATCTATATCCTGCGGGATCGCAGCGGGTTTGAAGCTCGACAAAAACCCTGCGCGCGTATATTGTATTGTCGGAGACGGCGAAATGGCCGAAGGGCAGATTTGGGAAGCCGCGATGGCAGCTTCTTTCTATAAACTCGACAACCTTTTGGTTATACTCGACCACAATAAACTGCAGGCTACCGGTCCGATCGCGGAACGTTTCAATACCAGTCCTGTAAGAGAAAAATGGGAAGCCTTCGGATGGCACACCGTTGAAATTAATGGCCATGACATGAATGAAATTGTTGAAAGCCTTGACAGTACGGAAAAGGTAAAAGGCAAGCCCTCAATTATTATTGCCCATACCATAAAAGGGAAGGGCATACCATTTGCCGAAAACAACGCGGCCTTCCATAACGGCTCTATGACGCAGGAACAGTTTGAAACGGCTTGCGGAATCTTTTCGGAACAGGGGGTAATGTAATATGAAGATGCAAAGCCAAAGAAAGGCATACGGAGAAACGCTTGTGCAGCTTGGAAGAGAAAATAAGAATATAGTCGTACTTGACGCCGATCTTAGCAAGAGTACAATGACCTGCTTTTTCGAGCAGGAATTTCCGGATAGATATTTTGAGATGGGTATCGCGGAAGCAAACATGATATCTTTTGCCGCTGGGCTTTCGCTTACAGGCAAGATTGCGTTTGTGAATTCTTTCGCAGTGTTTTCCACAGGCCGTCCGTTTGATCAGATCCGGCAGGGCGTAGCGATAGGAAAGCTGAATGTAAAGATTTGCGGTTCAAGCGCGGGTCTTTCGGACTTCGGCGATGGTGCGACACACCAGTCTGTCGAGGATATCGCGATTATGCGCGCTATACCTAATATGACTGTTATTTCCCCATGTGACGCTATTGAAACTAAAAAAGCAGTCAGGTTTGCCGCGGAATACGACGGCCCGGTTTATATCAGGGTCAGCAGGAACGATCTTCCCGATATATTCCCGGATGATATGGAATTCACTCTCGGGAAACCGGTTGTTTTGCGTGAAGGCAATGACATAACTGTGTTCGCGACGGGCACGATGGTATATGAAGCGCTTGTTGCCGCCGAAAAGCTCAGTAGCCTGGGTATTTCGGCAAGGGTCGTTAACGTAAGCACTTTAAAACCGGTTGATGACGAGTCGATAATAAAGCTTGCGGAAGGCATGAAGGGGATTATAACAGCGGAAGAGCATTCTATAATTGGCGGCCTCGCGAGTGTCGTCACATATGCGTTGAGAGGAAAAGGAATACCTGTAGAATCAATAGCGATAAACGATGAGTTCGGGCAATCGGCGGGTTCCCATGATGAACTTCTTGCACATTACGGGCTTAAGGCGGATAATATAGTTGAAAAGGCAAAAGCTCTTTGTTAGAAAGGAAGATTAATATGGAAAAAACGATGAAAGCTGTTGTCAAATATGATAACGTAGCCAACGCTACGGAACTCCGCGATATGCCGGTTCCGGAAATAGGCCCGACGGATGTTCTTGTACGTGTCGCGTATATAGGCATTTGCGGTACGGATCCGCATATGCACCAAAACCTTGTCTCTTTTGAGATGAATGTTCCCCTTATATTTGGGCATGAATTTGCAGGCACGATCGAAAAGGTCGGCAGCGAAGTTAAAGGATATAAACCGGGCGACCGCGTAACGGCGGAAACCCACGCGGATTACTGCGGGGAGTGTGAATTATGCCGGACCAATCAGTACCCTGTTTGCAGGGACAGAAAAGGCTACGGTTTTAAAGCCCACGGCGCGTTTGCGAAATATGTAAAGGTTCCGGCCAGGATACTGCACAGGGTTCCCGATAACGTATCGTTGAAAGAAGCGGCGCTGACCGAACCGCTTTGTGTGGCATACAAAGCGCTTGTACACAGCAGCAGGGTGAACCCGGGAGATACGGTGGTTGTAATAGGACCCGGGCCTATTGGAATGCTTTGCATTAAAATGGCGCAGATCTGCGGAGCGAGTGAAATCATAGCAGTTGGTGCGAGCGGAGATGAAGAGCGGCTTAAAATGGCTCTTGACTACGGCGCGACTATGGCGTTAAACAGCCAAAAAGACGATGTTGAATCGATAATCATGTCGATGGGGGATGGTTACGGCGTCGATCTTGTAGTCGATGCAGCGGGTGTATCGCAGACACTTAAGTTATCTATGGACATAATACGCCCCGGCGGGCAGATTACGAAAATAGGATGGGGTCCTAAGCCTGTTGGATTTTCTCTTGACCCGCTCATATCAAAAGGCGTTACGCTGAGGGGACACTTCAGTCACACATGGGATGTATGGGAAAAGTGTCTTGTGCTGCTTTCGAAAGGACAGGTTGATCTTAAGCCGCTTATAACCCACGAGCTTACGATTGATAAGTGGGAAGAAGGCTTCAGGCTTGTCGAAAGCAGGGAAGCGATGAAGGTTGTGCTTAAACCAATTGATTAAAATAAATATTTAAGGAGGTTGTTATCGTGAAAATTGGTTTTATAGGACTTGGGATAATGGGCAAACCCATGGCGAAAAACCTGTTAAAGGCGGGGTATTCCGTCGTGGCTTACGATATCGTTCCGGAGGCCGTGAAGGAACTGGTTGACGCCGGAGCGGAAAAAGGAGAGTCATCCGCTGATGTAGCTTCAAAAACCGAAGTTATTATTACGATGCTTCCGAACTCGCCGCATGTAAAGGAAGCGGTATTGGGAAAAAACGGGGTGCTTGAAGGAGCAAAACCGGGCACGATACTTGTCGATATGAGTTCTATCGCTCCGCTGGCTTCGAAGGAAATTTCGGAAAAAGTGGCGGAAAAAGGAGTTGTTATGCTCGATGCACCGGTCAGCGGCGGTGAACCGAAAGCAATCGACGGAACGCTGTCAATCATGGTCGGCGGTCCGGAGGACGCGTTCAAAAAGGTTGAAGACATTTTGAAAAAGATGGGTTCTTCGGTCGTTCGTGTAGGCGACATCGGCAGCGGGAACATGACAAAGCTTGCGAACCAGATTATCGTCGCGCTGAATATCGCCGCGATGTCCGAGGCCATGGTACTTGCGACCAAATCCGGCGTTGATCCGGAAAAGGTATACCTGGCCATTCGCGGAGGGCTCGCGGGCAGCACCGTACTGGACGCGAAAGTACCGCTCGCTTTGCAGAGAAATTTCAAACCGGGTTTCAGGATAGAGCTTCATATAAAAGATTTAATGAACGCGCTCGAAACAGGCCATGAGGTCGGAGTGCCGCTGCCGCTTACAAGCCAGGTGATGGAAATTATGCAAGCTCTTAAGGTAGACGGCAAAGCCGGGGATGATCACGGCGGCATTATTCAGTATTATGAAAAACTGGCGAAAATCGAAGTAAAAAAATAGTTTTGGAAACCTGTTAAGAAAGAGATGAAAGACGGATCTTTATGACACTTGTTAGAATCATAAAGATCCGTTTTTTGAATAGAATAATACCGGATAAGCAGGCTCTTTAAGAATGGGGGCAGCCGGCATGAACAATAATTTATTAATCCTGATTGCATGGATTGCGGGCATTTTAATCGTTTTTGCGTTTGGCAAGGCTTTGAAAGTGCCTCTGAAATTTGCCGTGAAGCTTTTAATAAACGGGGTTATCGGAGGCATTGTAATTCTTTTGATAAATTTTATAGGTCAGTATTTTGATTTCGGCATATCGTTAAACATCTTCTCGGCTCTGATTGTTGGGACCCTTGGACTGCCGGGCGTGATACTGCTTGTTATACTGAAGTATCTGCTTTAATGTCTGTTTTTGTCCAAACCTGTGTTATTCGGCGTTTTGGTATAATCAATATTTCGGCGGCATATAATTGTTCAGTAGACAACATGCCTGAACATGAACTCCTGTACCCATCTGTTTACCTTGTTAGCATTATGCAAACCGGCTGATCGCCGGCGCCGGCAAAGGGTTAAAACCTTAAAAAAAGACTGGATGGGAGAACCGTATGCATGAAGCAAAAGGATTAATTGAAACGAGTTATGGTATTCATATTTTGGGGATCAAACCTTACCGGGCTGGATATATCCTGGAAACCTCCGGCGGAAGGAAATACATAAAAGCATGCCAGTATCATAAAGAGCGTGTCGAGTTCATCCACCAGGCAAAACAGCATCTTATCAGCCGCAATTTCACGCGAATAGATCCTTATTGTATCGCGTATAACAATAAACCGTATGTTGAAATCGACGGCAACGTATATACAATGGTCAATCTCATTGACGGCAGGGAGTGCGAGTTCGACGATGATCGCGATGTGGCGATGGCCGCGGAAGCTCTCGCATTAATGCATAAAGCAGGCCACGGTTTTTTGCCGAAGGATGTGAAATTTGTTCCGGGCAGCCTCGGCAAACTGCCGTACAGTTTCAAAAAACGTCTTGAAGAAATACGCAAGCTCAAAAGAAAGGCCGAAAAGGAACGCAACGGTTTTGATTATTTGTTTATCGAGCATTTTGACGATTTTTATAAAATTGGATATGAAAGCCTGGAAATACTTTACGGATCAAAATACAACAAACTTGTTGATATGACATTGAAAGAAGGCATGATATGCCATCACGATTATTCGTACCAGAATATAATAATAAAGGGCGACAAAACATCGATTATAAATTTTGATTACTGCAACCTGGAACTTAAAATATACGACATAGTAAACATGTTAAGAAGAAGAATGAGAAAATGCAACTGGGATGTAAAAAAAGCAAAGGCTATTCTTGATGTGTACAGGAGGATAGAACCTTTGGAACAGGACGAAATGAAGGTAATGAAAAGCATGCTGCTGTTCCCGCAGAAGTTTTGGAGAATAATAAACCGTTACTATAACAGTAAACGGTGCTGGGCGCAGAGAAATTTCACGATTATGCTCGAAGAGGTTATAAACGAAAAGGATGCTCATATGGCATTCATGAAAGAATTCGACAAGTTGTGAAAAACACACCGGGTAAAGCCAAAGCCTTACCCGGTGCGCAGGGACGACTTTTCAGAGATAATCTCATTTTATCAGAACAGTCCCGTTATGGTACCGTCAGGATCTATGTCAATCCGGTTCGCGGCCGGTTCCTTCGGAAGCCCCGGCATTGTCATTATTTCTCCCGTCAACGCTACAACAAAACCCGCGCCGGCCGAAACACGAACATCCCTGACCGTGAGATCAAAATCTGTCGGGCGGCCCAAGAGCGCAGGGTTATCGGAAAGGGAATATTGGGTTTTGGCCATGCATATCGGAAGTTTGTCCATGTTAATCGCTTCAATCCGTTTTATCGCTTTCTCCGCCGCATCGGTATATATAACCTGTCTTCCCCCGTATATTTCCCTGTTTATAATCTCTATTTTCTGTTTAATAGGAAGGTTTACATCATAAAGGAATTTAAAATTCGACGGCGTATTCTCTATAAGCCGGCACAGCTTCTGCGCCAACTCGATTCCGCCTTCTCCGCCTTTTTCAAATGCTTTGCTAATGCCGACATCAACCCCGAGATTGCCGCAGTAATCAGCCACAAACTCAATTTCCGCATCGGTGTCGGTTCCGAAGCGGTTAAGCGCGACTAAAACCGGCACGCCGAATTTGCGAATGTTTTCTATATGCTTCTCGAGGTTGGCAATGCCCTTTTCAAGCGCGGGCAGATTCTCGTGCGAAATGTCCGTCCTGCTGACGCCGCCGTTGTATTTTAGAGCCCGCACCGTTGCGACAAGAACAACGGCGGAAGGCGTTAACCCGGCGTAACGGCATTTTATGTTAAAGAATTTCTCCGCGCCGAGATCAGCGCCGAAACCTGCCTCGGTAATAACATAATCCGATAACTTTAACGCTAGTTTCGTAGCCGCCGCGCTGTTGCACCCGTGCGCGATGTTCGCAAACGGGCCTCCATGCATAAAAGCGGGCGTATTTTCAATAGTTTGTATAATATTCGGCTTTAACGCGTCCTTAAGAAGAAGCGTCATCGCGCCGTCAACTTTAAGATCTTTCGCCGTAACGGGGTTCCCGTCAAAATCGTAAGCGGCGATAATCCTGCCAAGCCGTGTCTTTAAATCGGATAAATCATTGGCAAGACAGAGTATCGCCATCACTTCCGAAGCAACGGTTATTAAAAACCCGTCCTCGCGCGGAAAACCGTTCACTTTTCCGCCGAGCCCGACAATTATATTTCTCAGCGCCCTGTCGTTCATATCGACGGCGCGCTTCCATACGATTGTACGTACATCAATGCCCAATCTATTGCCCTGATGCACATGATTGTCTATCGCGGCAGAAAGAAGGTTGTTGGCAGTGGTCACCGCGTGCATATCCCCCGTAAAATGCAGGTTTACGTCTTCCATCGGCACCACCTGCGAATAACCTCCGCCGGCGGCGCCGCCCTTTATTCCCATAACAGGCCCAAGGGAAGGCTCCCGCAGCGCGATAGAGGCCTTCAGGCCAAGCCTTGCCATGGCCTGTCCAAGTCCCACTGTTGTTGTGGTTTTGCCTTCGCCTGCGGGGGTCGGGTTAATGGCTGTCACGAGGACGAGATTTCCGTCAGGCCTGTCTTTAACCGAGTCATAAAGCGACGATTTGATTTTGGCCTTGTAGTCGCCGTACAGCTCAAGGCTGTCGCGTTTTATACCCAGCATTCCGGCAATTTCTTCTATGGGCTTCAGTTTTGCTCTCTGCGCGATCTCAATATCCGTAAGCATGTTAATCTCCAATCTTTTTGCATTTATTATATCAAACCCAAAAAATTAAATTCAAGAGAGGACAGGGAAAACATAAGGAATTTTCGTGCATGTGGTGGCCGGCTGTCAGTTACAATGCGGACGACCATCAATACCTTATTGTGTGGGAAGAAAGAGAAAGTATTTACAGCGATGACGCGGATATCTGCGGTATCCTGATGGACGCCGAAAACACTTCGGATACTATGGATTTGTCGATTCAAGGCGGAGAGTTGTGTAGCTGGGCGCCGAATGTCGTTTTTCTCGACGAAACAGTAGGGTATCTTGTTGTATGGAAAGAAGCCGTAGTAGCCGAAGGTATGCCGCAAGAACCCCCTTACCTGACAGGCCGGGTTGTAACGACACTTGGATCGATAGAACCTGATGTTTATAAACTTGAGCAACCTGTGTTTTATTACCCATATACAAGGCCGGCGATGGCAGTCAATAATACTGCCGGGTTTCCCGTGGCATATGAATGGCGTGAAGATTATGAAGATTATGATGGTTACGTACCGGTTGATGTACGGTATTGGGTGCTTCACGGAGCAGGCCATGAACCAACCCCGATTCCACCCCAGGATGAAGATCTGCGTGTGATATCCACCGATCCGAGGGATGGTGAAACAGGCGTTTCACCTTCAACCGATATTACGGAATGGGCTGGTAATATTAAAAGCATGAAGAGGCTGCTGCCATTAAATCGGCGGCAGCCTTTTTGGTTGCTTTTCTTGTGTTAAAGGCGTTAGCTTCCTTGTATATTTTTTCTTCGCGCTGCAGATACTATTTGGTAATTTCCGTTGCTTTGAATGAAAAACGGAATTTAATAAATGATTTGGTTGGAAGGTGATTGTATTGGAAGAGCATGGGGATATAAGAATAACTTCCTACGACAGGCTTTTAAGGGCGTGGGAGAATTCGATGGAACTTACAAGGGATTTCGAGGTATACTCTAAAGAGGTTGATGATGAAGAACTGAAGGAGGTTTTTAAAAAGTTCGCGGAAGAGGAAGGGCTGCACGCATCTAAGTTCAGGGAGTTATTAGTCAAGCGGCAGAACGAGAGGTTGAACTGAACCGGTATCACAGCCGCCTATCACCTCGATGCCAATTTGCGCATTAATGAATTATTTAACAAGATTATGGAAATAATAATATGCGGCGGAAAAATACCGGCGGTTTGTCAAAAAAATCGTGCAATTTGCATTTAATATTAATCACAAATACAGCGATTTATTTGGCAAACATACAGGCATTATTTACGATTGGGCAGTGTAAAACATATAAACCAAAATATAGCTGCATTGGAAATAATAAGATGGACAAGGCAAAAATGGCGCTGAAAAACATATAAAATTCACAAAAAAAGTGAAAATATTCTCCTAAACACTTGACAGAAGTACTAAAGGCTAGTATAATATTTTGCTTTATTGACACTGCCATGAAATTTGTGATATAATGTCAAAGACAAAAGAAGAGGTGATTGGTATGGTTGAAAAAAACTCTCTGGTTCAAATCAGAAAAGAGATGGAGTCTTGTATTGGAAAACGTATCCAGCTTAAAGCAAACAAAGGAAGAAAAAAGACATTTGTAAAAGAAGGTATTTTGGAAAGTACCTATCCCAGTATTTTTACGGTTCGTTTCGAAAATGATTTTAAAAATGTCAGGAAAGTATCTTACAGCTATACCGATGTTTTAACCAACACCGTTGAAATTAGAGTTTGCGGAAGTAATAAAATGATTGTATGAACCGGCTAAGTTGGTTTCAAAATTTCGGAAAAGGTTTTAAATCAGTTATGAACCCCAAAAGCTCCGGTATTTGCCGGAGCTTTTGTTCATCGCGCAAAGCGGTCAGCTCTCGTTCCAATCATGGGCGTGTGCATATGGTAAATTCGCCTCTTTTTACCGCGTCAATGAAATCCCTTATATCGGACAGTTCCCGGTAGAATTCCATACCGATACCGATAATTTCATCGGTATAATGCGTATCCGAGCCCGCCGTTTGAAGAAGAGAATATTCTTCGGCATATTTAATCGCCTTGTCATTGTAGGGTTTTATATTTCTCCCGTTGTACACTTCCACCGCGTCCACGAGCGAAGGATAAAGCCTTATTTCCGGGATGTACGAAGCCTCTCTGAACGGATGGGCATGGGAAATAAATCCCCCGCTTTTACGAACCCTGTAACAGTACTCCTCCGGAGTCCATGAAAGCATATCCGGATGGGAAAAAAGGAATGTTTTATCAAGTCCGTAGGTTAAAAATTCTGTGCCGTCAAAGGCATATTCCCAGCCGAAAAAAACATGAAACGGATATGGCTCGGCTGCTTTTTTGGCGTTTTCATATCCTTTGCAGAACAGGTTGACCCTTTCTTCCCACGGAAGAAATTCGGGAATGGCGGTGTTGCCGTTAAAAAAGTGGTCGGTTACGATTATTCCCGCATATCCCGCTTTGATATGAGCGAGGGCCAGTTCGGCGCCGGTGTTTTTTGCGCAGGCGCTCGCCTCTCTTGTGTGCATATGTGTTTCGTATTTGTACCTTTTCGTATGTATCATCCTTTACTCGTAATGATTTCATATGATTATAACCCAATATAACGTTCGGGACAACATATCGAAATATGTTCCTTTTTGTCATTTATTATATATACCCGGAAATATTTTAAATAAAATAAATCGCCGGGCATTTCATGGAATTTTAAATAAATTGAAACCGCGTGTATCGGCCCATCGGTTATTATTGCATAATAACATTAGTTTCTTGCAAAAATTTATTGATGAATTGCACTGGGTTCCCCATTATGTTAATATCAAGCTGTACGTTGATTGAAATATATACCAAAGGAAGTGGTTACATGACATTTGATCTCGATATGAAAAAGTTCTGGGAAATAAACGAAAAGTGTAAGAATCTTAAGGGGGATATAGTAAGAGTACCCGTAAGCATTCATTTGGACGGAGACTGGATTTGCGAACATCTCAAACTTGATAACGCGAAATACTACTCCGACTTTGATTACCAGCAGGAAAACAGGCTGAGATGCTCCGAAATTACCGAAAAAGAATTCGCATATACAATAAAACCGGATGTAGACTTCGGTGTAATTATGGATTCGTCGATTTACGGCGGCACCGTTAACTATGAATCAAATGCGACGCCCACGCTTAAGCCGGCTGTAAATGATCCTGAAGAGATCGACGCTCTCATAGAAAAAATGCAGAAAGCTGATATCCTTGAGCAGGGTTTGATCCCGAAATACCTTGAATGGAGAGAAAAGATAAAAACAAGGTATGGTATCGATCTCAAATACGGGGGCGGCTTAAAAGGCTGCGCGACGATGATGGGGCAGATCTGCGGAATTACCAATTTCCTTACGTGGATTATTACGAACCCGGATGAGATAAAAAGGCTGATCGAATGCTGGCTCGAAACGTCAAAGCGGTATTTGAAAACAATGAGGGAAGTTACCGGCTTTCCGGCAGAACACCGCGGCTTCGGCTTTGCGAGTGATGTGGCGGGCATGCTTTCGCCCGATCTGTACAGGGAATTCATTATACAGGCCGAAAAAGAGCTGTATGACATGTTTGCGCCAAATCCCGAAGATTCCAGGTTTTATCACGCCGATTACCATATGCTGCACCTTCTGGATTCTTTAAGGGAGATTGGCGTCAATGCCGTTAATATCGATCCGTATATCGAACCAAAGCAGATCATGGAGAAAATGCCCGGTGTTATAATACATGGCCAGATTCCTCCCACAAAGGTGCTGCTTTACGGTACGCCCGAACAGGTGTACGAATGCGCGAAGCGGGACATAGAACAGGCCGGCCCGACCAAACAACTTGTCCTGTGCACTGCGGGAAGCATTAATCCAGGAACATCATTCGAGAACCTTAAAGCAATGTGCCGCGCCGCTGAAGACTTCGGTTACCTGTATTAAAAAGATTCACTTGCCGCGCGGCGGTACACTCCTTTTTCCATAGCAGGGTTCCCTTTTCTTCGGCGGAACCCTGTTTTTATTTCAACAGCCGGCTTCCCCCTCCTGCCGCAGAGGCATTTCGTTTTTTTAAATATACCGGCTTCCCTTGCTGCCAAAGCGGTACTCTGCTTTATCTTAAAACAGTTTTCCTGCTTCCTTCAGCTGCAATTTCCGTTTTTCTTATCATAACCGGCTTCCCCCTCCTGCCGCGGCGGTATTTCGTTTTTCTGATAATACCGACTTTCCTCGCTGCCGGGGCAGCGGCATTTCCAACTGAAAGCCGTGAAAAAATATCTCGAGAAAAGACATATTATAAGGACAACATCCATATATATTACAAAACGGATTTTGTGCCTTAAGGGGGATTACCATATGTCTGTTGAATTGATAAAAAGACCCGTAAACGTTTATCAGACGATTGATGAACTGCAGAAGGAAGAGCTGATAGAAACCGGCATAATAGTGCCGGACAGCAAGCCTGATGTCATGGAAGTGCTTGTTGTCGACTCCAATGTAAACGTGAAGACGAGGGAAAAAACCGGAAAAGTAATGGAAGTAGGGGGAGAAATAAATTACCAGGTTATTTACCGCGCCGATAATCAGAACCAGGACCTTGAAACAATTAATGTAAAGGCGCCGTGGTCGGTTTCATGCAATTACCCGGCCGGTGAGGAAGATGTATATACACTGGTCAGAAGCAGCATAGAACACACTGACGTGGAAATCGCGAACGGGCGCAAATTAAGCGCGAAATCGGTGCTGAAGCTTAATGTGAAGTATTTAACCGAAAAGGCCGTTGAAGCGGGAGAAATGATGTCCGGGGATCAGGTTTACCAGCGTTCGGACACGCGGGAAATATCGGTGCTTGAAGGTATTGGGGAGAGAATTGTCAATGTGTCGGAAAATGTGGAGCTGCCGGAAGGCAAACCGGAAATACAGGAAATATTATACTACCACAGCAATATAAAAGATTTAAAGGTACACGAAAACATGAATATGGAATGTGTTTTAGAGCTTGACTTTTTATACCGGCCCAACAACAACGACAAAGATATTGAGAATGTCCACATGGAATTCCCCGTTAATAAAAACCTTGAGATAGAAAACTTCAATTATTCCGAAGCGAATGTAAATGCCTGCGTTAAATCCGTTTCGATAAAACCCGACGAAGACATTGACGGGCTGTTAATGCGCGCAAAGATAGACGCCGAAATCGGGGTTGAATATATTCTTTACTCGAAGGAAAACGTGCATCTTGTAAATGACGCGTACTCGACGGATTTTGATTTCGAACTTGAAAAGAAATCCGTTACTGTATGTGTTGAAGAAAGAGATAACCAGGATACGCTTCAGGTGACGGGAAAAATTCAACTGGACTGCGGCGATGAACCGGTTGAAGAAATAGTCTACATTACCGTCAAGCCGAGGCTTCTGTCGGCTGAAAAAGAGGGCAGCGATATCGAAGTAAACGGCAGCCTTGATATATGCATATTATATGTGTGCGGGACACAAAACAGCATAATACGCGGTTCAAACCAGGAGATTCAGTTTACGCACAGGATCCCGCTGCCTGAATGTGACTGTCCTTACGAGCATGATGTTGTCCTGACTGCCGACGGATATAGTTATGAGATCGTGTCCGACGACGAAGTTGAAATAAAGGCCCAGGTTTTTGTAAAGGCGCATATCTCAAAAAAGTGCCGGCTCGAGGTTGTGACGGAAGTAAAAAATATTAGGCCGGTCGAAAAGAAGGAAAACCCTCCCCTTTTGGTATATTACGCGCAGCAGGGCGATAATCTTTGGAAGATAGCAAAAAGATATAAAGTGCCGGTGCAAAAAATACTGGATGACAACCGTATGACTGAAGAAAGGGAACCAGAGGCGGGACAAAAAATACTATTCATCGGATAAAAAAATTATAGTATATTAATATAAAAAAATAAAAAAGGCACAGAAAAAATTTTCTGCCGATTCATTCAAACCGCGCTTAACAGCGGTTTTTTTGCGCGGCTCCCGTTCTGTGAAGCGACGGTTGGTTCGTTGCGTTTCAAATGTATATTGTATATAATATATTTATGAGCAATAGACTATTTATCGTATATTTAACACATCTGCGGGCAGAATTTCCGGTAGTTCCGGCGTTAATAAGCGGTTGCGCCGGCTGAGAAGCTCTGTTTTACAAATGAAAATGGCATGTTTCCCATAAAGCGGCAGGCCGGGTTTGCATTACCCATGCAAGTTCGCAAACGGAAACCGGAAGGTGTGTGGTGTTTGGAACAGATAACTATAGCAGCGCCGGCTAAAATAAACCTGTCTTTGGATATAACCGGAAAACTTGAAAACGGGTATCATACCCTGGACACGATAATGCAGACAATATCCATTGAAGATAAAATTACGCTGACGAAAACCGGCCGCGAAATATCGGTCTTTTGCGATCATCCGCAGGTACCCGCGGGAGACGGCAACATATGCCATAAAGCGGCACAGGCGTTTTTCGAAAAAACGGCAATAGAAGGCGGCGTATTAATAACAATTGAAAAAAACATACCGGTTGGTGCAGGCCTTGCGGGCGGCAGTTCGGATGCGGCCGCGGTTATAAAGGGTTTGAACCTGTTATACAAAGCAGGCCTCACACAGCGGGAAATGTGCAAAATCGGCCTTAAATGCGGCGCGGATGTTCCGTTTTGCGTTGTGGCCGGTACATGCCGCGCAAAAGGCATTGGTGAAAAACTGACGGTGCTGCCGTCCTTCGCCGGCGTATATGTTGTGCTTGTTGTACCGGATTTTTTTGTATCCACGGCATGGGCTTACGAAAACTACGTTCTTGACAGCACTGTTGAAAAACCGCGCACGGAAGAGCTTATAACATACATTCGCAGCAGGGATATAAAAAACACAGCCGAAAGAATGGCAAACGTTCTTGAGAGCGTGACCGCGAAAAAACATCCGGAAATACGGGAAATAAAAAATGATATAAAAAAGAGCGGTGCTTGCGGTAGCGTAATGAGCGGAAGCGGCCCTTCGGTCTTTGGATTGTTTGAAAATGAGCAAAAAGCCCGGATAGCGTATTCCGTGATCCGGGAAAAATATAACAGGTCATACCTGGCTTTAACTATTGATGGAGGAATTAAGCAATGGCAAAACTGACAAAAATAAAATTAGACGATTATATGCCCTTAAGAGATGTAATATTCAATACCCTCCGGGACGCAATAGTATCCGGCGAACTTAAACCCGGAGAACGCCTGATGGAAGTCAGTCTTGCTGAAAAGATGGGTGTAAGCAGAACACCGGTCAGGGAAGCGGTAAGAAAGCTTGAAATGGAAGGCTTGGTAAAGATGACTCCAAGAAAGGGCACCCATGTTGCCGAGCTTTCTGTAAAAGATATTATTGATGTTCTTGAAATACGGGCGGCGCTTGACAAGCTTGCTACAAAACTCGCGGCGGAAAGAATCAGCAAGGATGAACTTCGCAGGCTTGAGACCATACACAGGCAGTATATAGCCTCTTTGGAAAAAGAGAACCTTGCGGCTGCAATTAAAAAGGATGTTGAATTCCACGAAGCGATATATAACGCTTCCGGCAACAAAAAGCTTGTAAACGTCGCCGGGAATTTGCGCGAACAAATATACAGGTTCCGTGTTATTTATATGAAGGATTTCTCAAACGCCGAGGATGTTTTAAAAGAACATGAACAAATCCTCAAATCGATTTCGGAGGGAAACTGCGAAGAAGCCGGGAAGCTGGCGGAAGAACATATTATTCACCAGCAGCGCTCGATAATAGAGCGTATGTAGCCGGGCATTCTTACTGTTCAAAAGCTGTCGTTTTGCCTCCCGGGGAAACGAATTAATTCTTGTTTTTGGGGATTTTATGTGGTAAAATCATTAAAGCTGTCACAGATTCCTTGCTCTGCCTGTGCAGGGCCATAGTCCAGAAGGAGGTGAACATCGTAATGAAAAAATACGAAACCATTTTTGTAATAAATGCTTTGCTGGAAGATGAGAGAATTCAGGAAATAATTGCAATAGTTAAAAACCTGATTGAATCATCCGCACAGCTTGAAAAGCTCGAAGAGTGGGGAAAGAAACGCCTGGCTTACGAGGTAAACAAACAGAAGGAAGGCTATTACGTACTTGTCCATTTCTCCGCGGAACCCGAATTCCCCGCCGAACTGGAACGTATTTACAAGATTACCGAGGGCATTTTGAAGTACCTTATTGTTAAAAGAGAAGAGAAGTAAACTTTAAGAGCCGATGGGTTCTTTATTGGAGGTTGAATGTATGAACAGGGTTATTTTGATGGGTCGTTTGACAGCGGATCCGGAACTTAGATACACCACCGCGAATGTCCCGGTATGCCGTTTCAGGATAGCGGTAGACAGACCTTATGTCAAACAGGGTGAAGAACGTCAGGCCGACTTTTTTTCAATTACTGCGTGGAGAAGCACCGGAGAATTTGCAAGCCGTTATTTCAAAAAGGGCATGCGGGTTCTTGTTGAAGGCTGGATAAGAAACGATACTTACGACGACAACCAGGGGGTGCGCCATTATACGTTTGACATCCAGGCCGACAGGCTGTACTTTGCCGACGGCAAAAGGGATGATATGAACGCGGGTGGCTTTTCTCAACCTTCATATAAAGACCGGCAGCAGGAAGAGCCTGCGATGAGACCAGAATCCGGTGACGGTTTCTTCCCGTTATCGGATGACGACGACGATTTACCGTTTTAGGTATAATCTGTTTTTACACACTGCCGTTGAAAAGAATCGCAAAACGGCAGAAACAGCACACACAACAAATTAACGCCCTTTTTATATAAAAAGGGTTTCTTTTTGTTTATTGATAGATTAAAATCAGAATTAC
>Ga0209537_1000919_pt1 | contig 34768 bp, 27 predicted proteins | sample BioPla4DNA1_FD_187698 | JGI IMG/M metagenome (GOLD analysis project Ga0209537, IMG submission 187698) | Biogas fermentation microbial communities from Germany - Plant 4 DNA1 (SPAdes) (version 2) | ecosystem: Engineered > Bioreactor > Anaerobic > Digestate | place: Bielefeld, North...
ATATACCAAATACCTGCTCCGGGCATTTTCGGATTTGAATCAAACACCCCAAAGGGGTTGGTGGGTCGTTTTTAGGATCAGGATAGGGAAGTGAAGTATCCGGGTTCCGGGGGCTTAAACTTGACAAAGAAGGTGGTTCCCCCGGGACCGGTCTCGTAAGACAATTGGGCATGATGGCGTGCAGCAATGCTGTAGCAAACTGCCAACCCCAAGCCGGTTCCGCCATCTTTGTTGGTGACAAATGGGGTGCCAAGCCTTTCCTGGATCTCCGGAGCAATGCCTTTGCCGGTATCCTTAATAGCGAGAACAACGTAACCCTTAACGAATCGGGTGGAGATGGCCAGTGTTCCTCCTGACTCCATGGCCTCCAGTCCGTTGCGGGCCAGATTGCATACCAACTGCCGGATCTCCTTTTGGTCAAGGTTCAAGATCGGTACCGGTTCCAGATTCAATTCGATGGTTTTTTCCGCGCGGTTGGCATCTGCCTGCAGGAGAGCATAGATCGCCTGGACTATGCTGTTAAGATTATGGGGACGAAGGTTTACGGCCTTATCCTTGGCCAGCAAGAGGAACTCTGAGAGGATAAAGGTAGTGCGGTCAAGTTCCTCAATTATGACATCGAAGTATTCCTTGAAGACGGAGCCTTCCTTGGATTCCGCCATCAACTGTAAAAAACCACGTACCGAGGTTAAGGGGTTTCTGATTTCATGCCCAATGCTGGCGGCAGTCTCCCCGATGAGGTTAAGCCGGTCCAATCGCGCCAGATGTTCTTCCAACAGCCGTTTTTCCGTCATGTCCTGGAATACCGTCAGCCAGCAGGGTTCGCCATTCATAGTGATAACCTCAGATGAGAGATGCCCGCTCAAAACCTTGCCCGATTTGGTTCGTACCTTGACATCCAAGCCCCGCAGATTGCCGCCGGCGTGAAATGCTTTGGAAAAAACGCGACAGAAGTCACCATCAGCCCAGATACCGAGATTGGTTGCATTGTTTCCGATCACCTCGGCATGGGTGTAGCCGGTGGTTTCAAGCCATCGCTGGTTAACGTTGATATATGATCCATCTCTAACCCTGGAGATGGACATGGTGGCCGGATTCAGTTGGAATGCTTTATAGAATCGTTCTTCTGATAAGCGCAGGGCTTCCTCGGTCAAATGACGTTGAGTTACATCGCGCCAGGATACCGCCAGGCCATCGCCCGTTTTAATAGCCTGTATATCAAAGTGCCCGGAAAAGTTCGGCTGCTCATAATAATAGGATTCCAGTTTTAATGGTTGTCCGGTTTCAACCACCCGGATATAGTCGGCATAAAGCCTGGAACCGCGATGCCCGGGGTAGACTTCGAGTAATGTCTTGCCAATGATGTCCTCCGGTTTTTTCCCCAGTACCGAACACGCGAAGCGATTGGGAAACTCGATAACGAAGTCCTGGATCAGGTTTGATTCGTCCCGGATCGCAGAGAGAATAACGAAGGAATCAAGCATGTTGTCGACAGACGCCTCGAATCGTTCTATACAATGCTGCAGTTCGGATTCAAGCTGTTTGGTTTTGGAGATATCATGCAGGTGAACCGAAAGCCAGTTACTGTTTGGGTTATAGTGAACTTCATACCATCCATTCGGCAGCTCGACCTCAAAGTGAATCGGCGATTTCTTTTGCACGGCCTCCTTGAAATTCTCCGCCAGCAGGGGGTTTAGCTGCAGGAAAGCATTACCCGCTTGTTTGGTCAACTCCTCTTGGTCGGCAAAATTAAAAAGAGAAACGGCCGCTTTATTCAAATACTGAATATGTCCTTGCCAATCCAGTACAAGAAAAGGCTCACCCAGGTTGTCAATGACATCCGCAAGATCTGGGATCCCGGTACCGAATTCCCCCGGAAATTTGATTTTTATTGCTCCTGAGTTCTGGTCAGCGGCTCTGGCCATATCCAGTCCTCCCGGCCTGATTATTAACGTCTGTAAGCATTTTGTCACACCAGAAGCAAATAATATGTTGAAAAATGTCTAGCGCGGATCAACATTTTTCTCCAGAAGGTGAGTCAAGATATGTGGTAGCAGTATGCCGCTTCTGTAATACCGCAGTACAGCGGTAATTGCAGAACCGCGTCCTGTGGTCTAGAGCGGCTAATGACTGCACCTCTTAATAACATTACAGCCCTGCGCAGAGGAAAACAAGATATGGGGATGAAAAAACGTAGTCGTGGCCGGGAGTTGTGGGGGTGACAGTCCAATGGGTTTACTGCTGCTGCCTGCCGGGGTGGCGGGCTTGGTGCTGTTGTGAACGATCCCAAAAGGATAATAGCGCGCAGCAATCGCGGTAGATAATAACGTCCTGAACGGGCGGTAGTGCGGTATGAAGGGGAACAGTCCTGGGCGAGAACTATCGCCGGCTTTATGGCTTAGTAATGCCGGGCACTGGAATGGCACTTGTCTTGATGATTGCCCACCGCCTCCTAAGGTTATCCGTGCAAACCCGGAAGGCGGTATATTATCTTTTGTCTTCACCTGGGTCCAGGACCTGTTTTGTCTCACTGTTCGTTCTATCATTTTCTGCTGTTCGGGCAATATCAGGCACCTGTCGGCTTTCCTGAACTAGTGAAGACCGGCAATAGGGACATTCAGGATTTTTTAGAGTGGAAAGCTTGGCTGCTGAAAAGCTTCGTCCGCCACACTTTGAACAGATGAACTCGTACATAACCCACCTCCTTGACCTGAAAAATGCCTGAAGGCATGGGATTCGTTTTCTCTACAGTAACACCCCGCCATATTTTTCACAGGGAAATTGTTGGATGCAGGTTTGTTTTTTTATTGAAATTATACCATTGGCCCTCCATGCAAACAAGCGTTCGCCTACACTGGCCAGGATTGACAATCTGTCATTAATCCGTAATAAGAGGTTTTTCTTTTGTAATCGACTGTCATATAATTATATGCAGGTTAGGGTCCGGGATTGACAATTAAAACCTTAATTGATCGCTGCTGGGCACGGATAAAAAGCCGGTTGGTTGAATTAGTATTATTAGATATTATTATTATTAGGTATTACTCTCCGTCTGTCCTGTAGCTGTAGGAAATGTACTAATACGCGACAGACGAGCATTGCATGATAGTGGTATCTACAGTTTGGGGGTGATAGGGCCTGTAGTCGTTATAGGTAATAGTAAACATACAATCACAAATAAGGGAGGCGGTTAATAATGACTGACAGATCGAGGAATCGGCTGGAGGGAGCGTTGCCCAGGCTTTCTGACTATTTGAAGCGTGCGGCGGAGAGAGACCCAAATCACCCGGCACTAATCTATCAGGACAGGGAAATCTCTTATGGTGAATTCCTGAAGAACGCCCAGAAATTCGCCAGGTTTCTGATGAAGATGGGGGTTCAGAAAGGTGACCGCCTTGGGTATTTGATGAACGGCCGACCTGAGTTTATGACTTTCTATATGGCCGCCAGCATGGTTGGAGCCATCATAGTGGGTATGGGTACCCGGTTTACGCCTCATGAAATGAAGTACGTGCTGAATAACTCGGAAGCTGATTATATACTAACCCTGTACGGATTGGGAGAAGTGGCAAATTACCAGGAAAAACTGGCGGCAGCACTACCCGAGTGCCCTTCGGTAAAGCAGGTCTGGGTTGTGGGTGGACCGGCTGAGCTTCCCGGAGCTATAACCTGGGATGAGATTATGCGGGAAGAGTATTTGGATTATGAACAGGCATTGAAAGAAAGAGAATCTCAGGTTGAACCGGATGACGGGCTGCTCATTGTCTACACTTCGGGTACTACCGGACAACCCAAGGGAGCCGTTCTGACCCACAGAAGTGTGATTTCCCAGTCCCTGGTTCTGATTGATGAGTTTGGCGCTCCCACAGGTCTTACCCCGAACGACCGGTTCCTGCACCACGTGCCGGTTAACCATGTGAGCGGTGCCACCGAGTTGGGAGCATCGCCCATTATAGCTGGAGCGACCCAGGTAATAATTGACCAGTTCCACCCCGTGGTTTCGCTCGAGCAGATGGAGAAACACAAGGTGACTATCTTCGCGGGTGTCCCTACCATGTTTGTTATGCAATTCAACCTTCCGAACTTCAAAGATTACGACCTGTCCGCTATCCGTTTCTGCATGGTGGGGGGAGCCATGGCACCTAAAGATATACTGGCCAAGATGAAAGAAATAACCCCATACTGTACGAACCCTATGGGTATGACCGAGACTTCCGGTCTTATAACCTACACGGATATCGGTGCCAGCGTTGAAAACCTTAATAAGACGGTCGGAAAAGTAGCACCTGAGTTTGAGATGAAAATCGTGGACAAAGATCGGAAAGAAGTTCCCAACGGTACTGCCGGGGAAGTAGCCTACCGCGGTCCGTCACTGATGAAGGAGTACTTCAGGATGCCGGAAGCCACAGCGGCTGCTTTCGATGAGGAAGGCTGGTTCTATTCCGGTGATGCCGGCTACATTGACGAGAATGGTGACCTCTGTCTGGTAGGCCGCATCAAGGAAATGTACATTACCGGTGGTGAGAACGTTTACCCGGCAGAAATAGAGGAGTACATCTCGCGTTACCCCGGTGTGGCCTTGGTGGCTGTACTTCCAGTTCCTCACAAGGTTATGGGCGAAGTCGGCCGTGCCTATATCGTACCCAAACCCGGAGCACAGCTGGATGGGGATGCTATTCAGGAGTACCTGAAGGAATTTCTGGCACCCTACAAGATTCCTCGCGAATACGTCTTCAGGGATTCTTTCCCCATGACCCCGCTGGGCAAGATCGAGAAGAAGATCCTGCGTCAAGAGTTGGAGAAGGAATTGGCAAATTAGATAATACATTACAGCTTTTTGGAGCGACAGCCGGGTGTCACACTGAGCCCGGCACCTTTTTGTTTGACGATATGTCGGCTGTGCCGATGGGTTGAAAGAAGGCTACGGGATTTCTTAACTGGAAGCTGCATCACCAAAAGAAGTGGAACAGTGCGAAGCCCTGTACAAAGACCATTAGGGGGAGCCCCCATCTGAATAGAATGCGGCGCGTTTTGTGGCGGAGGACATGCATACTGATCAGCCCCCCTACCGCCCCGCCCAGAAGGGAAACCAGAAGCAGATTTCGTTCCCGAATCCTCCAGCGGTGGTTTTGGGCCAGCCACTTGTCCCGACCAAAGAGAACGAAGGTAAAAGCATTAATCGCAATAAGGTAGAATAGTACGATTCCAGACTTGAACTCCACTGCCTGCTCACGTCCAACATCATTTAGGATAAAGATTCGAGGTTTGCGGGGAAGTACCTGCATTAACAGCACTTTTGCCGATTTCCGGTTCCTCTGGTTTATGGGAACCGTTTGTGTTAAGTTAACAGGTAAGGTGAATTTTGATTCTACAATTATCTCACGTTAGGGGGAAAAGAGTGTTGACCTGGACCAATTATGAAACACTTAAAGTGGAGGAGATCGAACCCGGGATTCTGCTGGTTGGCCTGAACCGCCCAGAAAAGCTCGGTGCCCTCAACCTGCAGATGCTGGATGAGATCCTGGATCTGTGGGGCAGTCTGAAGCATAACCTGGACATTCGCGTAGTTATTCTTAAGGGGGAAGCCGAAAAAGGCTTTTGTGGGGGACTGGATATGAACGAGGGGGTTCCGGTTCCAGAATACACGGCCCCGCTGATGTTTGACTGGCAGACCAGACTGGGTGAGATTGAGTTATTTATGAGGCAGATGCCGCAGCCGATTATATGTGTAATACACGGCGCCGCGGCCGGAGCCGGTTTCAGCTTTGCCATGGCCTCAGATATTCGTGTCATTTCTACCGACGCCCGTTTTCTGTGTGCCTATGTTAATGTGGGAATCGGTGGAGCTGATATGGGAAGCAGCTATTTCCTACCACGCCTGATCGGTGCAGGCAGAGCATACGAGTTTATGCTGACCGGCAGGATAATGACGGCCGAGGAGGCGATGAACCTGGGTCTGGCTTCCCGCTGTGTAGAACGGGAGGAATTGATGGATGCAGCCCTGGATCTGGCCCGGACCATGGCCGCCAAAGACCCGCTGGCACTAAGAATGACCAAGGAGGCCATAAATCACAGTCTGGGATGTGCCGGTTTAGAAGCGGCCCTGGCCATGGAGAACCGCAACCAGATCATGATGATGATGCACAATATCATGGAGGGTAGAAGCCCGGTGTACCGCAAAAAATAGCCGCCACCATTAAAACGGCTCTGCCGGCAGCCTGGCTCTCCCACGGTAGATGGAGCGTATCGAATCAGACGGTAATTTTGAGATGAAAATGCTTCCTGCCCTATCAGAATAGATGGGGCAGCTTTTTTATGATTCGGCTCAGGCAGATATCCGCCTGGCGCATTACCTCATCCTTATCAATGGTCGTTAGTATCCCGTCTTCATATACTATGCGGCCGTCAACCATGGTTAAGGACACATCGCCGGCTTTGAGCTGATATACAAGTTGTGCGTAAATATCGTTCCCGGGGATACAGTGCAGCCCATCCCGGTTGATCATTACCAGATCGGCTTTCTTACCAACTTCCAAAGAGCCGATCTCCGTTTCCAAACCCATAGCCCGTGCTCCTCCCAGGGTAGCAAGCTCCAAGACCTTGCGGGCCGGCATGGATGCCGGACCATGCCGGGGTTTGTGAATCAGGGCAGCCAGGCGCATTTCCAGGAAGGGATCCAGATTGTTGTTGCATGGTGCACCATCAGCCCCCAGGGAAACATTAATACCTTGTTCGACCATGGTGGTAATCGGAGCAAAACCCGAAGCCAGCTTCAGGTTGGAGGAAGGACAATGGACCACATTGCTTCTGGTGTGAGCCAGCATGTCAATCTCTTGCTTGCTTACCCATATGCAGTGAGCCAATACCAGCCGGTCCCCGGTCAATCCCAGGTGGTTCAGGTAGGCGACATTGTCCATTCCCCGCTCTGCTCGAACGATAGCCACCTCGTTACGGTTTTCCGAGGCATGGGTGTGGATGCGAACCCCATAGTGTTCCGCCAGCTTTCGAACCTGGATGAGCAGGGGCTCACTGCAGGATACGGCAAACCGGGGGTTGAAGGCATAGTGCAGACGCCCGCTGCCGCTGCCGTGCCATCTCTCCAAGAGATCGACACTCTCCTGCAGGGAGTCTGCTGTTTTCTCCTTGAGGCCTTTAGGAATCCCTTCACCATGATCTATCATGCATTTGCCGCTGACTGCCCGCATCCCGGACTGAATGATGGCCTCAAAGGCAGAATCGGTGTAGTGGACGCTCTCCATGTCGATAATGGCGGTGGTGCCGGCCGAGAACATCTCTCCAATGCCCAGCAGGGCTGAATAATAAATAGATTCCGGGTCATGGGCACTCTCCAGGGGAAGAACCCGATTATTTAACCAGTCCAGGAGTTCCAAATCGTCAGCCTGGCCCCGGAAAATGGTCTGGCACAGGTGTATATGGGCTTGTATCAATCCGGGTATCAGTACCTTACCCCGGGCGTCAATTACCCGCCGGGCTTTTGTATCCACCTGCCCGACGGCCTTGATGCGGTTTCCCTCAACCAGCAGATCCCCCTGCAGGACTTCCCTTTGCTCATTCATGGTGACGATCAAAGCATCCTTGAAGATTATTGAATCCGAGAGAGGTTCTTTTTGCAGCATTCACATCCGGCCTTTCTTATATAATAATCTGGAAACACTCGCAGTAGTCACCTTCACCGGTCATAATCCCCCGGTAGCGGTTGAGACTGCGTACGGCTTCATCGTAACGTATATCCACCAGTTGTGAGCGGTGAAGGATGAGAGCGGCTATTTTCTTTTGTATATAATTGGTTATATCCACTACTCGCGAAAACTGCTGTAAAGGGGTCCATACTTCATAGGCCAACGCCAGAGACACCTGCCAGGGCTCACCCCCATACTCGTGCAACCGGGGTTCCGCCGCTCGGTTCTTGGCTGCAACCACCAGTTCATGGGTTATTATATGATCCCGATGGGCATCCTGCTGGTGCGGAAGATAAATATACTCCGGCTGCTTGTTCCGAATAAGGTTAGTTAGAGACAATAGGTTATCTTGATCGTATGGCACACAACTGTCGGGATTTCTCAGAAAAACCAGGTCCGTAATTCCCAGCAGAGAACAGGCCCTCAAGGCTTCCTGCTCTCTAATGGGGCCGAGCTGCTCCTTGGGAATATGGCGACTACCCGCCTCACCCGAAGTCATGTACACCACAGTTACTGAGTCACCGGCTTCAACATGACCGGCCAGAGTACCGCCACACCCCAGGATTTCATCGTCAGGATGAGGCGCAAAAACCATAACCTTCATGAATTACCCCTTCCCTAAACTGGAGTCAACCTGTGGACGCTTATGGTCCGGGCATCGGTTTCTCAAATCATTTCGAACCGACCTCATCCTGTGCTTCTGAATATAACCGGGTGCGGGCAGGCGCACCCCATCATCCTTCGTCCTGCACCGGAACCAGCTCCTGACACGGTTCCTCACTCTGTGAGAAGATGAGCAGCAGGACGGGGGCAATTATGTATATGCTGGTGGTGGCGGCAGCAACAATGCCGGAATCATTTACGATCAGTCCCACCACGGCACCGACCAGGATCCCGGAAAATCCCTGAAAGAGTCGGGGACATTCGGCTTGTAGACGCGACATTGCTCCGGTTGGCCGGTAGATCAGAACCACCAGTGCGGCTAAAACGGCCAAAAAGACTCGGCTCCAGATGGTATAACGTATGAGCTTAAGATTCATGCTGGCCTTCCGGAGAATTATGGTTAAGGCCTCCTGCCAACCACCAGTCAGGACCTGGTTGGCGGCCCGGCCCACATGGGACTGCAGATCGGGAGGACGGCTCAGGTCGAATATGACCAAACCCAATACCGAGAACCCAATCAAGGAAGCTACTATCAGGAGATTGCGGACACTGATACGGATATCACTGAAGAACATAAGGGTAACCAAAAAAGCTGCCGGAGCGGTCAGCGCACCGTCGGTATTGGCACCCCACCCTGGGTTTGAGATAAGGATAGCCTGAAAGACCAGGAATAAGCCAATCAGCCACAGTACCCATTTCCGCTGCCATGCTTGATAAACGGCCGCACTGACCAGGATGCTGCATCCGATCATGACCCCCATATACTCATTGCCTACTCCGTAGTAACGAGCACCGGCCATAGGATCGTAACCCAGGACTGATGATTTAATCATGGTCGCACCGGTCAGGAGATCAACATTAAGCGCGAGGAGGGTCGTGAAACTTACGAATAGGAATGCTTTATAATAGTTGGCCTTAAATGCAACACTTAACACCCACGTAAGGAGCAGGGTGGATAAAACCGCGATTAAACCATAAGCCCACTCATGATGCAGGCTTATCTTTCCCAGTGGGAGCAGCACCAGGGGAACCACTCCCATCACCAGGACCAGCGGGGGCAGCCACTGGAATGTCTTCCTAAAAACAGCCAGCAAAAGCAGGGCCACAGCAATAACAATTATCTGGTAAATCACGTAAGCCCTGACCAGGGGAGAGCGGAGACGGTTGGTCAGAGCGGTGGAGGCAGAAAGGGCCTGGGCCGCATCCAGGGCATCGAGGCCGTTAGCCGGTTTGGCTGTTACCGGCTGCCCAATCATATGGATACCATGGTCTTTGATGCCCAGAAAGGACAGGATGGTCGGTGCTATATCGGTATTGGCTACCACAAAGTCCCGACGGGTAGATACCGAAGTAAGAAGACCGTGGTATCCGGGACCGTAAGCCAACAGGGGAGTGAAGGAGTCTTTGGAATCCAGTTGCTGCTTGGCCGGGGAAGGAGATATGACCAGCAAAATGTCATTACCTGTTATTTGTGTCTTTAGTTCCCCCACAAAGTTGTCAATGTTATTAAGAAGTCGGATCCGTTCCGCCTTCAGTACGTCGGGGACAGCCGCCGGTGCTCTCTCCAGACGGGCTAGGTCGGCCAATTCTATTACTATTACGTCAGCCGTCTCCTTGTATCTGGACACTTCCTGCCGGAGAAAACTGTAATTGGTTTCCAGGCCCAAAAAACTGGCTGAGGGGATAGTCATCTGATGCGATATGTTGCCCAGCGGTATCCGGCCGGAACCATCCATGGCAATGGCAGCTGAAGGGCGTGACCTAGCGTCTGCGGTATAACCGTTATCACCGTTCCCCAGGAGGCACACCTTGAAACCGTGGTCTTTTAGTGTTTCACCTAATGAGCCCAAACGGGTGTTGGTGTTTTCTTTGCCCATCCCCGCCGATAACGCAGGGAGGCTTATCAGCACACACTGGGCAGAATCCAAATCCATACCGGTTGTTAATTGATATACTTCTCCCGCTGATTTATGGAGGCCGGGTACCGTTTCATCCACATTGTAGGCGGCTATTCCCGGGCTGAACGAACGGGCCAGGTTCCCGGCTCCAACAGTCAACGAACCGTTTTCCGTGTTGCTGCTGCCCAGGGTGCGGTTGCTTACCAGGCCAATCGCGCCCTTGTGCGCCAGCGCAGCCAAACCGGGTGTGGTTCCGGCATCGATATCATTGATAGACAGTTTGTCAACCACCACCAGGTAAACTTTGCCGGGAGGTTCCGGTGGCTGAGCAAGGGCCGGCTCCGGAGACACCAGTAAAAATATTAATGCGATTAAGCAGGAAAGCAGCTTCACCTTGAAAATCCCTTCCAAGAAAACCTGTAATAATCCGGGTATGTAAATGATAACCAGTATACGGGTTGTCTATCAGTCTACTATACCTTCAACCATTTTCACAACCGCCAGTTGCAGGTTAGAAAAAGCCTCAAATGACCTGGTCCCGGTATTTCTTTTCCGTATGTGACAATGGCAGAGGATCCCTCAAAACATATCATTGGTCATGTACAGGATATCGACAGAAACAGGCACAAGATTGGCGTTTTGCCAAAGCTGCATAGGTGTTGACCGTCACTCGTATCGAAGGGCGTCAATGGGATTGAGACGGGAGGCCTTTACCGCGGGATAAACTCCAAATATAAGGCCGATCATGGTGGATGCCCCCACGGCCAGCAGGATGGTGTTAACGGTGACGATAGGTGTAAATCCAAGATAGGACTCGCTGCCCCGGGCAATCAGAAAGCCCAATACTATACCCAGGATACCCCCGGTAAGGGTTAATAGGACAGCCTCGATTAGAAATTGATTTAGTATATCTACGGTACGGGCTCCGACTGCTTTGCGCAGGCCGATTTCCCGGGTTCTCTCGCTTACCGACACCAGCATGATATTCATGATTCCGATTCCACCTACCAGGAGGGAGATGGCCGCAATACCGGTCAGCATTGAGGTCAAAATGTCGGTAATGCTGTCCACGGCTGATAGAATATCACCGGAGGAAATAACGGTGAAATCAGCCAGTGAGGAATTGGAGATCTGGTGGTTTTTCAACAGGGTTTTGCGGATATCCCGCTTTAGAGTCGGTACCACGCTCTCATCGGTGGCCTGAATGTATATGAAATTAAAGTTTGGAGAGTTGAATGTCTCCATTGCTGAGGTATAGGGAATGTACGCCTGAACGTTTGGGTCAGCCAGCCCCGACTCCTCCGCCGGCTTGAAAACTCCAATAATTCGGTAGTCCATGCCCTCAATGTTTAACGCAGCACCGATTGGGTCTCGGTTACCGTAAAGGTCGGCTGCCAACCGGTTACCCAATACCAGCACACGTGCACCCTCATCTATATGGCTCTGGGTTAGACTGCGGCCCCGTTTGATCGTGAGATTATTGATGGCAAAATAGTCCGGTGAAACACCGAGAACGGGGAAGCGTTTATCGCCCTTGTCGGTGGCAATGATTGTAGAACCGGTTATCTCACCGGATATGTACTTGATATGCGGATGCCGCTTTCGATCCGCCAGCGACAGCACATCCTGCTCCGTAAGCGATGATGTGGACAGGGTGAATCCCTGGGTTTGAGATGGAGCTTTAGTAGGGTCCAAGGCCCGAGCCCCCGCGACTGCCCCTGGTACCACCGTAAGATTGGAGGCGCCAAGAGCCAGGATGCGGTCGGAGATGCTGACTTTGACGCCGGCACCCAGAGATACCAGGCTGATAATGGATGCAATGCCGATTACAATTCCCAGCACCGTTAAGAGGCTGCGGGCTTTGTTAACAAATATGGCCTTCAGCGACTGGTTGATTAGAAGCCAGTATCTCATGCGATCCTCTCAGTGTTGGAGATGATTTTGCCGTCCAGCAGCCTGATCGTCCGGTTGGCATTACGGGCAATATGCTCCTCATGGGTGATGATGATAACCGTGGATCCCCGGGAGTTGATCTTTCGAAATATGTCGATGATCTCTAATGAGCGTTTGCTGTCCAGGTTGCCGGTCGGTTCATCGGCCAGGATGATGGCCGGATTCATTACCAGAGCTCGGGCGATGGCCACCCTCTGCATCTGCCCGCCGGATAACTGATTACTCGTGTGGTTTACACGGTCGCTCAAGCCGACCTCCTCGATAACCTGAAGGGCTCGGCTCCGGCTATTTTTGAGCCTGCCGTATATGGTGGGGAGAAGTACATTGCCCAGAACAGTGGTACGAGGCAGCAGGTTAAACTGCTGAAACACAAAGCCGATTTTCTGATTGCGCAGCCTGGCCAAGCTGCTGTCGTTAAGCCTGCTGACATCGCGGCCCTCCAGGAAGTACTGCCCGACAGTGGGGCCGTCCAGCAGACCCATGATGTGCATCAGTGTAGATTTACCTGAACCTGAAGGCCCCATTATGGCCAGGAATTCGCCTCTGGTTACTGTCAGATCTATGTCCTGTAGAGCCACAGTGTCCTCATCGCCGGTTTTGTATATCTTGGAAATTCCTTTCATCTCGATGATGTGTTCCATAGGTACCGCTCTTTCCTGTTATCCCCTAGTATTTTGGATAAAAATAAAGTTCTCTACTCGTATTTTTGCGGTTCAGAAGATACAATTTTTTTGTTGCCAATCGCGGAACCCTCGGTTATAGTATTATATAGATAATATGGACCGAAATAATCCTTTTAAGGGGTGCGCAGTCTTGCAGATCACCAGACAGACCGAATATGGTATTAAAACAATGATAGAGTTGGCCCAATCTCCGGAGGGGCAGTTCATTTCTGCAAGAACTATTTCCGAACGACAGGAAATTCCGGAGACGTTTCTGCATAAAACTTTGCAGTTACTCTCCAGAGCCGGGCTGGTTGTGACTCAGAGGGGTGTTCAGGGCGGTGTGCGGCTGGCGGTGGCAGCTGACGAGATCACCATCCTGGACATCCTTAATGCCATTGAGGGGCCACTGGCCATCAATGTCTGTTTATCGCCAGGTTATCCCTGTAATAATAAGCAGGACTGCAAGCTCAGAAGTATTCTGAGCCGGGCTCAGGATGCTTTGACAGCCGAGCTGAGCCGAGAGACACTGGCTGATATAGTATCATCATACAACGAAGGGGGATGAGCCGTCAGGGGAATACGGTCTTATGTTTTTCAAATAAGGACAAAATTCATCCATTTAATCTAATTATGAGGAGGTTGTCATATGATCTGCAACCAGTGTGAACAGACTGCCAAAGGAGTCGCCTGTACAGTTTCCGGGGTTTGCGGTAAGAAACCGGAGGTGGCCCAACTCCAGGACCTACTGACTTATGCTGTCCGTGGTTTGAGCCGAGTGGTTTTGGCATTGGGGAAGACGGGGATAAATCAACCTGAAATTGACCGCTTCGTAGCTAAAGCGTTGTTTACTACCCTTACCAATGTCAATTTTGACCCCGAGTCTCTGGCCGAGTATATCAGAAAAGCGGTTGAGCTGAGGGAGAACCTGGTCAGCAAATGGGGAAATCCCGTAACCGGTGATGAAGGGGACGATCCGTCTCTTCACTTCATGCCCGCCGGCGACCTGCAGAGTATGATCCGGCAGGGAGAAGAAGTCGGACAACTGGGGTTTGCGGAGGCTGATCCGGATATCATGTCCTTGAAGCAGATTCTGGTCTACGGGTTGCGAGGAATGGCCGCCTATGTTCATCACGCCGCGCTGCTGGGACAGGAGGATCCTGAGGTATATCAGTTCATGCACAGAGCACTGGCCAACCTCACCAATACCACGCTCAATATGGAAGACTGGCTTAACCTGGTCCAGGAATGCGGTGCCGTCAACCTGCGGGTTATGGAATTGCTGGATCATGGAAACACCGAAACCTTCGGTCATCCCGAACCAACTCCGGTGAACTTGGGGCACATCCAGGGCAAGTGCATCCTGGTATCCGGGCATGATCTGCTGGACCTCAAGGAATTGTTGGAACAGACGGAGGGCAGGGGCATCAACATCTATACCCATGGTGAGATGCTGCCGGCTCATGGGTATCCCGAACTCAAAAAATACCCGCACCTGGTGGGACATTATGGGACCGCCTGGCATAACCAGAAACAGGAGTTCAGCCGGTTCCCCGGACCTATTCTGATGACCACCAACTGTATTCAAGAACCTCAAAAAACCTATTTTGAAAGCATATTTGCCACCGGTCCCGTGGCTTGGCCCGGGGTTCGCTATGTGGAAAACGGTTCTTTCCAACCGTTAATCGACAGGGCTCTGGAGATGCCGGGGTTTGGCGATAACCAGGAAGGACCGAATGTGCTAACGGGATTTGCTCGTAATGCAGTCCTGAAGGTAGCAGATCAGGTGATAGAAGCGGTGAAGCAAGGAGACATAAAATACTTCATGCTGGTAGGCGGGTGTGACGGGGCCCGGGGGGCCCGCAGGTATTACACCGAAATAGTAGAAAAGGCTCCTGATGATACGATAATCCTGACCCTGGGTTGCGGCAAGTATCGGTTTTTTGACCGAGAATTGGGTACTATCGGGGGTATTCCCCGGCTGCTCGATTTGGGACAATGCAATGATGCCTACTCGGCGATTCAGATTGCGGCAGCGTTGGCCGGTGCTTTTGAGTGCGAGGTCAATGACCTGCCGCTGTCGCTGGTGTTATCCTGGTATGAACAGAAAGCGGTGGCGATACTCCTGAGCCTGTTCCACCTCGGGATCAAGAATATCCGGCTTGGACCTACGCTGCCGGCTTTTATCTCCCCGGGAGTGTTGAAAGTGCTGGTGGACAATTATGGAATAAAACCGATATCCGATGCGGATGCGGATCTGGCGGACTTGACAAGATAAATGCATTCGTGGAACAGCGTATACTGAAGGCACTTGAGTTCCAGTGCTGCCTGCTGTCTTCGGTTCATGTAAAGGAAGAAGGTTCTCCATTTCATAAATGCGAGAACCCTCAACATCTTCCAATCCCCAAGTAATTTAGAAAGGCGGTTCGCGTTTTAATATGGTGCACATTTTAATGGCACTGAGCCGCCCGGTGGTGCAGTGTCCGATCAAGAATTACCACGGGGATCGTTTCTCGAGTTCGCAGAATCGGTGCTCTGCTTAACTAAATGGACCAGGCAGCCTTGGCCCCTTCCTCCACCGCTTCAATGATCCGGCGACCTTGGACGGCATCGCCAACTATATAATGGGCAACACCCTTTTCCTGCAGGAAGTCCTTGAGTTCATCGCGGGGTCTGGTTCCCGTGGCGATAATAACCAGGTCAATTCCGGTTAACCACTGTTCATCCCCTCCGAGTGATATGACGACACCGTCGGGGGTTATTTCCTTCACTCTGGCTCCCAGGACCATGGTATAGCCGGCCTGCCGGAAGCGTTTGTGCAGCATGTAGCCATGGGAAGCCGCTTTGGTTACAGGAGACTCCGGCATCTCCTCCGTCAGGATCAGGTCGGTGCAGCCCTGTTCACGACAGTAGTCCGCCACTTCCATTCCCACCAGGCCTCCACCGACGACCAGCACCTTACCGCGGCACTGTACCTCACCTTTTAGCACCTGGCGGGCAAAGTAAACATATGGGAGATCAATGCCAGCGAGCGGTGGAACGGCTTCCTCCGCTCCGGTGGCCAATATCACAACCTCAGGATTGCCGCCGGCAATCATCTCCGGCGTTACCCGGGTGTTCAACCGGAAGGTAACTCCGGCTCTTTGCGCTTTCGCGGTTAGCTTCTCAATCCAGCGGGCATAAGCCTCTTTGAAGGGCGCTTTGGCTGCCAGATTAACCTGGCCGCCGGGTTGGGCTTCCATTTCAAAAAGGGTTACCCGGTGGCCTAAACGTGCACTCTCATGAGCGGCGGTCAGACCTGCCGGTCCTCCTCCAATAACCCAAACCACGCGGCTCTTTTCCGCCGGTTTGGTAGGATACCTCAGCTCCATCCCGGTCTCGGGATTGATAGCACAGCGGATCCTTCTGCCTTCGAGCATTTCCCGCTCAATACATCCCTGGTTGCAGGCCAGACACTCGATGGTTTCATGTGGTTTTCCATTGATGGCGTTTTTCAGGAAATCCGGATCCGCCAGGTGCTGACGACCAAATGCTATCATGTCCGCGTCACCCCGGGCAATGCACTCATTGGCCAAAAATGGGTCAGTAAAACGGCCGACTCCGATAACCGGAACGTCAACCACCTCTTTAATCCTGCGCGCCAGAGACATGGCGAAGCCGGGCATATATTCAATCGGGGCACTGGTTATTCCCCCCGGGGTGCCGTGGGTTCCGAAGGAGGCATGGATGATGTCGGCCCCGGCCCTAACAAATTCGGGAACTATGGGTACCATCTCATCTGCGGTGTAACCGCCTTTGATCATTTCTTCGACGGAGAGACGTAGAGATATAGGGAAATCGTCCCCAACCGCCCGCCGCACACTTTGCAGCACTTCGATAACAAAGCGGGCTCGCTGACGCAGGTCTCCGCCGTATTCATCCTTTCTCTTATTTGAGTTGGCTGACAGGAACTGGCACAGGAGATACCCGTGGGCACCGTGGATCTCCACTGCATCATACCCGGCCTCTCTTAACCGGGCGGCAGCCTGACCGAAAGAGGCTATAACCTCGGCAATGTCATCGAGGGTCATTTCCCGGGGGGCTTTGCCGTAAACGTAGCTGGGGATGGCTGAGGGTCCCATAGCTTCACCGGCATCCAGTAAGAGCGAACTCTCCCGCCCCACATGGTGCAGTTGGGCTGCTATCTTGCTGCCGTGGCGGTGGGCCACCTCAACCATTTTCTTAAGTCCCGGGATGTAACGGTCGTCAAAGGCTGCCAACTCGCCGGGGAAGGTGGAGCCCTTCGGATGCACAGAAGTTATCTCATTGATTACGAAACCTGCGCCGCTCATAACCCTACGTTCGAAAAACGCCAAGAGGCGTTCTCCTACCGAACCGTCGCTGTTGGTAAGAACCGTTCCCATCGGAGGAAGAACTACCCGGTTCGGTATCGTCAGGTTTTTGACTCTGATCGGCTGCATTAAGTGCTCGAGACCTTTCATTAATTTCACTCCTCAACGCATTTTTTGTATAGTTGACAGATGGCTCTTGGGGGAGAGCCAATGGGCACATTTCTTTCATAAACCCGCGCTGAAGCCGCTGATATATTATTTTTCAGGAACTTCAATCCGGTCAAGGATGTTCAAAAAAAGCTCAAAATCCCTATTGGAGAACTGAGTTCTCAGCTTCTCATCCAACTGACCTGCAAGGTTGTGTATTTTGGGGCCAATCAGTTTTCCTTTATCCGTCAGGTACACCAAAACGGAACGTCGGTCCTCCGGATCACCTCGGCGTTCCAGGAAACCGGATCGTTCCATGCGATCCAGCAATCCGGTTAAAGTTGGGCCTTCAATGGAAAGAGCATTGGCCAGATCCTTAAACTTCATTCCGTCATGGTGGTAAAGATTCATTATAACAAAGTACTGCACGGGGGTGAGTCCAAAAGACTGAAGGTTGGTTTCATAATACCGCTGAACATTACGGTATACCTTACCCAATTTGAAGCATACGGAGTCCAATGGAAAACCGCATTCTTCCATTTGTTTTCCACCCTCCTTTCCACCCTTTTTAATAGCATACTAATATATTACACGCAAATTAATAGCTTGTAAACCGCAGATGGGGAAAACGGTACCGTCCCGGTTCACTACGATAGATAAAAGTATTAAAGGCGAGAGTTCTCTTCTTCATGCTGAACACCGGTATTGGGTACCAAGATACTGACAGTTCGATACTGTCCGGCCTTGTCTTCGCTGGAACCGTAATCGCCCTAGGGAATTCACTTGTGTAATTCGTTCAAGAGGAATTCCACCAGCGGTGACGAAACCCCCAAATAGAAACAACCCGCAACTAAAGTGATATTGGGAGATAAAACTTTTCCCTAAGTGAAATAAGGAGGACCCTATGAAAAAGTTATCGGAAAACATTTGGCTTGTTGATCCGCCCAACCGCAACTTTCCTCACAGCACCTGCATTTTTATCAAGGATGAAATTAACTGTCTGATCGATTCGGCGACCAGCCAAGAAGACTTTGAATATCTCAAGGAACAGAACATAAGCGTCCTGCTGGGCAGTCACGGTCATGTGGATCATGCGCTGCGCAACAGCGAATATCCGGAAGCCCAACTGCTGCTCAACGAAAAGGACCACGGGTATGTGGCCTCCCGTGATTCTTTTCTGCAGATGTTGGGAAGTGACCTCTTTGGATCTGAAAACTTCAATAACATGAAGATTGACCGCATGGGTTACAGGTTTAGACCGGCTGATGGCACCCACCGGGATGGTCAGAAGTTTGTCTTCGGGAAGACTGAGGTGGAAGTTATGCACCTGCCGGGTCATACACCGGGGCACAGTGGATTTGTTTTTCCCCGTGAGGGATTTATATTTACTGGGGACATCGATCTGGAGCCTTTTGGTCCCTGGTATGGCAATGTGAAATCCAGTGTGGATGAATTCCTGGAATCCCTGGAGAGGCTTCGCCAACTGGGTCCTGATTTTGTGATCACGGGTCATGCTCCGGAACCTTTCACCTCCGGTATTGCGAGACTGCTGGATGAATATCGTGATGTTATTTTCCGCCGGGAGAAAGAGATTGTCCGCCTGCTTCATGCAGGGAAAAGGACTATTATGGAGATAGTTGCGGAACAACCCGTATTTCAGGGGCATCCCAAACGCATCTTTGTATTTGAATACATGATGGTTTGGCATCATCTTGAGAGGCTCATGCGTCTGGGGAAGGTCGAGCAGGACGGGGATTGCTTCTACCTGGTGGAAGGGGTCCGGCCGTCCAACCTCAATCTGGGATAGGGATCCCAAATCGATAATAAGCCGGATGCTGGTTAATTGATTATCTGATTATCCGGATTCCTGGAATCCGGATCAAGATGACAGCCATATTAAAACTATCTGATGTTGTATTTTTGCATGAGTCGGTACAGTCTTTGCCTTGAAATGCCCAATTCCTTCGCGGTTTTGCTTATGTTGTATTTGTTTTCAAGCAGAAGATTTCGTATTTTATCCACATATTCAATGCTGTGGTTGATGCGGTTGTCAGTCAGGAGTTGAGGTGTTATGGGGTTAAGATGACGCTCAAAAAAGTCTGATTCGATGATTGTTCCAGGTGTCAGTTGTACTGCTCCTTCCAATACATTCTGTAATTCTCTAATGTTGCCAGGCCAATCGTAATTCATCAGGTAATCTATTGCCGCTGGAGTCATACGCATTAAAGGTTTACCAAACCTCTTGCATATGGTACGTAAAAAGTAATCAACCAGCAATGGAATATCATTTCTTCTTTCCCTGAGGGGTGGAATCATCAACCTAATTACTCCCAACCTATAATAAAGATCCTGGCGAAATCTTCCGCGAGCAACCTCCTCTTCCAGGTTTTTATTAGTCGCCGCTATTATACGCACATTGATTGGTATGAGTTGGTGTCCCCCCAAACGAATAACCGCTTTTTCCTCCAGAACACGCAACAACGATACTTGCGAATCCATCGGAACATCTCCGATTTCATCGAGGAATAAGGTGCCGTGATTTGCCAATTCGAACTTTCCAACGTTACCACCCTTCTTTGCTCCGGTAAAGGCGCCCTCGTCATATCCGAATAGTTCACTGGCGATCAGTTCTCGAGGCAAAGCAGCGCAGTTGATGGCAACAAAAGGTTGATTTCTTCGCGGGCTTTCGTTGTGTATTGCTTGCGCTATCACATCCTTTCCTGTACCGCTTTCACCCATTAGTAGCACGCTGGAGTCAGAATGGGAGATGGCTTTTGCAATATCTATAACTTCTCTAAACCGAATGTCTTTACCGACTATATCATCAAATGACATTTTGGCATTATGCCCAATCCATTTCCCAACAATTCTGTTTAATTGCTCGCTTTCACGTATGATTAGCATGCAACCTAATTCGTGTAGGGGGGTACAAGTAAGTTGACAACTGATATTTTTCTTGCCGCAATGTAGAAGTAAGTATTCATCAGTAACAGCACGGCCCTGGGTAATTATGTCTAAAAACCTTTTGTTTCGTGGATTATCGCCAAAAAGTGTATGAATTGACGTGCCAATCACATTTTCTGAATTTAACCCCAATATGGACAAACATTTATTATTTATGTACGTGATGTTACCATTAACATCCACCATTAGGACTCCATCTGACATAGAGTCCGTCATAGCCTGCTGGTACTTCCAAAGTCGGTTTAATGCCATGATTGATTCAATATGAGCAGCGGCAGCAACCACCATTCCGAGAGTATGATGTGTAACTTTCTCGAAACTAGCGCTCATACATATGCTTCCAATAACACGACCATTATCAATAATGGGAGCTGCTGATGATGAAGCGGCAATCGTATACAAACTGAAGTGTTCGTACGCATAAATAGAAATTGGCTTTCTTAACGACACAGATAAAGCTATGGCGTTAGTACCGACTTTATCCTCTGACCAAATGGTACCTTCGACCACATTTGCCCGTTCTGCCAATTCAAGGGCTGATCTGTCTCCCATAATCTTAAGACTTACACAGTTCGCGTCGGTTAAACCGACTGTAAACCCCGTTCCTTTAACGAATTCGGACAAATGCTCCATTATCGGAACTGCTATTTCAATCATATAACGAGACTTTTCACGAGCCTGTTGCAGTTCTGAATCCGTTAAAACATAGGGTATCTTTTTCATGTAACGGGGAACTCCGTACACATAACACCTTTCCCAGGATTGAAGAATTTCGGGTCGAAGCCGTTGGCGTAGGTCTGGATTGGCGTGAAGATCTTTCCATATTTGTTTCACCGTCTGTAAAGAAATATCAAATTGGTTTTCTTTGATCATCATCACCCCGCATATTGCTTTGCCAAAAACCGCTTTCATTTTCAGGGTCAGAGGTTCTCAAAATGTTATTCAAGCTATATTCTTTTCTACCAATAATATATCACGACTTCAGCAAGAACGAGAATGCCTGCAGTTTTGAGTTTTGTGTCTCCTTATATTGTTTGCAAAGCAAAAACCATGTTAGTGCAGCGGACAATTTGTATTAATATCGGACAGTTTGTTATAGTAACCGGACAAATTGTTGCATCTAACTTCAAGTAAGTGCAGCATATCCGGCTCTTGGACTTGGGAATAAATTGGCATGTAATTTGCATGTAATTTGCATAAGGAAATGATATAGCACCTTTGGAATGCTGTGTAATATCTGGACTTATTTGAGTTTTTCTTTAAAGGGGGGGGGATTGAAGGGGGATCAAGCCATAATTGTAATTCATATTTAGTGTTGTTGATTGAATCAAAAGGTGGAGATGATATTGATGCCTGCAATGACGCTTACGGAAAAAATTATCGCTCGAACATCGGGTAAACCCTCGGTTAAACCTGGGGAGACCGTCTGGGTTGTGCCCGATGTATTCATGATGTACGATTGGCCGGGTATTAGCGATCGCTATGCGTATTTGCTTAAGAATCGGTTTAATATTGAACGGATTCCCGTTGCTGACCGAACAGTAATCTTTATCGATCATATGTGTCCTCCGACAGGCGAGCATGAAACGGAATTCCATCATGGAACGCGTCGCTGGGCGAACGAGCAAGGCATTAAACTCTTTGAGGGGTTGGGTATTGGACATCAGGTCGCCGCTGAATTGGGATTTGCTACCCCGGGAGCAATGATAGCCCACCTTGATACTCATGTTCAGCTTTTAGGGGCGTTTGGTGCACTGACCATTTCTCTTCTTGCCGATTTGCTTACCGCGCTGGCACTAGGCAGGTTTTGGATTGAAGTGCCGGCGACAATAAGGGTTGAACTTGAAGGAGATTTTCAGTACGGGGTAAGTGGACGGGATCTCATTCACAAAATCATAAAAGACCTGGGGCCTGATGGTGGAATTGGCAAAGTATTAGAGTTTGTCGGTGACGGTGCAAGAAAAATGAGCATTGACAGTCGCATGGCGCTATTATGCCAGATTATGTTTTGTGGAGCAATCAGTGGCATATTCCCTGCTGACGATAAAGCTTTAACATATCTCAAAAATAAGACGGGTAAGGAATTTGAAACTGTAGTTTCTGATCCTGATGCAACATTTTTTGAAACCATTCGTTATGACCTATCCTTGCTGGAACCACATGTTGTTAAGCCCTCAAGTCCAGGCAATGCCTGTGCTCTGAAAGAAGTTGAAGACCTGGAGGTGCAGCAAGGATATTTGGGTTCATGCGCAAGCGGAAGATTAGAGGATATTGAAATAGCTGCGAGGATCCTAAAAGGTAAGAAAATTAAACCAGGTTTTCGACTTTATGTGGTTCCATCTTCGCGGGAGGTAATGGTTCAGGCTATGGAATCAGGGGCATTGGCTGCCTTGGTTGATGCCGGCGCTTTTGTCAGCTCTCCAACGTGTGACTTTTGCTACGGCAAAACACAGAGTTTATGTGCGGGAGAGAGGGCGGTATCGACAGGTACACTAAATGTTCCTGGACGCATGGGTAGTATTTACTCGGAGATCTATCAAACAAGCGCTGCCGTTGTTGCAGCCACCGCATTAACTGGCAAAATAACTGATCCCAGGAATTATCTTTAATAGTTCGCAACTGTTTGGATGATATTGAAAGAGGTGAATAGATTTGTCTTTAGTATACGAAGGCAAGGTTGCGTGGATCTTTCCCGACAACTTTGATGTCGATTTGATAGTTGGTGTGCAACACATCAAAGAGACGAATCCTGAAAAATTCTTGCCTTTAACTATGAAAGAATACGAACCTAATTTTCTCGAACAAGTGGCAAAAGGAGATATTTTGGTTGCTGGAAAGAATTTCGGATATGGTCATCCTCATTTTCAGGGTATGGCTGCCATGAGGAAACTTGGTTTATGGTGCATCCTCGCAGAGTCATTTGCTCCAGCTTTTTTCAGAAGCGAAATTGTCAGCGGCATGGCGTTACTGACAGTTCCAGGAATTACAGAACGGGTTAAAAGATTTGATAGGGTCAGGGTTGAGGTGGAGCAAGGTTTGGTACATAACCTGAATAGCGGTGACGTGATCAAAGGTGTGAAACCGAGTTCAATAATCCTGGATTTGATCAATAACCGGGGAATGATAGGATTCATTAAAGCCGAGTTGGCACGGGATTTAGGAAAAGGTGAGGGGGATTAGAAATGCGTGCAACTACCAAGTTTAGAGAGTTAATGGAGAACGAAAAATGTATTGGAATGCCAGGAGTCTATGACTGTTTTTCCGCCCGATTGGTTGAGAAAATGGGCTTTGCTTCGGTGTATGTAACCGGTTATGGAATTGAAGCAACCAAGCTGGGCCGTCCCGATCTTGGTTTGAGCGGAATGTCCGAGGTAACCGATCATGCCAGTAACATATGCGATACCGTGAATGTACCGGTCATATGTGACTCGGACGTCGGTTGGGGAGGAGTTCTTAATGTAATGAGAACGGTCAGGGCTTTCGAAAAAGCTGGTGTGGCTGGAATCCATATAGAAGATCAGGGCATACCAAAAAAATGTGGCGGCCTGGAAGGGAGAAAGAACATAACTCTCGATGAAATGGTCGGTAAGGTAAGGGCGGCAAAGGAAGCTCTGACGGATCCCGATTTTGTTTTAATTGCTCGGTCTGACGCCAAGATTTATGGCATAGACGAAGTAAAAAGACGGTTGGATGCTTACCTGGATGCCGGAGCTGATCTTGTCATGGTGGGCGAACGCTATACTGTTGATGAATTAATGGATCTGGCCAATACATTTCGTGGGAAGCTCATGATTTGTGGTGGGTTTCATAACTGCGAAGAGATGAACCTTTCCCTCGACGAATATGCTGAGATGGGGGTTAAAGTTGTAGCTTATGCCTTGGTTGGCCTTGGAGCAGCAGCGAAAGCAATCATAGAAGCATATAAACCGTTACTTAATAACCGAGTTATAACAAACGAAGAATTGTTCGCACTATGTATGGATATCGTTTCGATGAACCGTCAATTAAACATCAAACAATATCTTAACTATGAGTCCCAGTATACTCCGGTAATCTAGTTTAATCTTGGTTATCCGGAGGAGTTGAATAGGATTTTCTCCCCCGGCATTGTTCATCGACAAACCAAAAAAGTGAAGAGGAGTGAGCCGGATGAATCTTGTAAAACTAGCGGACTCAAATATCGAGAAGTACGGGAAATATACCCAAATCTGTTTTGACGACAAGGAATATAGCAATATAGATATTATCGGGAATGCGAAGAGGTTAGCCAGCGGTTTGAAAAACCTCGGTATTAAAAAGGGTGACAAGGTAGTAGTTATGCTGCCAAACTGCCCCGAAGTTTTTGTTAGCTACCAGGCAATTCTAAGGACCGGCGCAGTAATTGTCCCTATGATGCACTTGCTTGGACCGAGTGAAATGAATCATATCCTGAGTAATTCTGAAGCAGTGGCAATAATTACGGCTAAAGATTTCTTGGAGAAGATTGAACCGGTACGGGCTAACATCAAAACCCTAAAACATATCATTATTCTTGGAGATGATGATGTGCCGGGAACGACCAATTTTAACCGATTAATAATCGAACATGCGGAGCAAGCAATGGAGGTTGATATTGCAGAAGATGACCTGGCTTTAATTCTCTACACCGCCGGTACCACAGGAACACCCAAAGGAGTAATGCTAACACATGGCAACTTTTGCGCCTGTGCCATAAATTCCTTCGCTATTGACGCCAAGTCGCACGACGATACGACATTGTTTGTTCTTCCGTTATCCCATGTTTTCGGTTTCACCCAGATGAATATTGGTTATTTGGCGGGCAACAAGATGGTTCTTTTGCGCCGATTTGAGCTGGAGGAGACATTTAGAGCGATTGAAAAGTACAAAGTAACCGACTTTTCTGCAGTTCCCGCGATGATTGCAATGATGCTGAATAGTCCGTTATCGGAGAACTATGATCTGTCATCACTGAAAACGGTTTCGTGTGGCTCTGCTCCACTTCCAGCCGAGGTGTTATACGGATTCCAGAAAAAGTTTAACATTGAAGCTATCAGAGAAGGATATGGGCTATCTGAAACTGGTTCCATAGTTAGCGTTTTGAGACCAGGTTCCCCGCAAAAGCCGGGTTCGGTTGGACAATTAATTCCGTCGCTGGAAATTAGGCTGGTTGATGATTACGGAAATGAGGTTGCGAAAGGAGAAATAGGTGAAATAACCCTAAGGGGTCCCAGTGTATTTAAGGGGTATTACAAAATGCCGGAAGAGACGGCCAAAGCACTAAAAGATGGTTGGCTTTACACAGGAGATATGGGTCGGCTTGATGAAGATGGCTACCTGTATATTGTTGAGCGCAAGAAAGACTTGATAATTAGAGGTGGATTTAACATTTATCCAAGGGATGTTGAGGAAGTACTATACACGCACCCCGCAGTTTTGGAGTGTGCAGTCGTTGGAGTACCAGATGCAGTTATGGGGGAACAGGTGAAAGCATACGTGGTTTTACGAGAAGGCCATACCGTCACGGAAGAGGAACTAATCAAACATACACAGGAACACCTAGCCAAGTACAAGACTCCAAAATATGTTGAATTTGTTTCGGGATTGCCCAAAAATCCCATGGGAAAAGTCTTAAGAAAAGAATTGAGAGCGATGGCTGCCGCTCAGTTGGAAGCAGCAGCAGCAAAAGAATAGCACGGATTATTCCCGATGCAAACCATGGAAACCACGTACCCCTGGATATTGGATTGGCTCCCGAGTTCTACGGCTGAACTGGAAACGCCCGGCCTTGTTGCCGGGCGTTTCCAATTTCTTGTCATGTAACCAAAGCAGAATCGCGATGCTTATCAAGGATTATTAACGTTTAATTCTTGTACTTGGGGACTACGCGTTCAACAAAGCCCGGTTGCGAGTAAGCCGGGTTGGGATAGGTATAGAACCCCTTGCCTGTTTTTCTTCCCAGCTCACCGGCGTCAACCTTGGCCTGGAGCATGGCAATTATCTCCTTGCCGTAAGGATAATTCGGATCAGCGGCGACAGCTTCCTTGGTGACCGCCAGACAGGTATCGAGTCCCACATTGTCCATTATGCCAAAGGGGCCTCGCGGCATTTCCATGATTACCATCCAGGCGCGGTCAATGTCTTCGACGCTGGCGACCCCATTAACCGCCAATCGCTGTGCGGCAGCCAGCAGGGAGGTAAACATCTCGTTGTAAACGTAACGCGGCCATTCCCTGGCAATATATATGGGTGTTTGACCAACACGGCGTGAATGTTCAATCATAATTTCCGTCACTGCCGGGTCAGTTCCTGCGTGCGGCATAACATCAACTATGTTCAGTATAAAAACCGGCATGGCGAAATGCCATGCAAGGAACCGTGACGGATTTCCGCTGGCTTCGGCAAACAGTGATGGTAACAGCGTCGAGGTATTGGTGGTAAGGATGGCATCCTTCTTGAAGTATTTGCTGAACTCGCCCCAGACCTTTTTCTTAAGTTCGATGCTTTCCGGGATCGATTCATTGACCAGATCTGCATCGGCTGCGGCGGCTGCCATGTCGGTGGTAGTGGTTATGCGGGCTTTTGCAGCCTCCGCCATCTCTTCGGTGATATATCCGCCCCGGACAAGCCCGGCGGCTATTTTTCCGATATGGGTAACAGCTTTCTGCAGTATCTCCTCGTTAATGTCATAAAGAACTACGTCACAACCAAAGAGTGCGTTCTGCAGTCCTATGTGCCGTCCCATGGTTCCGGAACCAATAATAAGAACCTTTTTTATATCGCTGGCCTGCATTTTCGTACCTCCTTTAATAATTATCCGGCTGTTTCCTACTGTTTAGGATAACCCCCGATTCCCGACAATTCAAGTCATACCTAATAGAAGACCGGGTAAGTAACCCTTGCCAAGGAAGCCGGGGGAGGATTCATTCCAACCTCCGGCCGGCCTGGCCGGAGCCGTTTTGGGCCCAACTCACCCTTCTTATACTATTTCGAAGGGCTTCTGCAACTCCCCGATAAAAAACCATAGTCCCGCAAACGGGAAACAAACCTGAGGGATGATAATCCCCGATTTACGTGCTGCTTACTGCTGAAAAACTGCATGACCAGTGTAGGCCGGGAGAGCAATGAACCAAACGGACGCCATGGTATCCTTACCTGGAACCCGGAGCACGTGTTGAAAGGGGGTGAAGACGGATGGCAGTTAACAGCGAACCAACCAGCAGTGAACTCATCGTTAGAGTTGAAGATGGCACCACCATTTCAGGAGCTACCCGGTATAAGAACCTTTCTTACCGGAATATCAAAGCTGAAGCTACTGACAATGACGTTAAAGCTATAGCCGACCTGCTGGGCAATGCTCAAACCAAATCTGTAGTCGGCATTTTTCGCAGTAATGTGGTGACCCTCACCGGAGAACCCGAGTAGGCCTTTTTCGGCACTTAAACCAACAAAAAGGAAGGGGGGATGCTGAATGGCGAGAGTTCTGGAGATGCGCTTTAACAACGCTGCCGGTCGTTTGGTTACTATAAAGGTCCCAGATGTGCTTGATTCGTATTCCGGAGCCGATGCTTCGCTGCTGATGGATAACATCCTGGCCCGGAACATTTTCACCAGCAATGGCGGCGACTTGATCACCAAGGACAGCGCCCGCATCGTGGTAACGGATGTTATTGAACTGGAACTCAGCTAACCGGAAGGGGGCGTCACCAGGCGCCCCCATGTTGAAATCCAGAGTATCCAGAGAAAAGGCAGTTAAGCCAAGCCGGTCAGCGTGCGAGGGTCAAATAGTACATTTTTGCAGAAGGTGTTCCGGGCTACAATATGACGAGAGGTGGTGAGAGGTGGAAGCACTGTTACAGAGTATTGGCAATTACGGTTTCCCTATAATCGTTTCCGCCTACCTGTTGGTCCGCATTGAAGCCAAACTGGACCAATTGACAAAAAGCATAACCGAACTGCGTAGTGCTCTCCTGATGTCTACCTGGGAGAGTAAGGGGAAGGGATAAAGGCAGTCGAATAACTGAGATAACAAGGGACCGGGCAAACCCGGTCCCAATCAGAAGAGAGTTCGGCAGGGTGACAGTTCCTGCATCTCCAACACCCGTATAGGGTGGGGTGGCGGCGGCCATTTCCGCCCTCGATACTCTCCCCGTTACTATTATGGTTTTCTACAGCAAAGTGATACTGGCAGTTTTACCCAGTGCCAAGATCTGCCGGAGCCTATTAATGGCTGCTGTGTTGGGTGTGACTCCCCGTATCAGCCGGTGGCTAAGAGCAGTCTTGCTTAACCGGGGAAATCAATACTTTTCCCGATGTATAGAAGGTTGGTGTGTTGTCTTGACCCCTTCATTAAACCAGACCCAGAAGCTGAACCGCCTGCGTGAAAACAAGGCATACCAGGAATGCGGTGACAGTTGGAATAAGAAATGACATGGCGGTCCATTTCTTGCTGCCCGATTCCTTGTATACAGTAAGGAGAGTGGTAGTGCATGGCCAGTGCAGCAGGGTAAACAGCATCATGTTAACTGCAGTCAACCAGGTCCAACCATTATTGATCAGGATCTGCCTTAGCTCCTCCAGGCTTGTGAAATCCACCATCTGGCCGGTTGATAGATACATCATGAGCAGTATCGGGATTACGATTTCATTGGCGGGCAGTCCCAGAATGAAGGCTAACAGTATAAAACCATCCATGCCTATCATCTGTCCCAGCGGTTGTAACCAGGTGGCAACATGAACGATGATGCTGAAATCGCCAATATAAGTGTTGGCAAGTATCCAGGTCAGAGCTCCCGCCGGAGCCGCCATAATAATGGCGCGCCGCAGGACAAAGATGGTCCGGTCGATAATCGAACGGTAGATGACCGGGACGACCTGGGGCATACGATAAGGAGGAAGTTCCAGGACCATTGAGGAGGCCTCTCCTCTTAATATCGTGTGGGAAAGCAACCACGAAACGCCAAAAGTAATCAAAACACCGAGGACAACCATAGCAGTAACCACCCCGGCAGCAACTGCGGACTGCAGCCCGTAAGGCAGTATTCCTGCGATAAAGATGGTTCCAATAGCAATCAGAATAGGAAATCTGCCGTTGCAGGGGACGAAGTTATTGGTCAGCATGGCCATGATGCGTTCGCGGGGAGAATCAATTATCCGGCAGGAGACCACCCCGGCGGCATTACATCCGAAACCCATGCACATGGTTAGAGCCTGTTTGCCGCAGGCTCCGCATCTCTTAAAGACGTGGTCGAGATTAAATGCTACCCGGGGCAGGTAGCCGAGATCTTCAAGCAAGGTAAAAAGAGGGAAGAAGATGGCCATAGGGGGGAGCATTACTGATACCACGCAGGCTACTCCTTCAAAGAGACCCAAAACCATTACTCCATGGAACCAGCCCGGGACAGCGGTTACACTGAAAAACCGGGTCAGTTGTTCCTGCAGCCTGGAAAACAGCAAGGCCAGCAGATCGGATGGATAGTTGGCTCCGACGATGGTCAGCCAGAATACTGCGCCCAGAAGAACCATCATTACCGGATAGCCAAACCTGCGGGAGGTCAGAATATCGTCCAGTTTTTTATCCCAGCCGCGACTGCGCCGGCAGGAAATAATAGCTTTCCTGGCAATCTCTTCGGCATTGCTGTACAGGTCGTTAACAATGAGATCGGCAATCCGGTTGTCGTATCTTTGACGAATCTCCTCCGCCTTATCGGATGCTATGTCTAACCAGGAGTGAGTGTAACTAAGGCCCATTGTGCCCCCTCCTAATTGGAAAGAAGTTCAAAATAGGTATTTATTCCGGCCAGGATAGATGGATTGCCGTCGAGCAACCTTAAAGCCAGCCACCTCCGGTTGAGAGGTCCGTTCGCAACAGCCTCTAAAGCGGAACTCAATTCCTGAACGGCCTCCTCAACTTCCGGAGAATATCTAACTGGCGCCGGTTCGCCGGGGGTCGATTGAGTGGCGACTTGCCACAGGGCCTCCTTTAGATCCTCAATTCCCTCACCAATACGGGCAGCGGTTCCTACCACCGGGACTCGCAGTTCCTTTTCCAGGGTTTTTATGTCTACAATAATCCCTTTTTTACGGGCTTCATCCATCAGGTTTACACATATTACAACTCTGGGGGTGATCTCCAGTACCTGCAGTGCCAGGTTGAGATTCCTTTCCAGACAGGTAGCATCCAAGACCACCAGTGTGGCATCAGGATGCCCGAAGCAAATGAAGTCACGGGCGATCTGTTCCTCAATGGTATGGGCGAGAAGAGAGTAGGTTCCAGGCAGGTCTACCAGAAGAAAAGAAGTATGGCGATAAGAAAAAACCCCCTGAGCATTATCTACGGTTTTACCCGGCCAGTTTCCCGTGTGCTGCCTGAGGCCGGTAAGGATATTAAAAACCGTACTTTTTCCTACGTTGGGATTACCGGCCAGAGCTACCACCACCTGTTCCGGTCTGGCTCGGATACCGAAATGTTCGCGCAATACCCGTTTGTTTATTTGTGCGGTCATTGGCTTACCTCCCGCAGTTAATTCAATGGAGAGACTTTAATTCTTTTCAGATCCTCTGCTCGCAGGGCAATTATGCTTCCTCGAACCTGTAAGGCAACAGGGTCTCCCCAGGGGGCTTTGCGCACACAGCGAACCTGAGTGCCGGGTATCATGCCCAGGTCCAGAATCCTCCGCCGTAAAAGGCCGCCAACTTCCACGGAAGTAATGCAACCGGCAGATCCTGCAGGCAGGTCCGCCAGTGATAGACTCGCAGTCCCTATCTCCACCAGTTTCGTCTCCTTTCACTACCGACCCGGGTTGGGAATAGCTCACAGTCTTAGGGTCGGCTAACTTGGAAAAGTAAAAAATTATTGTTAGCAGATCACCAACAATTTAATAGTTGCTGGTATATTCTATGAATCCGACATAAATGTGTTACTGTGAGTCCGTTGAGGCTTTCAATCTCAATACTTCTGTTTCTCCGGAATGACCCCCCGGACGCCCCCGCGGGGGTCGTCCATATCTCCTTGGTATCGGGGAATGAGGTGGATATGGAGGTGCATAATGGTTTGTCCGGCGGCCGGACCGCAGTTGATACCGATGTTGTACCCGTCCGGGTTGAACCTATTGTCCAGCAGAAGCTTAGCCTCCCAGAGGAGACTGTTTATCGCCGCTCTTTCCTCTTTAGTGCTGTGAAAAAAATCGGTTACATGGCGGCGGGTGACAACCAGCAGATGCCCTGGATTGACCGGAAATCTGTCAAATCTGGCCCAGGCCAACCGGTTTTCAAGGATTACTTCCTCTTGTCGGCAGAAGGGGCATTCCCATAGACGTGTTTCATGCAATTGCGGCTCCTCCGCTTTTATGTTTTTGCACCCCGCCCAACAGGAATACGCTACAATACCCCCGAAGCAGCGAAGGTGAGGTTGAGTTATTGCCATCATAAAGCAACACCTTCAATTTATCAATCCTGATCGAGGTTGCAATGAGGCCCAGGGGGCCTTGTGTATGGAGGGTATATGTCGCCGGGATTACGGCTCAGGATGTTCCCGATTTAATCCCATAAAGCAGGATGCCGGACGGTCGGTGCTGCCGGCCGGCATCGCCTGAAGGGCGTTTACGTTTTTTTCCCTCGCAGGTAGTTTACGGTCCGGTTCATGTGGGTGTCGTTTGATCCTTTGACCAGAACGATGGCGCCGGGACTGATAACCGTTCGGAGCTGACGGTGCAGTTTTTTGCGCTCCGTGGTATGAAAGGCCCGCGTGGCAGGAAATCCGTGTTTTACAGCAGTTGTGCTGATCTGACGGGCCCGTTTGCCAAAAGTAAAAAGATAATCTATTTTCCTGGTCACCAGATAGCGGCCGACCTCTTGATGTCCCTTTTTTGAATAACGGCCCAATTCAGACATGTTCCCCAGGACCAGGATCTTGGGATATCCATGGAGGTGCGACAGTACATCAACAGCGGCTTTTACTGAATGGGGGTTGGCATTAAAGGTGTCGTCTATGATCTGGATATCATTCTTGGTGCGGTAAACAATCAGACGGCGGTAAGGCCGGTGATAGCGTTTAAGGCCGGTTTTCATCTGCTCGACCGTAAAACCCAGGTGGTCGGAAACAGCAATAGCAAATAGGGCATTGTAGACGTTATGTATACCGTAAACCGGAATAAAGAAGTTATGCTCGGTGCCTTTAATCCGAGTGGAAAAAGCCATGCCACCGTTGACATAACGAATGCCATAAGCAGTATAATTTCCTATACCCTTTATGCCTACGGTTTTAACCAGCCCCCGAAACGGCTTCAGGCGGAGCCTGCGCGAATTACGATCATCGGCATTTAAGAAGAGGGTGCCGCTTCTTTTCATGTGCTGGGCCAACTGGGATTTGGCTTTAATAAGCCTGGTCACACTGCCGCCGACGTTTCCGATGTGGGCCGATCCAACCATAGTTATAACTGCTATGTTGGGCTGTATAATTCTACACTGCTTGCGCAGGTGTCCGTAATTGGACATGCCGAACTCGAGAACCGCCGCCCGGTGGTAGGAGCGGATATTACGGGCATGCCTCCTCATGGCTTTGCGGTTATTCTGATTGGCCTTGGACTTGTAAATCTTCCACTGCGTTCGCAGTATGGAGGCAATCATCTCCTTGGTGGTAGTCTTGCCAGAGCTCCCGGCTACTGCGATAACCGGTTTTTTAAGCACCAGTCGTTTCAAGAGTATTCCTCCCACATTTTGGATTCAAGATAATATATGCATAGCGATGCGAGGTTGCTTCAATTTTTTGCTATCACCATCGTGCGAATAAGACCCGGGGTGTTGACCCTTCGATATGGAACCGGGGCGGAAAGGGTTTTATGGGATTTGAAGGGGCGCCCTGAAATGAACCAATCCGGTAAAAATCCCCCGGGCTCTGCCGGGGGATCCAATATAAGGGGATCAGAGTATATCGGGCCTGTTATCTACTTGTTAGCGGCGCGCTTGGCCATTTCTTCTTCACGGAGGATGCGGCGCAGAGCTTTTCCGACCGGACTTCGGGGAACCGAATCCCGAAACTCAACTTCCCTGGGAACCTTGTAAGGAGCGAGTTTCTCACGGCACCAGGAAATGATCTCATCGGCTTCACAGGTTTCACCCGGCTTCAGCACCACGAATGCCTTCAGTGATTCCCCCCGGTAATCATCGGGAACACCGATACACATCGCGTCAAATACTTTCGGATGAGAGAAAATCACATTATCCACTTCTGCCGGGAAAACGTTGAAACCACTGGAAATTATCATGTCTTTGGAACGGTCAACAATGAAGAAGTGCCAATCCTCGTCGCGATAGGCCAGGTCACCCGTGTAGAGCCACCCGTCCTTCAACTGGTTGGCTGTTTCTTCTGGATTGTTCCAATAACCGGCCATAACCATTGGACCCTTGGTGACAATTTCCCCTACTTTGAAGGGTTCCCAATGGACATCCTCACCGGTAGCGGGGTCTACCAGTCGGACTACGGTGCTGGGATAAGGAACTCCAATACTGCCTACCTTCTTTTTGCCCAGGCAGGGTTGGGATATATTCTGAGCCACGGTTTCACTCATTCCACAGCCCTCTTGATAGAAGATGTCCATATCCAGCAGCTTGTCAATCAGGTCTTCCGGACAGGGAGCGCCTCCGCAGCCCACAAAGACGAACTTCTTACCTAGGTCCATCTGTTTGGCCCGGGGGTGATTGACTATCGCATTAAGCATGGTGGGTACTGCAGCAAAATAACTGATATCATCAAACTTCTCAATGGTGTCCATAACTTCTTCGATTTCAAATTGGGGCAGTATGATCTGGGTGGCTGCATTCTTTATTGACCAGCACATCTGACAGACTTCGCCGTAGATGTGGTAATAAGGCAGTACACAAAAAGATTTACGCCTCTCTACAGGTATTGGATTGATAACCGAGCTCCCCCAGTACATGTTCTCATATATACCAGCCACGATATTTGAGTGCGTCAGGGTGGCACCCTTGGGTACGCCGGTAGTTCCGCCGGTGAACTGGATTACGCACGGGTCTTCCGGCTTGATGGTGGGGCGCGGACGGCTGTGACTGACCGTAGCTTCCAGGAGCTGTCCAAAGTGATGCCAGCCTTTGTCCTTAATACCCAGGCTTTCGGCAGTAGCCTGTCCCTGACCGGGGATGTAATCACTCAGACGGGTGATTATTATGTGCGGTATGCTTACTCGCTGAACCAGGGCTTCCATTTTGCCTATTAAGGCGTCAAAAGTAATCATGGCTTTTAATTCGGTGGTTTTTGTCATGAATTCCAGTTCTTCTTCTGTGTACATGGGGTTCATATTAACGACTATTCCACCCATTGTTAATATGGACCAAAAGGATATGACAAACTGCGGACAGTTGGGCAGCAGGAGACCAATGCGATCACCTTGTTTGATGCCCAGACTCAAAATGGCATTGGCAAATCGATTGACGGT
>Ga0209537_1000920_pt1 | contig 34750 bp, 31 predicted proteins | sample BioPla4DNA1_FD_187698 | JGI IMG/M metagenome (GOLD analysis project Ga0209537, IMG submission 187698) | Biogas fermentation microbial communities from Germany - Plant 4 DNA1 (SPAdes) (version 2) | ecosystem: Engineered > Bioreactor > Anaerobic > Digestate | place: Bielefeld, North...
GGAACCAAACGATACATGAACATGAACCACCTGTATGATATGCAAAAGGAAGAGTCTAATCAGGTAGCTGGCTAGGTTGGTTTCCAAGCGGTTGGATTCAAATTTGCGAAAAAATCTTGACGGTACCCCGGGCTGTCAATGGAATAAAAAAGAAACGGGTGTGAAGCATTACCCGTTTCTTTGTATTAGATTATCGTTCAGGGACTCGTTTGTTGTCGCTCAAACCTGGGTTTTGACTGCCGATTGGGAGCACGCCCCGGCAGCTTTTAACCGGGCCGAGTTTAGTCGGTGAACCACTGGGTCACATAAAGGTAATTCCCCTGTTTGACAAACCCGAGCCCAACCTTGTTGAAGTTTTTATTTAGAATGTTGGCCCGGTGGCCGGGGGAATTCATAAATCCCTCATGGGCGCTCTTGACCGACATGTGTTTGGCAATGTTCTCACCGGCATAGCGGTAGCTGATTCCCAAACTGCGCATCATTTCAAACGGGCTTCCGTATGTCGGTGACTGATGGCTGAAGTAGTTGTTGGCAGCCATATCCTGCGATTTAAGGGTGGCGCCTTCGCAAAGCTTGGCATCGAGTTTTAAAGCATGCAGACCGGCCTGGGCTCGAGCTTCATTAATGTAACCTAACATCTCGGCCTGCATCGCACTGGCATTGACGGTTGATCCGTTGCCGGTAGCCGGTGTTGTTGGTTTGGGAGCAGGATTGGTAACCCCCGGTTTCTGCGCCACATACGGTTTCACATAGTCATCGATGACACAGCCAACCGTATCATTGGCGAGTTTAACCACATACCAGCCGTTGATTTTGCCCAGTACTTCCATAACGTCCCCGCGATGCAGGGTGGTTATGATCTGGTGATTGGTACCCGCCCCGGTCCGCAGGTTGAGGTTGTTTGATATCACCTGGATTTTATCAACGCTGGAAGGGGTAAATGTTCCTGCAACTTCCACACCGGGATTGAACAGAAACATACAAAGGGCGGCAACGATAATAATTCCTGCCAGTTTTTTGAACATAGTCTATCGCCTCCTCCCCCCTAAGATAACCCAACTCTTTGGGACATGACTACCTGAGAATTCTGGCAAATCAGCCAGGTTTCTCAGGTAGGTCGGGGCTTTAAAAAACCATTCTTTTGTCACGTTTCCCGTGAAAAAATACTCCCGGGGATTAGCCCGGGAGTGTTCTGTCTATCCAGTTTATCGGAAGCGATTACCGCAACAGGTTACCGGAGATCACAATCCTCTGTACCTCGGATGTGCCCTCATAGATTTCAGTAATCTTGGCATCCCGCATCAGCCGCTCCACCTTTTGCCCCTTGATATATCCATAACCCCCGTGGATCTGCACCGCTTTGGAGGTGTGACGGGAAGCCATTTCCGAAGCAAACAGCTTGGCCATGGCTGCTTCTTTGGTGTAAGGCAGCCCCTGATCCTTCAGGTAGGCGGCATGATAAGTCAGGAAGCGAGCCGCAGCGATATCGGTCGCCATATCGGCAATCATCCATTGGATAGCCTGCTGCGCTGCGATGGGTTTACCGAACTGTACCCTCTCTTTGGCCCACTTAATGGACTCTTCCATAGCCGCCTGTGCAATTCCCACCGCCTGGGCAGCAACTTCAATGCGGCCGTTATCCAGCGTCTGCATGGCAATTTTGAAGCCCTGGCCTTCTTCTCCCAGCAGGTTCTCCTTGGGCACTCGGCAATCCTTCAAAATGACTTCCGAGGTCTGCGAAGCCCTGATTCCCATTTTCAGAAAGTGCTGCCCTATCGTAAGGCCGGGGGTTTCCCGCGGTACGATAAAAGCGCTAAGCCCTTTTGTGCCCTTGGATCTGTCGGTGGATGCAAAAACGATAAAGGTGTTGGCCACCGGACCATTGGAGATAAAAGTCTTGGTGCCGTTCAATACATAATAATCCCCGTCCCGGTCGGCGGTGGTGCTTCCCGCTGCCACGTCCGACCCGGCGCCGGGCTCGGTCAGGGCAAATGCTCCAATATGTTCCCCTTTGCACAGCGGAGTCAAATACTTCTTCTTCTGTTCTTCGTTGCCGAACGCAGCTATGGGCCCGCTGGCCAACGCGGTATGACAGGAAAGGGTAAAACCGGTAGCCGCACACGCCCGGGAAAGCTCTTCCACTACTATGGTGAAGGTCAGGTAATCAGCCCCTCCTCCCCCATACTCCTGAGGATAGGGTATCCCCATCCATCCCATCTCCGCCAGCTTGCTCATGATTTCTGCCGGGTAACGGCTGTTCTCATCGATTTCGGCTGCAATCGGTTCTACATACTTTTCCGCGAACTCACGCATATTGGCACGAATGAGTTCCTGTTCTTCGGTCAGGCGAAAATCCATCACAATCTCTCCCTTCATGATCTTGTCGTCCAAACTTCCGTATCCTTTGTTGGAACTACCGGCATTATGCCTATACAGCCATTATACAACAACACTTTGGTCAGAAATCGTTGCATAACACCTTTATTTATAACGGACTGGCAACCAATCCTCTCCTTTGCCATAGTATATTGATGGTTAATACTACCTGCTCGGTTACGTATTACCAGAGCCGGTTCGGAAAGGAGTGATTATATGTTTTCAAGAGTGGCGGTGGCCGAAATTCGCGGCGGACCGCTCGCTCCCGGAATACGGGGGTTGGTCATTTTTCGGGATGTGCCCGGCGGTGTATGGGTATCCGTTGATATTACCGGACTTCCCTCTTATCGCCCCGCCGATGGGGGCAGCCCCATCGGTCCCCACGGCTTTCATATTCATGAAAACGGGACCTGCGCTGTGGGCAACCCTCAGACGCCCTTTACGGCCGCCGGTGAACACTGGAATCCAACCAACCAGCCCCACGGCAACCATGCCGGTGATTTCCCCGTACTCTTTTCCAATAATGGCCGGGCGCGGATGAGTTTCTTCACCAACCGGTTTAAGGTGCGCGATGTAATCGGCAAGGCCGTAATAATCCATCAAAACCCTGATGACTACCGTACTCAGCCCGCAGGCAACGCCGGCAAACGACTGGCATGCGGCATCATAAGGTAGCCTGCTTTTCGGGGAGCCCTGCTGCCGGCAGGCAGGTAATTCCGACTTGAACCCGGCTGCGTTCGAGGCCGACAGCAATTCAGTTGCCGGCCTCATTATCCTCATATGACTCCGGTAATTCCTCCAAGATCTCGGAAGCTTGTTCAAATGGCAGTTGTTCCACGTCTTTCAGCTTCTTCTCGATAATACGCGACTTGCCGGCCGCCTTTTCGATGGTGTTGCTGGCTTCCTGCAGTTTTTTCTGAGTTTTCTCCAGGGCCTGCCCAAACTTGCCGAATTCAGTTTTTACCGCTCCCAGCAAGGTCCAAACCTCGCTGGATCGTTTTTGGATCGCCAGGGTGCGAAAGCCCATGGACAGGCTGTTCAGAAAGGCGGCCATGGTGCTGGGACCGGTTATATTAACCCGGTAGTTGCGCTGAATTTCTTCGATCAGACCCGGGCGGCGGACCACTTCGGCATAGAGGCTCTCGGTGGGCAGAAACATAATGGCAAAATCCGTGGTATGCGGCGGATCCAGGTACTTCTCATATATTTCGCGGGCCTCAGCCCTGACTTTATACTCCAGGTGTTTGGCCGCTTCCTCGGTTGCGGTTTGACTCCCCTTCTCCTGGGCCTCCACCAATCGCAGGTAATCCTCAACCGGAAACTTGGCATCAATGGGAAGCCATATGAATTCTCCCTCGTTTTGGCCCGGCAGTCTCACCGCATACTCAACCCGGGTAGTGCTCCCCGCCTTAGTGCTTACGTTGGTCGCATACTGCTCCGGGGTTAAAACCTGTTCCAGGATATTACCGAGTTGGATCTCGCCCCAGACCCCCCGGCTCTTAACATTGGTAAGCACCTTCTTGAGGTCTCCGACTCCGGCAGCCAGGGCCTGCATCTCGCCCAGGCTCTTATTGACCATTTCCAGACGGTCGCTGACCAGTTTAAAGGACTCTCCCAAGCGAACCTCCAGAGTCGACTGCAGGCGTTCGTCAACGGTGGCTCTCATCTGTTCCAGTTTTGCATTATTGTCGCTTTGTAAAGCCGCAATTCTGGTTTCAATCGTCTGCCGCATGTTCTCCAGTTTCTGCTCGTTATTAGCGGCCATCTGAGAAACATGACGGCCGAAAACCTCGAGCTGCCGGTTCTGCATAGCCGCCATCTCTCCTATCTGGAGGAGAAGGGCGTTGTTTAATTCCGTAAAAGAGCGGTTCAACTCCTCCCTTTCCAGCCGGAAACTGTTAGCCATCTCTTCCCGGTTCCTGGCCACCTCATCCCGCAGGGATCGTTCCAGTCGCTCCTGACCCCCGCCCAACTCGCGTAGGCGGGATTCCAAGTATTGACCGGTCTGCCCCCGTCGTATCAGCACCAGGAGCAGTATAATTATTACCAGGTCCAGTACCCATGAAACGACAGTAAAATATTGCGACAAATCAAAGCCCTCCATTACACACTCTCCAACGTCCGCTCGCGATGCCTGTCCAAATCTCAGGCGACAACGACCGTTAACACGACAGGTGTTAGGAGTGTGCTGTTTATGCCAATTCAGCCGGTTTAAGATAATCCCGGGCCGACTCCAGCAGGGACGCAACCATATGATAAGACGACCATTGGCCGGATGTTATGTAGGTGGTTATGGGTTTTTGGGGAAACAGGGTGCGATCGATCTGCCGCAGCGAATATCCCTTTTTATACAAAGCGACCACTCTTTCCCGTAAATCCAGAAGGTATTCGAACTTCTGCCGCAATAGATCCTTCCCGTTACCGGTTATTATCCCGGCATGGCCGCAGAAGATGGTATCAAAGTCCAGGGACAAAACCCTTTCGAAAGACATAAAAAACTGTTCTGCGGATTCATTCGGGTCCCACTGCACAGGGTGAGTAGTAATAAAAAAGTCCCCCGTAAAAAGCCAGCCTTTGTTCCTTTCGTAAAAGACTACGTGATCCTCCGTATGCCCCGGAGTAGGAATGACCTCAAACGTGTGATGATCCCGCTCGATCTTTTCCGGCAGCGGCCTGGATGCAAACGGTATATAACTACCCCAGCATAACCGCCGGTGCCAGGGCAGGGGCGAGCCCTTTAGGGCCACGGGTACCGCCTGGCTGTGGATGAGAACTTCCGCACCTTTACTCTGGGACAACCAGTGGGCCAGACCCACGTGGTCCTCGTGAAGATGAGTCAGGGCCACCTGTTCCACGGGAATATCCCGCAAAAAGGGAATGGTTTCCGATCTGAGCGTGCGTGGTCCGGTATCGATCACCAGGCCATCCACCACATAAAGGCAGGCTTTAAAACGGCCTCCCAAAAACCTGATGGTGCCACGGGCCATCTGAACACCATCATGTTCCGCTACCGCCAACATGCTTCAATTACCTCCGCTAAATAAACATCCTGTTAATTCGATAATCTTGCTGCTCGATCCGGCCGGTGCCATTTAATTGCTTTACAGTTCCACCTTCTTCATGCCTCGCAAGGAGCGCGCAGCCAGTTCCTGATAAATCTGAACTCCGATTTTGGTCATCGTGACCGCATTTTCCGATACCTCGCGTACCTCACTGGCCGGCACTCCAGCCACCATTCGCCTTGGTGCCAGCTTGGTGTTGTTCCTAACCACGCTCCCGGCTCCAATTATACAACCGTCACCTATTTCGCAACCCGTTAATACGACCGAACTTATGCCCACCATCACATCTTCGCCCACCACCAGCGGCCCGTGCAGCATGGCTCCGTGTCCGATAAGGTTGTTTCTGCCAATGACTGCTTCCGTCCCCGGATCGGCATGGATTATAGCCCCGTCCTGCACATTGGTACCATCGCCAATCTTGATTTTGCCGGTATCGGCTCGCAGAACCGCCGTAGCTCCGATATAACAGTTGTCACCAATCTCCACATCGCCGATAATGACGGCTTCGGGATGGACAAAGGTGCCCTTTCCAATCTTCGGTACTTTGCCTTCGAATTCATAAATCGCCAAATACCCCGACCTCCTTTCTGTTTATACTTATAAGAATATTCTAACACCAGGATCATTTTTCGGTAAGATGCCGATTGGAGGGCAGCTCGGTTGTTCCTTTTTTGGCCCTATGAAGGCATTCCGGCCACCGGATATCGGAAGCTTTACCGGACGCAAAAAAGCATCTCCCGCTTGTTGAGAGATGCTTTTTTGGACCGTCAAACATTTTACCCCTAAATGGAACCCAGGTATTCCATAATTCCATTAGCAATGGCCTGTGCCGCCCGGTCCTGGAAGGCGGGATCATTTAGCAAAACCTCTTCGCCAAGATTGGTCAGATAAGCTATCTCCACCAATATGGCCGGAATTTGGGTGTAACGAATCACGACAAAGTTTTTGTTGTCACGGACACCGTTGTCTTTCCGCCCCAGGGCGCGCAGCAGGTTGTCCTGCATAATCCGGGCAAAACGCGCTCTTTCTGCAGCCTGGGCCACAACCACCGGGTCGTCTTGATCGATATAGTAGTAAACCTCGGTCCCGTTGGTTTCCGGATTGGTAGAGCCGTTACTGTGGATGCTTACAAATGCTGCCGCTCGGGATGAGTTTGCAAAATCGACCCTATCGTTTAGAGATAAATACCGGTCATCCTCGCGGGTCATCAAAACCTCATAACCTGCTGCTCTCAAAAGTTCCGCTGCCTTTTTCGCTACCGACAGATTGACATCCTTTTCATAACTGCCGCTGTAGCCGATGGCCCCGGAGTCATGCCCCCCATGTCCGGGATCAAGAACCACTCGATTGGCAACCGTAACCGGTTGGGGCTGGTTTTCCTCCGGCAACACCGGGGACTCGTTTTCATTAGGCTCGTAGCCCTCCGGACCCGGATCGGGGACAGTTCCGGTGTCTCCGCTATTCTCCTCCGGCATACCGGGAGAAGAAGGTATTTCCTCCGCACTGGCCGACTCAGTAGTCAACACCCGGGCCAACCATCCCGCCAGGTAAGCCACTCCCCTTGAAGTCTGTACCCGATACCAACCCCCTTGCTCGCCCAGCAAAGGAAGTTGTTCACCTTTCTTTACCTGCCCCCGGGTATCGTAATTGGTCCCGGGACCGGCGCGGAGATTGACCGTATTTCCCGTAACCTCGATTTTGGCCCCCGGGCTTGTACCGCCATTAACCTGGTTGTTGGCGGCCGGAGCCTCCGAGATTTGGACATAGTCCGCATGAATCCAACCGGTAACGCCATTGTCAAGGCGGACATTCAGCCAGGAGGATTGTTGACCGAGAATGGTCACCTTGGTTCCTCGGCTGGCCTTTCCTTTAACTGCATACTGGGTGCCCGCTCCGCCGCGGACATTAACCACCGAACCGGTAACCGTCCCGTTTTTCGCCTGAACGGTACCGGAACCGCCGGTGTTCTCCGCAACCGTGGAAGTCTTTAGATAACTGGAGTTGACCCAACCGGTAATACCGCTCTTGAGCCGGATTTTCGACCAGGCGCCGTTTTGACCGACGATCTCCACCTGGGCTCCCTTCAGCAGGGACCCAACTTTGGTGTAATTGGTTCCCGGCCCCTGGCGGATATTCAAAACTGATGCGGTTACCACCCCGGTCGCCGCCTGGGCCTGCACGGCAAAAACTGCCAGGATTATGAACACCGATACAAAAACGGCCAAACACTTGCGGATTAACGTGAAATATTGGGCTAACATGGCAAGCACTTCCCTGGTTACTTATACCTGCTTGCCCATTTCGACATTACCCGGCCATCATCCTGCAAAAATTATGAAATATGTGTGAATTTTGTTGGGAAAAAATCACCGAAGATATGAGGTAAGGGATTCATTCAGGGGATTTACCGCTATGCGGCTATTTTTCTGGGATCGCGCCACGGTGTTTTGGGGACGGTAACCTTGCTCACCATCAGCCCGGATAACAATAACAGGACCATAAGATAGAACCATCCCGCCAGCGCAGGCACAGTCAGAACCAGCAGCGCAATCAGTCCTCCGGCCAGGGTGATGGGGACGCCAATATAAAAATCGGAGATGTTTAACACATTAAACCGCGCCAGGCGATAGGCTCCGCAGAAAATATACAGGATGCAGGCAACAATCACCAGTGTGCTAAGCGTTCCCGGCGTCTCAAAGGGACGCAAAACCTCAAGCACCAAAAAAGCGGGAGCAACTCCAAAGGAAACCATGTCGGCGAGGGAATCAAGTTCTTTGCCGAATTCGGAAGAAGCATTGAGCCGCCGGGCCAAAATTCCATCCATAAAGTCAAAGAAAACTGAAAACAGCACGAATACCGCGGCTAACCGCAGTTGATGGTTAAATGCCAACATCAAAGAAACAACGCCCATTCCCAGGTTCATCAGCGTCACGGCGCTGGGCAGAAAAATCATTCGGTAAACCTCCCCAGTATTGTTACCCCACCCTTTACTTTATCGCCCAGTTTTACGTCAAGGATAATGTTTCGGGGCAGGAAGACCTCGGTACAGGATCCGAACCTGATAAGTCCAAATCGCTGACCTTTTTTGAGTTGATCTCCCACTTCGGCCCAGCACACAATACGGCGAGCGATAAAGCCGGTTATCTGCACTACCAGCACTTTTCCCCAGGGGGTCCTCAACCCCAAGCAGTTCCGGGAGTTAATGGCTCCCGCATCTTTACGATTGGCGATTACAAATTTCCCCGGGATACGTCGTTTAAAATCTACCGTACCTTCGCAGGGACTGCGGTTTATGTGGACATTGAACAGGCTGAGGAAAATGCTTATTTTTATCGCATCCTCTTCCATATAAAGGCCCTCGTACTTCTCTTCAATACAGGTGATCACTCCGTCAGCCGGGGATACAATCACGTTTTCCGTAGTGGGCACCGTCCGGTGAGGGTTGCGAAAAAAATAGCCGGTAAAGAGTAAAAGAATGGTCGGCAGTATAGCCCACATATAAAACATTTTATAGGTTACGATACTAACAGCGGCAAGAACCGCTATGAACGGCCATCCTTCTTTGGCTACCGGATACTGTTTCATTTGTTTCCTCCCCCACCATTTGCAAGTGTTGAACTCCGGCTTCCACAGACCTTGTTACAAAAATATGAAGGCAATCCGTGTCCAAACCCCAACTGCCGATTTTATACTGAAATATTTGCACCATCTGGCAGTATCATAGCATTAATTATTACTCCTGACACGCTTAAATTCCTGCCTGCCCCAGTATCATAAGAAAACCAGGAACTGAGGCTACAGTTCCTGGTGGATTATCTTTGGGAATCAAAAGCACTGACTAACGGATTTATCCCGGCTTCCCCCGAGTTTAACCACCCACGTTTGCAATTCACCATTAATTTCTAGGCAGGGAAATCCGGAATTTTGATCCGGTCAACATTGGCAGGTTCGATCTTGTATTTACCTTCAGCCATTCCCTTGACAATTTCCAACACCTGCTCGTTTACCGGTGTCTTAACTCCATACTTTTGCCCCCAACTGCAGATAATACCATTGTATGCTGTTTCAATCTCAGGCATACGCCCTGCTTCAATGTCATACAGGATTCCGGTTTTAATATTACGGTGGGGTGTCAACAATTTGGAAAACAGAGGTAATTTTTCGTCCCGCTCTTTCTGAGTGCTGAAATCCAATTGCCGGATGTCAAAACCCTGTAGCGGTTCAGGCGATACCCCCGCAGCTTTCGCAACCGCCAGGGATTCTTGCCAGATATGAGCCGCACAGGTTAATGCCTTGGGGTTATCAAGTACATCGCCGTAAGTACCGGCCACCACCGCCGACATGGTGCTGAATGAAGAGTTAATGGTCAGCTTGGTCCAGCGAATACCAATTAGGTTGGTTGATTTCTCGGGAATACCTGCAGCAGAAAGGATTTTCACGATCTCATTCAACCTTGGAGTATCTTTCCCGTCCATCTCACCGAGATCATATGTCATACGGTCAGGAGCCGAGGTTAGTTTTGACACTCCCGGTTCCAACCAGGTTGCTCCCCATCCAACTATGCAACCAACAGTCCTTTCCTTTCCTACGACTGCTGCTACAGCATCCTCGGGGATACCATTCTGCATGGCCACGACGACTCCTTCCGGTTTCAGGTGCTTGACGACGTACGGCAAGGCGCTGTCGTGTTGAGTGGACTTAACCAGATAAAAGAACAGGTCGTACTCGCCCGTCATCTGCTCGGGTGTCAATGCCTTGACGGGCTGAACCAGCTCCATAAGGCCGACAATTTTGGCGCCTGATTTGTTTAATGCCTCCACATGCTCGACATTCGAATCGATCAGGTCTACTTCATAGCCGTTCTTGGTCAGCAAGGCTCCGATGATTGTGCCTAACGAACCAGCACCCATAATCGCCATCCTCATATTGGTAACCTCCATTCCAAGTATGTTACTACATCTCATGCCATATTGACTAAAACCAGTCTTTCGGGGTGGATAATCAGTCAAATGCAGCCGGTTCCCGATTTACAAGTGCTTTGACTCCAGACGCCAAAATCATTAGTGTTCGATGTGGTGGAACTACTGCCCCCTTTCACCACAAAGATCACTATATATATTAGTATGTATATAATATTATCACATTTTGCCGTTTTTGGTGCGGGATGCAAGATCAAGTCCAATATTGTGTGTAAAATTCCTCTGGTCATGGCAGCGACTCTTTGATCTAGAGATAAAAGATATTAGAACTTGGTTTTGGCCGACATGAACGGTGTTCATGGTATTCAGCCATATCTAAATATCTCCGACCGCCGGCCCACTTGTTATCTATCTCAAGGAGCAAAGCTCCAATTAACCTGTTTGCTGAATCCCGATTCGGGAATATACGTATAACTCTTTCCCTGCGGCGAATCTCTTCGTTCAATCTCTCCAGGCTGTTGGTCGTACGCAGACGTTTTCGGTATTTCACAGGTAACTCGAGTATTGCCGTGGCATCATCAGATCCTTTTTCAAGGATCTCCATAGCTAGAGGCGCTTTCTTAGCAAATGCCTCATATGGTGCAGCTCGCAGTTGTTCCGTGGCTTGCGCCTCTAAAAGCTGCAACGAAAAAATGGTCGTTCTCCCACCGGGAAGAACGACCATTCTTATGCTGCTTCGGTTTTAATCAGGGAATGGCCTTCGCCAGTTCATCGCGGAATTTTGGATGGGCAATGCTTACGAGGGCCTCGGCCCGTTCCCTAACGCTCTTCCCTTTCAGGTCGGCCACCCCGTACTCAGTTGCCACATAGTGGACATCACAACGGGAGGTGGTCACGACCGAGCCATAGTCCAGGTAAGGAACAATACGCGAGATTGTTCCGTTGGCGGCAGTTGACGGCAACGCGATCACCGACTTCCCCCCCTTGGAGAGAGCGGCCCCCCGTACAAAATCCACCTGTCCTCCCACCCCGCTGTACTGCAGGGTGCCGATGGTCTCCGCATTAACCTGGCCGTACAGGTCCACCTGCAGGGCCGAGTTTATTGCCACCATTTTATCGTTTTGGGCAATAACCATGGGGTGGGCTACCTTTTCCACCGGCAGCAGCACCACACTGGGGTTCTCGCGCACATATTCATAAAGTTCCTCCGATCCAAGCAGGAAGGTAACCACCGATTTGTAAGGCATGTACGATTTGCGGGCATTGGTTATTACCCCTTTTTTCAGCAGATCCATGGCGCCGTCGGAAAACATCTCGGTGTGCAGCCCCAGGTCCTTGTGCCCGGTCAGGCAACTCAGTATCGCATCGGGAATGGCTCCGATCCCGATTTGCAGGGTACTGCCGTCTTCGATTAGTTCGGCAACATGCCGGCCAATAGCCTGCGATACCTCATCGGGCTCGGATCTGGGAATGGTCGGCACCGGACGATCCCCTTCCACCAGGTAATCCACCTGAGAGACATGGATCAAGGTCTCCCCGTGGGTGCGGGGCATATTGGGATTGACTTCTGCCAGCACCGCCCGGGATACCTCCATCATCGCCGGGGTATATCCGACAGTGACCCCCAAGCTCATATAGCCGTCGACATCCGGGGGCGATACCTGCATCATGGTAACATCGGTTTTCCAAATACCTTTACGCCAGCATTCAGGCATTTCATAGAAATACATGGGAACGTATTCGGCCCGTCCTTCTTTTACCGCCTCGCGAGTGGCATCAAAGACAAAGATATTCCTCAGCTTTATGTGTTTCGATAGATGGGGTGCATAATGAGGAGCATTCCCGACAACAATGCCATGCATGATGGTGATACCCGACAGTTCTTCGGCCAGTCGGACAATTGCCTCAGGCAATACCTGGGGAAAACCACAGGTCATGGCTCCGCCGATTATGTCGCCGGGCCTGACCACTCTTCGAATGGCTTCTTCAGGTGAAAGCACCTTATCCTTGAAGCGGGTTTTCCAGTCCACACCATTATCCCCTTTCTCATGCGCTGCTAAGTTTCTGCTCGTAATATTTGTACCCTATCATAATATCATAGCCTGGGGAACCTGGAAAACATGAATGTGGGCAGGTAAAACAGAACTGTTAACTCGATCGAAAACAATTGTGATTATTGGTATGAGATGCGGGTATATCCATCAGTAACAGCTTTTTGCCCTTCGCTGTTGATAACCTGGAAAAAGAGATCTGCCGAATTAGGACCGTCCAAACGCTTCAACATTTGGACGCGAATGCCGGTTCCCGGGAACACCATTCCCCCGAATCTCGCGGACAGTAAATGCAAGCGGGAGGGGTTGCCTCCAGCCTCGCGATTGACCAGCTCGCGCACGGCCAGTGCCAGCGTGGCCGTTCCCTGATAAATGATATCGGGAAGGCCGACTGCGCGGGCAAACCGCGGAGAGGTGTGTATGGCAAACACGATATCGGTACAACCGTCGTAGATGTAGGGCGCCTCCCTGCCGATTGGCAGACTGACCTCCCAGACCGGCGGAGAATCGGGTTCGTATCTCGGGATCTGTGGGAGATTCTCGCCACCTCTCCCACCGCCTTCGCACCTTACTCCCCTAAGCAAGCCTCCTACATGCTCGGTCGCAATGAGATTTCCATCCCAGTCCCTAATGGAGAATTTCAGCACCAGCAGAGTTCCGGCTTTATGGGGAGTTACGGCCAGGACTTCACCCCCTACCGAAACCCGGTCTCCGGGTTTCAGCGGGCGATAATACTCAATGTGCTCCGTATAGTGCACTACGGTTCGCATGGCCTCCTCAATTCCCGGAATGTCAACATACTCGTGCAGTCTCTGCTGGATGGGCCACGTAAGAGCCGCCACGAAAACCGGAGGGGCAATGAGCCCTTCCGGCCTGCTGTCATCAAAGTAACATGGGTTCATATCACCTACCGCCGCGGCATAATTGGTAGTCTGCCGCCAGGTGATCTCAGTCCGGAACTCTTTCAGTTTAAGCCCTGCAATATCCGGTGAAATTTGCATACATCCTCTCCATTTCCGGTTTTAATCCATCAGACCACAGGCCTTCAAAGTGTCCCAAACCTTGATGGCAATAAACAGGTTTACCCGGCTGTTCATGCTTGAAAAATCGATTCCCAGCAGTTCTTCTATTTTATTAACTCTATAGTAAAGGGTATTGACATGAATGAAAAGGCTGTCGGCCGTACTCTTCATGTTTACGTTGGAATCCAAAAGTTTGCGCAGGGTCGGCATCAATTCGCCGTCGGTTTTCTCGTCATATGCAATAACCTTACCCAGCATTTCCTCGCAAAATCCCTTGATATCATCAAGGCTCTGGCTGAATATGGGATAGTAAATACCCAGCTTTGAAAACTTCTGCAGGTAAGATTTTCTACCCAACAGACCGGGCAGGGTTAAAGCAATCCGCGCTTCAAAAAAGCTTTTCCGCAGATCATTCAACGGATAAGCGCGGCCGACTCCTTGAGACAACGAGAGGTTAAACCTTCTTTCCACAACCTCCTTGTAGCTCATCATATCACGCCGATTGAAAGGTTCATCGAGGCGGTCCTGATTGGCGCAAGTGGGGACTATCATGGTCAGGGTATTGGACCAAACGACTGGAACCGGATCAAACTTATCTCTCTTCAGGCACTCACAAAGGTAAGAGCGGACCGATTGCATATCGGTGCCAAATCCCTCTTCGGCCTCCAATAGGGTTACAAAATATGAACGGTCCATTTCCAGGCGGTTTTCGCTTCGTTTTGCAATATCGCGGATGCTCGCATTACTGTTGCCAAAAAGATAGTCGGCCAGTTCCTTTTCAAACTGCTCATTTTCCTTGCGCGGTTTCGCAAAATAGCATTTGACGGCAAGCCTGGTCTCAATCAGTACCTTGAGGGCGTGGGATATCTTCTCCACCGGAATGCCCTGGGCTATAACATAGGCGCTGTAGCCGTCATAGCGTACACGATAATAAAGGCAGCCGTTATCCTTCTGGTAGTAGTATTCCCTTCCCGCAATTTGCGGGGGGATGGTAATAAATACATCATCAACCTTGCTTGAATATTGACCTTCCAGTGGATAATGGATGTGTCCATCGTGGTCGGTTATTATTATCCGACACTCAAGCTTGCCCTCGACATATTTGGCAACAAACGATAGACCCTCATCAAGCACTCCGTCTACTAAATGATACACAGGGTTTAGCACCATCATAGACATCGCGGCTCACCTCGCTATCGCAGTGATGCTACCGAATTTTTTCAGTATTTAATAACTGCAAAACATGTGCCAACTGCGGAAACCCTGGTGCAAATCGATATTAAGCCGCTTTATGCCTGTTAAAGGAAATAGAATCGTCTCAATTTGATTCATAAGAACACAATTTCGGCAGATAATTTGTGTTAAAATAAGAATATCAGGTTGTTGTATCCCATGAGAAAGGTTGTACCGTCATTAAGAGGAAGAGAGGTGTTCAGGTTGAAACTTGTCGAAAACCTGCTCAGCCCCATGACCAAAAACCGTTCGGATACTCAGCCCATTGGTGAAAACGATCGCATCCTTATGGAACGAATCCGCGAACACAAGGCTGCTCTTGTCAACCAGCGTCTTGACATACAAAATCCCGATATAATCAGACCAGATGTAATCAACTCCTGGTTGAGATCCTACAACAATGGGATGGATCCCTATTTTTATATTTATGGACCGGTATTGGACAAGTACGCCTTTCAGGAACGGCAGCATAGAAAGGATCTGCTGCTTAAGGCTGCGGATCCGTATATCTGTCAGATGGAAGCCATGCTGACTGACGCCATCATTCTGCTGTCGGACGAAGAAGGCGCAATGCTCAGGGTAATCGAAGGTAATGATTCACTTAGAAGGCAGAATGAGCGTTTTAACCTAGTGCCGGGGTCGGTTTGGAACGAATCCACAGTTGGCACCTGCGCTCACTGTATAAGCCTGGTTCAGGGTACCCCGATGCAGATATGCGGGCCTGAGCACTACTTTGAAAAATACGAAGAGATATCTTGCTCATCGGCCCCGATTTTGGATGTCAACTATAATTTGGCCGGTTCTTTATCAGTGGTCACGTCGAGCTTCAGCAAACAGAGTGCTCAATCCCTGGGTTTGGTTGTTTCCATGGCCTGGGCGATTCAAAACCAGTTTCAGCTGGCTCTGGAGAATGAACTCTTTTACCTGACACTGCAGGCCACAGACGACGCCCTTATCGTTGTAAATAAAAATGGAATTATAACTAAAGCCAACCTGGCTGCTCAACAGATGTTTTACCACATGACGCAGAGTCTGATAGGAAACCGCATCGAAATGCTCCTCGGCGAGCAGCCATTAATCAGGTCGGTAATTGAATCCGGCAGAGCGGTTAACGACGCTGGAATAATAATCGATCAACTTCACCAAAAACTGCAGATCAGGTCGGTTCAGCCTCTTAATGACCATGCCGGCAACAACTTCGGCTGTATAATCACGGTGAAAAAGATTGACCGGCTTAGCCGGCCCAAAATAGTAGAGAGCACCCCTAAGACCCCGGAAACAAGATTCGGCTTCGAGGACATAAAAGGAAACTCTCCAGGAATGCAAAAGGCTATCGAATTAGCCCGCAGATTCGCCGGATCAGATGCCAACATCCTGCTCCAGGGAGAAAGCGGTACCGGAAAAGAAATGTTTGCTCAAGCCATACACAGGTACAGCCGCCCGGAAGGTCCCTTCATAGCAGTGAACTGCGCCGCCATACCCGAAAACCTGATTGAAAGCGAATTGTTCGGGTATGAGGGAGGAGCCTTCACCGGAGCGGAACGCAGGGGACGTGTCGGCAAGCTGGAGTTGGCCAATGGCGGCACCCTGTTTCTGGATGAAATAGCCGATATGCCATTACAGCTTCAACCCGTGCTGCTCCGCGTTCTGGAGGAGAGAAAACTAATGCGCCTTGGCGGAACCCGCTACATCCCGGTGAACTTCCGCTTGATAGCCGCTACCAATCAGAACCTGCATGAACTGGTTGAAAGGGGGCTATTCCGCTCTGATTTGTACTATCGCCTCAAAGTCCTGAGAATTGATATACCCCCTCTGCGGGAACGCGCTGCTGACATTGTCGAGTTAGCCCAGTTTTTTATCGGCAGCATTGCCGATAAACAGGGCATTCCCAGGCCGAAATTGAGCGATCAGGCAGCACTTTGTTTGTTGAACTACCATTGGCCGGGCAACGTAAGAGAGCTGGAAAATGCCATTCAGTATGCAATTAATGTCTGCAGCAGCGGAGTAATTCAACCTCAGGATCTGCCCGAAGAAATCACCTTCGGTGTCGATTTTGCAGCACTGGCGAAAAATGATGCTGTTTCAGACACGGCTTCAAATCTCTCCCTCAAAGAGATAGAACGAATAATGATAGCCCGGGCTCTGGAGCAGACCAATAACAATATCTCCGAAGCGGCTTCCCTCTTAGGCATGAGCCGTTCCACACTATACCGAAAAATCAAAGAATATGACCTGCTGAAAAACTAAGGCGGGCTTATTTATAGGCCCGCCTATACAGGATTAAAGGGTATTCGGTTCAGTCCTCGATTAACCGAGTTTTACTACGTTTTTCCCGGCCAGATATCCGAAGGTAAAGGCGCGGCCATGGCTGTTGCCGGGAAGGCTGACGCAGTAATCGTTGGCGTAATATGAACCCGATGCATTGCCGGCGGCATACAGTCCGGGTATTACTTTATTTTCGGTATCCAACACCTGCAGGTTCGGATTAATCTTCAAACCGCCCAGGGTTACCAATAATGCGGTACCCAGCGGAGCCGCATAGAAGGTCGGTTTTTCAATGGTAGTCAGGCAAGCCGCCCGTTTTCCAAAATCTTCATCCACGCCTTTTCTGGCCAGTTCATTGTAGCGCTGAACAGTAGCCAGGAAATTGTCCTTGGGGACTTTCATTTTTTCAGCCAGTTCTTCGAGGGTTTCAGCGCTCCGAATGTAGCCTTTCTCAATATACTGTTTGACATTCTCCGGATTGTGGAAGTTGGTTCTCATGTCCTTACAGGCCACCACCTTGAAAGATGGAGCTTCTTCCGGCCACTTGGAATCCCAAACATTCCAACGTATATTGTCCGGCTGCTGGCGCTGTGCGTTGCAGAGATAAGCATAGGGCAGTTCTTCGTTGCAGTAACGCAGACCCTGTGAATTGACACTTAACCAGGGTTGGCGCATCAGAGCATCAGCCAGAATGGGAGCACCGGGAACGGCGAAGTCGAAATACATGGGCGCATGCGGCCATTCGTCGATGGCGGCACCGATCCACATGGCCATCTTATGCCCGTCACCGGTATTGATGGGGCCATTTACCATTTCGAACATATTGGCGTGAATGTATTTGGTCGAAGGTATATAGTATTCGCGCATTTCTTTGTCGGCATTGTAATCCCCTGAGCACAAGATAATACCCTTGGTGCCGACAAATTTCTTGTAGGCTCCTTTTTCGCCTGCTATTACCGCAGTAACCCGGCCCGTGTTGTTGTTTTCCCGCACCAGTCGAACTGCAGGCATCTTGTACCGAATGTCGACACCGGCATCAATACAGCCTTGCTTTAACGCATAACGCATGGAGGCAGTCCAGGGATCGGTCCCCTTGGGAGCATCATTCAGAGCCACTTCACTGGGATCCATCCTGAAGCTCAAGGTTGCAAAACCGCGTACCGTAGTTCCGGGAGTCACGGTTTCATCAATCGGTACCGGTTTGGGCTTACAGCCGTATTTCTCAGCTTTGGCCATGATCCAGTCGGCAACCTTACCGCTGTGATCCGCCCATAGCCTCACCACTCTCTGATCGCCCTTGTAGGCGTTGTAGCGCATGATTTCCTGCACAGCCGCCATTTTGTCAACGCGGTTGTTTATCTGTAACTGCATTTTGCTGTCTATGGCTCCGTAGTCATTGCCGCGGAAGTTTACCTGGTTTGTTTTTTCCAGCAGTATTACCTTGGCACCTTCCTCAGCCGCGGACATGGCAGCACATAAGCCCGACATTCCACCGCCGATGACGATTACATCAGCAGTTATCGTCTCGGTAATTTCGGATTCAGGTATAGGTGGGGGAGGTTTTAAGAAACTGGGGAGGTTTTCACCTGCACCCGTCTCATTTCCCGGAGCCGCAGTTTGATCGTCTCCACATCCAGCCAGAATTCCAGCGGCGGCAATACCGACGGTCCCGAGTGCCGCACCTTTAATAAACGTCCTTCGAGTAAAGCCTTTTTCCTGCTTCTCTTCATTACTCATCACATGCACTCCTTTCCCTTCCTTAAGTTGCCGTTGTTGCCGTTCTGAGCAAGGCTGATACTTGTAGGTCCAATCGGGTTATACTGGTGCAGCCCTTTTCGATCAGTCTAGCACTCAGGAAATTAACAAACATCGTGAGGAGATACGAACCTTTGAGCAAAACACTGTATGAAAACCCAATTAAGTCTTTTGGAGGCAATTACGAGACTTCCGGGAAAACACTGTAGGTACTTACAATGGCAAGACAACTCAATTATTGTAGAATGAGCTTATAAATCGGCGGAAAGCACGATGCAGTCCTTTCGGATATTAAAACCGTAAACATAGAATCGGAGGGTTCCCATATGGAAGAAAAGAGTTTTCGCCAGAGGTTTCTCAACAAACGCACTATTCTTGTCGTACTGCTCGCCGCAGTGATTATCGTCACCGGGGCCGCTGCCGGATTGCTGAAAGCCAGTGAGAATCCGTCTTTTTGCGCCACCTGCCATATAGTCGAACCATATTATCTGTCATGGAAAGACAGTCCCCTGCTGGATCATAAACACGCTGAGGAAAACATAACCTGTCAGCAATGCCATGAGAGGAGTATTCCTGAAAAAGCTTTGGAAGGTTTGAACTTTATAATCGGGAATTATAAAGTTCCTTTGGAGGGTGGTCCCGAAGAGATGCGGGAATTCTGCCTCGAATGCCATTCCGAAGACGGGCAGGGATCCAGTTGGGAAGAGATAATAGCAGCAACCGATTTTGAAGAATCCAATCCTCACGATTCTCACCACGGTGAACAGGAATGTAATGTCTGTCACAATATGCACGAACCGTCTTATGTTTTCTGTTCACAATGCCATATCTTCGACTGGATTGACGACCTGGACAAAGAAGTCTGGATTACTGAGGATTAAACGCTCTTTGACAGCAGCATAATAAATTTTAAAGGGGGTATGAATTGCTCCCTTAATTATTTGGAGTAGAGCTACATCAGAACCAACATTTACCGCAGCACTTAAATATTACTAAGGCTGTGGAATAAATCTAATGCCAAGTTGTAATATATCAATTAAAATAAGGTCGTCGAAATTAAAATTCAGTCAATAGAGAAAGGTCAGGTCTATGGAGCACGTGCGGAAAGTATTTAAATTTATTTCCTCAATGAAAACCGGACTGGTCGTGCTCGTTTTAATTGGATTGGTTTCGGCAATCGGAAGCGCTGTTTTCCCCCGAACCTTCTTTGAGACCCTTTTTTTTAAACTGCTTCTGCTGCTGTTGTTGTTGAATATGTTTCTGTGCACGGTCAACCGGATTAGACTGACGGTTCGATCACTGCTTGCCGGACCCGGCAGAAAGGTCTGGTATCGTAACTGGGGAATCCTGCTGTTGCATCTGGGGATAGTCTTTATCCTGCTCGGCGGCATGATGTACTCAGCCTACGGTCAGAATAACAGAATCCACCTGGCAGCCGGCGAACGGGTAAATATGCAGCGGGTGCTGGATATTGAACACTCATTTACCCTGCAGTTGAATGAATTCCGAATAGAGTTTAATGAAGACGGCTCACCTTCCCAGTATGTTTCTGAGGTTACCATCCTGGAAGAGGGGCAAAAGGTAAAACAGGTTGCAATCAGTGTAAACCATCCGCTTAATTATAAGGGGGTTAAAGCCTATCAATACAGCTTCGGCTTTATGATTAATGCTGAATATGTGGCGGAGGACGGAGAAGAAAAGTCCGGGAGCTTTGTGGAAGGAGCCTTGCTGCAGCCGGGAGGTACGGAACGAAAGGTTAAAATCTTTAAGTATATACCCAATTTCAACCCGGCACACGGTATGAATACGGTAACCTTGCGCCCTGACAACCCACGTATAATTTTTTCGGTTTATGAAGGAGACAAGTTCCTGGGCGTTGGAGCTGCGGCATTCAATGAACCTGTAGAAATTGATGAAAACGTCAATGTAACTTTCACCGGAGTTGAACCCTACACGGTCCTGGAGGTCAAACACGATCCGGGCCTGCCCCTGGTATTGGCCGGCGGAATTACATTGATGCTGGGAGTGTGCCTGGCATTGCTGACAGCCCCGGGTCGAAAAAGCAATAATGACCATCGATAATAACTCTTACTTGGTTGGGAGTTGAGACCATGGGAAATATAATGACGGTTATCATCTATGGTGTTCTTTTCTCGTATCTGCTGGCAGGAATACTTTATCTGGGAGGTAACCTGAAAAGCAAAGCTTCCTTCTTCAAATATGCCTTGGTGTTGGCGGTTGTGGGATGTGTTCTTCACTTTGCGCTCCTGGTTATGAGGACCTTGTTGACGGGTATGCTTCCCCTTACCAACGGGTCGGAGTTCCTCTTGACTTTCGCCTGGGTTACGGTCCTGATATACTTGATCCTGTCTTACCGTTATGAGATTCAAGCTGCAGGCGGCGTAGTGATGCTGCTTTCTGCATTGATGGTATTTGTGCTTATCGCATTGACGGGCGGCAGCCTTCATGCTGTAGCTCCTCTGATGCCGGCTTTAAAAAGCCCGTGGCTGACTGTCCACGTTATTACCGCAGCCGTAGCTTATTCTGCCTTTACTGTGGCAGCCGGATTGGCAGTGATACAGTTCTTTCCGGTTGGTCATGGGATAAAGGAACATCACATGAACCTGCTGGTAAAATGCGGTTTTGCCCTGCTCTCATTATCCATCGTCCTGGGAGCCATTTGGGCGGAACAGGCCTGGGGACGGTACTGGTCCTGGGATCCAAAGGAAACCTGGGCCCTTATAACCTGGCTTATCTACGCGGTCTACCTGCATCTTTACCGCAACCGGGAATGGCGCGGCAATAATGCCCGCTGGATGGTGATCATAGGCTTTCTGCTGGTGATGTTCACCTTTTTCGGAGTCAATTATCTGCTTCCTGGATTGCACAGCTATGCTTGAGGAAAAGCTCTGCTGTTGCGATTACGCGCTTATAGAACAATAACTAAAAACTGCTGATCACACGATATTAAATTTGCCTTTAGCGGTTGTTGATAAATGCAGGTTGTGTTGACGTTAATCTATCAGAACAGTAAGGGAGGTAGGACATATGTTTGGTTTGATTGGGAATCTCGGTCCCTGGGAATTGGTGCTCGTACTGTCAATCGTGCTGATCATCTTTGGTCCCGGCAAGCTTCCGCAGTTGGCCGAATCGATGGGCAAAGCCATCAAGGGGTTCAGAAAAGCCCAGGAGGAAGAGCCCGAGCAACTGGAGGATAAAGCTTAACTACAACCATATTGGTAGTGTATTATTATCTTAAGGCATTATCGGTAGACTCCACAGTGAAAAGGAGGGAAACTCATGTTTGGTCTGTTCGGCAGTCTTGGTCCCTGGGAGTTGGTGCTCATACTGGCGATCGTGCTGATCATCTTTGGTCCCGGCAAACTTCCGCAGCTGGCGGAGTCGATGGGCAAAGCCATCAAGGGGTTCAGGAAAGCTCAGGAGGATAATCTGGATTAACCGGAAGCTAAGGCGTATACCAATACAGGACAGAACTGCTTACGTCCATAGATACCAAAACGAGGACCATGCGATTCAATACACATAGTCCTCGTTTTTTGCGTCTTCTTTTTCATGTTGTCGACAACCTGGCCAGTAATTGGTCAGCCAGCTCTTTCTCGGGATAAGTCCAACCGTCAATGGTGCACCCGGCGATCGTGATTGTGTTTTCTTTGGAGGGGGCTTCGGCACAGGCCAGGCTGCAGCCGTTGACGACCAGAACTATATCGCAATTATCAAGATTGAAGTATTCATAGACACAGTCATCGGGCAGTTCCCGCATGAGCCGTTTAACCAGCCGCTTCCGGTCGATGACGGGGTTGCATCCACCGCAGTACTTGATACCGATTTTCATAGCCCAGTGAGGTTACTCTTCTTCGTCGATTCCGACAATGTCTTTGGCCAGCTTTTTAAGCTGCTCCAAATTGGCATCTCTCAATATCATCACTCTTTGTGCCTGCGGCGAACCGGCTCCATGCATGGATTCCACCAGAGACGTACCGCCGGTAACGTTTTCAATAAGCCGGCCGATTTTGATTCGATCCAATGTGGGCACTCCCGCGGTGGCCTGGAAGTACTTCGTAATCATCGGCCCGACTACGGGATGTGCCAAATCCTTCTCCGATGGCAGAGTAGCGATAAAGCCACCGGTAATGTCATGAGCCAGGCGGCAGATCTCATAGTGGTACCGGGTTATGCTCTGTTTTGTTATATTGGCGTACATGGTATGGGGGTAATAGTTGCCCGCCGGCAGCGCACGCGATTCATAACCCGCCGCCAAAGATGTGGCGTGCATATTCTCGTTTAAATAAACCATTTCGATGATCTTGTCCTTGATATGGCTGGCTTTCGGTACCCCGTTGTAATCAGCCATCAGCGCGGTAGCGCCGATCAGGACATCGATAACACCCACTTTACAGGCACCATAGTTGTGGCGGTGGTAAGTGGCAAACCTTTCTACCAGCATGCCTACGAACTCGGTTTCACCCAACATGAACACCCTTTCCCAGGGCACGAAAACATCGTTAAATACCACCAGGGCCTCGCCGCCTACAACCCCGTAGGTGGGATTACCCTGATCCAGGGTTCCCAATTTGCGCTCGTCATTGGTCTGCCTGCCAAATATCAGTGTAATTCCGGGGGTGTCCAGCGGCAATGCAAAAGACACGGCATAATCCTTGTCCTCCGGCTTCAAGGAAACCGTGGGCATAACCAGGATTTCATGAGAATTGGCGGCACCGGTTTGGTGAGCTTTGGCGCCCCGTACTATGATTCCGTCTTCTTTTTTCTCAACCACATGAACAAAAAGATCGGGATCCGGCTGCTTATGTGGCGGGAGGCCGCGATCACCCTTGGGGTCGGTCATTCCCCCCACAACCATCAGGTCGTTCTTTTGAATATACTTGACATAATTGCATACCCGCTCATGATAGTCAGTACCATATTTCTGGTCTATCTCATAAGAAACACTGTAAACCGTGTTCAATGCATCCCAACCGACACAGCGTTGGAAACAGGTTCCCGTTTTCCGTCCGATGGCTCTCAAAAATTTTGGCTTCTTGACCATGTCATCCCTGGACTGTTGGATATGCGTAAAACGGTTGATCTTTTCTCCGGTCAGGTGCGAAGTTGCTACCGCCAAATCCATATATTCAGGGTCAAAAGCTATATCATAGGTGGCTGCAGCGCTGTTAATATGCGGCCTGATAAATGGATTATCAACGATATTGTCAATCTTCTCCCCCATAAAATATAGCTCGGTCTTAAGTTTTTTCAGACTCTCTATATACTCCTGCCCCGTCATCATAGAAGACCATCTCCTTATAGCAAATATTTTTTCTAACACAGTAACAGTTGGCAAAGCCGGCACAATAAAGAGAATTCCCCGGTTGATCTCCAACCTTCGGGGACTTGATTACCTGATTTGCAATCAGCAGGTCACCGGTTCAAATCCGGGTTGATCCGCTACTTTTGAAGACTTGATAACTCGCCTTTTGACCCATTGTCAAAATCGTTTACCATCCCGGGAAAGATATGGCATCGACCCGATATAAAATCTGCATGCCCTTTCGCGGTCAGGGGCAGCACTCCATATCGGGTCGGTGCAGCCATATCAAGCTATTGCCCATTCTGCCTCGGCGACATGGGTCAATCGTTTGATAGTGTCTTCGGTTCTCACATCAATTGGGTTTCGCTTCTCCCGGTACATAACGCAGTTCTTTCTTCATGACCTTTCCGTTGGCGTTCCGCGGAAGCTCTTTCACAAACTCCACATAAGTCGGAGTCTTGAACTTGGCCATCCGCTGCATAACCCAATCCTTGACTTCCTGTTCGGTGAGTGTAACACCTTCTTTGGGAACCACTACAGCTTTGGTCACTTCCCCGTACTTGGGGTCGGGCACACCGACGACCGCTACTTCGAGTATCTTAGGATTGGTGTACAATACATCCTCAACTTCAACGCTGAAGATCTTCTCACCGCCACGGTTGATCATATCTTTCAGCCGGTCCTTGATATAGACGTAGCCTTGTTCATCAATGGTAACGATGTCTCCGGTGTGCAGCCAACCGTCCGTGATCGCTTCGGCTGTGGCTTCGGGCATCTGCCAGTAACCGGGGGTCACGTTCGGGGACTTAATCCACAGTTCTCCTTCTACGTTAGGAGGGCACTCTTCACCGGTTTCCGGGTCTACGGATCTCATTTCTGAAACCAGTGAGGGGAAACCTATGGTAGCCGTATTGACCGATGAATCAGGCGTCAAGGTACCGGGTGAGGAAACCTCGGTAAGACCGTAGGTGTTATGCAGTTTTATCCCCGGTATCCATTCCATGATCTGGCGTATGGTTTCGGGCGAGATGGCGGCACCGCCAAATGCTCCGATCCGGAAATGGCTCAGATCGTATTTCTTGGCATCCGGATGGTTCATCATCATGATATAAACGGTTGGTACCGATAGGGTGTGGGTGCAGTGCTTTTCCGCAATAAGCCTAAGCATTTCTCCAGCGTCCATCTTCGGCATAATAACCGATGAGCCGCCGGCATATATCAGAGCCATAAGCTGGGCAAACAAACCGGTAACATGGAAAAGAGGAACAGCTATGATACCGCGGTCTTCGGGAGTAATTTCATAGCTGTAAGTGTAGACCATGGCCGAATGGATACCATTAATATGGCTTGACATCGATCCCTTGGGGTTACCTGTTGTTCCCGAGGTATAAATGATCCACGCGATATCCTCTTCGTCCATTGGTACTTTGCCAAAGAGGTCTTCCTTGGCCTCTTTATCTACCAATGCCGAAAACGGAATGGTTCCAGGTACCGGTTCTCCCGCTACCACATAGTGTTTGCAGGGAATCTTATCTCTGATAGGCGCTATATTGGGGACATAACTTTCGTCCTCGGTAATCAATAATGTAGTCCCAGAGTTTTCTAACTGATATTGCAACTCGGCCGATTTTAGTTTGTTATTCAACAGCACTACTATAGCTCCGGCTCTGATAACCGCAAACATGCTTATAGCAGATTCAAGGCAGTTTTTGAACAGCACCCCGACACGGTCGCCCTTTTTCACTCCGTAATCATATATAAGGGCACTGGCAACATTATTGACCTTTCTGTCCCATTCACGGTAAGTGAGTTCCTGATCTTCAAAGATCAAGGCCACTTTGTCCGGATACTTATCAACCGTTCTTCTGAACAGTTCATCAAGTGTTTTTGGCCTGTCTTTGAAAACGTAGTTCTCTCTGCCGTGTACTATCTGTTTGGTGAGTTTGTCGGTTATTTCCTTGGGCCATAATTTCGAGCCGTCTACGTACATATTGGATCCTCCCTATTTTGAGCTTCATGTTTTGGTGCGTTGAGCAGTCAAAATCAATACCGTTAAGCATTGATTTTGACTGCTCCGTTAAAAACTACTTCGCAGGAAAAACCTTGCCGTTAATAAACGGGTCGTGCCCCGGCAATATGCGTTTGCGGCTTCCCGCTATCTTAAGAACTCTCCAAACGCTGTTATACCAATCCATGAGGTTGACATGGATTCCTGGAGGATAAAAAGCATGTCCCGGTTGTGGAATTACTTCTATCTTCTTGCCGGTTGCATCGATGAATTCCGTAGTTTCGGGGTACATGTTGAGCTGCATGTAGATCAAGTCCCCGGAGATCACATATTTGCCTTCACTGGTATTTACCACTGTTGCCTGCTGCCCCATGGTATGGCCGGGAACACATATTACATTTACCCCGTCCGCTACCTCATAGCCATCGTCAACCAGGAGAAGATCATATTTCTCTAATTCCTTCAGCAATTCTGATACATATACCCCCTCTTGGATGGGCAGGGGGTTTTTGGCATACTCCCATTCTCTCTTCTGGAGAATAAACTGAGCATGGGGAAACATCCCGATATTGGCGGCATGATCAAAATGGAAATGAGAAATAATTACGATATCAATGTCTTCAGGCTTGACCCCTACTTTAGCCAGACCCTTCCTCACGCCTTCCGGTCCAACTCCCGAAAGAGTAAATCCATGGTAATTGGGATCGTCAACGCATCCCGTGTCAACCAGTATTTTTTTGTCTCCTCCTTCAATGTAGAAGGCCAGAATGGGAACAGTAAAGGCGAGGTCGGGTTGAAGGTTGAAGGTCATGGTCGCTTTGGTTACACCTATGAGCCCTACTTCGATAGGATAGATTTTGTATTCGGTCATGAACTGCCACTCCTTTTTTGCTGCATATCATCTTCAATTCGCAATTCGAAACGTCCGACGTCGGCTCATGTTTTATTCAATTGTGAAAAGCTGGCACATTAAGGTGTGTCAGAGCGGAACTTGATGAATTATAGGTCATCGTAACACTAGGGTTCGGCTTGGGATTAGTGGATAGTATTTATTGTGCATCACCTCGGCCCAACGACCACTCTGTCGTTATTTGTCAAAAACCACGTACCCTCGAGAGTAACAGTGAGTTTCATTATTGATCATACTACAGTTGTCTTAATGTGTCATATTTTGTTGTTCATCAATCTTAATCCTCGTGACAACAATAGGTTTGTTTTTCAGGCATTTTCGGACTATTACAACTTTTTACTAATGATTATGTCTAAATTTGTCGTTAATTTTTGCATAATAAGGTTGTTGTGTCCTGTTTTTTAATACAAATCCAACCATATCCGCTTTTCGTGCCCCGCCAGCTTTTGCAGGTCCAGTGAGAGCCGATCGAATTCATCGGGATCCAGAGACTGTTGGCCATCACAGAGGGCCTCAGCCGGGTGTTGGTGGACTTCAACCATCACTCCATCGGCTCCCGCGATGAGGCCGGCTTTGGCAACCGGACTGACCAGTCTGCGGAGGCCGCTTCCGTGGCTGGGGTCAACAAACACCGGCAGATGTGACAGGGATTTAACCAGGGCAACAGCGTTAATATCAAGCGTGTTGCGAGTTGCCGTTTCAAAGGTCCGGATTCCCCTCTCGCACAGGATCACCTTTCGGTTGCCGGCTTGCAGTACGTATTCGGCCGCCAGGAGCCACTCCTCAATGGTTGCCGATAGCCCGCGCTTCAGCATGACCGGCATATTTATCCGCCCCAATTCTTTGAGCAGCGCATAGTTTTGCATATTGCGGCTGCCCACCTGAATAATATCCGCGTGGCAGCAGACCGCGTCAAGGTCCCGGATATCCATCAGTTCAGTTATCACCGGCAGCCCGGTCACTGACCGGGCTTCGACCAGGATTTTCAATCCCTCCATTCCCAGGCCGGAAAAGGAATAAGGGGAGGTGCGCGGTTTGTAGGCTCCTCCGCGCAGAATGTGAGCACCGCTCTGTTTTAACCTCAAGGCCAGCTCCAGGTAATCCTCGCGGTTTTCAACCGCACAGGGTCCGGCAATAAGCGTGAAATATCCCTGCCCGATCAGGACCGGTGCAGATGCCGGGCCCGGTACCTCGATTATGGTCCGATGTATTTTCTCTTGGCGCAGCGCCAGCTTACAAGCATTCATTTTCCTTTCTCCTGTCATGGGTATCGATTAAGATAATGCTGACCGCCTGTTTTGGCAGCGTGTTCGGAGACAATCTCGGGTTATGAATATAAATCAAGATAATGGCAACGGTCAGAAGGCTCCCGTTTCGGCAACAGAGCATGAACGGTATCACCGGTTTTCAGCAATACGTACGGGTCCGGGATGCTTACTGCACGCTTTCCTTACCTCCCGCACAAACCGGTTTATTGCTTGCGGATTCTTGCCTCCGAGGGGATACTCGACTCCGCTTGAAACATCCACCCCCATGGGCCGGTACCGGCGGATGGCTCCGCCAACATTGTCCGGTCTAAGCCCCCCGGCCAGGATGATATTGTCAAAGCTTACGAGGCTCCTGAGCAGGTCCGGAGCAATTGCGCGCCCGGTCCCTCCCCTCCTCTCCGGGGAGTGGGCATCCAACAGAAATGCCCAAGCATTCCATCCATGAAAATCATCCGGGCCGATCGGGCGTTGGACGGAAAAAGCCTTGATGACCGGATAATTCAGCTCGGCCAGGTATTCCCGGGGTTCGCTGCCGTGTAACTGGATTATGTCCAGCCGGCACTCCCGAGCTATCCGTTTTACCGTCTCCAGGTCTTCATCGACGAACACTCCCACCTTGAGGATTCCCCCGCTGATGGAGCGATTGATACGGGCGGCGTCCTCCGGGCTTATCCTCCGGGGTGAAGGTGCGAACACCTGGCCGTAGGCGGCGGCACCGGCCTGCTGGACCGCCCTGGCCTCTTCCAGTGTCCGGATGCCGCAGATCTTTATCCATGTCATCTTGTATCCACCCGCCCCGTAAGCTCACTTAACTTCTCTGAGATGTTACCGGCGGTTACCAGGGCCTCGCCCACCAGTACCGCATCATAGGAAGCCTCCCGCAGCAGTTCAATATCGGCCCGATCTTTGATGCCGCTTTCACTGATCTTGGTGATGTGAGCCGGTATCAGTCCCGCCAATTCCAGGCTGGTATCCAATGAAACGGTGAAATCCCGAAGATTGCGGTTGTTTACTCCGATTATTGAAGTCGGTGTATCCAGGGCTGCCTTCAATTCCTGCCGATTATGCACTTCCACCAGGGGTTGCATACCAAGAGCAATTGTCAACTCTACCAGGTGCAGCAGCAAAGGATAATCGAGTATGGCGACAATCAGGAGAACAGCATCTGCCCCCAGTTCACGCGACTGGTAAACCTGAATCCCGTCAATGATGAAATCCTTGCGTAAAAGCGGAAGCTGAGCCTCAGGCTTGATTAACTGCAAATACGTAGGATCGCCCTGGAAGAAGCGCCGATCCGTCAATACTGATATCGCTGAGGCGCCGTTGGTCGAATAAATCCGGGCCAGGGACAGCGGATCCAAGTTGTGGCACAGAATGCCTTTCGACGGTGAGGCCTTCTTTATTTCCGCAATCACTGCAAGTTCCGGTTTCTTTGCGGTAAGTGCCGCCGCCAGGGGCCTGATCTCACAGTCGCCAGACTCCTGAATTGCGTAGGTGCGTTGTAGCACCCTGACCTCCTTACGCTTTTCTTCCAGTATGCGCGTTAACATACCAGCACCCCGTCCCGGCTGTAGCTGACGAGGTTGCGCAGGGTGTTTAAAGCCCTTCCCGAATCGATGGTTTCCGCGGCCAGTGCCATGCCTTCGCGGGCATCGCCCGCCTTTCCGGCCACAACCAGTGCGTATCCGGTATTGAGCAAAACCACCTCCCGGCATGGGCCGGGCTCTCCTCTTAACACCCGGAGAATCATGGCGGCATTGGCGGCAGCATCACCGCCCTGGATTTGGCTTACCGGTATTGAAGCCATTCCCAACTCCTCGGGATCGATCCGGTAACAGCTTAAATGTTCATAACTTACCTCATAAGCCAGGCTTGGACCCTCCGGGCTGATTTCATCCATGCCGTTGTCCCCCCGGACCACCAGGGCGTGTTTCCTTCCCAGGCCTTTAAGGGTTTGCGCTATAGTCTCCTGGATCCCTTTATCGCTTACCCCCAACAGCTGGTAGGTCAATTGGTACGGGTTAAGCAACGGCCCCAGGAAATTGAATAAAGTAGGTATACCCAGGCCTTTTCTTACCGCTAACATCTTTCTCAGAACCGGATGATAGTGGGGAGCAAACAGGAAGGTGAACCCTGTCCTGTCCAGCAGGCGTTGAGCCTCATCGGGCGTGAGCTCCACCCTAACCCCCAAGGCCTCCAAGACATCGCTGCTGCCCACCGGGCCCGATGCCCCACGGTTGCCGTGTTTTGCCACTGATACCCCGCAGGCTGCCAGCACGATGGCGGTCGCTGTTGAAATATTAAAAGTACGGTGCCCATCCCCGCCGGTGCCACAGGTATCCATCAGTTCCCGGTCGCACTCCATCTTGATGCTCTGTTCCTTTAGAGCCTGGATGAACCCCAGCAACTCGTTCTCGTTCTCCCTCCGGGTCCTTAACGCGGTCAGGAATGCGGCCGCCTTAATCTCACTTATGTCTTCGTGTAACAGCATATTCGCGGCGCAGTACGCCTCCTCACTGCTCAAGTGTTCCCCGTTAACCACCTGTTTCAAGTACATGTCAAACATCCTCTCCACTCCTCTCAACTCGTCTCAAGATTTTTTACCTTCCTGTGTGAATCCGCCAGTTGCAGAAAGCTTGCCAAAATCTGCTTTCCGTGCGGAGTCATAATTGATTCCGGATGAAACTGCACGCCCTCCACCGGATAATACCGGTGGCGAATCCCCATTATTTCGCCTCCCTCACTCCTGGCGGTGACCACCAGGGCAGCGGGAAGACTGTCTTCCTTTACCACCAGGGAATGGTAACGGGCCGCCGGGAAAGGATTCGGGATACTCCGATAAATGGAAGAACCATCATGACGTATCATCGAAACTTTGCCGTGTACGGTCACGCTGTTAGCCACCACTCTGGCCCCGAAGGCCTGGGCTATAACCTGATGTCCCAAACAGACTCCCAGAATAGGATAACGGTTATGGAAACAGCGCACCGCTTCCAGGCAGATACCGGCCTCGTCGGGACTTGAAGGCCCGGGGGATATCACAATCGCATCTGGTTTAAGCCCGTCAATACTGTCCAGGGTTATTTCGTCATTGGCCGCAATCGCCACCTCTCGACCCAGTTCCTCCAGGTACTGCACCAGGTTATAGGTGAACGAGTCGTAATTATCTATCATTAGAATCATTCCGTTGAACCTCCTCAGCTTCCATCACCGCCAGCATCAACACCCGGGCCTTGTTCAGGGTCTCTTGATCTTCCAACTCCGGTATCGAATCGGCCACGATGCCGGCGCCGGTTTGCAGGCAAAAGGTTTCACCGTTATGGATAATGGTTCTAATGGTGATGCAGGAATCAAGATTCCCGTTGAAATCCAGATACCCGACTGCACCGCCGTAAGGACCGCGGGTCCTAGGCTCCAGCCGGTCGATGATTTCCATGGCTTTGCGTTTGGGAGCTCCGGTTAGAGTCCCCGCCGGGAAGCAGGCCGTAAAAGCGTCCAGGGCATCCAAGCCCGGACGCAGTCTGCCTTCGACAGAGGAAACCAGATGCACCACATGCGAGTAACACTCAATCACCATGAATTCACGCACTTTCACCGAACCCGGACGGCTCACCCGCCCTACGTCATTCCGCCCCAGGTCAACCAGCATAAGGTGTTCGGCCCTCTCCTTCTCATCGTTTAACAACTCCCGGCGCAGTATTTCATCCTCGACCGGATCGCCTGTAACCTTACGAGTGCCGGCAATAGGCCGCAGGTGAATACGATCGCCATCGACCTTGACCTGCATCTCAGGTGAAGCTCCGGCCAGAGTCAATCCCGCCATCTTCAAGTAGAACATATATGGGGAGGGGTTAATCCGGCGCATAGCCAGGTAGGCCTGCCACGGGTCCCCGGTGCTCCGTCGGAACCATTGTCGTGACAAGACCGCCTGCAAGATGTCGCCCTGTTTGATGTGCTCCTTGATTATGCTAACCTTGCGCCGGAACTCCTCTCGATCCATCTCTGTGGCAAAACCGGCCTCCAACCCCGAAGCATCTATCTGGGAACGGCGTTCAGGGCACTCCCGTCCGACACAGTCGGATGCAGTGTCCAATATTTCCATTATCTTTCGGACCGCCATATCGTACCTATCCCGGCTGTCGTCGACGGTTTTAACCCAGACAATCACCCGGAAAACCGCACTTTGGCGGTCATATACCAAAACAAAGCCCGGCATGAAGAAGCTGAACGCAGGCAGGCTCCGGTCCCGCTTTTGAGAAACCAGCTTTTGCTTGGACAGGGCCAGATCATAGCCGAAGAAGCCAATCAGTCCCCCGGAAAAGTGCGGCAGCCCCAGATTAGGAACCTTATGGGAATGAATAAAACTACGCAGCAGTGTTTCATAATCGGTGGAAGGATTATAACTTTCGATCTCGTAAAGCGGAGCATACCCAATGATGGAGTAGCGGCCGTTTTCCTTCCCGGCCAAGCTTTCCAAAAGGGCTGAAGTACCGGTGGGGGCGATTCGCTCATAAAGATGAGGGATATCAAGATCTGGAATTACCATAGCCGCGGTTATGGCCACGTAATCCATGGTCCGGCTAAGAGAAACATACTCAGGGTAACCCGGCTCGATAACCGGATCGGAGAAACAAAAACCAGCACCTGTACGAGTGCCGGCAGCGGTTTTCAAACTGCTCATCTCGTCAGACTCTCCTCTTCTCAACTCAACTCAGCTCATCTCAGTATTAAGTTTTTGATTGATGTAATTATATGTGCGCATTCGCGGAACTGTCAATGAAATTCTTGCCTTATTCCCCAATAGTCTCTTCCCCAACTTGAAAACTGCTGCTCCAGCGCGATGCCGCCACCGCCAAACCCCAGTTCTTCATTACCGGAGACGGGTGGCTGGCTTACCTATAATCTGTTGATGAATGCCGAGAATGTGGCGTAAAACGCTGGAGCAGTTTCTCCCTGCCTTGATTGAACTAGTCAACTGTTCGGCCTGAGGATTAACTTATCCTGTTCATGTACCTTCATATATCTGCGCTATTTCCCGGGCAGACTCCAACAATTGCTTGCGCAGATGTGCGGGTTCCAACACCTCCACATCTTTACCCCACTGCAAAAGCCAGCTTTTCAATTCAATCAGCCCGCACACCTCCAAAGAGATAATTACCGACCCATCTGGTAATTCCTCCTGTATCTCCTGGCTGCGGTGATAGCGCAGAGTTTTAACCCTGCCGGCAACTGCCGGGGAAAACTTCAGTTTCACCAGTTGCACTTCATCATTGGTGAATACACCCCAACTCGAACCGATATGCTCTTCCAGAGAAAAATCGGGGGGAAACTCAAACATAATGTTGGTGAGCCTGACGCTTAATATCTGATCCACCCTAAAGGTCCGGTAGGCATTTTTGTCCGGCACCTCGGCCACCGTGTACCATACCCCGCGTTTGTAGACCAGGCCGAGAGGTTTTATAATGCGGCTTGAAATCTCTCCCCGCAGTTTCACATAAGTGATTTCAATCTGATAACTGTTGAGAACCGCGGTTATCAGTTTGGTAAATTTGTCACTAAATTCGGCAGGATTGAATAGCGTATCCCCCACCACATGAATGCGCTCATTAATTTTCTCTGATTCACCGGGCGAATTCCTGAAAAACGCCTTTTCAAACTCTTCCTTGGCTGAGTGGCTGACCTGGTCCAGGATAGTATCTTCGAAAAGCAGCATACTGACGTACAATGAAGAGGCCTGTTCGAAGGACAGTTTAGGCAGATACTTGTCCCGCAGGCAGTATTTGAGGTTTCCCGTAGACGGCCTTTCTACAATGATGCCTATCTTCTCCAACTCATCGATATCTCGATAAATCATGCGTCGGATTGAATCAACTTTGGGCAGGTCACAGGAGCTGTGTTCCAGCAGGGTTATATACTGTTTCACTATTTCCTCAAAAGTAACACCCCCATACGGGATGTTACGGTGCAGCAGATTATACAGGTAAAGGATTCGTTCTGCTCGCTTTGGCCGGCTGTTGTCCTCCTGACTTGCCAGGTACTGTTCCACCCCGTCCACAGTCAGTCTCTCACCATTCTCCCGGACGCAGAATTCCCCATTGATACAAATGGCCGGTTCCTCAACGAATCCCAACAAATACCCGTAAAAGGTTTTGCGCCCCATTTTCAACTCAGCTAATATCTTTTCCACTTCCTGGTCGGGATTTTTTTCAATACAGCTGTAAACGCTGGCCGCTGTGGCTGCAATATTGCTGACCCGTTTCGAGACCCTGCTCACAATATCACCCGCCACCAATGATTTGCTCCTCTGCCATTAGTATTCAATACTTAGCAAATATTCCCTGCCAATGTTAAGGCGCTCGTTCTTATAGGGAGCAAATGACGATTCCAGACGAATAATCTATAGAAGATCCGGAGCTCTGGGCTCATGTGAGTTGAGTCCATATAATTGTGTAAAATGAAGAGCCAAGACAAGGCCTCTGGTTTAGAATGGTAAGTGACCAAAACAAACCACAACCGGAGGTGACCTTGCAATGGCTCAATACCATGTTACCATCG
>Ga0209537_1000921_pt1 | contig 34731 bp, 31 predicted proteins | sample BioPla4DNA1_FD_187698 | JGI IMG/M metagenome (GOLD analysis project Ga0209537, IMG submission 187698) | Biogas fermentation microbial communities from Germany - Plant 4 DNA1 (SPAdes) (version 2) | ecosystem: Engineered > Bioreactor > Anaerobic > Digestate | place: Bielefeld, North...
AGTTGAGGGGCACAACTTGCAGTGGTTCCAGGGGGGGATCTAGCTCCAGGCCCAGCTCCCGCACGGTGCCCCGCACGGTGTAGCTCCGTCCAGGTTCCAAGTGGATCAGCTCCGACTCGTTGAAGTAATCGCCGGGCTCCAGGGTGTCGGTCCCGGGCTGCACATCCACCCAGGCGAAGACCTGGTACTCGTCGGGATAGATGCCGCCCAGTTCAAAGTACCCGCCCCTGGCCGGCAGGGAAGTTTCCGCAACCACGGTGATCTCCGCACCTTCCCTCCTGCCCACGATCAGGCGCATGATTTCCACGCCATTCACCGCCCAGTAGGCGTTGATCAGACCGTAGCCGTAGTCCTCACTGAACTCCTTGGGCCCCAGGGGCATACTGGTTGCCTTGAGTACGTCCACGACCCGCTGCGGCGGGATGCCCGCGGCCAGCATCAGCCCGATTACCCCCGACACATGGGGGGCGGCCATGGACGTGCCGTCCATGTACTGGTACCCCGCGTCCTTTACGGACGTGCTCAGTACACCATCGACCTGACCACTGCCGTCTGTGTCCGCCTGCACATTCCCTCCAGGGGCAGCCACGGTCAGTTCCGGCCCCTGGCTGGAATAGGGGGCTCTTTTGGGCATGTGGGGGTAGTTATAGTCCACGGCGGCCACGGCCACCACGCCCGGGTAAGCCGCGGGATAGTGCACAGTGCCTCTATTGCCCCCGGCAGCCACCACGATGCAGTCGGTTTCCCTGAGAATTCGTTCGATGGCGTTTTGGACGGGGGACATCTGCTTGTTCGTTTCGGCGCCCAGGGAGACATTGATCACATCCGCGGGGTAGGGGTTACGGGGGTTGTCGAGCAGGCCCGCGGCATAGAGCAGGCCCTGGGCTAAGGTCCAGGCGTCGCCACCACGCCCCAACTCCATCACCTTCACAGGCAGGATCTCCACATCCCACATCACTCCGGCCACACCCAGGCCGTTGTTCGTCACCGCTCCAATGGTGCCCGCCACATGGGTGCCGTGGCCGTATGTGTCGTTGAAGTCGCCGTTGCCTTGAACGAAATTGTAGCCGTACTTATGATCAAGTTTGCTGGCCAGGTCCGGGTGATCCGCTTTAATGCCTGTGTCCACAACGGCAATGCGGATGGACCTGCTGCCCCTGGTAACCGACCAGGCCTGGGGTAGGCGGATCAGTGGATAATGCCACTGCTGAGCGTAGAACTCGTCATTGGGGTGCACGGTGGAAAGCACGCTGATGGTTCCGTTGGGCTCCGCAGAGCTGATCTCAGGGAAAACCAGAGCTGCCTGCTTGCCCCGCTCAAGATCGGCCGGCGGGCGCACTAAATAGGCGTTGAGGATAGCTAGATGGTCCAAAACTTCAAAGCCCAGTTCCGCCAAGATCTCCAGCTGCCGCTCTGCGCTCACGCCGTCTGCAAAGGTGATGATCAGCTCCTCAGGCTCATGGTCTAGGACGTCGGCACCTGAACTGTCTGCAAGGGGCAGACGTCGCTGCGCGCGAACTGGGCCTTCGCTTGGGGGGCTATCCACCAGGGAGCGGGGGAAGCTGTGTTCCACCGTGATGGTTCCAGCCAAGGCTGCCCCAGGCGCACCAGTGAAGTCCACCGTGCCTGCGTTTTTCAGGGTCTTCTTCAGGGGCAGGAAAGCCCAGTCTTCCTTGGAGGCCCAGATCTCTGTAGGCCCCCGCAGGCCTGTGAGCAAGTAGAAGCCGTCGTCATGGGTCTCATATGTAACATTTACCCTGCCCTGGGCAGTAACAAGCACATCTGCCAGCGGCTCTCCCGCTGCGTCGGTCACTTCGCCGGAGACGCTGAACTCCGGCCAAGAATCTCCGCCGATACAGGCTGCCAGGACCAGAGTGATTAGGAGTAGGGGAAGAAGTTTTACGGAACGAATCACAGCCATGGGCGGCACCTCTAGTTATCAGTCCTTGTCTACTTGGCTCCGCAGCCAAACGGCGACATCCTGCATTACTTCAGTTTTGTTCAGCTCATTGAGCAGTTCATGCCGGGCTTCCGGGTACAGCTTAAGTTCGATGTCGTTGATATTGTGGTTCTTGAGCTGGCCCACAAACTGCCGGACGCCTCGGCCGTACTTGCCCACGGGGTCAGCTTCTCCGCTCAGCACCAGCAGGGGTATGTTCTTGGGGATGCGTTCGATCTCCTGGGGATCATGGATCAGCTGCAAGCCCGTGAGCAGGTCAAAGAAGAAACCAGAACTGCAGACCATCCCGCAGAAGGGATCGTCCATGTACTTTTGCACTTCCCGTGGGTCCCTGGTCAGCCAGTCAAACTTGGTGCGGGGCGCTTTGATTCCCTTGTTGAAGGAACCAAAGGAGAGGGTGTCCAAAAGGGGGCTGGGCTGCGTGGGGTCCCGGCGCATCTGCCAGCGCGCCACCAGCTTACCCAGCTTGGCCGCGAATCCCGGATCTCCCCCGGAGCCCATGAGTATGGCCCCGGCTGCTGTGCCGCAGTAGCGCTGCAGGTAGCGCCTGGTTAGGAAGGAACCCATGCTGTGGCCGAACAGAAAGAGGGGCAGCTCGGGATGCTCTGCTTTAAGCTGCTGGGAGAGGAAGTGGAGGTCATCCACCACCCGATCAAAACCGTTTTCCGGGGCAAAATAGCCCCTGATTCCGGCCTTCTCGCCCGTCTTGCCGTGGCCGCGGTGATCGCTGGCTGCCACCAGGAAACCCTGTGCATTGAGGAACTTGGCGAACTCATGGTAGCGTCCGCTGTGCTCAGCCATGCCGTGGGCGATCTGCACCATTCCTTGAGGCTGCTGCACTTCATTCCACTTGCGCACAAAGATCTCGCTGCCGTCATCCACCTTCAAAAAAAGCGTCTGCATAGGCTCATCCCCCACCCGTGAGATATATAGATCATTCTTCCATGCCGGGCTCCAGAGTCCTTCTCAGGCGAGGAGAGGGTTTTCAGCCCGGGAGTGGAATAGGGAACGGCACAGGGAGGGATCAATGAAGTATGGACAACCGCATCTATGTGAGCTACGGACAAAAACCCGCCCAGATGGTGCAGGAGCTCTTGAGAAAGATCAACGCCGCCGCGGCCATCCCCGCTGGGGCCCGCATCGGCCTCAAACCCAACTTAGTTGTGGCCCGGCCGTCCAGCGAAGGGGCCACCACCTCTCCCGCGCTGGTGGAAGGGGTAATCCAATACCTGCAGGCTCACGGGCACAAACAGATCGTCATCTTGGAAGGGTCCTGGATTGGGGACAGCACGCGAAGGGCGTTTAAGGTGTGCGGATATACTGATCTGGCGGAAAGATACGGTGTGGAACTGGTGGACCTGCAGCAAGACGGCTTTCATGCGCGCAGGGTGGGGGATCTGGAGATCAGCGTGTGTAATGAGCTTGAGCGCGTGGACTATTTGATCAACCTCCCGGTGCTCAAGGGCCACTGCCAGACCAGGATCACCTGTGCCTTGAAAAACCTCAAGGGCTGCATCCCCAACAGCGAGAAGCGCCGCTTCCATACCTTGGGTCTGCATAAGCCCATTGCTTACCTGAACAAGGCCGTGAAAACCGACTTGGTGATCGTGGACGGCCTGATGGGGGATTTGGACTTCGAGGAGGGCGGTAATCCCGTGCAGATGGATCGCATCTTGGTGGGCAGCGATCCCGTCTTGGTGGACTCGTACGTGGCCCACCTTTTGGGGTATGAACCCGAAGATATAGGTTATCTACCTTTGGCAGCGGAGCTGGGGGTGGGCAGGCTCTTTTCCCAGGATACGGAAGTGGTGGTGCTGCAGGCGCAGCACACCACCGAGCGCATTTACCCGACGCGGGCTGTGGAAAGGCTGGCCCGTCTGGTGCAGGAAGATCAAGCCTGCTCCGCCTGTTTCGGCAGTTTGATCCACGCCCTAGCCCGCCTCGATGAACGGGGTCTGCTGCACTTAGTTCCCCAGCCTTTGGTTATTGGCCAGGGATACAAGGGGAAAGCGGGCCCAGGCCTTGGCATCGGCAGCTGCACTCGAGGTTTCGAGGCCCATGCTCCGGGCTGTCCGCCCAGCGCCAAGGCCATCTTGGATTTTCTTGAACGGCAGTTTACTGAGGAGAGGAGAAGGTAAGTGGGCAAGAGGAAAAAGGTTGGATTGCTGCTGGCTGTACTGCTGGTGGTGGTGAGTGCGGGGCCCGTGTTCGCTGTAGAAGATGAGCTGGCCAGGGGCCGCACCTACAGCGAGCAGTTTCTGAGCGGAGCCGTAGATGAGCTGTGGGCGATGTTTGCCGCGCCCCTGCAGGATGTGTTTGGAACTGCCGCCGGCCTGGAGGAGTTTTACGCTCAGGTTGTGAGCAGCTACGGTGCCCAAGCAGAGCTGGTCCAGGATGAGATCACGTCTGCGCAGGAGTGGTTCGTGTACCAGGGTCTGCACTATTTTCCAGCGACAGAGGCGTTCTTGATCATCCAGTGGGCGTTCGATGGGGAAGGCCTCATCGGCGGCATGTTCGTTTCCCAGGTGCCCCAGGAAGCGCCCAGCGAGTTTATGGACTACGAAACTAAGACCGATCTGCGCCTGCCCTTTGAGGGGGAATGGTATGTGGTCTGGGGAGGCCGCACCATCATCCAGAACTACCATGCCAGCGATGCCGCCCAGCGCTTCGCCCTGGATTTCCTGGTGGTGAAAGGGGGCTCCACATATACCGGCGACGGCTCGTCCAATGAGCAGTACTACGCCTTTGGGCTGCCCATTTTGGCCCCCGCTGACGGCGTCGTGGTTGCGGCTGTGGATGGAGTTCCCGATAACATCCCTGGTGTCATGAATCCGGAACAGCCCTTGGGCAACTATGTTGTGCTTGACCATCAAAACGGAGAGTATTCCTTTTTAGCCCATCTCCAGCAGGGCAGCGTCACTGTGCAGGCTGGGGATTGGGTGAGGAAGGGGGATCCCTTGGGACTCTGCGGCAACAGCGGCAACTCAGGTGAACCCCACCTCCACTATCACCTGCAGAACACACCTGGCCCCCAGGCAGGGCAGGGCCTGCCCGCTCAGTTTGCATCCTATCTGGCGAACGGAGAGTATGTGGAGCGGGGAGAACCTGTGCGCGGCGGGACTGTGGCCCACGCAGAGCAGTAAAGGAAAAGGGCTGCCGGCCAGTGCCAGCAGCCCTTTTGGTACTCGGCTAGACTAAATCGCACGCCTCAGGCGGCATCCAATGGGGCGGTTTTCCGTCCCACTTCACGTTGCAGCCGATGGGATTGGTGAGGGGTGTGCTGATGGGTTTCCCGGCGATCAGTTCTTCCAGGGCGTTTTCCAGATCGTAGGTGGTGATCTTCTCCGGCTGCCTGGGGCTGTCCACAGCCCGGCCGGTGTACACCAGCTTACGCTCTTTGTCGAAGACGAAGAAGTGGGGTGTGCGCAGCGCGCCGTATTCCCTGGCCACATCCTGGTCCGCATCGTGCAGGTACACCCAGGGGAAGCGGTGTTCTTCCATGCGCTTGATCATGTTCTCGTAGGAATCCTCTGGATAGGTATTGGCACTGTTGGAGTTGATGGCCACGAAGCTCACGCCTTGTTCTTGGAACTTCTCCACTGTCCGGCGGGTCACTTCATCTGAGTTCTGTACATAGGGGCAGTGGTTGCAGGTGAAGAAGATGACCAGGTAATCGCTGGTGAAATCCTGCAGGCTGTAATATTTCCCATCTGTGCCCAGCAGTTTAAAGTCGGGAGCCTTGCTCCCCAGGGGCAGTGTGTATGACATGCTATCAACCTCCTTGCGCCTACGTTTCCACATAGGGGACCGATTTCCTTCCAGAACAGGAACTTGCGCCCGCTAAAGAGAATATTCACTAATAGAACGCGACTTAGGAGGTCCCAGATGAAAGGGTCAAGGCGCATCAGGGGTTCCATTACCATGGCTGAACTGGCCAAGAAATGCGGCTTTTCCAAGGCCACCGTTTCCAGGGCTTTGGCCGATGATCCCAGGGTCAAGCCGGAAACGAAGGAGCTCATCTTGGAAATGGCCGAACGCTATAACTACCGGCCCCATGCGGTGGCCAGCAATCTGGCCCGCAGGCGCACAAAAACCATCGGGCTCTTGTTCCCCTCGGCGCCGCGTACCATTGCTGATCCGTTCTTCCTGGAATACCTGCACGGGGTGAGTGAAACCCTCTTTGAACAGGGTTTCAGTCTGCTCATTCCCCAGCTCCATCAGGAGCGGGTGACGGACACCATTGAAGAGCTGGTGGCCCACCGCAGGGTGGACGGCATTATCCTCACCGAGCCGCGCCTGGTGGATGAGCGCATCGCCCTGCTTAAGGAGTCCAAGGTACCCTTTGTTTTTCTGGGCAGCACCGTGGACGAGGATGTTTCTTGGGTAGATGGTGATAATAGAGGGGGGATCTGCCAGGGAGTGCAGGCCCTGGGCGCTCTAGGACACAAGCGGATTGCCGTAATCCTGGGGGAAGAGGGTCTGGTTTCCACGGAAAAGCGGTTCCTGGGCTACCAGGATGGCTTAGCTTCCTTAGGTCTGGAACTGGATTGGGAACTGGTCTGGCCCGGGGATTTCACCCGCAAGGGCGGCTATGAAGCGGTGGTGGGCCACCTGGATCAGATCCAATCCGGGGACGTAACGGCCATCATGGCCAGTAACGATCTCATGGCCATCGGTGCCATTCAGGCCTTGAACCAGGCGGGTGTTTCCGTGCCCCAGCAGGTTTCGGTGATGGGTTTCGACGGCATCGAGGTGGGCAAGTACCTTTCACCGCCCCTGACCACGGTGCAGCAGCCCGTTTACAATTTGGGCAAGGAAGTGGCCGGGGTGCTCTTGGGCCTCATCGCCGAGGAGCACGGAGTGGTGCACCGTACGCTTCCTGTGAGTATCGTGAACGAGACCAATACCATTGGGCCAGCGGTTCCCCGGGGGGCGGCCTAAGTAAAGGGGCGGCTCCGGACGCAATGGCACAAAGTGGGTCGAATGGATATATCATGTGCAGCAAGGACATTAGAATTGGGGGGGAGAAAGATGAGGAAGGGACTGCTGGTGGGCTTGGTGTTGGCGGCTGCCCTTTTGGCGGGCTGCGATGGGCGGCTGCTGGTCAGAATGGACATCCCCATTGTGATTGAGCCGGAGCCCCGTTATGATGGTGAAGCGTGGGGCTACCTTTCCTACGATCCCTATACCGAGCACATCCGCTTGGACAGCAAACCATACCGGGGTGCGCGCTATCGGCCCCTGAACAACGCGGCGGTAACCGTAGTAGGCCTGGGGAGAACAGTGGTCACTGATCGGGATGGCTACTTCTACATTTACGGAGTGCCCTACGGCCGCCTTGAGCTGTTGGTCAAACACAGCTGGATCGGGCCGCGCAGCGGAGTATATTTCACCACTTACGGACGTTAGGAAACTGAAAACCAGCGCAGACCTTCGGGTTTAGGCTGGTTTTCGCTTTGGAGCAGGAACTGGGCTGGGAATGGGGAAGTAAAATAGATGGGAGCTCTGCTCTCGGAGTTGATTTTACGAAGCAAAGGAACAGGATAGAATGGCAAAAGACGAACCCCTAAAACCCGATACAGAGCAGCAAGGGAGACAGGTTCCCCTGGCCTTGGATCTTTTGGAACCAGGGAGCGATGATCTGCAGGTGGAGCGGGTGAGCCAGAAGCTCCCCCAAGGCATCACTGCCAAGATGCTCTACTCCGATGTGGTGCGCATAGCCTGGCCCTCCCTGATCGAACTGACCCTGACCCAGTTAACTTCCATGGTGGACCTGATGATGGTGGGCGGCCTGGGCCCCTGGGCCATTACAGCAGTGGGTCTCAGCGTCCAGCCTCGCTTTTTGTCCATGACCATGTTTATCGCCATGAATGTGGGGGCCACCGCGTTGGTGGCCCGTTATCGCGGCGCAGGTAAGCCGGAGCGGGCTAACGAGGTTTTGCGGCAGGCGCTGCTGCTGTCGCTGATCCTCTCTGTGCTCTGCGGTGCGGCGGGCTACATCTATGCTGACCGCCTCATTGCCTTTATGGGCGCCGCGGATGCTGAGACCTTGGCCGGCGGCACAGTATACCTGCGGATCCAGATGCTCACCCTGCCCATTTTTGCGGTCACGTCCACCATTACCGCGGCGCTGCGCGGTGTGGGGCATACCCGGGTGGCCATGGCCTACAACATCACGGCCAACGTGGTTAACGTGATCTTTAACTATCTGCTGATCAACGGGCACTACGGCTTCCCGCGGCTGGAGGTGGCCGGTGCGTCCCTGGCCACATCCATCGGCCAGGTGGCTGCCTTTATCATGGCCTTCACTGTGATTCTGCGGGGCCGTCACTACCTGCACCTCAGGTTCAGGGACGGCTTTCGCCTCCAGTGGCAGCATCTGTACAACATCTTCAACATCGGTATTCCTTCCATGATTGAGCAGCTGGCCATGCGGGCTGGTGCCATCATCTACGTGCGCACCGTGGCCTCCTTGGGCACCCTGGCCTATGCAACGCACCAGATCGGCATGAACATCCAAGCCCTGTCTTTTATGACCGGACAAGCCTTTGCCGTTTCGGCAACGTCCCTGGTGGGCCAGAGCTTGGGGAAAAAGCGTTCGGATATGGCCCAAAGCTACAGCAATCATACTCGCCGCCTGGGCCTGATCATCTCCGTGATCTTGGGCATAGTCTTCTTCTTCTTTGGGCGGCAGATCGTGAGTTTATACACTGATGAGCCGGAGATCATCGCCCAGGGTGCCCGCATCCTGAAGATGGTGGCCCTGGTGCAGCCGGCCCAATCTTCCCAGTTTATCCTGGCCGGTGCCCTGCGGGGTGCCGGTGATACCAGGGCCACCGCGGTGGTAACCTTCCTCACCGTTCTCCTGGTTAGACCTTCCCTGGCCATTCTGGCCATTAACGGGTTGGGCTGGGGTTTGGACGGTGCGTGGGTTGCCCTCCTCATCGACCAGCTGCTTCGCTCCGGTTTGATTCTGCTCCGCTACCGTTCGGGCAGGTGGAAGAAAGTGCGCATAAAGTGAGGCGGCCATCATGAAAAATGGGATTTGGCGGGCAGTCTATTTAGGACTGGTCCTGCTTTTGCTCGTGGCTTTGGCCGGGAAGTGGCTGTGGCCTGGGCAGAAGGAGCGGGAGGAGTCCATCCGGGATGATCTGCGGGCCTACCTTCCTGCCTTGGTGGGCACCACTTTCCAGTTTGAAGGTTCAGGCATGGAGTTTGCTTCCTTCAGCCGACGGATCACCTTTGCTGCTCCCGGACTTGTGCAGCTGGAAGACCTCAGCGGCACTAACCTGGCGGTAGTGCTGGAGCATAGGTGGGATAGGCTGCGCCTGATCTACTCCGAAGAGGAATTCTACGCCGAGGAGAGCCTGCTGGATGAAGAGCAGCGGCGCGGCCGGCCTGGGCGCAGCGTGGATCTTGTGCTGCTCAAAGCGCCTCTAAAGGTGGGGACTGCCTGGCGCGACCAGAACTTCCAGCGGGAGATTGTGGCCCTGGATCAGGTGGTAGAGGTTCCCCTGGGCGTCTTTTACGATGTGGTGGTGGTGAAGAGCATCAGCCACGATGCTCCCGAGAACGTGCTCTATGAGTACTACGCCAAGAACGTGGGGCTGATCAAGCGTGAGTTCCTGCTGCTGGCGGACGGCGAACCCTACTCGGTTACTTCCAGCCTGAAAAGCATCAGCTGTCCGCTTGCCCAGTGAAGGAGGGCTGCCATGTACGTCATTGGTATTGATGTGGGGGGTACACACACCGACGCTGCCCTGCTCAAGGATTCCAGCGTAGCTGCCCTGGCCAAGGTCCCCACTGATCATGGGGACCTCTTTGCCAGCACCAGGCGGGCCCTGGAGGAGATTTGGCGGCATTATCCAGGCGATGGGCCTGTGAAGCTCCAGCTCTCTACCACCCTTTCCACCAATACCATCGTGGAAGGCAGGGGCGCGCCCACCCAAGTGGTGGCAGTTCCAGGGCCAGGGGTGAACCTGGCCAGTCTCAAACTGCCCTTCACCGTCCATGAGCTCCAAGGGTACATAGACCACCGGGGTAGAGAAGCTGCGCCCCTGGATTCCCAGGAGCTCAAAGGCCTCCGTGCTCTTTTGGGCACCGGCGAGGGAGAAGCGGTGGCGGTTGTGGGCAAGTTTTCCCAGCGCAATCCCCTCCACGAACAGAAGATTGCTGCAGAGCTGGAACAGTGGTACAAGGGCACCATCAGCCTGGGGCACCGCCTGTCGGGGCGGGCCAACTTCCCCCGGCGGATGATCACCGCCTTCCTCAATGCCAGCGTGGCCAGTCAGCAGCTGGATTTTACCCGCATGTGGCAGCGGGTGTTGGAGAACCTGCGTATCCCCCTGGAGGATGTGCTTGTGCTCAAAGCAGATGGAGGCACCATGACCTTGGAGGAGTCGGGGCAGCGGCCCATTGAGACCATTCTCTCCGGGCCTGCTGCCAGCACCATGGGGGTGCAGGCCTTAACCTCCTGCAAGGAGCCCAACTACCTTTTGGTGGACATTGGCGGTACCACCACGGATCTGGCGGCGGTGGTGGACGGGGAAGTGCTGTACGAGCGGGATGGGGCGGTGATCGCTGGGTACCGCACCCTGGTTCCCGCGGTGCTCACCCGTTCCCTGGGGCTGGGGGGAGACAGTGAGCTGCATTTCGCTGAAGACGGGCAGATCACCGTGGGGCCCCGGCGTGCCGGTACTCCTGTGTGTCTTGGCGGGGCGCAGCTGACGCCCACCGATGCCGTATCCGCCTTGGAACTTGCTCAAGTGGGCTCCAGGGTCAAGGCGGTGGAAGCGCTGCAGGACTGTGCCGTGCGGTATGGCTTAACCTGGGCGGACCTGGCCAAAAGGATCATCCAGGCCTTTGTGGCCCAGCTCTGTCAGGCTGTGGAATCACTCTACCGGGAGCTGGAAAGCATGCCCCTTTACACCGTGCGGGAGGTCTTGAACCCGCCTGAGCTGCGGCCCCAGGCTGTGGTGGGGTTGGGAGCCCCGGCGCCCGTGTTCATTCCCAAGCTGGCTGAGGCGCTGAACCTGCCCCATGAAGTGCTGCCCTTCAGCGCAGGGGCCAATGCCATTGGGGCCGCGGCCGCGGCGGCCACCTTGAGCATCACGGTGCATGCCGATACGGAACTAGCTAGAATGACCATCCCCGAGCTGGGCTTGCAGGAAGAAGTGGAGCGCCCGCTGTTCTTCGATCTGGCTAAAGCCCGCCGCGCCGCGGAGGAGCGGCTCAGGGAGCTGGCCAAGACCCAGGGGTTCGGGGAAGATGCAGAGATCTACGTGGTGGAAGAAGAGAGCTTCCAGATGGTACGGGGCTTTCGCACCGTGGGTCAGAGGCACATGGTGCGCACCCAACTTAGGCCTAAGGTACGCAGGGTGAGGGGGTAAGGGCATGGCTAAGCAGGAACCTGTGGTGGGTTTGGTGTTTTTCCCCGCCTTTGACTGGTGCATCACACCAGACCATCCCGAACGGCAGGAACGCCTTTTGTACACCAGGGATCAGATCCAGGAAGAGGGGTTATTTGACCATCCCCGCATCCAAGAGTTCAGGCCGCGCCTAGCCGCACCCGAGGAGATTCTGCGCACCCATGTGGTGCTGCCAAGCCTAGAGCGGAACATCACCGAATCCCACCGTATCGCTGCGGGGGGAACCATGGTGGCCGCGGATCTGGTGGTAGACGGCCGTGTGGATCGGGCTTTTGCCCTGCTCAGGCCGCCGGGCCACCACGCCAACCGCTTTGTCCACGGGGCGCGGGGGTTTTGCGTTTTGAACAATGAAGCCATCATGGTGGACCATTTGCGCCACCGCCTAGGTGCGGATCTGCGCATCGCCATTGTGGATACGGATGCCCATCACGCCGATGGGACCCAGGACGTTTTCTACAACGATCCGGGAGTGCTGCACATTTCCCTCCACCAGGACGGGCGCACCCTCTACCCTGGAACCGGTTTCACCTTTGAGCGGGGCGGCCCCGGGGCCTACGGGCAGACGGTGAACATCCCCCTGCCTCCAGGAACGGGGGATGAGGGGATGCTCATGGCCTTAGAAGAGGTGGTCCTGCCCATTTTGGAGGAATGGCAGCCGGATCTGGTGATCAACGCCGCGGGGCAGGACAACCACTTTTCCGATCCCATTACCAACATGGGCTTTTCTGCCCAGGGGTATGCCCGCCTCACCGACTTGCTCTCGCCCCATGTGGTGGTTTTGGAGGGCGGCTATTCCATTGAAAGCGCCCTGCCCTACATCAACGTGGGGTTACTCTTGGCCCTGGCCGGTTTAGATTATTCCAAGGTGCAGGAGCCGGGAGGTGTGAGACCACGGGAGAGCAGGGACATCATCCGGCAGGTGGCGGAAACCTGCCGGGAGGTGCGGGAGCTCTGGAAAACCAGACAGGATGTGGATCTTAAGTCCGTGTTTGGCTCCGGGCCCTTTTTTGAGCGCCGCCGACAGATTTACTACGACACAGACAACATCTACGAAAGCCAGCAGGAATACATCCGCCTGTGCCAAAGCTGCCCGGGCTGGAGGGTGGTTTACACCAGCTCCACCTGGAACCGCACTCCCGCGGCTGCGGTGCTGCTGCCCTGGAAGCCCTGTGCAAGCTGCCTTGGGGAGGCCCAGGAGCAGTATGATCAGCTGCGTAAAGACCAGCGCTTCAGCCAGGCGATCTGGCAGGATCCGCGCTCCAGCCCTGGCAGCGACGAGATAAGTTAACAGGGGAAATGACAGGATTTTGGCCGAATTTCACGAATCTAATCATAATATCTCATAATGTGGGAAACCGGGGGTCTGGGAATGTATCGTTGGAAAAGAGGGGGCTATCTTGTAGTCCTGGACGCTATCTTTGTCAATGTGGCGTTCATTTTGGCCATCTTTTTGAGATTTGACGCCGTTCCAGCTTACTACTTACAGGTTTGTCTCACCACGTTTGTGCCCAGCACGGCGGTGCGCATCCTCAGCCATTATTTCTTCGGTCTTTACCGCCGCGCTTGGCGCTACGCCTCCGTGCAGGAAGCCCTAGCCATTGTGGGGGCCGTGACCGTGGGCACGTTCTTCAACGTTGTGCTCACTATGGTGTGGCTCCAAAACACGCTGCCCCGCAGCATCGTGGTGCTCGATTGGTCGCTGTGCATGGCGCTGGTGGGGGGCAGCCGCTTTTTACTCAGGATGGTCTCCCAGCGGGACGCCATCCCCGTGCAGGAATCACCCAAGGAACCTATGAAACGGGTGCTGATCGTGGGGGCCGGCGACGGCGGCGTTTTGGCCGCCCGGGAACTGCGCAACCACTACGGCTCCCGCGTCAAGCTGGTGGGGTTCATAGATGATGATCCCCTCAAGGAGAAGCAGACCATTTTGGGTTACCCGGTGCTGGGGACCAGGGATGATCTCTCCCGGGTGGCTGCGGAACACCATGTGGATGAGATCATCGTCTCCATGCCTTCCGTGTCCCGGGCTGTGGTGAGGGACTTTGTGAACATCGCCCAGGCCACTGGCAGGAAGGTGAAGATCCTGCCCGGCATGTATGATCTTCTGGAAGGCAACGTGACGGTGAGCCAGATCCGGGAAGTGCAGATTGAAGACCTTCTGGGCCGGGATCCGGTGCAGGTGGACATTGCGGGCATGAGCGCCTACATAAGCGGCAGAACAGTGCTGGTGACCGGGGCGGGAGGCTCCATCGGTTCGGAGCTCTGCAGGCAGATTGCCAAGCTCAGGCCCGAGCTGCTCTTGCTCTTGGACAACAGTGAAAACAACCTGTACGATATCGAAATGGAGCTGAAAGCCGCCACCGGTGTGCCCCTGGTAGTACTGGTGAAAAGCATTCAGGATCGCAGGGGCATTGAGGAAGTGTTCCGCAGGTACAAGCCTGAGGTGGTGTTCCATGCCGCGGCCCACAAACACGTGCCCCTCATGGAGCTCAATCCCGAAGAGGCCATCAAAAACAACGTGTACGGTACATACCAGGTGGCCCGGGCGGCTCGGCTGTTTGGAGCCCAGAAGTTTGTGCTCATATCAACTGACAAGGCTGTGAACCCCACAAGCATTATGGGGGCTTCGAAACGTATTGCAGAAATGATCATCCAGTACTTAGACAGCGTGAGCGAGACCAGCTACGCTGCGGTGAGATTCGGCAACGTCTTGGGCAGCCGCGGCAGCGTGATTCCGCTCTTCCGCAAGCAGATCATGGCGGGCGGTCCCGTGACCGTAACCCATAAGGACATGATCCGCTATTTCATGACCATCCCCGAGGCGGTGCAGCTCACCCTGCAGGCGGGGGCCTTTGCCGCCCAAGGCGAGATCTTCGTTTTGGACATGGGCGAGCAAGTGCGGATCATGGATCTGGCGGAGACCCTGATCCGTCTTTCGGGTCTGAAGCCCTATGTGGACATCGACATTAAAGTGACCGGTATGAGACCGGGAGAGAAACTGTATGAAGAGCTGTTCACCCCCGAGGAAGGCGTGGATGCCACCAAGCACCAGCGCATCTTCGTGGCCAAACCTTGCCATTTGGATCTGCCCCTCCTGGAGGCCACGGTGGCTGCCCTGGAAAGCAATCCTGGGGAAGTCCTCCCTGGGGATCCAGTGTCTACGTTGGAGTTTATCCAGCGTTTCCTGCCCTGCTTCCGCGCGGATGAGGATTCCAGGGCCGGCTGGCTGGAGGCGGCGGCAGCCAAGGCGGAATAGACTGGGAACGTAGCGAAAGGCGGTGCGCTACTGCTCGCCGCCTTTTCTGATCGAAAGGGGAATTACCATGATCAAGGCAGCTGTTGTTGGTTATGGAAATGTGGGTAAGTTTGCAGTGCAGGCGGTAAAGGCGGCAGCCGATCTGGAGCTGGCCGGCGTGGTGCGGCGCACCGCGCCTAAAGAGGGTGAGCTGCCTGAACTGCAGGGCATCAAGGTTGTGGAGAACATTGCTGAGCTGGGCCAGGTGGATGTGGCGCTGCTCTGTGTGCCTACCCGCAGCATGCCGGAAAAGGCCCGGGAGATTTTGAGGCTGGGGATCAACACTGTGGACAGTTTCGACCTGCACGGAGAGGAACTGGTGCGCCACAGGCGGGAGACCGGAGCCGCGGCGAAAGCCAGCGGTGCCGTGGCGGTTATCTCCGCGGGCTGGGATCCGGGCACGGATTCAGTGGTGCGCGCCCTCCTGGAGCTGATGGCGCCCCGGGGCATCACCTTTACGAACTTCGGACCAGGCATGTCCATGGGGCATTCCACCGCCGCCAAGGCGGTGCCAGGTGTCCGGGAAGCCTTGTCCATGACCATTCCCGCGGGTTCGGGCCGGCACCGCCGCCTGGTCTACGTGGAGTTGGAGCCCGGTGCCGACCCGGATGCGGTGGAGCAGAACATCCTGGCAGACCCTTATTTTAACAAAGACGAAACATATGTGTATCAGGTTAATTCCATTAAGGATCTCCAGGATATGGGCCACGGCGTGCTCATGGAACGGGTTGGTACCAGCGGAGAGACGGCAAACCAGCAGTTCAAATGGGAGATGCGCATCAACAACCCGGCCCTTACCGCCCAAGTTATGGTCGCGGCAGCCAGGGCCAGCCTGAAACAGGAGCCCGGCGCCTATACCCTTTTAGAGATTCCGCTAATTGATTATTTTTCCGACGATCCCGATGAATTGATCAAGCGCCTGGTGTAAAGCCTGCGAAAGACAGAGAAACCCCGGAAGAGTGTTGCGAAAACACCCTCCGGGGTTTTTGTGATTTTTTTGACATTGACTTGGTGTTAAATTATCAAGAAATCGACAAGGAATTTCGTACTGCGCTGCGAATAGTAGTGGTAGAAATCCAGAAGGACGGAGGATGGGGAATGAAATACCAAGGTTTGACCATTGGAGTTCCCAAGGAGATTTTGGCGGGTGAACGGCGCGTGGCCGCCACACCTGAAACCGTGGCTCAGTTTGTGAAAGACGGCGCGCAAGTGTTGGTGGAGGCAGGCGCGGGACTGGGCTCGTTCTTCAACGACGACGCCTACCGCGCAGCGGGCGCAGTAGTCTTAGCCGATGTACGCGAGGTGTACAAAACCGCTGATCTGATCCTCAAGGTAAAGGAGCCTCAGTTCCACGAGGGGCTGGGCGTCCACGAAACACAGCTGCTGCGCCAAGGCCAGGTGCTCATCACTTTCCTGCATCCAGCCTCGCCCGGCAATCATAGTATGGTAAAGGCCCTGGCGGAGCGGGGAGTGATCTCCCTCACCCTGGACTCCATTCCCAGGATCTCCCGGGCCCAGAGCATGGATGCCCTCACTTCCATGAGCACTGTGGCCGGTTACAAAGCCGTACTCATGGCGGCAAATCGGATCCCGAAGTTCATGCCCCTCATGGGTACCGCCGTGGGCATGCTCCAGCCAGCCCAGGTACTGGTCATCGGGACGGGTGTGGCGGGCCTGCAGGCCGTGGCCACCGCCAAACGGCTGGGCGCCGTGGTCTATGCCGCCGACATCCGCCCCGATGCTAGGGAGCAGGCCAAGAGCCTGGGAGCCCGCCTCTTGGAACTGGGCATCCCCGAGGAGCTGGCCGTAGGTGAAGGCGGCTACGCCAGGCACCTAGATCCTGCCTGGCTGGAAAAGGAACGGGAAGCCCTCAAGGAAACGGTGGCCGGTTCCGATATGGTGATCACTTCGGCCCTGGTGCCGGGCAAGGAGGCGCCCATCCTGATCACCAGGGAAATGGTGGAGTCCATGCGGCCTGGATCTGTCATCGTGGATATCTCCATTGACCAGGGAGGTAACTGCGAGCTGTCCGAGGGCGGTGTGGTCAAGGAGCATAACGGGGTAATCGTGGACGGAACCAAGAACATTCCCGGCACCATGCCCACAAGTTCCACCGCCATGTTCTCTAAGAATGTGTTCAACTTCGTGGAGAATCTGGTGGCCGAAGGCAAGGTTAATTTGAACCTAGACGATGAGATTATCCGGTCCACCTTGGTGACCCGGGACGGCAAGATTGTCCACGAAGGGACCCTGGAATCAATGCGTGCAAGGGGAGAAATCTAAATGCGGGAAGTTGTACTGGTCTTAGCGTTCGCGGGGGCGGCCCTCCTGGGTTACAAGCTGATCAGCGAGGTGCCCAGCCTGCTGCATACTCCGCTCATGTCGGGCATGAACGCCCTCTCCGGGATCACGGTGGTGGGGGCGATCACGACCACGGGCTTGGCTGTTGCCACCGGTAGCAAGCTGGCGGGCTTTTTGGCCGTTGTTCTGGCCATGATCAACGTGGTGGGCGGCTTTTTGGTCACCGACCGCATGCTCAGGATGTTCAAAAGCGAGCGGGGGAGGAGTTCTTAGATGCTGAGTCCATACGTGCTCATTCAGTTGGTGTGCATCGCCCTCTTCATCTACGGCATCCGCCTCATGAATTCGCCCAAGACGGCCGTGAGGGGCAATCTCCTGGGGGCGGTGGGCATGGCCGGCGCCATTATCACCACCATGCTGGAAGCTAAGGTGCTTTCCGCAGGTTTGGTCTGGGCCGGTATCCTGGTGGGTACGGCCCTCGGCACCTGGCTGGCCCTGGCGGTGAAGATGATCCAGATGCCCCAGATGGTGGCCCTCTTCAACGGCTTCGGCGGAGCGGCCTCCTTCCTGGTGGCTGCCCTGACTGCCCTGGAGGGGGGCTTGAACACCTTTACCCTCTTCACCTCCGGCCTAGCCATTGTGGTGGGGGGTATCACCTTCAGCGGCAGCGTGGTGGCCGCGGCCAAACTGCACGGGGTGATGCATCAGCGGCCGGTGCACCTCAAGGGGCACAATAATTACCTGTACGTGAGCGGGCTGATTATGGTGCTTTCCACCTTGGGACTCACCTTCCAGGTGGGCGCACCCGCGGTGCATATCGCACTACTTATCGTGTTCTCCCACGTCTTTGGCTATGTGTTCACCATTCGGGTGGGGGGCGCGGATATGCCCATCACCATCTCCCTTCTGAACTCGTTTTCCGGCGTGGCCGGTTCCGTAGCCGGTTTTGCCCTGCCCAATGGAGCGCTCCTGGTTGTGGTGGGTTCCATTGTTGGTGCCTCTGGCCTGATCCTCACCCAGATTATGTGCCGGGCCATGAATCGCAGCCTCATGGATATTCTGCTGGGCAAAACCACGGTGCTGCCCGGGAAGGGTGAGCCCAAACCAGATCCCACCCCAGCACCTGCACCAGAGCCGGAGCCCGCACAGCCCGCAGGGCCCTCTTGGCAGGAAGCCCTGCGCGATGCGGAGAAAGTGGCCATCATCCCCGGCTACGGCATGGCCCTGGCCCAGGCGCAGCTCCAGGTGAAGCAGCTGGGAGAGCTGCTGGAGAGCCAGGGCAAGGAAGTGCGCTACGGCATTCACCCGGTGGCGGGCCGTATGCCCGGCCATATGAATGTGCTCCTGGCGGAAGTGGATGTGCCCTATGAGCAGCTCTGCGAATTGGATGAAATCAACGCCTTTTTGGAGGAGGCAGATCTGGCGGTGATTGTGGGCGCCAATGACGTGGTGAACCCGGCCGCCATGGAGCTGGAGGGTACGCCCATTTACGGCATGCCCATTATCCGGGCGGACAAAGCTCGCTGCGTCTTGGTCTGCAATTACGATACCAAACCGGGCTATGCCGGAGTGGATAACTCCCTTTACCAAATGGAACAGGTGCACCTGCTTTTGGGCGATGCTAAGGACAGCTTAGCTCAGCTGCTGGAAGCAGCCAAGGGAGAAGCGGCGGAGGTGATCCCCCTCCCGGAAAAGGAGACCCCGGGCCAAGACCCCGTGGCCCTGCTGGAGGCGGCCCAGCGCGTGGTGATTGTACCCGGTTACGGCATGGCCTTAGCCCAGGCCCAGGGACAGGTGAAGGACTTGGTGGAGCTGCTGCAGAGCCGGGGCAAGCGCGTGGAGATCGCCGTGCATCCCGTGGCGGGCCGCATGCCCGGCCACATGAACGTGCTCATGGCGGAGGTGGATATCCCCTACGAGCTGCTTCTGGAAATGGAGCAGATCAACGACCAGTTCCAGGACGTGGATGTGGCGGTTGTGGTGGGGGCCAACGATGTGATCAACCCCGCGGCCAACACCCACGAAGGTACGCCCATCTACGGCATGCCCGTGCTCAACGTGGCGGAAGCCCGCAGAGTCATCATTTACAACCTGGATCGCTCGCCGGGCTATGCCGGCGTGGAGAATACGCTCTACGATATGGAGCACTGCATCTTCGTGCCGGGAGATGCCGCGGTCACCCTGCAGGCTCTGCTCCAGGCTTTGAGACTTGCCAGCTGATGGCGCTAAAACAGCCGATCTTCCAAGGCGCGGCCTAGGGGGGTCGGCTTTTTCCTGCAATTGACGGAGCGGCGGCCCTCCGGTAGAATGGAGCTGGAGAAGGAGGCAGCCGTTTTGGAGTCCATTCGTTTAGTGAGCCGGGAGTACAAGCCTGAGGATACTGTGGTCACAGTGGGAAACGTGAAAATTGGCGGGGGGCATCGCGCCTACATCGCCGGGCCCTGTTCCGTGGAGGATGAAGGGCAGATTCTGGAAATAGCGGAGCTGATCAGCGATTGCGCCCATATCTTAAGGGGCGGAGCCTTTAAACCGCGCACCTCACCCTACAGTTTCCAGGGCTTGGGCGAGGAAGGCCTGCGCCTTTTGGTTAAGGCGGGGAGCAGCTTTGGCCTGCCTGTGGTGACGGAGGTGCTGTCCGAAGCGGAAGTGGAGCTGGCCGCGGCCCACGTGGATATGCTGCAGATCGGTGCCCGCAACATGCAGAACTACGCCCTGCTCAAAAAGGTGGGCGCCCAGAGCAAACCTGTTTTGCTCAAGCGGGGTTTTGCCGCCACCATGGAAGAGCTTCTGCTTTCCGCGGAGTATATTTTGGCTGCTGGAAACTCCCAAGTAGTGCTGTGTGAACGGGGCATTAGGACCTTCAGCGGCTCTCTAACCCGCTTTACCCTGGATCTAAGTGCTGTGCCCATTTTAAAGCAGCTCACCCATCTACCCGTGATTGTAGATCCCAGCCACGGTACGGGCCGCTGGAACCTGGTGGAACCCCTGGCCAAGGCAGCTTTGGCTGTGGGGGCCGATGGGGTCATGGTTGAGGTGCACAGCCATCCCCAGGAGGCTTTGTCCGACGGCCCGCAATCCTTAAAGCCGGACAAGTTCCGGGCTTTGGCCGCTGAACTTAATGCCCTGGCCCAGTTTCTAGATGGACGTTCAGGAGGGATATGATGGATAGAATCGTGGTTCAGGCTCCTTCCGGGGCGTACAACATCCACTTCGGCCGCGACATCTGGCAGCAGGTGCAGCAGATGGCCAGAGGTTACGATCAGGCCCTGGTGGTCAGCGACAAAAACGTGGCGGCCCTCTACGGCCATCGCCTCCCCTTTCCCATCTCCCCCTTGGAACCTGGGGAAGGGACCAAGAGCTTTGAGACCATCGCCGCCCTGGTGGACGACTGGGCGGAGCGGGGACTGGACCGCTACAGCCTGGTTATCGCCTTGGGCGGCGGAGTAGTGGGGGATCTGGTTGGCCTCACCGCCTCCGTGTACCGGAGGGGCATCGCCTACGTGCAGATTCCCACCACCCTGGTTGCCCAGGTGGACGGGGGAGTGGGGGGCAAAACCGGGATCAACACCCCCCGGGGCAAGAATTTGGTGGGCACCTTCTACCAGCCCTGGGGTGTGTTCATCGACCCTTCGGTTTTGAGTACCCTGCCGGATCGGGAGATTACAAACGGCCTGGGTGAGGTGCTTAAATACGGGGTAGTGAACGACCCGGCCCTCTTCGAGGTGGTGCGGGGACACGTGGATGCCTTTTATGAGTTGGAGCTCGAGGTGGTTGCGCCCGTAATCAGGCGCTGTGTGGAAATTAAGGGGGAAATCGTGGCCGCGGATGAAAGGGATCGGGGCCTCAGGCGGATCCTCAATCACGGCCACACCTTTGGCCATGCCATTGAAAAGGCCGCGGGCTACCGCCACAACCACGGCGAAGCGGTGCTCATGGGCATGCTTCTGGAAGGCCGCCTGGCACACCTCTTAGGCCTTTTGTCCAGCGCTGATTTGGCGGCGATTGAGGATGCCCTCTTCCGGGTTAAACTAGATTACAGTTTCGCCCACCTGGATAAGGGAGAGATGATCAGCGCGCTCATTCATGATAAAAAGAACCGCAAAGGCAGCATCTCCTTCATCCTGCCCAGGGAGATCGGCAGGGCGGAGGAAGTGCTGCTCAGCGTGGAAGACGTGGAAAAATACTGGGATGAGGTGATCCGCGGGTGAAGGTATTAGTGCTCCACGGCCCCAATCTGAACCTGTTGGGGCGGCGGGATCCTGGGGTTTACGGTACGAAGTCTTTAGATCAGATCAATGAAGAAATTGAGGCCTTAGCCAGCCAGCTGGGCCTGGAGGTGGAGTTCTTCCAGTCCAACCAGGAGGGCGTGCTCATTGAGCGCATCCAGAAGGCGGCTGAGTCCTACGACTGGATTGTGTTCAACCCCGGTGCGTTCACCCACTACAGCTACGCCTTGCGCGATGCGGTGGCGGCTGCGGGAGTGCCCACCATTGAAGTGCACTTAAGCAACATCCAGGCCAGGGAAGAGTTCCGCTCCCGCTCGGTGATCGCCCCCGTGTGCGCGGGCCAGATTTCTGGTTTCGGAGCCGCCTCCTATTTCCTAGCCCTCTACGCCATCTTCGAAAGGGCCGGCGGCCAGACCGGCGGCATCTAGCTCCAAAATGAGATGGCTGGCATCAAGCAGGCTGGGGCAGGAGTAGTCCGCCTGTTCGGTGGTCTTCTCCTTAGATTTGATGAGGATGGTGCGGGTACCCGCGGCTTTGCCCGCCTGGATGTCCATATCCCGATCGCCAACCATAAAGCTTCTTGCCAGATCCACATTGTATCTTTTCGCCAGGTCTAAAATCAGGCCTGGCTTTGGTTTGCGGCAGGGGCAGCCCTCTTTAGGCTTATGGGTGCAGGCCGCGATTTCCGTGAACCTGCCGCCACCCTTGGCCACTTCCCGGGCCAGCTTGGCGTGGATCGCGTCCAGCTCCTCCTGGGTCATGTAACCTAGGCCCACTCCGCCCTGGTTGGTGACTACAAAGACCAGGTAGCCGGCTTCGTTCAGCCTGCGGATGGCTTCTGGCACGCCCCTAAAGATCACCAGCTCCTCAGCGTTATTGGGGGGCCTGAACCCGTAGGACTTGTTAATCACTCCATCTCGATCAAGGAAAACTGCTTTGCTTTTGCTAGACATAGCTTAGTCCTTTCCAGTTTTCTGAGCATTTCTAGTTGAAAAAAATGGCACAGGGAGCCCCTGTGCCATTTTTCAAGCTTGCCAGTTTAGAAGCGTTCGCTCAGCATAGCGTCAATTGCTTCTTCCACGAGCATGCGGCCTTCTGCCAGCGCCATGTCAATATCTTCGCCCAGGAATACCTTGGTCACCATCTCGTAGATGATGCCGCGGCACTCTTCCCAAGCGGCGATCTTGGGCTGCCAGTAACCGTATTCAAAGGCCTCCAGGTTAGCGATGGCTGCCTTGTGCGGATTGGCTTCCAGCCAGGCCTTGAATTCGGGGTGCTCCAGGCCGGAGTAGGTTACCGGGAGATAACCGGTCTTGGTGGCGAAATAGACGGTGTTCTCGGCATTGGTGAGCCACTTGACGAACTTGGCTGCAGCCAGCTTCTCCTCTTCGCTGGCGGAGTCAAAGAGGGCGATGTTGGTGCCCATGAAGGGTGCACCGGGCCTGATGCCAGCGGGCAGGGGAGTGGTGCTGAACTCGAACTTGCCGCCCACGGAGTTCTCCGCGTAGGTGATACCGGCGGAGGAGCCGATGTACATGGCGATCATGCGGTCGCCGAAGGCTCCGTCTTCATAGCCGTCGATGAGCAGGGCGGAGCCGTCTTCCAGCATGCCGATCATCTGCTCCAGGGCCTTCTTGCCCTCGGGGCCGTCAAAGGTTACATTGAGGTCTTCATCGAAGAAGTCGCCGCCGTTGAGCCAGAGGAAGGCGTGGAAAAGCTCCAGGGTTGGCCGGATGCCGAAGCCCTTGGTTTCTCCACCGGTCTTCTCGCTCACTTCCTTAGAGATTTGGAAGAACTCTTCTAAGGTCTTGGGCGGCTCGGGAATGAGCTCTTTGTTGTAGTACATTACCCAGTTGCTCTTGTTGAAGGGGATGGTGTAGAGCTTGCCGTCCCAGGTGTTCATGTGACGGAACACTTCGATGTAGTCGTTGCGCTCTTCCTCAGTGAGATCCATGTAGTCTTCTAAAGCATCGATCACGCCGTAACGGTAGTAGGCATCGGTCCAGTTTTCATAAACCTGGGCGATGGTGGGGGAAGTCCCCGCGGAGAAGGAAGCTACCAGCTTGGTGTTTAGATCGCTGTAGCGCCCTTGGTAAATGGCTTCCACAAAGATTTCATCCTGAATTTCATTGAACTTCTGGGTTAGGTACTCCGTGGCTTCACCCAACTCAGCGCCCATGGCGTGCCAGAAGGTAATGTGTACCTTGGCCAGGGCGGAGCTGCTGAAAGCCAAGCAGAGCACTAAAGCCAACAACACCAATTTGGTTGAACGCATAAAAACCACTCCTTCTATGTTATTTGCTGTCCTACACCAAATACAAGCAGCAGGCTTTCCCAAGGATCACCTCCCTATCCCTTTAAGCCTGTACGGGCAATGCCCTGAATAAACTGCTTTTGCAGCAGTAAGAACAGGATTAGAATGGGCGCCATGGCAAAGGTAGATGCGGCCATGAGGTAGTTGTACTGGGCCCCCACGTCGCTCACAAAGTAGGTGAGGCCCACGGGGATGGTGCGCATGGAGGGGGTGTTGGTCATGATCAGCACCCACAAGAAGGCGTTCCAGCTGCCGATGAACTTAAAGAGCATCACCGTGGCCAGAGCCGGTTTGGAAAGGGGCAGCATCACGGTGATCAAATACTTGAACTTGCCGCAGCCATCGAGCAGAGCAGCCTCAAAGAGCTCGTGGGGGATGCTCATGAAGAACTGCCGCAAGAGGAAGATGCTGAACACGCTCACCGTCCAGGGGATGATCAGGGCGTAATAGGTGTCGATCCAGCCGAAGTTGACCATGGTGATGTAGTTGGGAATGAGCATCACCTCGCCTGGGATCATCATGGTGCCCAAAAAGAGCACGAAGAGCACGTTCTTCCCAAAGAAGTTCATCTTGGCGAAGGCATAGGCGGCCAGGGAGCTGAACACCACCTCAATCAGCATACATACGGCAGCGATGAAGAAGCTGTTGCGGAAATAGGTGGAGAAGGGAGCCGCTTCCCAGGCGATTTTGTAGTTCTGCCATTGGGGCGTCTCCGGCAGCCACTTAATGTATTTCAAAGAAATCTCATGGGGTGCCTTGAGGGAGCTGGATAGCATCCAGACAAAGGGAGCGATCATGATCAGGGCACCGGCGATGAGTACGGCGTAGAGGAAAAAGCGTTTAGTGAAATGACTCAGGCGGTAGCGCCACATTTGGTTTTCTGGGAGCATCTCTGTGCGTGCCATGGTTTTCCCTCCCCTTAGAAGTCGTAGTGCACCCGGCGTCTGGATGCGTACATCTGGATCAGGGTGAACACAAAGATAATGGCAAAGAGAATGTAAGCCGCTGCAGAGGCATAGCCCATGCGGTAGCGCTCAAAGGCATTGCGGTACACGTAGTACACGATGGTGAGCCCGCTGCTTAAGGGCCCGGGGTTGCCGGTGTAGAGTACGTAGATCTCCGTAAACAGCTTGAAGGCCCCGATAATGGCGATGATGGAAATGAAAAAGGTGGTGGGCGAAATTAGCGGCAGGGTAATCTTCCAGAAGCTCTGCCAGCGGCTGGCCCCGTCCACTTCCGCCGCTTCGTAGAGTTCGCTGGGCACATTTTGCAGTCCCGCCAGGAAGATCACCACGTAGTAGCCGATGCTCTTCCACACACTGATGATCACGATGTTGATAATGGTCCACCTGGGCTCCATCAGCCAGTTAATGTTGCTGAACTCCCACACTTGGGCCACACCCCCCAAGGTGACGAGTTCCACCACTTTGTTCACAAAGCCGGCAATGCTAGCCAGGGCCATGTTCAACAGGCCGTAGTGCTGGTTGTAAATCCAGCGCCAGACCATGGAGATGGCCACGGAAGAGGTGACCCAGGGCAGGAAATAGGCCAGGCGCAGAACTCCCCGGCCTTTGATTTTATTGTTCAACAGTACAGCAATGATCAGGGCTAAACAGATGGATATGGGAACAAAGCCCACCACGTAGCGGAACGTGTTGGAGATGGCCATGAGGAAGTTCTTATCATTAAGCAGCCTCTGGTAGTTCTCCAAACCCACGAAGTACTGCTCTTTGCGGAGCAGATGCCAGTCGTAAAAGCTGATAATGATGGACTTGATCACGGGGTAAAAACTGAACATGCCCAGAATGGCAAAGGCGGGCAGAAGGTAAAGGTACGCTTCAAGGGTTTCTTTCCAATACTTCTTGCGCTTCATCTCCGCAGGTATCCTGAGCAATACAGGGGTCCTCCTTTCGCTCCAACCGCGCCGGGGAGGCAGGAATTCCCCGGACTGCTGCGAAATGGTTGGATTAGATCAGTTCTCCTCATGGGGTGGAAAAACCTCTCGAAACCAAGAAACTTGCGTGACTAAATTAAGAAAGGAAGGCTGCTCAATGGAAAGGAAGCTTTGGGGAACCGCTGCTGGAAAGCAAGTCGAACTGTTTACACTGGATTTGGGCCAGGGCAACAGCGCCGCGATCACCAACTTCGGCGCCGCTCTGGTCAGTTTGTACGTCCGGGACCGAAGCGGGGAAGTGGCAGATGTCACCCTGGGCTACGACAGCGTCCAGGAGTACGAACAGTGCACCAAGTACCTGGGCGTAGTGGTGGGTAGATACGCCAACCGCATCGCCGGTGCCCAGTTCACCCTGGGCGGGAAAGAGTACCAGCTTGCGGCCAATGATGGCCGAAACCACCTCCACGGAGGCCCCGGCGGTTTCGCCAAGCGGGTGTGGGACCCTGAGGTGATCTCCACCGAGACGGGCGAAGCCCTCAAACTCAGTTACTTCAGCCCCGATGGGGAAGAGGGCTACCCAGGCAATCTCCAGGTGGAAGTGGTCTACTCTCCCACGGGAACAGGCGGGCTGCGCATCGACTATTTTGCCTCCTGCGACCAGGATACGGTGCTCAACCTCACCAACCACGCCTATTTCAACCTCGCCGGCCACGGCAGTGGCCCCATTCTCGATCATGAGCTGGAGATCTGCGCCGATTTCTACACGCCTGCCGATGCCGAGTCCATACCCACCGGGGAGATCCTTAAAGTAGAGGGGACGCCCATGGACTTCGGCAGCAAAACGGCCATCGGCGCCCGCATTGATGCCGACTTCTGCCAGCTGCGCTATGCCGGCGGCTACGATCACAACTGGGTGCTCCGGCGCACCGGTTCAGGGCTGGAGCTAGCTGCCCGGGTGGAGCATGCCCCCACGGGACGGGTGATGGAAGTGCTCACCACCAAGCCCGGCATCCAGTTCTATACCGGCAACTACTTAGATGGAGTAGCAGGCAAGGGCGGCGCAAAGTACGAGTGGCGCGGCGGCTTCTGCCTAGAGACCCAGTTCTTCCCAGACAGCCCGCACCAGGCCCATTTCCCCTGCCCCATTCTGCGGGCTGGAGAGCGCTACGCCCATTCCACCATCTACCAGTTTTCCACTAAATGAGGGAGGCTGTAAATTGAGGATTCAGTTCTTAGGTGCCGCGGGCTGCACCAGCGGCTCCTGTTACCTTTTGGCTTTTGGGGACAAGCAGGTTTTGGTAGACTGCGGACTCTTTCAGGGGCCGGAGGAGTTAAAACAGCGCAACTACGGGGATTTCCCCTTTGTGCCCAGTGAGATCGATGCGGTGATCCTCACCCACGCCCATATCGATCACAGCGGCCTGTTGCCCAAGCTCACCAGGCTGGGCTTTAAGGGGCCCATTTACGCCACCGCGGTTACCGCCGATCTCTGCGCGGTGATGCTGGCCGATTCCGGCCACATCCAGGAGATGGAGGTGGAGCGCAAAAACCGCAAGCTGGCCAGGCGCGGCCAGCCCCTGCTTACTCCCATATATACCGTGGAAGATGCGGCCAAGACCATGGAGCATTTCAAGCGCATGGTCTACGACGAGGAGCTGGAAGTGCTGCCCGGACTTAGGCTGCGCTTTCGCGACGCGGGCCACATCTTAGGCGCGGCCATTGCGGAGCTGTGGGTGACGGAAGAGGGGGAGACCACCAAGTTCGTATTCTCAGGGGACCTGGGAAATGTGGGCCAGCCCATCCTGCAGGACCCCACCTACATAACCGAAGCGGATGTTCTGGTCATCGAATCTACCTACGGCACCAGGCTCCACGAACAGAGGGAAGAGCGCCTGGAACACCTGGCCGATGTGGTGAACCGCACCATGGAGCGGGGAGGCAACCTGCTCATCCCCGCCTTTGCCCTGGGGCGCACGCAAGACGTCTTGTATGCCCTGCGGGTGCTGCAGGATCAGGGCGCCATCCCGCCCCTTACCATTTACATCGACAGCCCCCTGGCTTCCAAGGCCACGGAGGTGTTCCGCAAGCACACCCAGGTGTTCGACTATGAGACCCGGGCCATGATCCGGGAAGACCGCTCCCCCTTCCAGGGACCGGGTGTGCATTACACGGAAACGGTGGAGGACTCCAAACGCCTCAATTCCATCAGCGGCGGACTGGTGATCATCTCCGCGAGCGGCATGGCCGATGCGGGCCGGATCAAGCACCATCTCAAGCACAACCTCTGGCGGCCGCAGGCCGCCGTGCTCCTGGTGGGCTACCAAGCTGAAGGCACCTTGGGCCGCCGCCTCCAGGACGGGGCCGAGGAGGTACGCATCCACGGGGAGCAGGTGAAGGTGCGGGCTGAGATCGCTACCATCAGCGGCTTTTCCGCCCACGCGGACCAGGCGGGGCTCCTGAGCTGGCTGCGCCGCTTCCGCCATCTCGGCCACGTCTTTGTCACCCACGGGGAAAAGGAAAGCGCGGAAGGTTTTGCTGAACTAATTGAAGGGGAGCTTAAGGTACCTGTTGTGGTTCCTAGGCTCGATGAGAGCTATGAGCTGAAAGGAACCCAGGCAGTGAGCACTTGGGATACGCACTACCGCAGCTTTTCTGTGGAGGAAGACTTCTCGGGAGTGTGCCAGGTGGTGCAGGGGGCGGAAGTGCAGTTCCGCGGGGCCTATGGCCTGGCCCAGCGGCGCTTTAAGATCCCCAACAGCATCTTCACCGCCTTTAACCTAGGTTCAGCCCGGCAGTTTTTTGCCCGCCTGGCCCTGGTTCGCCTGGGTCACGAGGCAGCCCTGGTTTCTGCCCCAGCAGGGGATTGGGAACAGCAGCTGGCGGAAGTGACGGGCCAAGCTCCTTGGGAAGTGGTGCAGCGGGAAGTGCTGCAGCCAGCCCAGTTAAGATCCAGCGGCTACTTTTACCTGGACCAGCTGCCCGTGTGGGCCGCCTCAGGGTATACCACCACTAGCGCAGGGCGCTTAGTGGAAAACATCTACGCCTTAGCGGGGGCGGAAGAAAAGCCCCAGCTCTTTGCCAGTGCGCCAGACCTGGCTCGCCTTTGGCAGCTGTTGGCCGCAGGGGAGTTTTTGCCTTTAGAGGAGGTAAGGAGGCTGCTGGCCCCTTACCGTGCTAAGCGGCCGGGGGCATACAGGATCGAGGGTCAGGCCCCGGGAGTCCGCGCCCTTTTCGGCGGGACTTTGGAGGAGCCCTTGACGGTGGCGGTGCTCAGCAACGGTGAGCAGGGAGCCCTGCACGCCTTTGAGCAGCTTTTGGCTTTGGGAAAGGCGGGTGAAGCTAGTGGCAGTACATTTGGGCAATGATTGGGACCAGCTTCTGCAGGGGGAGTTTGAGCAGGAGTATTACCTCTCCCTCAGGCAGTTTTTGATCGGGGAATACCGCCAGCGCACCATTTATCCAGATATGTACAAGATCTTTGAGGCCTTAAAGCGCACTTCCTACGCCCGGACCAAGGTGGTGCTCTTGGGTCAGGACCCCTACCACGGCCCTGGGCAGGCCCATGGTTTAGCGTTTTCCGTGCCTAAAGGAGTGGCCCCGCCGCCCTCTCTGCAGAACATTTTCAAGGAACTTGCCAGGGATTTGGGCATCCCCGCGCCCGCCCACGGCTGTTTGGAACCCTGGGCGGATCAGGGTGTGCTCCTTCTAAACACTACCCTGACTGTGCGCCGGGGCCAGGCCGGATCCCATCAGGGCAAGGGGTGGGAGAAGTTTACGGATCGGGTTCTGCAGCTTTTGAACGAGAAGGAAACGCCCGTGGTTTTCCTGCTCTGGGGCAGGCCGGCCCAGAGTAAGCAGCGCCTGATCACCAATCCCCGGCACCTGGTGCTCACCGCGCCACATCCCAGCCCTCTTTCGGCTAACCGCGGCTTTTTCGGCTGCGGGCATTTTTCCAAGGCCAATGAGTTTCTCGCCAGTTCCGGCCAGGAGCCCGTGGACTGGCGCATTGCTTAGGTCTTAAGGCGTTTCTTCGCTTTCTGCCGCCGCGGCAGTAAGCTTGCTGTCTAAGGCTTTGCTCGCGGCCGCTCCCAGGGAGCGCAGGTTTTCCGCCCGGGAGATCAAGTTGCCCCGGCCCGTTTTCAGCTGGTTGAAGGCCTGCTGGTAGGCGCCTTGGCAGCGCTCCAGGTGGCGGCCCACTTCTTCCAGGGTGGCCACGAAGCCCACGAACTTGTCGTAGAGGGCGCCCCCTTGGCGGGCGATTTCCAGGGCATTGGCCGTCTGCTGGGCCTGCTGCCAGATGTTGGCAATAATCCACAGGGTGGCCATGAGGGTGGTGGGAGTGGTGAGCACAACCTTCCGATCCCAGGCATACTGGAACAGCTCGGGTTCGGCCTGGAGAGCCAGGGCGTAGGCAGGTTCCAGGGGCATGAACAACAGCACGAAATCGGGGGAGTTAACCCCGCTCTGGCCCTGGTAGTGGCGCTCGCTGAGCCCGTCGATGTGGCTTTTCACCGAGCGTACCAAATCCTTCTCCAGGGCTTTCTGCTCCTCGGGATCCTGGCTTGCCGCGTGGCGCTCGTAGGCCACCAAAGAGACCTTGGAGTCAATGATTAGGTGGCGCTCCTCGGGCAGGATCACCACCACGTCGGGGCGGATTTTAGTTCCCTTTTCACTGCGCAGATCCAAGCCCGCACCCTGCAGTACATACTCCCGGCCTTCCCTGAGGCCCGAGGCTTCCAGGATGCGGCTTAAGATCATTTCGCCCCAGTCGCCCTGGGTTTTCACTTCGCCCTTGAGGGCTTTGGCCAGGCGCTGGGCTTCCGCGGACATACTCAAGCCCACCTGCTCCAGGGTACCGATTTTGATCATGCTTTCGCGGTGGGTGGCCTCGATGCGCTCCTGGAACTCCACCAGGCGCTGGCGCAGGGGATCCAGCAGGCTCTGGAGCTGTTGGTGCGCCTGGGTGGAGAGGGTGGAAGCCTTGGCTTCCAGGATCTCCTGGGCCAGGTTTTGAAACCCATCCCTAAACTCTTGCTCGATTGTTTCTAAGTAGGCTTGTTCCTGAGCTCGCTGCTCCTGGTAGACCTGGAGCTGAGCCTGGAGAACCGCCTGCCTGCGGAAGAGCAGGATGTAGGCAATGAAGAACCCTAAAGCCAAACCCGCTGCCGCTGCAACTAGATGTGTGATCATCTGCATCTCTCCTTAAAGAACTACAGTTCGAGGCCGGGTTTCGTTTTCCTGTTGGTCTCCATGGCAGGGAAATGGGGGGAGACTGCGAATTAGTACCTGAAGGGGTGATCGTGTGCAAAGGAGAATGATGGGCAAAACCAACGAAGAAGTAAGCTTGCTGGGATTCGGCTGCATGCGCCTGCCGACACTGGCTAACGGCGAAATCGACGAAGCCGAGGCCATTGCCATGATCCGTTACGCCATTGATCACGGCGTAAATTATCTGGATACAGCTTACGGCTATCATGATGGGAAAAGTGAAGTACTGGTGGGCAAAGCCATTCAGGACGGCTATAGGGAGAAGGTGAATATCGCCACCAAACTCCCCGTCTGGCTGGTGAAAGAACCCCAGGACTGTGCGCGCCTGTTCAATGAACAGTTGGAGCGCCTGGGCGTGGAGATGGTGGATTTTTATCTGCTCCATGCTTTGAACCGCAATTCCTGGCAGCAGGCCTTGGAGAATGAAGCTCTGGAGGTTTTGGAGCAGATGCAGGCGGAAGGACGCATCCGCCATGTGGGCTTTTCCTTCCACGATGATCTGCCCGCGTTTAGGGAGATTATCGATGCCTACCCCTGGGATTTCTGCCAGATCCAGTTCAACTACATGGATGAATGCCATCAGGCTGGTTTGGCGGGGTTGAAGTATGCGGCCAGCAAGGGGCTGGGCGTGGTGATCATGGAGCCGCTTAGGGGCGGGCGTTTGGTGCAGAACCTGCCGCCTGAGGTGGAAGAACTCTTTAAGAACGCTTCCGTGCAGCGCACGCCGGCGGAATGGGCTCTGCGCTGGGTGGCGGATCATCCTGAGGTGTCCATTATCCTCAGCGGGATGAGCCGTTGGTCTGATGTGAAGGAGAATTTGCGGGTACTCTCCGAGGCTGAGCCCCAGTCCTTAAGCAAAGAAGAGCTGGCCGTTATTGCGCAGGCCCAGGAGATCTATAACCAGCGGGTTCAGATCCCCTGTACTGACTGCCGCTACTGTCTGCCCTGTCCGCAGAATGTGGCCATTCCCCGCATCTTTAGGCTGTTCAATGAAGCCAGCATGTACAACAGCTTCGATGGGGATCGGTTCCTTTATGAGCAGTTGGTGAGCTCCAACAAGGATGCCAGCCAGTGCATAGCCTGCGGTAACTGCGAGTCCGTCTGCCCGCAGCAGCTGGAGATTATCGAACTGCTACAGATGGCTGATCGGGCCTTTGCCGTGAAGGCTTAAGTTAATTCCGGCCCTGTTTAGGGCCCTAAACACCGCCGCGGTGATCGCGGCATCGGCCAGGTGGTGCAGGGCCGTGCCCGCGCCGATGACTAAAAGGGCGTGCCGGAGGCCAAATCCAAAGGGCAGCACCACCAAGGATTCACCTAAGGCGTGGATGGGCAGGCTCACAAGGAGCGCTGGCCACAGCCTTTGTTTTTTGGCATAGAGCCAAGCGCCCGCCACTCCGAAGAGGATGTGGGTCGCTGCGCGCAGGGCCACCACGGGGCCCAAGGTGACGAAAAAGCCCAGGCTTGATCCCACTCCCACCAGGGCCGCGGTCCAGGGGCTGATGGTCATGGCCAGCATGGTGGGCAGGTGGCTGGCTAAGGTCGCGGAAAAGGGTGGGATCACCACCTGCAGCCAGCCCTGGAAGGCCAGGGGGATGAGGAGCGCTAAGCTTGTGAGCAGGGCGGCGTAGAGCAGTTCTTTAACCGTCAGGCGCATGGGCTGTTCCTCGCTATCTGTACAGGAGTATATTCATGTGTATAGTATAACAATGTGAAGCTATTGGCAAGGTTCTTTTGGGGGGGACGGAGATGAGGCAGGAAGAACGCCGATCCAGAATTATGGCCTTCTTGGCGGAGGTGGACCGCCCCGTCACCGGTTCAGCCCTGAGCAGCATGTTTGGGGTGACCCGCCAGGTGATCGTACGGGACGTGGCCGTGCTCCGGGCCCAGGGTGAGGAGATCATTGCCACCCCCCAGGGCTATCTGCTGCCCAAGGCCGTACCCAGCAGAGCCCACCGCAGCAGGGTGGCGGTGCGCCACGGGGCGGACCGGGACAGTCTCGCCCAGGAGCTGAACCTGATTGTGGATCTGGGGGGAACGGTGGTGGATGTTTCCGTGGAGCACCCCCTTTACGGAGAGCTCACCGCTTCTCTGCAGCTATGCAGTGGGCAGGATGTGCGGCGCTTCGTGGAAAAGATGGAGGAACTCCAGGGGGAACCCCTCCTGGTGCTCACCGACGGCTACCACCTGCACACCATTGAAGCCCCCTCCCTGGAAGTAATGGATCAGATCCACGCCGCCCTGCGCAAGGTAGGCTACTTAGTGGAATAGGTGATAGCGGTGATAATTGTTGGCATAGCCGGCGGGACCGGCTCAGGCAAGACCACCTTTGCCCAGGCGCTGCAGGCGGCCACGGGCGAAGACTGCGTGATTATCTCCCAGGACTCATATTACGTTGCGAACACGGATCTCAGCTTTGAGGAACGCCTGAAGATCAACTACGATCACCCCGATGCCTTTGAAGATGAGCTGCTCATTGAGCATCTGCAGATGCTCAGGCGAGGAGAGACCATAGAGGTGCCCGTCTACGATTTCGAGGCCTATGCCCGTACGGACCGCACCATCATGGTGCGGCCCCACCGCGTTGTACTTGTGGAAGGCATTTTGGTGCTGGCAAGCGCCTCCCTGCGCAGCCTCTTTGATCTCAAGGTGTTTGTGGATACGGATCCCGATGTGCGCATCCTGCGCCGCCTGGTCAGGGATGTGCAGGAGCGGGGGCGCAGCCTGGAGTCGGTGCGCAGCCAGTACCTCTCCACGGTGAAGCCCATGCACGAGGCGTTTGTGGAGCCTTCCAAGAAGTACGCCGATCTGATCGTTCCGGAAGGGGGCCACAACCAGGTGGCTTTGGAGACGGTGGCGGCACGACTCAGGCAGTACCTGGAAGACGGCCGCGGCCCCCGGGATCAAAGGGAGCTGGGAAGATGACCGCGCAGCAGTTTGAGTTGGCGGAAGATGTCTTTGAGCTGCTGACCCTGGACGGCGAGCTGCTGCCGGTGGTGCTCTTTAACGGCCCCGTGGTCACCACCACGGGACTATACCGGGTGCGGGAGCTGGATGTGGAGGAAGCGCAGAGGCTGGTGCGCCTCTACGGCTGGGTTTCCGCCGTGGGGCACGAAGCCGCGGCAGCGGTGTTTTCCAGGGTTTTGGGCCTGGAGGTGCCCATGAACCGGGTACAGTACCGGCAGAGGGTGGGCCAGCTGGCCATTGCCCTCAAACTCCGCGAGCGCCCCCCGGAAGGCCAGGTGCTCAGCGTGGAAGAGATGCTGCAGATCGGGTTTTCCCTGCTCCTCATGGAGCGGCTGGAGTGAAGGAGAGAGCACATGGCCAAGGATAAAGTGATCACCCTTGTCATGGTGGGGGGAGTTGCGGCCATCTCCACGTCCGCCGTCTTGATCCGCCTAGCGGACGCCCCTCCCTTTGTGATTGCCTTCTATCGCATGTTTTTCTCGGCCCTGTTTTTCCTGCCCTTTGCCTTGAGGGAAGGACGGGGCTTTAAGTTAACTAGAAACCAGCTCACACTGGCGGTGGGGGCAGGGCTCATGCTCGCGCTGCACTTTGCCCTCTGGATGACCTCCCTGGAGCACACCAGTGTGGCCAGTTCTGTTGTTTTGGTCACCACCCAGCCTTTGTGGGTGTTTTTGATTTCGGTCCTCTTTTTGGAGGAAAAGCCCACGCCCCGCATGTGGCTGGGTTTGGTTGTGGCCCTAACCGGAAGTGTCCTGGTCACCTTTACCGAAGGCGCGGGCGGCGAGTCGAGGCTGTACGGGAATGTGCTGGCCATTGGCGGGGCGATAGCCATGGCCTGTTATTTCCTCCTGGGCCGCAGGCTGCGCCCGCACCTGCCTTTAGCCCTGTACTCCCTGTTGGTCTACGGCAGCGCGGCCGGGAGCCTACTGCTTTTGATCCTGGTGCGGGGTCTGCCCCTTACGGGTTTTTCCTCCTTCACCTGGCTCATGTTTCTAGGCTTAGCCCTGGTGCCCACGGTTTTGGGGCACAACAGCTTGAACTGGGCTCTGAAGTACCTACCCGCGACCATGGTTTCCGTAAC
>Ga0209537_1000926_pt1 | contig 34603 bp, 27 predicted proteins | sample BioPla4DNA1_FD_187698 | JGI IMG/M metagenome (GOLD analysis project Ga0209537, IMG submission 187698) | Biogas fermentation microbial communities from Germany - Plant 4 DNA1 (SPAdes) (version 2) | ecosystem: Engineered > Bioreactor > Anaerobic > Digestate | place: Bielefeld, North...
ACTTTTAGTGAGTATAAAACTATAGCAGATCCGATTTCGGTTGTTTTATAGATGGCAATGGCTCATCTTTAGGTCAATTGTTCAAATTTACCTGCCTCAAAATCTAGGTTTGTGCAGTGGAATCATTAGAATAATAGTGAGTATTTTAGGGAAGAGTTGAAATTTTTGTAAAAAGTCACTTCGGTTCCTTGCATTTAGCAGGATAAATATGTATAATGATGATGGAATAAGTATACAATAAACAAACAGGGTATTGTGGCTGCAAGTAAAGGAGGTTGCTGATTATCAGAAAGGACCTAGAGCTTTCCTTGGCCTGCGCACTTCCCTGTGAGCGGGTCAAATTCTGTGAGCCCATGAGTAAACATACCACCTTGCGTGTAGGAGGACCTGCAGAGATCTTCGTCCAGCCCACAACAATCGAAGAGTTTAAAGCAGCCATGAAAGTAGCAGAAGAATACAAGCTACCTGTTTTAGTCATAGGCAATGGCAGCAATCTTTTGGTTAAAGATGGCGGCTACAGAGGAATGGTGCTGAGCACCCTTTTATTAGATAAAATCACTTGGGACGAAGGAACAGTGCGGGTAGGAGCTGGTCTTCGCCTTACCACCTTAGCCCACCAGGCAGCAAAGCGCGAGTTCACTGGCTTGGAATTTGCAGCAGGCATTCCAGGGACAGTTGGCGGGGCAATTTACATGAATGCCGGTGCCTATGGCGGAGAAATATCCCAGGTTGTCAGGCGGGTTTGGTGTTTGGACTCCCATGGGGCAGTAAGGGAATTTACCGCCAGCCAGTGCGGCTTTGGATATCGCACAAGCATTTTTGCCAAAGAGAAACATTTAATTTTAGAGGCTGAATTTTCTCTCAACAAGGGAAAGATTCAGGAAATTGAAGGGGAAATGAAAAGGCTCCTTGCTCTCCGCAAGGCCAAACAGCCTCTGGAACTGCCCAGCGCTGGCAGCTTTTTCAAAAGGCCGCCTGGAGATTATGCAGGCCGTTTAATACAAGAAGCAGGATTGCAAGGAACAAAAAGAGGTGGCGCTGAAGTTTCCACTCTGCACGCTAATTTTCTAGTCAACCGCGGCGGTGCTACTGCAAAAGACTTCCTAGATTTAGCCCAAACGGTAGTAGAAGAAGTGGAAGCGAAATTCGGTGTAAGGCTCGAGATGGAGGTGCAGGTCGTGGGTGAAGACTGAGGCGAATATCTTTTGGAAAAATGGTTAAATTAAATAAGGAAATTTTTGTTCGGGAGGGTAGGATATGGAAAAACTGCGTAAGTCTGACTTGCTAGAGCAGGTATGCTCTTTTGGGGATAAGCTCTTAAAGCAGCTTTTCAACACAACTCGCGCTGAGCTTAAAAAAGGAACCGGTTTTACCCGCAGACAACTGGAAGAGATGCTAGTACTTTTAGAGGAAAAAAAGCAGGAGTATCAGGACAAGTTATCTTTGATCCCCATGGTTCAGCTGTGCAAGCTGGTCGATGAAACTGTAAAATCTGATGCCAAGCTGGGCATGTATATGGAAGAGGCTCTGGGGCTTAAAAAGGCCAAACCCAGGACTATGCTCCGGCGCCTGGTAAAGGATCAGCTGATTGAAATCATCCTTCTGGCCGATGAGATTCCAGCTTCCTACACTGAAGATCTGTTCGACGAGTACAAATTTTCCAATCGCCCCTCGTTTAGGGTTTTCAAGTTCAGCTCGCCAGGCAAGGAATTGCCTGCTGATTTTGCCAAGAATTTTCGTGCTGCTTGTCAAGCAGTTAACAAGAAAAAAAATGATGTGCATCGTATCCACACTAAAGGCTACAAATTTATCAGCATCGAGAACTTAAAGGAATACCCCGAGATCCATGAAATCAGAATGACCTACCAGTACAGAATCGACTATATAGAACCGGAAAACGGCGACGCTGCTTCAGTGTATGGATTAGCTTACAGTTTTCTGTGGCTGGATCTGGAAAGCGGCATGAGCGTAATCAACGCCAAGCACGAAGCTGCCATCCGCGACATGCAGCAAATGCTGCGAGAGGCCATGGAGCAGGTGGTTCAGGACATTCGCTTTACAGAAGGTCTCATCGAGCGGATTGCGAAGATGGACTACATCAGAAGGGCTAACCTCGTCAGCAGCAACCCCACAAGTGCCCACGACCCTGTGTATGTTTCCATGAGCCACCCAGGGCTGGTGCACCTGCCTCAGTTCAATGAACTCTTGCAGCGAGCAAACTATGAACTGGTTTCAGGCTACTACAAGATTCCCCTGGAAGATGGAGAAACATCAGTCGGCGAATACGGCCTTGGTGTTTCAGCCCGGAAAGGAAAACTGTGGTTTCCCAACCACCTTTCAAACAAGCTAATCCGCCGCTGGGGCGTTGGCATCTTAAGGCGGCTGAGCGATGAGCTGAACCAGATCCGCGATCGGAACTTTGCAGCTTTTGCCGAGATCGTAAACCTGGACACCAACCCCATCTCTGCCACCATCCACATGGAAACCAGGCGGGAGATCATGAACAAGTTCGTGAAAAACGCCTTCAACCTGGTCTTCCAAAACCAGCAGCAGGGATACCTGCGGGAGACCAACTCCATGGAGCTTATAGGCAAGGGCAAGGGCTTTTTCTTCCCGCCGCGGCTGTATGCAACCTGCGACTGCGGCAGGAGCGACTTCATTCCCTGTCCCAGATGCGGAAACACAGATTACAAAGCCAAAGGCGGCGTGATCTACTGCCTGAACTGCGATCAGCCCATGGCTGATCAGATTATCCAGGAATACCCATGCCAAAGCTGCGGCAAGACTTCCCTTGTGGGCAGTGTGAACGAAGCGCTGCTGCTTTATCCCAACGAGAAATCTTACGATTATCTCTGGAAGCAGTTTGAGCACATGCAGTCCCTTGAGCACGGACTCGGCTACGACCAAAGCGAGCTTTTCTGGGTCTACAAAAACCAGCTGTGGCGCAAGAGCGTGCCGCTGGAGATCGAAGTTGACCCAACAGCCCTGAACCACTTCCGCAATTTGACGCCCTACGACGAAATAGACAAGAAAGAACTGGACGAAACACTTCATTTCTTGAAAGTCGCAAGGGGCAAATGTCCCTTCTACGAAACAGTGGACGACTGCATTGGCTGTCAGCGGACCTTGACAAGACAGAACTGCCTCCAGCGCCTCCTCGTCGACACAGCTCACCCCCACCTCTACAACCACAACGAGTTGGGCCTGGGAGATTTGGCTTTCAAAGCAGTGCTGGCAAGAGAAGACGTGACAGTTGTCTGCTACGGCAGAAACGGCAGAAGAGGCAGAAGAGAGTTCGGCCTCCTTACCACCAGAAGCACAGAAGGCTCAAAGCTCCTCTCGCTGATGCTGGATGACCACAAATCAGATGCTTTCGAAGTTTTCGGCGTGGTCACCAGGACAGATCTCAGCGACGAGTTGGTGGAAAACTTGAAACTCGTGGCCCGCTACGGAAACAAGCGCCTGGCCATCTTCGACCGGGAAATCCTTGTCAGGCTCCGCCACGAGTGCCTGCTGCAAGAAGCTTTCCAAGAGCCAGTGGCCAAATAAATGGAAAAAGCGCCCTCCAGGGCGCTTTTTCCATATTGAGAAGGAATTTCCTCCCTTTTAGCGAAAAAATAATGGTGGGAGCCTTGTGGACGACCTTGTATTAGAAAGACTAAGAGATGAGAAACTAAAAAGGATCTAGGCGAAAGGGGGATACCGACAGAATTGATACAGCGGATTATAACGCTGCAGCTATGTCCCCTTGGAGATACCCTCTTCGGTACGCCTGCCATAAGAGCTTTGCGCGAACACTATCCACAAGCGGAACTGGTGGCAATAACCTGGAAAACAAACCAGGCGGTGCTAGCAGGAAACAAGGCTGTTGATCGGATAGTCAGCGTTAAAAGCACGCTGGCTGCCATCAGAGCACTGCGCCAGCTGGAAAGGGAAAGGGTGGATTTGGCAGTTGGCCTGTCCCACGGCGGCAGCGCTCTTTTGATTTTCAGCAGAGCTCCCAAAAAGGTTGGCTTCAATTCACAATATCTCGGATGGATCTACCAAGAAGACGTGCCTGATCGGAGAAATATCCACGCTGTGGAATACTGCCTGAATGTGCTGGCGCCTTTGGGGATCGAGCCGCAGGGACAGTGCAAACTGGAATTTTACTACACAGACCGGGACCTCGATGCGGCAAAGAGCTTTTTAGGTGACAGTCATGGCTATCCGGTGGTTGCCATTCATCCCGGAGGCAGGTTTTTCCCTGTGAAAAGGTGGCGTACAGGCGGGTTTGCCAAAGTGGCAGATTATTTAATGGGCACATTAAAGGCCAAGGTGGTGCTGGTGGGGGGCAAGGACGATGAAGAGCTGGCCTTGGAAATAGCAGCGAAGATGAAGCACCAGCCCCTTATGGCTGCAGGCCGCACTTCCCTGAAAGAAACTGCAGCCATCATTTCCCTGGCTGATCTGTTCGTGGGCAATGACTCAGCGCCGCAGCACCTGGCTGCAGCAGTGGGAACGCCTGTTGTGGCTTTGTTCGGCCCCACAGATCCAAATAACTTTTATCCTTGGGGAGTACCTCATAGAATTGTCCGCTGTGAGCTGAGCTGCAGCCCCTGCTTTCACTGGCTGGGCAGCCCGATGCAATACTTTCCAACATGGGATAACCCGACATGCCAGCGGGAATGCATGCAGTCCATCAGCCCTCAAGACGTTGTGGACAAGATCGACGAGCTGTGGCAGGAGCTCATAGGAAGGACAGGAACGAAGGTATGAATATAGGCATTTTTACAGACAGTTACAGACCGTACATCAGCGGAGTTGTGCGCTCCATCGATAGTTTTGCCAGTGAACTCCGCAAAATGGGGCATAATGTATACATTTTTGCCCCCAAATACAAAGGAGCCCCTGACGAACCTTACGTGTATCGGTTTCACTCAGTGAGGCCGCTGGCAAACAATGATTTCACCTTGGCAATTCCCTTCTCCAGCAAGCTGAGAACCACCCTCAGCAAGTTGAATTTAGACCTCATCCATACCCATTCCCCTTTCATCATGGGACGGCTTGGTGCCCACTGCGCAAGGCGCGCAGGCATCCCTCTGGTTTTCACCTATCACACCCTTTACGATCAATACGTGCACTATGTGCCAGTTGTGGAACCTGTAGCCCGCTGGGCAGTGGTCCACTACACAGCAAATTACTGCAACAGGGCAGACAGGATCATCACTCCCACCACAGTGGTGGCAAAGATGATCAAAAATTACGGGATTTCCACGCCAATTTCTGTCCTGCCTACAGGAATAGATTACCAGCTGTTCAAAAGCGGTGACCCCAACTGGCTCAGAGAGCGGTACGGAATCGGACAGAACGAGAAGGTCCTCTTGTATGTGGGAAGGCTGGGGCAAGAGAAAAACCTGGACTTTTTAATGCACGCTGTGCGGCTGGTGAAGAAAAAGCTGCCTGACCAAAAACTGAGATTGGTCTTGGTGGCAGGGGGCCCTGAAAGGGAGAACCTGGAGCGGTTGGCAGTGGAGCTGGAGCTTTGCGATAACGTGCTCTTTACAGGACCTTTGCCTCCCAAGGAGGTTGCCCACTGCTACAAAGGTGCAGACCTGTTCACCTTCGCTTCCTGCACAGAGACCCAGGGTCTGGTTCTTTTGGAAGCCATGGCTGCAGGTCTGCCGCCAGTGGCGGTAGGGGCCAATGGTGTCCTGGACATGGTGGAATCCTACACAGACGGTATTTTAGTAGATTTGGATCTGGAAAAGTTCAGCTCTGCCATAGTGGAACTTTTGACAAACCCAGAACTAAAGGATAAGCTGGTTCAAAACGCTCGGCTGAAAGCAGAAAGGTATTCCACCTCCAACATGGCCAAGAAGCTTTCAGCTTTATATGAAGAAGTCCTCAGGGAAAGTGGCGCTGGGAAATGAAGCTGTCTGCAAAAGCCTTAAAGCGCGGCCTTTTGATCTCCGTGCTCTCGGGCGCTGTTTCTGTCTTGCTGGTGCTTGCCCTGACAAGACACGAGTTGGATTGGGAGGGCCTCAAGTTAATTCGCCCTTCCTATTTTACGTTGGCAGCGCTGCTGGTGGTGGGTGCCTGGTTTGCCAGGGTAGTGAGGCTGAAAATCCTGCTGGCCGCCTTGGGAGAGAGGGTCCCCTTCAAGCGGCTTGTGAACATTTTCCTGTCCTCCTGCTTTATCTCCCAGGTCACTCCAACCACAGGCGGAGGCCTGCCCCTTCAGATCTACATGATCTACCGGCAGGGGGTCAATTTTGGCAACACAGTGGCTGCAAGCGTCGTGGACTCCTTTCTGACCATTCTCTTTTACATCATAGTGGCGCCGCTGCTTTTGATTATTTGGCGCAGTCGGCTGAAAATCCAACCCCTGACCTTGGGCATTCTAGGTTTTGCCATCCTTGCAGTCTGCACCTTTCTTCTATATCTAATTCTCAAACCCGAGTTTGTGGGGAAGTGGTTGATTAATTTAGGGAAGACCAGGATTTTGCGCTTTCTGGATCGCAGAAGGCGCCTGGACAGGTGGGCCAAGCGGGTTACTGAGGAAGTACAGCGCTACCGCGAAGCCATGGTCCTGCTTGCGAAAAAGCAGCGTTCAGCTTTGTGGTGGTCCTTTTTTTTCACTTTCGCCTATTGGGGACTGTACCTGGCCATCGCGCCTGTTCTCCTCGTGGGGCTGAATGTTAAATTCGACCTGGTTCAGACCATGGTGGCACAGCTCATCCTCAATTTTATCCAGCCCTTTTTCCCCACCCCAGGTGCCAGCGGCGGCGCTGAGCTGAGTTTCGCCTATTTTTTCAGGGGGGTTGTTCCCGGCGGCATTTTGGGGATTTACGTAATGTCCTGGCGGCTGATTACGTATTACTTGAGCTTGATCTCAGGCGCGATTTCCTTAGTTTATGCCCTGAAAAACGGCTGGCTGGAGCGGCATAAACTGGAAGGGGATTGGGACGTCAAAGGGGATTCTGGCAGCTGATAGCCACCAAAATCCCTTTGCTGTTTAAAACAAGCCTGGGGGAGCTGCAGAGATATTTTCTAATAGAACCAACTGGAAAGAGGTGAACCCCGTTACAGAAACCGCTAGCTCAAAGGCAGCATTTCTTGTTCAAGGATATACAGCCATCTTCCCTCAGCGAAAACCGGATCGCTCAGCAGGCAATATGCCTTTGGAGTTTTGAGAGTCCGCAATCAGGTAGATCCTGAAAGCGGACGCAGAACAAGATAAAGCTTTCTAAAGATTTTACAGAGTATGATGAGCTTTCTGTAACGGAGCAAAAGTGAGAGAAGCAGTGTTTTTGGACCGGGACGGGACAGTAACAGAAGAGGTTGGATATGTCAACCACCTGGATCGCTTGAAGCTCATACCTGGTGCGGCTTCCGCCATCAGCAGGCTGAACCGTGCAGGAATTTTAGTGATTCTGGCAACCAACCAGGCAGGGGTGGCCAGGGGGTATTTCCCAGAGGAGCTGGTGGGCCAGGTACATAGGCGGCTGGAAGAGCTTTTGGCACAAGAGGGGGCGCATTTAGACGCCATCTACTACTGCCCCCACCACCCGCAAGTGGGCCCTCCCCCTTACAGGAAAAGCTGCAATTGCCGCAAGCCTGCCGGCGGGATGCTCCTTGAAGCCGCTGAAAAGTTCAGTATAGATCTGTCCAGGAGCTTCATGGTGGGAGATAAAATCACAGATCCCATAACAGGCATGCGGCTGGGAGCAAAGGGAATCCTGGTACTCACAGGCTACGGCAAGGGCGAATATATCTATCAGCGCAAAAACTGGCAAACTCAGCCTGACTTCATTGCCCCTGATCTCAATGGGGCAGTGGATTGGATTTTAACCCAAAGGCGGCAAAGGAAGGGAGCGTAATGCTGATCAAAAGATGCCAGGGTTTTCTTTCGCATTTTGCTGGCAGGCGGGTTGTAGTTTTGGGAGATCTGGTAGCTGATGAGTATATTTTAGGCCAACCAGAGCGCATTTCCCGGGAAGCCCCTGTTTTGATCCTCAACTGGCAAGAGCGTTATGTGGCTTTGGGAGGGGCCACAAATACTGCCAACAACATAGTGAGCCTGGGAGGAAAAGTGGAGCTTGTTGGGGTAGTGGGGGAAGATGAGGTAGGCAAGCAGCTGCGCTTTGCCCTCAAAAAGCGAGGTATCGGCCAAGGCAATGTCCTTGTTTGTCCGGCAAGGCCCACGACTGTAAAGACCAGGATCCTGGCAGGAGGAAGGCAGGATGTAAAGCAGCAGCTGGTCCGGATCGACAAATACACTCAAGATCCTTTACCCAAAGAGATTGAGGTTCAAATTTTAAGGCGATTGGCAAAGCTCCTGCCCGAGGCAGATGCCCTTCTCATCTCAGATTATAATTTAGGGGTAATGACAGACCAGGTCAAGCGCCAAGCTTTAGCTCTTGCTAGACAATACCAGCTGCCAGTGGCTGTGGACTCGAGGCATCAGATCCTCACCTACAAGGGTGCTAGCATAGTCACCCCGAACCTTGAAGAGGCAAGAGGGGCTTTGGGCAGAGATCTCACAGGGGACGATGAGATCGTTGAAGCTGCAGGACAGCTTCTCTCAAAGCTCAACTGCGAGGCTGTGATCATTACCCGGGGCGAGGACGGGATGACCCTCAAGCTTGCAGACGGCCAAAGCTGGCACCTTCCAGCCCTCAACCCCACCCAGGTCTTCGACGTCACAGGCGCAGGGGATACAGTCATCGGCACCTTAACTTTAGCCCTTGCTGCTGGGGCCAGCTATTTTGAAGCAGCAGTTTTAGCGAACCTTGCAGCAGGACTTGTTGTGCGGAAGCTGGGCACAGCTACAGTCAGCAGCGAAGAATTAGAAGCTGCTTTGGCTGAGCTAGCCAACTTAAGTTTCCCACCTCAAGCGGAGCTGAAATCAGTAAGCACATAAGGAGGAACAGTCTATGAGCAAATACGTTGTGCAGAAAGGAACCTTTTCCGGCAAGGAAACCGTTATTTTACGGGATGAAGAAGCTGCTCTCGAGGCCACAATTCTCCCAAGCTGCGGCAGCAACCTCATCGCTCTGGAAAACACTGCTAAAGGGATCTCCTTTATTAAAACGCCAAGCAGTTTCGAGGAATTGAAAAACCGCCCCAGCGGTTTTGGCACTCCTGTCCTCATGCCCCCTGGGAGAATCAAAGGCGGCGTCTTTACTTTTCAAGGAAGAGAATACCATTTTGAGAAAAACGAAGTAGGCGGCCTCAACCACATCCACGGCCTCGTGATCAGCCGGCCTTGGGACGTAGTGGAAACTTCAGCTGAAAATGGCGCTGTTGGCCAGCTGCAGTTCGATTCGACAAAATTTCCTGAGCTCAAACATTTTCAGCCCTTCACCCTTACCTTAACCTTTACCCTGGCAGAGGGAAAGCTTAAGATGGCGGTTCGGGCTGAGAACCATGCAGACGAGCCTTTTCCTTTCTGGATCGGCTTTCACCCCTACTTCCGAGTGCCTCTGAGCTCGTCCAGCACCAAGGCAGACTGCTCAATAAGCCTTGCCACAACAGAGAACTGGGAGCTGGAGGGATTAGTGCCAACTGGCAGACGTTCGCCTGTTGAAGGCAAGTTTGATCTTTCCAAAGGCCAGAGTCTAGAGGGGCTGCTGTTGGATAATGTCTACACAGTAGAGCAGAAAGACGGCACGAGCATTGCCCGCTACGAGGATCGCAATGCACAAGCAGGTATCGAATACACAGCAGGATCCAGTTTCAAGTTCTGGGTTATTTATACAGGCAAGGATTTGAGCAGCGATTTCGTCTGCCTGGAGCCCTACACTGGAGTTCCCAATGCGCCGAACCTGGATCTGCCAATAGAAGAGACAGGAGTTGTGGCCCTTGAGCGAGGCAAACCTTTTGAAGATTGGATGGAAATCAGGCCTTTTTGTTAAGGCTGGTTCACCCATAAATCCGTTCTCTATTCGAGCACTGACGTAATGAAGAAGCCCCAAGGCTGGCCTTGGGGCTTCTCATTCGTCGCGGATGTCTGCCCAATCATCGTCCAGGAAATAGTACACATATTCTTCATCAGTTAAAGTTCTCTCTTCTAGTTCTTCATCCGGGATGTCATCGTAAAAAGGGTAAGGTTCACGCTGTATTTTGATGGATTTCGCTTTCAGCTTCGGCTTGCTCAACACCTCAAGGACTTTCTCGTATTTTTTCCTGCAAACCGAGCCGATAGTAATGCTCTCTCCAGTGGTGGTGTTGGTGAGTATGTAGACGTTCTTCAGCCCTTTCACCTGCGGGTCCTCGCCAGTGAGCGGCCAATTGCAGAGCATGCAGCAAATTCCCTCGTCTCCAGTGGCAGTAATGGGACCTGTGACAGCCAACTTCTGCCCGGGCTTCCAGAACTTTTCCAGAGATTCCCTGATGGTCTTGAGATATTCTTGCTTATCCATGACCCTGCCTCCGTATTCAAAAATCTCTCTACATATATAGTCAGAGTTAGTGTTAAAAAGTACTGTTGCCAGCAAATAGTTTAAAAACAAGAAACCTCAATAAAGCACGATTCCACAGCAAAAAAAACTTGTTAATTCATGCTATAGAAAGGTTTTGGCTTCTAAATATGCTTCTAAATATCGAATATAATCTTTCCTGTGCAGTTGACAGGAGCTTTTTCCGTTGGTAAAATAAAGACGATGAAAGTGTGCCTAGGGTTCCGCTTCCTTGGGGAAGGTCTGGACCAAGTGGCACAGGCATTCCATATAGGAATGTTACACCGTAGAGGGATAAAAGCCCGGGCGGGTAGGTTTCGATGCCTACCCGCCTTTTTTAATTGGAGGGAGAAAAATGCAGAGAGACATTTTTGCCAACCTCAGTCCTTTGGATCACCGCTACTACCTCTCTGATCCGAAGCTGGCAGAGGAGCTGAGCACCTACCTTTCCGAAGGTGCCCTTATCCGCTACCAGCTGGAAGTGGAAGCAGCGCTGGTTAAGGTACTGGCGAGGCGGGGCTTGTGCCCTGAGGAGGCAGCAGAACAGGTCCAAAAGGCTATTGAGCAGATCACGCCAGAGGAAGTGTATGCTGAAGAAGAGAAGACCAGACACAACATTCGCGCTTTAGTCAATTGTATAAGAGCCCGGGTGGCAGATGATGTCAAGCCTTTCATCCACCTGGCTGCCACCTCCATGGACATTGTGGATACTGCCAACAGCATCCGGTTTCGAGAGGCTACAGAGAAGGTGGTGCTGCCGGCTCTAGTGGAGCTGGAGAGGCTGCTGATCGAGATCGCACGCAGAGAAAAAAACACCCTGCAGATGGGCAGGACCCACGGCCAGCACGCAGTGCCCATCACCTTCGGCTTTGCTGTAGTCCAGTACGTGAGCAGACTGGGAGAGCGAATCAAGCTGGTTGAAAAGACCGCAAGAAACCTGCGGGGAAAATTTGCCGGCGCAGTCGGCGCCTACAACGCAAGCTCCCTGTTTTTCGACGACCCGGAAACTTTCGAAAAAGAAGTCCTGGAAGAAGTAGGACTTCTGCCCTCAGAAACCTCCACACAGGTTGTGCAGCCTGAATACCTCACAGATTTTATTCATGCAATAACCTCAACCTTTGGCGTCCTGGCCAATTTGGCTGACGACTTCAGGCACCTGCAGCGGACAGAGATCAGCGAGGTGGGAGAATACTTTGCCAAAGACCAGGTAGGCTCGTCCACCATGCCTCACAAACGCAATCCTTGGAATTTCGAACACGTCAAAAGCCTCTGGAAGGAGTTCGCCCCGCGGATCATCACCATGTACATGGACCAGATCTCAGAGCACCAGCGGGACTTGACAAACTCGGCCTCCCAGCGCTTTTTGGTGGAGATGGTGGCTGGACTTGTCCTGGCTGCCAAGCGCCTTACCAAGGTCCTCGGGAAACTAGCTGTGGACAGGAAGAGAATGCGGGAAAACTTCGAGAGCACGAGCCAAATGGTGATCGCAGAGCCCCTCTACATTCTTCTAGCTACTGCAGGGCATCCAGACGCACACGAATGCGTGCGCAAGCTCACCTTAAAGGCCGAGCAGGAAGGCAAACAGCTGCCTGAGCTCGTAGCCTCATCAGAGGAACTTGAGCCGTATCTTTCCAAACTCACAGCCCAGCAAAAGGAGATCCTGATCTCTCCTGAAACATATCTGGGCGCTAGCGTGAGAAAAGTTGAAACCATCTGTCAAAGGTGGGAACAATATTTAGATCAAAGAGGTGAAGAAAATGCGTAAAGTTGCCGAGCTCCATGAAGGAAAAGCAAAGATCATCTACAGCACCCCTGATGAAGACCAGCTCATCGTCTACTACAAAGACGATACCACAGCTGGAGATGGCGCCAAACGCGCCCAGATCCAGGGCAAAGGTCCCTTGAACCTGAAAATCAGCACTTATTTTTTCGAACTTTTAGCAGAAAACGGCGTCAAGACCCATTACCTCGAAACCCTCAATGACCGGGAAATGCTGGTGAGAAAAGTTGAAATCATTCCCCTGGAGGTTGTGGTCCGCAACATTGCTGCAGGCAGCATTGCCAAAAGGCTGGGCTTTCCTGAAGGGGAAAAGCTTCCCCGGACTGTTGTGGAATTCTACTACAAAGACGATTCCCTGGGGGATCCTTTGGTGAACAGGCACCACGTTTTGGTTTTAGGGGCAGCTTCCTGCGAGGAGATGGACAAGCTCGAGGAGCAGGCCCTGCTTGTGAACTCCATCCTGGAGCCGCACCTTCTAGAGAAAGACCTCATTCTAGTGGACTTCAAACTGGAGTTTGGCAGAACGAAGGATGGGGAGATTCTCCTTGCTGATGAGATCTCGCCAGACACCTGCCGTTTTTGGGACAGGCAGAGCAGGGAAAAGCTTGACAAAGACCGCTTTCGCAGGGACATGGGCGGCGTAGCTGAGGCTTACGAAGAAGTATACCGCAGATTGAGCGAAAAATAAGGGGGGCGCATAAAAATGTGGAAAGCTGAGATTCGGATCACGCTGAAAGAAGGGGTAGTGGATCCCCAGGGCAAAGCAGTGGAAAAGACTTTGGGGGAATTAGGCTACTCTCAAGTGGAACAGGTTCAAATCGGCAAATACGTGGAATTAGTGGTGAACACACCACAGCGGGCTGAAGCTGACAGGCAGGTGGACGAAATCTGCCGGAAGGTCCTGATTAATCCTGTGCTGGAAGAGTACACCTACCAGCTTGTGGAGGTGCTCTAGATGAAGTTTGCTGTGGTGGCCTTCCCAGGCTCCAGCTGCGATGACTACCTATACGTGCTCAAGGAGGTCCTAAAGCAGGAGGCTGCCTCCATCTCGCACCGGGATACTTCCCTTCAGGATGCACAGTGCGTCATCCTGCCAGGGGGTTCCTCCTACGGCGACTACCTCCGCCCTGGGGCTTTGGCAAGCCTCTCACCTATCATGGATAAGGTGCGGGAGTTTGCGAAAGAAGGGGGCCTCGTGCTTGGAATCGGCAACGGCTTTCAGATCCTCCTCGAGACTGGACTTCTGCCGGGGGCCATGCTGCCAAACAGCAGCCTCCGCTTCGTCTGCAGGCAGCAGACACTGAAAGTTGAGAACGCAAACACCCCCTTTACGGGCTGCTATGCCCAGGGACAGATCATTCAGATGCCCATCGCCCACGGACAAGGAAACTATTATCTGGATCCTGCGAGTCTTAAGAAGCTCCAGGAAAACAATCAAATCGTCTTCCGCTATACAGACGAGGCTGGCAATGCCACAGAAGAGGCCAACCCCAACGGTTCTGTGGACAACATCGCCGGCATTATCAACCAGGGAGGCAATGTGCTGGGGATGATGCCCCATCCTGAGCGCAGCTGCGAAGCTGCTTTGGGCAGCACAGGGGGATTGGGCCTTTTTCAGTCAGCCATCGAATTTTTAGCTGAAAGGGTGAAGGCATAATGTTGACCCCTCAGGAAATCAAGGAAAAGCAAGCCTGGCGCTCCATGGGGCTGAAAGATCAGGAGTACGAGAGAATTTGCGAGTTTTTAGGCAGGCTACCCAACTACACGGAACTGGGCATGTATTCTGTGCTTTGGAGCGAACACTGCTCATATAAACATTCCCGGCACCTGTTCAAACTCTTTCCCACAAAGGGCGAGCGAGTCCTCATCGGCCCTGGCGAAAACGCAGGCGCCATAGACATAGGCGACGGCCTTGCCATAGTGATGAAAGTGGAAAGCCACAACCACCCTTCAGCCATTGAACCATACCAGGGTGCAGCAACAGGCGTAGGCGGGATTCTCAGGGATATCTTCACCATGGGGGCCAGGCCAATCGCAAGCCTAAACTCCCTGCGCTTCGGCGATCCCAGAGATGAAAACGTCAGAAGGCTCGTGCGGGGCGCTGTGGCAGGAATCGGCGACTACGGCAACGCCACAGGCGTGCCCACTGTGGGCGGTGAGATCTCCTTTGCAGACTGCTACAGAGGCAATTGCCTCGTCAACGCCATGAGCGTTGGCCTGGTGCGCCACGAGCTCTTAACCCGAGCAACTGCAAGCGGCGTCGGCAATCCTGTAATGGTGGTGGGCTCCACCACAGGCAGAGACGGCATTCACGGTGCGACTTTCGCTTCAGCAGAGTTCAGCGAGGAGGACGAGGGAGAGCTGCCCATTGTCCAGGCTGGCGATCCCTTCACAGAAAAGCTCCTCATTGAAGCCTGCCTGGAGCTCATCGAAAGCGGGGTTGTCGTCGGCATACAGGACATGGGAGCTGCAGGGCTCACCAGCTCTTCTGCAGAGATGGCCAGCAAGGCCGGCAGCGGCATCGAAATGGACCTGACAGTTGTCCCCCAGAGGGATGAAGGGATGAGCAGCTACGAGATCATGCTCTCAGAGTCCCAGGAGCGGATGCTGGTGGTCCCCAAAGCAGGCGCGGAAGATCAGGTGAAGGCAATTTTCGAAAAGTGGGGCCTGCATGCTGTTGTGGTTGGGCGTGTCACAGATGACGGCATGCTGAGGGTCTTCCACCACGGAGAGGTGGCAGCAGAGGTGCCTGCCAAATCCCTCTCCACAGACGGCGCACCGTCCTATGTCCCTGAAGCGAAAAGGCCAGAGTACCTGGACGAGCTCTGGAGCTTTGATTTCAACCAGCTTGAAGACCTGAAACAAGAAGAGATCCAGGACGCTTTCTGGAAGCTCTTGGCTTCTCCAAATATTGTCAGCCGCAGGTGGATTTGGGAGCAGTTCGACCAGCACGCACAATTGCGGACTCTGGTGGGTCCTGGTTCTGATGCGGCAGTCCTCAGGCTCCCCGGCACAAAGCGGGGCATTGCCCTCACAGTTGACTGCAACGGCCGCTACTGCTATCAAAATCCTAGAGTCGGCGCAGCTCAGGCTGTGGCAGAAGCTGCCCGCAACATTTACGCAAGCGGCGGCAAACCAATTGCCATTACAGACGGCTTGAATCTCGGCAATCCGGAAAAGCCCGAGATCTACTGGCAGCTGAAGGAAACAGTCCAGGGGATCGCAGAGGCCTGCGAGGCCCTTGGAACACCCGTGACAGGCGGCAACGTGAGCCTGTATAACGAAACAGACGGCGAGGCCATCTATCCCACGCCAATTATCGGCATGCTGGGCCTTTTGGAAGATGCTGAGAAGCATGCCACAATTGGCTTCAAGAACAAAGGCGATCTCATTCTTTTGGTGGGAGAGAACAAGGACGAGCTCAGCGGCAGCGAGTTCCTCACGGTCCAGCACGGGCTTGTGGCAGGACCCGGCCCTGAGCTGGATCTGGAGCTTGAAAAGCGCAACGGCGAGTTCTGCAGAAGCTTGATTGAAAAAGGCCTTGTGAGCTCCTGCCACGATATCAGCGACGGAGGCCTTGCCATTGCCCTTGCAGAGTGCGCCATGGCAGGAAAGCTGGGAGCAAGGGTGAAACTATACTGCCCCGAAAGAAGGGACAGCCTGCTCTTTGGCGAGTCCCAGGCGAGGTACGTTGTGTCTCTGCCTGAGGAAAATTACGACGCCCTCAGGGGACTTGCTGAAAAGCAGGGAGTCAGCATCAGCCTTCTCGGCCGGGTTGAAGGAGAAGAATTCACAGTGGAGCTGGGCGAGGAGAAAGTGATCTCAACTCGTGTCAGTGAAATGCTGGATCTGTGGTCTTCTGGCTTAGAACGACTGTTGGGGGAGGAGTAGGTTGAAAAGAAAGCTCAATGAGGAATGCGGAGTTTTTGGGATCTACTGCCAGGATCATGTGGCAGTAGCTCCCCTGACCTATCTGGGCTTATTTGCCCTCCAGCACCGCGGCCAGGAAAGCAGCGGCATGGCAGTTTCAGACGGCACCCAGCTGCGGCTGCACAAAGGCTCGGATCTGGTGCCTAAGGTTTTTTCTGATGAAATACTGGAGGAGCTCAAGGGACATGCTGCCATCGGCCATGTCCGCTACAGCACAAGCGACACAAACCTTCCGGAAAACGCACAGCCCCTGGCTGTGGACAGCGCTTTTGGGCAGGTCGCCCTTGCCCACAACGGCAACCTGGTGAATTCTGCAGAACTGCGGCAGCAGCTGGCCAGAAGCGGTGCTGTCTTCAATACCACAACTGATACTGAGCTCATCGTCCACCTCATGGCCCAACAGGGCGGCAGCCTGGAAGATGCCCTGGTGAAAACAGCCCAAAAACTCACAGGTGCCTTTGCCCTGGTGGTCCTGGCAAAAGACAAATTAATCGGCGTGCGGGATCCCTTCGGCTTCAGGCCGCTGGTGTTAGGTGCGCGCTTGGATGGTTACATTCTGGCCTCTGAAAGCTGCGCCCTGACTAACCTCGGCGCGGAAGTTATTCGGGAGATCGAACCAGGCGAGATGGTGATCATCGAGCAGGGAGGAGTGCGCTTCCGCCGCTACGCAGAAGAAAAGCGGGAAGCTTTCTGCGCCTTTGAGTACGTCTATTTTGCCCGTCCAGACAGCAATCTTCTGGGACAGAACGTCCACCAGGTGCGCAAGCGCATCGGCGCTGCCCTCTGGCATGAGGCGCCTGTGGATGCAGATATTGTGATCGCAGCGCCGGATTCAGGGACACCGGCTGCCATGGGCTTTGCCGAGGCCTCAGGACTGCCCTTTGAAATTGGCCTCTTGAAAAATCGCTACATCGGCAGAACCTTCAGCGGGCCGAGCAGGGAGCTGCGGGAGCTGGGAGTGCGGATCAAGCTCAACCCAATTGAAGCTGTGATTAAAGACCAGAGGATCGTGATCATCGACGATTCCATAGTCCGGGGCACGACCAGCGCCAAAATCGTCCGCCTCCTGAAGGAGACTGGAGCAAAAGAGGTGCACATGTACGCAGCATGTCCCCCCTACCGCTATCCCTGCTGCTACGGAATCGATACTTCCAAGGAGGATCTGGTTGCAGCAAAATACGATCTTGAGGAGATCAGGCGCCTGATCGGCGCTGATACCCTTCGCTTCCTCAGTGTGGAAGGTTTGGTTGGGGCCATTGGCCTGCCCAAAGAGCGGCTGTGCCTTGCGTGCTTCAACGGCGACTACCCCCTGGTTGGGGCTTGCTGTGATTGCGAAAAAGGGGAGGGTGCAGAGAATGGACAATAATGGTGCCACCTACAAAGAGGCTGGGGTGGATATTCACGCTGGCTACGAACTGGTGAAAAGGATCAAAAACGCTGCCAGAAGCACTTACCGCCCGGAAGTGCTGGGAGATCTAGGCAGCTTTGGCGCATTGTTCGCTTTGGGCAAATATAGAGAACCTGTGCTGGTCTCAGGAACTGACGGGGTGGGGACTAAGCTGAAAATCGCTTTTATGGCAGACAAACACGATACAGTAGGCCTGGATCTCGTTGCCTACTGCGTCAACGACATTATCTGCCAGGGGGCAGAGCCCCTGTTCTTTCTGGACTACCTGGCAGTAGGGAAGCTGGATCCGAAAAGAGCTGCTCAGATCGTGGAGGGGATCGCCCAAGGATGCAGGCAGGCAGGCTGCGCTTTAATCGGCGGCGAGACTGCAGAGATGCCCGGTTTCTACCCTGAAGACGAATACGACCTTGCAGGCTTTACTGTTGGGGTTGTAGAGCGGGACGAGATCATCGACGGCAGCAGAGTTCAGCCAGGAGACAAGATCATCGGCATCGGCTCCACAGGCCTGCAGTCAAGCGGTTATTCTCTGGTCCGGCACGTCTTTTTCAAGCTGGCAGGCTGGGACATTGATCACGTAGATCCCAGACTTGGCCGTCCACTCTACCAGGAGCTTTTGGAGCCAACAGGCATCTACGCAAGGGAGATTATGGAACTGAAGCGCAAATTCAACCTCCATGGTGTGGCAAATATCTCAGGCGGGGGCCTGCCGGAAAACCTTCCCCGGGCCATGGCCGAAGGCACCAGGGCCCGGATTAAGCTGGGCTCCTGGCCGGTGCTGCCCATCTTCGACGTTGTGGCAGAGCTCGGGAAGATCTCTGAGGAAGAAATGTACAACACCTTCAACATGGGGATCGCCATGGCTGTGATAGTGCCGGCAGAGGAGGCAGAAGCTGTCTGCAGCACTCTGACTGCTCTCGGACAGCGGGCTTATGTGATCGGCGAGTGTGTTGCAGGAGAGCGAGGCGTTGATTTTGTCTAAGCTGTCCATCGGGGTCCTGGCCTCTGGCAGAGGCAGCAACCTGGCCTCCATCATCAAGGCAGTCGAAGACGGCACCATCCAAGGCAAAATCGAGATCGTGCTCTCAGACAATCCCAAGGCCCAGGCCCTCCAGCGCGCAAAAGAGGCCGGGATCCCAGCTGAGGCTGTTTCCCGGGACCAGTTCAAGACCAAGCGGGAATTTGAAACTGCACTGATTCGAGCCCTGAAGGAAAGAGGGGTAGAGCTGGTGGTCCTGGCAGGTTTCATGCGCCTCCTTTCGCCGTATTTCATCGAACAATTTCCAGGCAGGATTATGAACATCCACCCATCCCTTCTGCCCAGCTTTCCTGGCCTTGCTGCCCAAAAGCAGGCTCTGGACTATGGAGTGAGGTATTCTGGCTGCACTGTGCATTTCGTAGATCAGGGCATGGACACAGGCCCAATTATCCTGCAGGCTGTGGTGCCCGTGCTGCCCACAGACACCGAAGAAGACCTGGCAGAGCGGATTTTGGAACAAGAACACAAGCTTTATCCCAAAGCCATTGCTCTGTACGCAGAGGGCAGGCTCTCCATAGAGGGGAGAAGGGTGATCATCAAGGAGGGAGATAAATGAAGGTTAGGCGGGCTTTGCTAAGCGTTTCGGATAAAACTGGCATCGTGGAGTTTGCACAGGGCCTTGCGAGGCTTGGAGTTGAGCTCTATTCCACAGGCGGCACCCAGAAAGCTCTGGAAGAAGCTGGCGTGCCGGTGAAATCTGTTTCCCAGCTGACAGGCTTTCCGGAAATTCTTGCAGGCAGAGTGAAAACCCTGCACCCAAAAGTTGCCGGAGGGATTTTGGCGAGGCGAAACGTGCCTGAGGACCTGGCGCAGCTGGCAGAACATGGAATTCTGCCCATAGACCTTGTGGCTGTCAATCTCTATCCCTTCGCCCAGACCATCGCCAAAAGCGGCGTGACCATAGATGAGGCCTGCGAGCAGATCGACATCGGCGGCCCCACTATGGTTCGGGCAGCAGCGAAAAACTGGCGCCACGTGGCTGTGGTTGTCAATCCCGCCCGCTACCCCGAGATCCTGGCGAAGCTGGAGAAAGGCTCCCTCGACGAGGACCTTACCCTTGCCCTGGCCCAGGAAGCCTTTAGCCACACAGCAAGCTACGATATGCTCATTGCAGGCTATTTGGCAAAACAGGCAGCTCCCTCTGTGCAGTATCCGCAGAAGCTCTTCTTGGAGTATGAGAAGGTCTGCGACCTGCGCTACGGAGAGAACCCCCACCAACAGGCAGCTTTTTACAGAGAAACAAATCCAGAACCCCTGTCCTTGGCCCAAGCCCAGCAGCTCCACGGCAAAGAGCTTTCCTTCAACAACATCAACGATGCCAATGGGGCCATCTCACTCCTTGCAGAGTTCGCAGAGCCTACAGCTGTGGCTGTTAAGCACACCAACCCTTGCGGCGTTGCCGCAGGCAAAAACATCTATGAAGCTTACCTTGCAGCTTATAACGCAGATCCTGTTTCCATTTTCGGCGGCATAGTTGCCCTCAACAGGCCTGTGGATGCAGCCACAGCAGAGGAGCTCAGCAAGATCTTTTTGGAGATTGTGATCGCACCGGAATTCTCGCCTGAGGCCATGGCCATCCTTACCAAGAAGAAAAACTTACGGCTTCTTGCACTGCCGGCTTTGGCTGGGAACGAGAAGCAGGATTTCAGTATTTACAGCTCAGATTTGAAGAAGGTGGCAGGGGGGCTGCTGCTGCAGGAGCAGGACACCATAGATCTGGTAGAGGACAAGCTGCAGGTAGTTACAAAAAAGGCTCCCACAGACGCAGAGTGGGAAGAGCTGCGCTTTGCCTGGAAAGTGGTGAAGCACGTCAAATCCAACGCCATCGTCCTGGCAAAGGATTTGGCAACTGTGGGAGTTGGGGCAGGGCAGATGAACAGGATCGATGCAGCCCGCATTGCCATCGCTGCAGCAGGGGAGAAGGCAGAGGGTTCAGTCCTCGCATCTGATGCCTTCTTCCCCTTTCCTGATGTGGTGGAGGAGGCAAGCCGCGCAGGCATCTCAGCCATCATTCAGCCAGGGGGCTCCATCCGGGATGAAGAGTCCATCAAGCTTGCAGACGAGCGCGGCATTGCCATGGTCTTTACACGAATCCGCCATTTCAAGCATTAGGAGGTAGTTTGTCATGAAGGTCTTGGTGGTTGGTGGAGGAGGCAGGGAACATGCTCTTGCCTGGAAGCTGGCCCAGAGCAGTCAGGTGGCTGAATTGTACGCAGCGCCTGGCAACCCGGGGATGGCAAAGCTTGCCCAGTGTGTTCCTTTGGAAGATCCCCGCCAGATCCTCGCTTTCGCCAAAGAGAAGTCCATAGATCTGACAGTAGTGGGACCCGAATGCTACCTTGCAGCAGGGATCGGCGACCTTTTCGCCCAGGCTGGCCTTCCCCTTTTCGGACCCACAAAAGAAGCTGCGCAGCTTGAGAGCAGCAAAAGCTTTGCCAAAAGGATCTGCCGCAAATACGGCATTCCCACTGCAGATTACGTAGTGGTGGAAAGCTACGAAGAAGGGGTTGCGGCTCTTGAGAGGTTCCCTGAGCCGCCAGTGGTGAAAGCAGATGGGCTGGCTGCCGGCAAGGGGGTATTAGTGGCCCAAAGTCACGAGGAAGCCAAAGGAGCCCTCGCTGAGATTTTCGGCGGCCGCTTCGGCAAAGCAGGGAGCAGGGTCGTGCTGGAAGAGTTTCTGCCAGGGGAAGAGGCAACGATTTTGGCTTTTACAGACGGCAAAACCATCCTTCCCATGGTGCCCGCCCAAGATCACAAAAGGATCGGTGAAGGCGATACAGGCCCAAATACAGGCGGGATGGGCGCCTACTCGCCAGTGCCGGTTGTCAATTACGAAGTGTACCAGCGCACCTACAACGAGATCTTCCTTCCTCTCCTTGAGGGGCTGCAGAAGGAGGGCATAGACTACAAAGGAGTAATTTACGCAGGCTTGATGATCAAGGACAACCAGCCGAAGGTTGTGGAGTTCAACTGCCGCTTTGGCGATCCAGAAGCCCAAGTGATCCTTCCCCGCCTCGTCACTGATCTTGTAAGCATCTGCCAGGCCACAGTGGAGGGGAGGCTGGAAGAAATTGAACTGACCTGGGACAGCAGGGCAGCTTTGGGGGTTGTGATTGCCTCAAAAGGCTATCCAGGGGAGTTCAAAAGCGGCTTTCCCATCGAAGGCCTCGATACAGAGGGCCTGCTCTTTCACAACGGAACGGGCCTTGCAGATGGCAGGATCGTCACTGCTGGAGGCAGGGTGATTACAGCAGTGGGCATGGGCGACACCCTCGCCAGCGCCCAGGCTGCAGCATACAGGCTGGTGGAGAAAATATCATTTACAGGCGCTTACTACCGCTCAGACATCGGCTGGCGGGCACTGAGCTGAAGACACAAGACAAGCTCCCTTCGGGGAGCTTGTCTCGTGTACGGCTCGCAGCTCAGGTGCTCATCATTTCAAGAAAAGCCGCTGCAATCTCCGGATCGAATTGCTTGCCGCTGCCCTCTCTGATTACCGCAAGGGCAGCTTCTTTTCTTTCTGCTTCTGGCTGCTCTCCTCTGCTGAAAACCCGATCGTAGGTTTCAACAACTGAGATGATCCTCGAGATCAGGGGAATTTGCTGGCCCTTCAACCCTCTTGGGTAGCCTGTGCCGTCCCACTTTTCGTGATGGCTGTAGACATACTCTGCCAAGTCTAGGGTGTCGTCGAATAGATTCAGGATCCTGTAGCCGATAACAGAGTGCTGCCGGACCTTTTCCAGTTCCTCAGAAGTTAAGGATTCTTTAGTCAGGAGGCTTTCGTTAAGGGTGATCTTGCCGATATCGTGGAGATACCCTGCCCGCATCAAGGTACTTATTTCAGGTTCAGAAAGGCTGAGAGCTGCCCCTAATTTGCCGCTCAAATCCCTGACAGCAGAGGAATGGCGCTTTTCTTTGAGATTTCTTGCGTGCAGGGTTTCGATAATGCTGTCGATGATCTCTGTGTTGATGGATCTGCGGTTCATGGTTTTATCTTTATACATGGCGTTTTCTGCGTTGGTCATGATCTCTTCCAGGGACTGTGTAGCGTCCACTTTTGTATCGCTGCCCAGGGAAATGCTGCATTTTATGGCCGCAACCCGGGCGTTTGCAAAGCCATCCCGGATCCTGGCGATGATTTCTTCTGCCATTTCCCTGTCTGTTTCCGGGAGCAGGATCACGAACTCGTCGCCGCCTACCCGGGCGACGAAATCTTCCTCTCTGCAGGCGTTGAGGAGGATCTCGGCAGATTTTCTGATCAACTGGTCTCCTGCAGCGTGGCCGAAAATATCGTTGGTCATTTTCAGGCCGTTGATGTCAGCGAAAATGATGGAGAGGGGGAGCCGAGCCTCAAGTTCTGCCCCTTTTTCCTCCAGAGATCTTCGGTTGTAGAGGCCTGTCAGCTGGTCGTGGTAGCTTAAGTATTTGATTTTTTCCTCTCGTCTTTTGCGGTCAGTGATGTCCATGAATGTGATCACTGCCCCTACAACTTGGCCATCGCACACCTGCGGGTGTGCGTTGTATTCCACCTCGAAATAGGTTCCACCTGCCCGCCAGAACACTTCATCCTCTGCGGTAAAGCCATGTCCTTCCTTCAGGGAGCGGAGAATCCTGCACTCATCAATTGGAAAGGGCGTCCCGTCCCTTCTGCTGTGGTGGATCTGGTGGTGCATGTTTTTCCCAAGCAAATCTTCTTGAGAGTTGTAGCCCAGGAGCTTTAGACAGCTGCGGTTGCAGAAGGTGCAGTTTCCATTTAGATCTATACCGTAGATCGCCTCAGCTGTAGAGTCCAGGATCAGCTGCAGCTGGTTTTTATTTGCTACTAATTCTTCTGTCCTGGCCCGGACATTTGCTTCGAGATTGTCTACGAGAAATTGCATTTTATCAGCGACCATGTTCAAACACCTGGAGATCCCGCCAAGCTCGTCCTCTCTATACACAGTCGCCCTTCGGTCTAGGTCGCCTGCAGACAGTGCTGCAGAAACATCGTAAAGCTGCTTCATTGGCCTGAGGAGCCTTCTGGTGATGAGGTAGTAGCTGAAAAGAGAGAGAGCCAAGGCCAGGAGCGCGAAGAGGCTGATGTTCCGCATGCTTTTATGAACCCGGGCAAGGTAGAGGCTTCTGGGGATCGCTGAGATTATAAGCCAGTCCAGTCCTGCGAGCTTAATCTCCTGGACATTGACGTGGAGCTCTTCTGTGCTCTTATAGATAAAGTGCGGCTGGGGATTTCCGCTATACTGCTCGTAGATGCCGCTGATTGACTGGATGTCGATCTCGGAAATTAGAGTTCTTTTCAAGCTCCCTTCTCGCGAGCTGTAGTTGGCAAGGCCTAAAGAGTTGGCAATAAGGGCCCCTGTGTCTTTTTCGATAATCAGGGCGTAGCCATTGTAATTGCGGATGGTTTCTTCAAGATAAGTACCGATTCTCGAGAGGAGCAGATGGATTCCCAGCACCCCCTGCAGTTCTCCTCTTATGTAGATTGGCTTGGAGCAGGAGACGGTCAAATCGTCCATGATGAAATGCTTGTAGACAGGGGAGAAGGTAGGGCCCCCTGCTTTAACAGCTTCCTGATACCAGGGCCTAGTGCGGGGGTCAAAAAGACCTGCCTTCATAACAAGGCTGCCTGCTGTTAAATCTTCGTTTACAGAATAATACCATGAGTTGCCTCCTGTCCTTTGGTTGCTCCTCATGACTTCAATGACGCCCTTTTCATTTCTCCGGGCGCCGTAATATTCGCCCCTTACTGTGCCCAGGCTGAAGCTGTAGATTTCTTCGTTTAGCGAGCTTAAAACGCCAACAAAAAACCTGTCCAGCTCTTTTTCATCGTTCAGATTCAGAATGCCGCTTTCAATGATTTTTTGATTTGCTGCGTTTATTTGGTCGGGGAGGTGGAGAAAAGACGATATTTGCTGATAAATGTTCTCGCCGAGATCAGCTGTAATCCTTTCTGCTGTCTCTTCAGCTGAGGATAACCAGCTTGTGAGCAGGAGGAAGCCTATGCCAACAGTTGTGAGCAGCATTGCTAGCACGAAAACAAGTGTAATGATCCATTTGATGGAAATGGCTTTCTTCAAAAGCGATCCTCCTTTCTAGCAGCAAGTGCTTCTTTTAAGGAGATCAATTGCTGCCACCTCATTTAAAGGCGGACTGATCAGGTAGCCCTGGATTTGGTCGCAGCCGAAGCGGTGCAGATGTTGTTTTTGCATTTCGTGCTCTACTCCCTCGGCAATGGCAACGTAGCCTAACTTATGGGTCATGGAGATGATATCGCTGGTTGTTGCCAGTTCCGGCTGGATTACTGTGAGCTTGTCGATGAAGTGTTTATCTATTTTCAGGCAGTCAACGTTTAATTCTCTGCTCCTGGCGAAGGAGGAATAGCCTGTCCCAAAATCGTCAATAGCGATCCTAATGCCTGCAGCCTTCAGTAAACCTAAAATGCGGTTTATGTCTTCGTAATTGGAAGCAAATACAGACTCAGTGATTTCAAGGGTTATGGTCTGGGGATTGATCTTCATGCTCTCCATCAGCCCAAAGAGATTGGTGGTGAAATCCTTTCGCAAAAGCTGGATGGCTGAAACGTTGATGGATATGTTAATACCGTCATAAGCTTTTGCTTTCAATTTATTTTGAAATTGAAACGCTTGGCGGAAGACTTCCTGGCCAATGGGAATGATCAGCTTTGTTTTCTCTGCAATGGGAATAAACTCTTCCGGCAGCACCCGGCCGTGTTTGTCGCAGTTCAATCTGGATAAAGCTTCGAAACCTGTGATTCGATTGAGTTTCAAGTCCAGGATGGGCTGATACTCCACATACAGCCTGTTATCTGCTGCTGTAACTTTGGTCAGTGTGCGGGTGATTTCGTCTTCTTTGAGGATTTGCGCCTCAAGGTTGCCATCGTAAAAGCGAAAACCAAAGCTGCCGTCATAAAGATCCATGGCTTTTTCAGAAGCAATCAGCAGATTTTTCAAGATCTCGTCTGTATCTGAATCGCCCGCCTCAAGTTCCACTATCCCAAGTCCGCCGCCCACTCTTTCAATGCCCAGAAGGGACTCTAATGTATCGGCAACGTCTCTGCAGAACTCCACTAATTGATTTTGGTCTTGGTAGTTTTTCAGGTAGAAGACAAAAAGGTTTTCATAGGCACGGAAGAGCAGGCAGTTGTCGCTGGTATATGTATTGAGGGAGTCTGCCACATTTTTGATTAAATCCTGTGCATAGTGGAAGCCGTAAGTCATGATGAGCTGCTGGATGTCGCTTAAGTTAACGCTCACCACCGCTCTTTTCTGGGCGATTTGCTTTTCAGCATCGCGGGTCAAAAGGGTTTCCAGAAAGTTGCGGTTATACAGGCCTGTCCACCTGTCGTGGTTGAGATTGTAGACTATGGAATCCTCGATTTTCTTCCGGTCAGAGATATCAAGGACAATTCCCTCCAGGGCTTCCACTTCTCCATCCTGGTTGTATATGCCCTGTCCCATTTCCATGACCCATTTTCGCTCTCCTGAGGCTGTGATAATTTCATATTCAAATTTAAAAGGAATTCTTTTTGGCAAGATCCGAGCCCATTCAGCGTGGAGCAAATCCCGATACTCAGGTGCGATGAGTTCGTTGAAAGACAGGGTTTTGTTGTAGAGCAAATCTTCTGGCGGGTAACCGGTCAGCTCCAGGCAGCCGGCAGAAACATACTGCATTGTCCAGTCGCGGTCGTAATTGAATCTGTAAGCCAGGCCTGGAAGGTGGGAGAGGAGTACAGATTTGCTGCGTTCGCTCTCTAAAAGTGCAGCCTCTGCTTCTTTCCGTTTTGTGATATCTTGGAGGAGGCATAGGTAGTATTTTTCGCTGTTCGGATGCTCAAGTGCAGCCACAACCATCTCCACCCAGACAATAGACCCATCTGGTTTTATATAGCGCTTCTCCATTTTATAACTTTTGATTTCTCCCGCTCGGAGTTTTTTTAGATTGTTCAGGTCTTCTTCCAGATCATCTGGATGGGTAAAGGATGCCCAACCTTTTTCTATAAATTCCTCCACAGTTCTTCCTGTAATTTGTTCGCACATGGGATTAATGTGGAACAGGTGCTCTTTGTCTGGGTCAAAAGGAGAAATGGAGATGCCGATAGGTGCTTGCTGAAAGAGGGTCTGGCAGATTGAACTGATGTTGATTTGCTGCTCCTTTTCTATCAGCTCCAAATGCAGTTTCAGGCGTGCTTGGAGGATTTCACTTGTGACAGGTTTGCGGAGGTAGTCTTGGGCGCCTAACTGGAGGCCTTTCAATTCGCTTGCCGGATCGTCTTCTGTTGTCAGGATAATGGTGCGCAGTTTTTGATCAAGCTGCTCAGTCTGCAGAAAGTATAGAACCGCTTCACATTCTGAACGGGGCAGGCTCAGATCCAGGATCACTATGCCCAGGTTTGGATTCTGCTTGATGGCGTCAATTGCACTGGCGGCGCTGGAAGCAGTTAGAACTTTTTCCTGCTGGATGAGCTGCCCGGCAGTCGGGACTTGACCTGTTGTCCCCTCAACAACCAATACTTTCTTCATCTTTCTCCCTCCCTACAAAAGATGATAGGGCAAGTTTTAAAAGATTTGCTGAAAAGAAACTCGGCAGATGCAGTCTGGGAGTTAATGAAGAATTCCCATCAGAATTATCTGTTTTAGGGGGCATTTTCTTGGAACCTATGTACATTTCTGTAAATTACCATTTTTCAACATATTATCCAGGGTATTACCACGACTCTGAAATCTTCTTTTTGTTTTCCCTGAAAAGACCTTGCTCTCCAGTGCACTTGTTTGATCATATCATACACTAGATTCCAAATTTTAACAAATGTTTTCATAAAAAAATAGCAGGGAATTGGGCGCAGAGGAGGTTTGCGGGGTTCTGTTGCGGTGCAAGCAGGACAGAGGTGCAGTTGTACAATAGGCGAATAAAAAAAGCTCCCAAAAGGGAGCTTTTCGTTAAATGCCGAACCGTTCTTTTGTGGCCTGAATAACTTCTTTCAAAGCGATGCCTTGAGCTGCTAAGCGGAGGCTGGTGTTTTTTTCTGTTGCCAATGTTATTACGTCTTCCATGCTGCCTGTAATCAGGCGTTCGATGGTGGAGAGGGTCTGGTGGGCCTCCACTATGCCGCCGGTCTTGCCCTTTCTCCACTCTACATAAGATCCGATTACCCCGCCGCTGTTGGCGAGAATATCTGGGATCACATGAATTCCCTTGCGGGCAAGGATTGCATCTGCACTTGGAGTCACAGGGCCGTTGGCAGCCTCAACAATCAATTTTGCTTTTACGTCTTCTGCATTGTCGCCTGTGATCACGTTTTCGCAGGCAGCAGGGATCAGAACATCCACATCCATGGTAAGGAGATCGTCGTTGGTAAGGGGCTGGCCAAAACCATGTCCCTCAAGCTCTTTGAGGAGGCAGCCGCCCTTTGCCAGGCAAGCTTCTTGCATGGCGAGGACGTCGAGTCCCGCAGAAGAGTAGTAGCCGCCGGAAATGTCTGCAACAGCAACAACTTTTGCGCCCATCTCTGCCAGGAAGCGAGCAGTCCAACTTCCCACATTGCCGAAGCCTTGTACAGCTACGGTAGTGCCGGCAACCTCGCGCTTGAGGATGTTTTTGATTCCTTCCCTTGTCGCAGTGGCAACGCCGAAGCCTGTGGCCTCTGTTCTGCCAGGCAGCCCGCCGATGCTGACAGGCTTGCCTGTGACAACCTCGGGCCTGTTGTTCATTTCTCTGTAGATTACAGCCATTTCCTTCGGGCCGGATCCCATATCAGGAGCGGGCACGTAAAGGTCTGCGGCCAAATCTTTTTGCACATACTTCACATATTCTCTGATGACGTTTTCTTTGACCACTCTGCTGTATTTTGTGGGGTCGAAGCAGATGCCGCTTTTCCCGCCGCCAAAAGGCAGCTTTACCAAAGCTGTTTTGTAGGTCATAAGTTCTGCTAAAACCTGTGTTTCCTCTAACGTTACTGTGGTCGAGAGGCGAATTCCGCCTTTGGCAGGGCCGCGGCTGAGGCTGTGGTAGACCACATAAGCGTCAAAGGAGTGCAGCTTGCCCGCTTCATCCACTACATTAATGTTGAAGCGAGTTTCTTTTTCGGGCCGCTCCAGAACTTTCCTTACTTCAGCCGGAATGTCAATTATTTTTTCAAGAGCGTCAAAGTTTAGAACCATTGATGATGCCTCCTGTATAAGTATAGAATAGATCAAGACTTGGAAAAGGTTTTCCGCCAGCTGCTTTAAATTGTTCCAGCAGCTTGCAGACGTTTTTCAACAAGTGAAATCTACTGCCCTTTTTTTGCACTGACTGAAAACCCGGCTGCACCTGCAGAGAATTTTCATGATAAATTGTAAAAAAATGAAGGGTGTTTCATTCTGCAAACAGCAGTGTTCACTAGTTGAAAATGCTTTTTAACTTAATATACTAGGATTACGAAAAAAAATCAAGGTTTTTCCTTTGAGTATACAAAATACTTGTTGGCCTGGAGGAGGAACTATTGGTCATATGCAGAATAATCTTGAAAGCAAGTTCTTTCAGGAGGAATAGAAATGCAATTAAGCAGAAGAGCGTTGGAAATTCAACCATCGTCCACTTTAGCCATCACAAGCAGGGCTAAAGAGTTGAAAAGCCAAGGAGTGGATGTTGTGAGTTTTGGTGCTGGGGAACCTGACTTTCCCACACCTGAACATATAGTGGAGGCTGCCTGTAAGGCAGCAGCGAAGGGGGAAACCCGCTATACACCTGTAAGCGGCATCCCGAAATTGCGGGAAGCTGTGGCTGCCTCTTTAGCGGTGGAGCCGAATCAGGTTGTTGTCAGCTGCGGCGCTAAGCACTCCCTCTACAACACTTTCCAGGTCCTGCTGGATCCTGGGGACGAAGTTTTAATTCCGATTCCTTATTGGGTGAGCTATCCAGAGCAGGTAGCTCTTGCCGGTGGGAAGAGTGTGTTTGTCGAGCCAGGGGAGGATCTGCTGGTCACGCCTGAAAGCCTTGAGAAGGCAGTTACACCAAAAACCAAGGGCTTGGTGTTGAACAGCCCCTCTAACCCCACAGGTGCAGTCTACAGCGCCGAACAGCTGGCTGCTATCGGTGAGTTTGCCGAAAAGCACGATCTGTTCATCATCAGCGATGAGATTTATCAGTCCCTCACCTACGACGGCCTTAAGGCACAAAGCTTAATTACGCTGCTGCCTCAGCTGCGGGACAGGACGATTGTTATCGATGGGGTAAGCAAAAAATACGCAATGACTGGCTGGAGGATCGGCTGGGCGGTTGCGCCTTCGGAGGTTGCCAAGGCCATGGGAAGCCTGCAGAGCCACAGTACTTCCAACCCCACAAGTTTCGCCCAATGGGGTGCTCTTGCTGCTTTAGAGGGAAGCCAAGATGCAGTTGAGGAAATGCGCCGGGAATTTGAAGCCCGCCGGGATCTGATCTGCAGCCTCGCAGACCAGATCCCCGGCCTCAGCTATTACAGGCCCCAGGGTGCGTTTTATCTCTTTGTGGATATTTCAGCTCTCCTTGGCAAAAGATATCAAGGCACCACCATTGACAGCGGAGATACTTTTGCATCCCTCCTGCTGGAGCAGGCGGCAGTTGCACTGGTGCCGGGAAGCGGTTTTGGGATGCCCAACTGCCTGCGGCTTTCATATGCAACCAGCAGAGAGCAGATTCAAAAAGGCCTTTCTAGAATAAAAGAGTTTGTGAACAAACTGGAGGTATAATGTTGCGTGTAGCCCTAATTGGCGGTACAGGGATGGGAGATTTGCTCGATGGGGAGTTCACAGAAGTGGCCACCCCCTTTGGCTCCGCTTTCCTGATCGAACAGGGAGATCTGTATTTTCTAAGCCGCCATGGCAGGGGACATAAGCTTCCGCCCCACAAAATCAACTACCGGGCCAATATCTGGGCCCTGCGCGAGGTTGGCGTGCAGGCTGCCATCGCTACCTTCGCTGTGGGGAGCCTCAGACAGAGTTTGCCAGTGGGTACGCTTGTGGTGCTGGACGATTTTCTGGACTTCACGACTGCACGGCCGAAAACTTTTTTCGACGACAAAGTGCAGCATACAGACATGACCCAGCCGTACAGCCACCTGGTGCGGGAAGAGCTTTTGGCAGCAGGAGAGGATTTAGGAATAATGCTGGAAGCCAGGGGCTGCTATGTATGCACAGACGGCCCCCGCTATGAAACCCTATCTGAGGTGCGGATGTTTGCTGCTTTAGGCGGTGATGTGGTGGGGATGACAGGAGTGCCGGAAGTTGTCCTGGCCAAAGAAATAGGTATCGAATATGGAGCTTTAGCCATGGTGACAAACCTAGGTGCAGGCCTGAGCAAAGAGCCGCTCTCCCATGAGGAGGTAGCAAGGCAGGTTGTAGAAATGCAGCAGACTGTACAGAAGCTCCTGCAGAAAACCCTGGAGAAATTAAGCAGCCGCTGACTATAACACCTATCTTTAAGCGAAAAAAGAATAAGCTCATCTGATAGCTTATTCTTTTTTTGTCAACCGAAAGCTTTTTGGCTTGCGCTGTTTAGAATGGTAACTTCACATACAAAGTTATTTTCAAAAAAGTGTTGAGCAGACAAGACAGCTCCAAATGCCAGCTGCTTTGACGAGAAGCAATTAAAGGCTACCTTCTGAGCAGCTGCAATAGCCGCAGAAAATGGTTAGCTTCCCTTAAGACGTGATCTCCCAACAGCGGTGGGATAATGGATTTTATGCTGCAGTTCAAAAGTCCCTCTGTGGCTGCGCGCTTAAATTCTCTGATCTCTTGCGCTGCCTCCATGCTTGCTCTTATAATTTGCCTTTCAGTTGCCCTCATGCAATACTTCACTAATTTGTCGAACCTGTCTGCGAAATTTTCTGCAGCTTCCTTAAGCATCTTCTCTGTAGGATCTAAAAAACCATCTATAAATTCTGCGTGTTCTGCCATTATATTGTTCCAGAAGTTTAGTTCTGCACACAGCGGTTTTTCTGGAAGCCGCCGCTGTTGAAGAGATCTCAGTATGTCCAGGTAGAGTTCTGCTTCCCGAGTAACGTGTTCCAATAATTCTGGATATAAGCTGATAAATATTTTGCATTCTGCCGATTCTGCGATTATTCTCTTTTGAAAGGCGATTACTAGCTCCAGCAAGTTGTAAGACCTGCGGTTTAGATCAGTGACTGCATCCTCTAGCCAACGGTTAGAATGAAAATCTGCAGCACCCACTAATTGGTATTCAGCTATGGTGATTTGAGTGTCGAGACCTGCTCCAGTCAGCGTGGAGGTCAATTGTTCTGCCCTTAAAGTGAAGGGCGTAACAAGCTCGTGGGATCCAATGGCCGTTTCAGATATAACTCCGTTTGCATAGCTTACCGCCTCCATAAGGAGGTCTTCGAAACTCTCTTTTAACGTTTTGGCTTCTGCAATATGGTTGTTTGCCGGAGGATGCAGAGCGGTTTCTATGAAAAACAAGTGTTCTTTCATGATTCTCTGAAAGAAGAGATTGACTTCCAGGGAAATTCTAATGAATTCTTCCTTTGACAGCAAAACATTTCCCCCCCCTTAAGCATACTAATATATAGTATTTACTGAAGGCAGGAAATGTGTTAAGTGGACAGAACGGTCTTAATGGTTCAATTTCTTCTATTTGTGCAACATAATTCAGCTGAGCGATGCAGAATAGAAAGAGACGGTGGTGGAAGAGAACAGGGATTACTTTGTTTCGAGCTCTCATTGAAACAGAGATAGGGCACGATTCGAGGGGACAAGCAGCAGCAGGTTTTCATTTTAGAATGTCATCTTCAAAGAAGGAAAAAAATCTTTAAATACTACACCAAATACTCGATGAAAACAATTCTGTCGTTAAGTATCTGCTGAATAATGAGGAAACGAGAATAATAGAAGCGTATCGAAAGAGAATGCAGAAGCGCAGGCAATTAGGCCAAATTCCATGCAAGAATAATAGTCTTCAGACAGGAGTTGATTATGGAAGCACTGCAGGAACGTTTTGGTACCAGGATGAACAGAGGTATTTAGGCGCGGGTGTCGAGGGTTCGGGACGAAAATTATCTCAGCGCCTATTTGCGGAGACTTTTTGAGGTCGATAACATAGCTGAGTTTAGAAAGCTGGTTTCATATAAGCATGGGATTATTTTTAGGGGTTAGTGAGGACCGCAAAACTGGTCATGTTTATTGCGGCGGCTGCCTCATCTATTGCGCTGAGGCGATAAAAGGATGTTGAGGGCTCAGAAGAGAAACTCGCAGAGGTTTAGGCGTGATCATTCAAGAAAGCACTGAGAGAACTGCAGGCCGAGCGTTTGTAAGTACATGCTTGCGGTAGCAGCGAGCCTGCTGATTAAAATGAATAATATTACAATTACATGGGCTAATTTCAAGGCTTAGCCCAGCTGCGGACAAGTGAGCTGTGCTCCTTTAGTTGTCTGAAAAGACAGGTTTCGGGTAAACTTTCAGATAGCGGAAGGATTTGGCTTATCCACGTAGTATATAAATCATATGAGGCCACCTACCGGGTTTATTCTGCGAGTGACGGAGGTGGTTTCTCATGTCCGCAGAGAAAGCATCTTTGGATTTGAATTTTAAGTATCTTGCTCGGAATTACTCCGAAGATTTCGTGAAGCTTGTCTTGAACACTTCAGAACCTCTGAAAATTCACCACGAAGACAAGGAGTTGAATATTCCACAGCTTCGAGCTGACAACATATATATAGTTGAGCAGGGGACGAAGAAATTTGCTCTTCACTTTGAATTTCAGCTGGAACACAGAAAGGCCCTCCCTCAGCGTATGTTCCTTTACAACGCCCTGATCGAATCCTCGCTGAAGCTGCCGACTTATTCAGTGGTCATATATCTGGAAAGGAAGAGGCGGCTTCCTCCGCCCGCTCATACCATAAAACACATTTCAACCTCACCAATACATTCAACTATACTGTGGTTCACTTGTGGGAACACCTGGCCAGAATAAGAAAGGGCGAGCTGCCTGGCCTTGCGCCCGTCCTCATGCTGCTCACAGAGGAAAAAAGTTTGGACGTGTACAGGGAAACGAAGGCATTAATCAAAAAGCTGGAGGCAGATCCGGAAAAGCGTGATGCGCAGCTGGCCATAGCTGCGTCAGTAGCCGGCAGGTATTTGGACATCTCAAAGCTTCCAAAGGAGGATATCCAAATGATCCAAATACTCGACCAAATACTCCTCAGTGGGAAAAATTCTGTGACCGAGTATTTATTGAATGAAAAACGAAAAGAAGGGATAAGAGAAGGGATAAGAGAGGGAAAAAGAGAAGGGAAAAGAGAAGAGCGGCAGGATTCCATTGTGGTGATCCTCCAAACACGGTTTGGCAGTATGGACGATGATATTAAAGCACAGGTGAAAAAGATTCAGGACGAGCGAATTCTCAAGGAGCTCTTTCATACAAGCATACTAGTCAAGAGCCTGGATGAGTTCAAAAAGACCCTTTCGCAGAAGAGTGGGATTTCTCTCAAGGGTTAGGATACACAAAAAAAGGCCATGGGCAACCATGGCCTTTTTTGTTGGTGGTGCGCCCGGCATGGGCGATAGCTTGGCGGTGAAAGTCCGCTGTGGGCTTGGCAGTGGGAACCACTAGCCAAAGGCAAGGGTGTCCATCGCGAGGTGGAATCTGAAGGAAGCCGGCGGCAAAGTCCCGACCCGATGAACAAGAACCGCATATGAGGCTGAATGGAGTGGACGAGTTTGCCAAACAAAACGAAGTCCAACACTGCCCCATGGGATGAAGGCTATCGCTCTTACCCGGGGAGGTCTGGCAGATATGCCACGAAGATTTACTTCGATATGGCGACCCGTGCAGTAATGTATGACTGAACTGCCAGAAGTCAGCAGAGGTCATAGTAGGCAGATAGTCGATGAAATCTGCTGAAGGATCGAACGTCAGGAGGTCTCGGAAGTTTGCGGTACTCGACGGATATGCGAAGAAAGAAGAAAACCTCATATGAGGGCTGACCTGCAGAGAATAGGGTGGAGCCCGAAGGTATG
>Ga0209537_1000927_pt1 | contig 34541 bp, 32 predicted proteins | sample BioPla4DNA1_FD_187698 | JGI IMG/M metagenome (GOLD analysis project Ga0209537, IMG submission 187698) | Biogas fermentation microbial communities from Germany - Plant 4 DNA1 (SPAdes) (version 2) | ecosystem: Engineered > Bioreactor > Anaerobic > Digestate | place: Bielefeld, North...
TGATTTCGGCAACGACTATGACTATGGCTACCACGATGACGATTGGTGCATTCAGCGCATAAATGAACAGGAATACATGTTTTTAAGAAGACTGGGCATTCCCGAAATGAGTGTCATGATGTAAAATACAAAGAGCATCGCAATTACTATCTAATTTGCGATGCTCTACTGTTTTCAAGATAAAAAATGGTGCGCCTGGAGGGAATCGAACCCCCGCAAAACCCGGCTCCGGAGGCCGGTGCTCTATCCCCTGAGCTACAGGCGCACACAATATAACTTCTATTAAAATGATAACTCATATTTGGCTCTAAGTCAATGTTTAGCTCCAATTCCCATCATCGTAAATGCGGTATTTAGAAAGGTCCACACTTTTCATGCTGTCTCCGCCGGTGGTCTTATACATATAATAGGCAATGCCCATTACTAAAGGTGTAAACCACTGGGTCAGCGTAACCAGGCCTATGCCCCAGTGAGGATTGATGTATTTTATGATGAACAGGGGATTTTCCCGTACGGTCTCTTCTATAAGGGCCCTCAGCAGCTGGTGGTACCAGATGAAAGACCAAAACTGGTAGCCCGTAGGGACACCTTTTCCTTGAAGGTAAAAATATCTAATAAGCAGTATTACTCCTATTGAAGACCCAACAAGCTGAGCTGGCCATCTTCCGAAGGCAAACTCCGTCATTCGCCCCAAAACTTCCTGGTTGAAAATATTGCCTATCCGCACGATAATATATCCAAAACACAAACCAACAACAGCCCAATCGGCGAGGACGTTGGGATTTACTCCATGTCTTTTACAGTAATTCCAGCCTACCAGAAGGCCGCCAAGGAGACCGCCATGCCAGGCTAAGCCCCCTTCCCATACCTTTATTACATTGAGTGGTTCTTTTATAAACCATTCGGGATAATTGCTGAGCACGAATACAAGACGGGCTCCAATTATGCCGGATACAATGACTATCATGGCAAGATTTAATATGAAATCTTCATCAAGGCCCTTCTTTTTCCCCATTTTTAAGAGATAGTAGGAACCAACTAGGAAGGAAAGGGCTACAAATATGCCGTACCAGTGTACTGAAAAGGGGCCCAGTTTAAAGGCAATAGGGTTTAAATCGAGAAGCATTTAATGACCTCCATTCGATTGGTTTATTAGTTACTCAATTTCTTTTTTGGGTTTTTGCGCGAGATAAGTTCCAATGCCCTTGACAATTAACTTTTCCCCGCTGTAAATTTCTCCCTCAACTATCATTAAGCTTTTGCCTTCCTTGATGATCTTGCCCTTGGCAATTAATCTGTCCCCAATGCGGCCGGGCAACAAATAGTTAAGTTTCATCTCAACCGTTAAAGGAAAAAAGCCAAGTGTCATAACAGCAAAGCCCATGGCTGAGTCGCAAAGACTTGCAGTGACGCCACCATGAACAATCCCGATGCCATTTGCCAAATCAGGATTCGTATCTAGTTCCAATTCAACACTGCCCCTTTGCACTTTTACGATTTTAATATCCAGCTTCTTATTAAAGGGAGCTTGAACTGCACTTTCCAATATTCTATTGAGCACTATAGCATCTCCGGTTTTGTCCATAGCCATAATCCAGCCTCCAATATAAACAAAATATGAGGTATTGTATTTTTCTTTTAAATATGGTATCAGAACGGTATTTGAAAAACAAGTAAAAGATTAGAAATGGTGGCAAAAAAATTAAACAAAACCGGCATTTTCGCCGGTTTTACATTACGGTATGACCTATTTTGTTTTCGCTAAGTATCCTGTCGATGCGCTCTTTTTCCGAAAGTATCCGTTTTTCTTTTTCATCGTAAGCATATAGCGCCCCATCTATTAAGCGTGTGACCAAGGTTCCGGGAGCTCCTTCATTTCCTTTAAGATGCGGTGCATCCAGGATTCCCAGCTTGGCAGCACGGGCCAGGGTAGCAGGATCGGCTAAGGGATCATCCACATCGCAACCCAGGGATTTTATTGCAGCCAGGGTAATTTGGGCTTCCTCAATGAGCTGATTTTTCCGCTCTTGAACCTTTGGATCTTGAGTAATGTCTACGGCTCCGAGCATGATATTGCGGATTACACCCCGCACTATCTTGCAGCTTTCAATTACATCCTCGGCTGTTGCCGCATGGTGAGCCTCACAGTAGCCCACAACGTGATAAATATGGGGCTTGATGGCCATTGCAAGATAGCAGGATGCTGAAAGCTGCCCCTTGGCCTGGTCAAGGTCTGCCGGTAAACTTGCAATTCCTGCCCTTGCCTGACGGTAAACGGTAAAGTTTTCGTCCTGCAGGCTTTCTATCAGCTCAATTTTGGCCAACATCTTGGCGAGGTCCATTGCAGGTGAAAGAGATGGGGGAACGTTAAACATGTATTGAGCGACATAATCTTTTACTCCCATTTTCTTCGCATTGTAAGCAGCAAGGTATGCTGTGACAACACCTATGGTATCGTGAGCGTCCCTTAGGCTCCAGTGGTGAGACTCATTGACTTCTACCGGAATGTTTCGCTCACCATGCCACCTCATAACCTGCTGGTTTTCCCTGATTGCTTCTTCTACCGGGCGAGGTCCCCTCCTGTCCAATACGCTGTACCAGAATAGCGGAACCGCACACCAGGCATTTTTAATCGTTTCGTTTAGAAGCTGGGCAAAAGGAATGAGATTTTTTGTTCCGCTGTAACAGCGGAGGATCGGATAGTTGCCCCTGCGGGATGCCGCATAAAGTGCCTCAAAGTCTTCTCGTGTTCGAAGTGGCACTCCTCCTGCTCCGTCCAATCTGCGATCCATTTTATCCTGCTCGAAAAAGTATTCCTGGGCATTTTGGTCGGGAGCGACGGATATTACGTCCAGGACCTTGGACTCAGCTACTTTTTCAATGGCAGCAACGGTCTCCTCTACACTGGGCAGACCGATGTGGTGACGCAGAATTGGATATGGGTATTTTGACCAAATCCTGGATATCAAATCCTGGGGATAGTCATCAGCTTTCTCAAAAGTCTTGCCCTTCAAAAAGCCAATGACCTCATCAGGATCCTCGGTCCCGTCAAAGGTAAATGCAAATATGCCACTTTCTTTAGCAACTTGGGCGGTAGGCTCCGTACCGCCGAAAACCCATTTGATATTAGGCATTTCTAATCTGTCAATCTTCTCTTTTAACTCTACGAGGACTTTCTTAAGGGGTTCCGCTGTAAGGCGGTAGCTTACACCAACGAAATCTGGTTTTTCCTCCTTGACAGCTTCTAAAAGTTTATCCACAGGAATCGCGGCCCCTATAAACCGCGTAATATAACCTTCGTGTTCAGCAAGAGACAAGAAGTTCATTATGCCTGCAACGTGAACGCATTTGCCTATTGAAGCTGCAATAATCTTTTTCATTATGCAACCACCTCCTCATCCGGTTCAATAGAGGTAATATACTGGCCGGTTTCTGCAAATTCGAGAATTTGATTTGCCGTCAGGTCCTTTAGACCTAATTTTTTCGCTGTCCTACCTTCTTCAAAGAAGTTCCTGCCCGTCATGATATTTGCAAGTCGAATTATTGTATCTATAGTTGGTGTTTCAATACCGAGCACCGATGCAATGGAAGAAATTGGAACCAAGCTGCACGGAACATCCTCATAAATGTATCTAGTATCCAAACCTTTGGGAGCTGTAAGCCCCTTATAAGCAGGATTGTTTTGAATAGCCTCGTAAATGGAATTTCCTTTGGCACCGTATGACTCTTCCAACCACTGTCTCGCCGAGACTGCTTTTACGCCCAAAGCGGTTGCAACCTTCATCCTTTCAGAATCGAGTCTCTCCAGCATCTGACCTATAGATGGAGTTATACCCTCCAGGTAGTATTCGAAAGTCTCTCCTCGCTCAATGTGACCGCTGTTTAGCAGAGTAGGTGCCGGATGGAAAATCGCACCAAAATTGTTCAGGCTCGTTTCCATTACGTTCCTGGCCGGGGTAAATTGAGGATAAGCCCCGGATAAAAGCCGTACGACTTTATTTGTAAACATGGCCGGAATGGCAGCGAGAGCCACTTCGTGCTTTACGCTGAATATCTTGGCACTTCTCGGCCCCGTAGCCCTACATGCGTAAATAAAAGTTTGGGCCTCAGCGACAACTACGTTCTTTTGACAACCGCTCTTTCGCAATGTTGCATAAACCTCCAGAGCTCCACCGGTGCGGCCGGGGTTTAAAACTATGATCTGACCTTCTTCCAGGTGAGGAGCCATCAAGCGAGCCAAGTTGTAGTGGCCAGTGGCAGGAGTAGTTATCATTATAATATCCGTATCTCGTATGGCCTCCTCCATGTTGCATGTGACTTTATTTAGCGCACCTGACCCCTCGACAGAACCAGTCAGGTCAATTGTGGGGTTATCCATCAGGCTCTGGATTCTCGCCTGGGTCCTATTATAAAGATTTACCGAAGAACCTTTATAGGCCAGGTAGCCTGCCATAGCCACCCCCCCGTTGCCTCCACCTATGACTGCAAAGCGCACATCCATAGGACTTATCATCATAACACCCCTCCTTTAACGTATTTTTGGACAAAATTAAAGCTATGGAGATCCATAGCTTCAGTGCAACAAAAAACTGCACTCATGCTAACAACCTCCTCTTACCACGCTTGCGAGGTTAGCTGACGGGTTCGGGCCGAAGAGTGTAGCCCTACCCCTTGATCAGGACCTATGGTCACTTGGTCGAAGGGGATTCACCCCAATTGTTCGGGTCCCCCGCTTCTTTCTTCTCCGAAAGAATTAAGCGTTCCAGATTGAAGCACAGTATTTTGATTCAATTTATTCTATCATATATTGAATATGCTGTCAACTACACCAGGGCTAGTTTTGACAGCCTTTCACGACCTTTTTTTCGTCCATTTCGGACTAATTTTGCACAACTTGGTCACTAAATATTAATGCTTAAGCACCTTTTTTTATCTCATCAATTTGTTCCTCGATTTCCATGATGCGGACTAAAAGTTTTATTCTGTCGCCATCATTTCGAGTCCACTGGTTTAAGAGCCTCTCTCTTTCCCACTCGAGCATGGATATCCTGTCTCTCGTCATCTCGTCTACCCCCCTAGTTGCTGATAATGAAATTCAATCTTATTTTCTGATATTATTTTAAGTCAAAATTGTCAAAAAGTCAAGTATTAGGGCTGCTTTTTATTTGTGAGTATAATTTTTTTATACTATAATGAATATATATCTACAGATATATATTTGCCAAAAAGAGATTCAGCAGGTGATAGCTGCTTTCATTTCATTTTATGCAAATTTGAAAGGATGGTTCTTGTGCAAAAAATAAAAGTTGGTGTACTGTTTGGCGGTCAATCGGGGGAGCATGAAGTATCGCTGATGTCCTCCGTATCGGTCATGAGAGTAATGGACAAAACAAAATATGACATCATCCCAATTGGCATAACCAAGGAAGGTAATTGGAAGCTTTATTTAGGCGATATATCGAAAATTGAAGATGGCAGCTGGCAAAAAGAGGCTGTTCCGGCCTTAGTATGTCCTGACCCGGCACATAAATGTATAATAACCATGGCAGATGGTAAGGAGAGCCGCTACTATATTGACGTGGCATTTCCTATTTTACACGGGCCGCGGGGGGAAGACGGCACGGTGCAGAGCGTTTTTGAGTTGATGAATATACCCTACGTGAGCTGCGGCGTCACTTCATCTGCCCTCTGCATGGATAAGGAGTTTTCTAAAAAAATTTTGCAGCTTAGCGGCTTACCTGTTGTGGATTATAGGGTGTATTATAAAAATAAACTAAAAACAGGCTTGCCTGAAATTATCTCCGATCTTGAAGAATCTATAGGCTATCCATGTTTTGTCAAGCCTGCAAACCTTGGCTCAAGTGTCGGTGTTTCAAAGGCAAGAAACAGAGCGGAGCTCAAATCTGCAATTTTGCTGGCTGCCGAGTACGATAGAAAGGTCATCGTTGAAAAATCTGTGGATGCCCGTGAGATAGAGTGTTCCGTCTTGGGAAATGATAATCCCAGGGCTTCCCTGCCCGGAGAAATAATCCCCAGCCGTGAATTTTACGACTATGCCGCCAAGTACCTAGACGGAGACAAATCCAAGCTGATTCTCCCTGCTCCCCTATCCAATAAAGATGTTGCTAGAATTCAAGAATTGGCTGTTCGGGCCTTTAAGGCCTTAGACTGCAGCGGTATGGCGCGAGTAGATTTCCTCATGTGCAAAGTAACGGGTAATATCTATATAAACGAGCTAAATACAATCCCGGGCTTTACAAAAATAAGCATGTATCCGAAAATGTGGGAGATTTCAGGACTTTCCTATGGCTCTCTCATAGATGAATTGATACAATTAGCCATAGAGCGGCACAAGCAGAAGAATGAGCTGAAATTAGCTTAAATACAGTGTTTCACATTTGTCCGAAAATTGGCTTATATTCTCTCATATTTTGTCTAAATGAGCTTAGCCAGTTTTCGGCTTTTTTATTGTTAATAATTGACATCAATAATAATGATTATTATAATATAGTTGCAATTGGCACTAAATCGATTATTAAGAACACGTATGATAGTTTTTGTTGATTAAGGTCGGGACAAGCCTTCACATTAATCTTATTATTAGCAAAAGAATGTTGTTTTCGAATTTATTTGTTGCTATAACCTGACTTTTACAGTAAAAACCAAGAAAAAAAGGCCTGGACCCTACCAATAATAAGGGTTACAGGCTTTTCGTTTTAATCATAAAATTGTTGTGATACAACTCATTTTTTAGTTTGAGCTACAATTTTTCTAATTTCACCTAAAGTCACAAACCTCTTCGAAAAATCAATACCCACCACATTCCCTAAATCCTCAACAATATCATTAAAATAATCAAATATAAAATAGTTTTCATCTAAATAAGTTCCGGTGATGTTTTTCATCTCATTAATCAAAGTTTTCGCAGAATACTTATGCCCTGTTTGCATCTCAAGTAGTCTTAACAATAGCAGTGCAACAAAACAAATCAGAAAATGCGCCTCAATATGTTCTCTAGTAGATACATGCACAGGCCTGGTTTTTAGTTCACTTTTTGTTATCTTAAATGACTCTTCAATCCTCCATAAACCCCTGTAAATATCCAAAATCTTACGATCTGGCATATCAAGTTCACTTGTAACGATGGCATAATAGCCATCAAACTTTTCCTCTTCCTTAATTTTCTCTTTATCAATAGAGTAAAAATCTACACATTCATAAAACTCCCCAGTCCTGGTGTCACAAGGTGTAGACACAATATACTTAAATGAACCCCTAGAAGATAGCTTTCCATTTTTGCTGCTCTTAATGAGCTTTTTTGCCTTTTCAACAGCTTTAGCCCTCTCAAATCTCGCTCTTTTGGCATAATCAGGACTATAAAAAACCAGCTGTTTTTGTTCAATAGGCACCTTAACCCTCTTACCCGATACATTTGTAACCCAGATATGCGTTGTAACTATACGTGACTTTATCTTAAAACCATCATCAAACTGTACATATCCTTCATCAGATAAAGCAAAATCTTTAAATTCCGAATTAGCACCGCGAACAGTTTGAGAATAAATATAGCCATTCTTATGCAAAATATTGTAAGCAATGTTTTCTCCAGTATTCATACCCTTATCAGCGACAACGATAATGCGCTTTAAGCCAAAATCATCTTTCAGTTCATCAAGAACGGGCATTAAAGTCTCACAGTCATTAGTATTACCTTCAAACAAGCGATAAGTAATAGGTAAACCGGAATTGTCCATCAAAAGGCCCATTTGTATGATAGGATTTGGGCGATGCTCCTTAGAAACACCGCTTTTTCTAAAATCATCAGGCATGTCAATTTCAAAATAATAATTTGTCACATCATAATAAACATTACTCATATCCCTGCCATATACCATGCGAACCATTTCATGAATATGTAATAGCAAATCATCCTTGTAGAAATTAAAATAATCTAAAGCGCGATATACATCAGGTAGGTCAAAGTCAAAATTTAAAAAGAAAAAATCCATCTTCTCAAAAGACTGTTTCTTAGAACACGGAAATAGTACTCTAGAATACACTAGCATTTGGAAAATGAGATTTAAAGAATACTTGATGTTTAAATTTCGCTGCCGATTGATAAAAAAATCATCGATCTTTAGCTGGTGGTAGAAAAAGCTGAGCACTGCAAAGCCTAAATTCTTTCTCAAAGTAAATGAAGTATCAATAGTATCGTTAGCAGGAAAAGTAAAAGTTAAAGGCCTAGTAGCTTCTTTAGACTCCTTAGTCATCTCTTTGGCAACTTCTTTAAAATGGGCTATTGGATCTTTAAATTCTTTTTCAAGCTCATCTAGATAACCTAAACTTTTGACAACCTTATGTTTTACCTTACCAGTACTTGGGTCTCTAAAACCCTGCACTATGGATAGAAAAATTCTGCCATTGGGCCTTTTATCTTTCTTTAAAAACACATTTCATCACCCCATATATTATACCATAGAACAATATAGAACAACAAGAAAAAGATTAAAATTTGACAAAAAAAATTCCCTGTAAATATTAAGTTTACAAGGTTACGCAATTACTGTTTGAGTTTTTTACTGTAAAACTAGGGAATGTTGTTTTCGAATTTATTTGTTGGTATAATATAAGTATAAATTAAAAGGAGGTTGTCTATAATGGCAAAATGGCAATGCGAGGTGTGTGGTTACATATTTGACGGCAATGAAGCACCTGATAATTGCCCCAAGTGCGGTGCACCCAAGGAAAAATTCCAAAAACTTGATGACGATGCTGCCGCCTTAGTTGAAAGATCGAGATTTAGCAACAATCTACATATGGAACTATTGACCTTACTCGAAAGAGCAAAGGAAATTAGTGCAAAAGGTATTGAGGACGCCCTCGACCCCGCTTGTGTGAAAATCTTTGAAGCCATGACAACTTTTGCAGTAGACATTCAACAGAGAATCAAAGCAGAGCTTAAAACTCACATGACCAAAAATAAATGGGGCTAAGGCCTTGATTTAGGAAATAAGGAGGAAAAAACATGCAAAAATGGGTTTGCACTATATGTGGATACGTCTACGATCCAGAAGTGGGGGATCCTGAAGGAGGAATCGACCCGGGAACAGCATTTGAAGACCTTCCCGACGACTGGGTTTGCCCCGAATGCGGTGTCGGCAAAGATATGTTTGAAGAAGAATAGACTTAAGGCCCGATATTCGGGCCTTATTGTGTGCAATAAAAATGGGGGTGAAAACATGAATCCAATTGTTGTAATAGGCAACGGCGTTGCTTCTGTTGCTGCTGTTGAAGCCTTCAGAAAGTATGACAAAGAAACCCCGATTATCATATTTAGCGATGAGCCTTATCATGCCTATTACCGCTTGCGGCTATCTAGCTTGATCGGTGATACCCTAAATTTAGACAAGCTATATATCCGCAAGCCGGAATGGTACCGCGAACTAAACATACAAGTGCGCCTGGACAATAAAGTCATTGGCATTGACACTGAAAAAAAATCGGTTGTCCTCGAAAATGGCGATACAGTTTTCTTTTCTAAGTTGCTCATAGCAAGCGGTAGCAGCCCGTTTGTTCCCCCGGTTCCCGGTGCGGACCTTCCCGGTGTATTTTCCATACGGTCTTTGGACGATGTGAAAAGATTTAATGATTATATCGCTAATAAGAATCAGGGAGCGGTAATCGGCGGAGGTCTCTTGGGTCTCGAAACAGCCTGGGCTTTGGCAAAGAAAGGTAAGAAGGTACATGTAATAGAAGGAGCTCCCTATATACTCTTTAATCAGCTAGATGAAGTCGCCGCAAAGCTCTTAGCAGATTTAGGCAAAAAGGCTAGTATTAGCTTTACAGTCGGGGGACGGCTAAATAAAATTGTAGGAAATAGCCGAGTCTCGGAGATTCACTTGGCTGATGGGCAAATTATGCCGGTGGATTTTGTAGTCTTTGCCACCGGTGTCCGCCCAAACATTGACCTTGTAAATAGTACTCCGATACTAAGTTCAAGGGGCATCCTGGTAGATGAGTTGATGCGAACTTCGGTCGAAGACGTATACGCAGCAGGTGATATCGCAGAGTACAAGGGGCGGGTCTATGGCATCTGGCCAGTAGCCCAGGAACAGGGCAAAACGGCTGGCCTTAATATGGCTGGAGAAAAGACTTCGTACAATGAAATCGTACCCTCGAATTACTTAAAGGTATTTGATGTGGAAGTATTTTCGGTAGGTGACCTGTGCAAAGAGGATAAGGCCGATGCTACAATGAAAACTTTAAGCGAGGAAGATTACGTTTATAGAGTGGTATTTTTCAGAGACAACACTCCCGTGGGAGCAATCCTCTTTGGCGATACGAAGCCTGCTACAAAAATCGCAAAGGCCATCAAATTGGGAATTAAAATTCCGGATAATATTATAAGAAGAGGGGACTTTCAAGACTTTCTTAACGAAATCTCAGTTTAAGTCATTTCACATGCCGAATCGTCTTCTGGGCAGAATAACTGACATTTACCACTTGAGAGACTTGACCTTTTTGTATATTCAAATGCAATATAATTAAAAATAGCGTGATGTCCTGTTGACATCACGCTATTTTTGCTCAACATCCTTTTATCCCTGCCTCTTATTCCACCAGTCTCTTTTCGCCTTTTAGTTCTTTGATTTTAGTTATATCCTGGGTTACTTCTAGGGTTCCTATAAACTCACCATTTTCATCTCTTACAGCAAAGTAGCGGATGTGAATCATCTTGCCGCCCATATTAATCCAGAATTCCTCCACATCTTTTTTGCCCTCTTTGAAATCCTGCACCAGCTTTTCTACGATGTGGACACTGGCAGGTGGATGACAGTTCTGAACGCTTCTGCCGATAACTGCCTTTGTCCTAGTAAAAATCCTTTCCGGGCCGGCAGAAAAGTATTTTACTAAACCATTCTTGTCCACAAAGGTTAAATCAAAAGGTAGATGATTAAAGACAAGCTCGATCTGTTTAGGAGTGAGGATACCTGTATCAAATTTGATGGAACCTTTGGTGTGATGGTCTGCAACGATGTCAGCTCTTTCAGTCAAATTGATGTTTTGCGGTTCCCACTTGGCAGCAGGTTCTACCAAGCAAAAACCTATCTCGTCACTCTCTTGATAAATCTGATACCATTCGTCTAAAGTTAGATTGTCTGCTGCCATCGGGAAGAGGATTTTTTCTTCCTTGTAAATCATGTCCTGAATCCGTTCAAGGTTTTTCTCTATTTTATTTATAATGTTTAGCCTGGCGTCTGTATCGTAGTTTTTAAGGTCTTTGATGACATCTTTTATTTCAGCACGGATTTCATCATCCACTCCCCACATTACCTTAGGCGGTGCTGTTATTCCGTACTTTTCAAGGTAGGGGAATATCAGGTTTTCCTTGCGGCTGTAATGTTTGTCAATGTCCATGAGCAGATTGTACTTTTCCAAAAGTTCAATGACCACTTTGTCCTGCTCTTCCCGGCTGTCCGCCGATTTTATGGCCTCAAGTCGGGGCTTTATCTCTTTTTCCATTAATTCTTCCAGGGCCCGATTTTCTCGGAAAAAGGTGTGTACGGGATGGCCGGGAATCATCTCTGGATCGGGATTTTTATCCAGAGATTCCTTAAAAATTGAGGCATGAACATCACACATTTTTTGTATTTCTTCAACCGGTAAACCTTCTTCAATGAGGGCCTGTTCCATTGCCGCAACTTCTTCATGGGATATATCTTTGACAGCTTCCCTAAATTTTTCCTTCACTTCTTCTACTGACTTGCCCCGGTGAAGTTCCATGACTATCTCTTTTAGAAGATTAATCCTGTATTGTCGGTTGTTGATAAGTTCCGTCACTGTCATCACCTCTACGCCAGTTTTTTTGGTTCACCTTTCATTAATAAGCATACCTGTATTGCCCGGGAAATATGTGAGGCTGCCATTACACTACTTTATTCGTCAGTCTTCCTATGCCTTCCACTTCCACCTCAATCACATCGCCAGGCAGCAGGTTTCCCTTTCCTGGAGGGGTTCCTGTACTTATAATATCTCCTGGATTTAGTGTCATAATGTGGGAAACAAAAGATATGATTTGGGAAATATTGAATATCATATCCGAAGTATTTCCATCTTGAGTGAGTTTTCCATTGTGGTACATCTTGATATTTAAATTGTCGCCATCCAAGCCCTCCGCTATGCAAGGTCCGATGGGCATAAATGTATCGAAAGCTTTTCCCTTGGTCCAGGGTTTTCCCTTTATCAGGAAGTCTTTTGCAGTTATATCGTTGCCACAGGTGTAGCCTAAGATGTGATTTTTCGCATCCTCTTCACTCACATCTTTTATTTTGTCCTTTATGACTACCACCAGCTCGGCTTCGTAGTTTAGCTCTTTTACACCCTTAGGCGAAACAATTTCATCGTCATGCCCGATAACCGAGCTACTTGGCTTTAGAAAGATTATCGGCTCTTCCGGCATCGGGTCACCTTTTTGGTTTACAACTGATTTGTAGTTTATTCCCACTCCAATGACTTTGCTGGGTTCACAAGGAGCCAGCAGCTTTACATCCTTTAAATCATATTTTTCATCAGTTTTCTCCCATTTCCCAAAAATGCAGCCATCAATTAAAATTACTTTGTCTTCTTCAAGGAGACCGTAAGCTATTTTATGGTCATTGTCAAATCTCACATATTTATTCATTTTGTCACCTTCTGTTGTTAAATTTTACATTTTATAAAGATTCCCTGTAAAGGTTTATGGCATCCTCAAGAGTCATCTCGCGAGGGCTCGCTACAAAATTATGACTTGAATATTCGTAAGCATTTAGTGCCAGTTTTTCGATGCTGTCTTCCGTTATGCCCAGGTCGGATATTTTTGTGGGTAGGTCTACACTTTTTAGGAAAACTTCAAATGCTTCTATGCCCTTTTCGGCAGCTTCAACAACAGACAAGCCTTCGGTTTTGACACCGAGTATCTTAGCAATTTCAGCAAGTTTTTCAGCCGCCTCGTTGATGGAAAACTTCATAAAAGCTAAGGAAACCGCGGCAAGGGTCTCGCCGTGAGGCAGGTCATAGTATGCGCTAAGGGGATGGCCTAGAGCGTGTATTCCACAATTTCCGGCAAGGTTTATGGCAATGCCTGCGATAGTATTGGCCCAAGCCATCCGCTCCCTGTATTCAATGTTATTTCCGTCGTCATATGCGCCCTTTAAGTTTTCCGCTACCAGGCGCATTCCTTCAAGGGACAGGGGTCTGCTTAAAGGATGGCTTTTTTTAGTGAGATAAGATTCCATGCTGTGGAAAAATACATCAATGCCTGTAGAAGCAGTTACCTTTTTAGGAACGGTCAGCATCAGTTCAGGGTCTATGATTGAAATGCTGGCGTAGGTGTTAGGAGATGACAGCGCCTTTTTCACATTAGTTTCAGGATTTGTCATGACTGCGAAATTGTTAGCTTCACTGCCCGTCCCTGCAGTGGTTGTTATTAAAGCAATAGGGAGTACTTCTCCTGCCGGCTGGGCACCAAAGTAGTTAGCAATAGAATCTTCCTTGTTCACCCCGAAGGCTATACATTTGGCAGAATCCATTGCACTTCCTCCGCCCAAGCCTATGACAACATCAACTTTGTTTTCCCTGGCAAAACTTATTCCCTTATCGATGGTAGTCGTCAGCGGATTCGGTTCGATTTCATCAAATAAAACCCAATCAACTCCCTCCTTTTCTAAACTTTTTGTTATCAAATCAAGGTACCCAGCTTTTTTTGCACTGGATTTGCCCGTTACTACTAGAGCTTTTTTCCCCAAGGCCTTAACGTATGAACCTGTTTCTTTTGCCTTTCCAGGGCCAAAAATAAGTTGTGCCGGCATGTAAAAACCAAAGTCCAATTAAAACACCTCCAAATAACTTCTTTTGATATTGCGGCTATTTATCCTTCCAACCCATCCTATGGGAGATTTTTTTGGCACAGTCGATGACGCTTTCGGAGATTTGATTTATTCTTTCTTGCGTTACGGTAACGGTAGGACCTGATACGCTAACTGCTCCTATAACTTTGCCAGTATAATTGAATATGGGGGCGCCTACGCAGCGTATACCTTCCTCGTTTTCTTCATCGTCTACCGAAAAACCTCGCTCCCGAATCATTTTTAAATGCCGTAGCAGGTCCTTAGGTTCGGTTATTGTATTTGAAGTAAATTTTTCAAGGCCCCGCTCAATCAGTTCCTTGATAAATACGTCCTCAGAAAAGGCCAAAATGGCTTTGCCAACTGCTGAAGCGTGAAGCGGAGCTATGCGACCTATTTGCGAATGCATGCGAATCGTTTTGTTGCTGTCCATTTTGTCTATATATATCGCCCTGAAGCCATCGGGAACTACCAGGTGTACCGTTTCATTCACTTTTTCGGAAAGCTCTTTGAGCAGGTCATGAGCTTCGTGCCGAATGTCCATTCGTTCAAGAATGGTTCCTCCCAAAAAGAGTATTTTCATTCCCAAGCGGTATTTTTCCGATGCTAGGTTTTGTTCTACATATCCTATGTCTAGAAGCGTATTGAGCATGCGATGGACCGTGCTCTTGTGTAAGTTGATCCTCTTTGCAAGTTCCGTTACGCCCAATCCTTCCTTTTCCGTAGCAAGCTCTTCAAGTATCATCATTGCCCTTTTTACCGATTGGACAGTATTATCCTGAGCCATAATCCCACCCCAAAATTGAGCATTAATTCAAGTTTGCCGTATCGTAATATGAAATGCCGTTTCAATCACTGTCTTATTATATTCTACATAGCTTGGAAAATTCCCTTTTTTGTTATATATATTAAAACATGAAATCATATCCTTATGCAACAAAGTTGTAAGTGCAAAGCTAGGATGCTTGAGCAACTTCTGTTATAATATATCTGTGATTTTAAACTTGAAATGGGGGTCTATATGTGACTGAAAACAGGATTCACAAGAACACCTTTATAATTCTCATCGCATTGTGCATGGGTTGGACTTTGCTTTACGCCGACAGGACCGCACTGTATCCGCTCCTGTCCGTCATAGGAGACGAATTTAATCTTTCAAGTACCATGATGGGCACTATTACAAGCAGTTACTTCCTGGTGTACGTATCTATGCAAATTCCCTCAGGCATGCTGGCTGACAAACTTGGGAAAAAACGGCTTTTAATACTTACTTTCATCATTGCCGGAATTGCTTTGTTGGGTTTCGGTTTATTCGCAAAGAGCTACATGCTTCTGCTCCTCTTTACAGCTATACACGGATTCGGTGCCGGATCATTTTACCCTTGTGCATACGGCATAATGCTAAATACTGTTGATTCCAAGCAGTGGGGAATAGGGGCGGCAATTGTGAATTTAGGAATGTCTTTTGGGCTTATCGTTGGACTAGCCATCAGCGGCCCCCTGTATTTGCGCTTTCAAAGTTATTCGGGAATTTTTATTGTGCTAGGACTTATAACTGTACTTGCTGCTCTTGGCTTTTATATTATACTTCCCGACGTCAAAAACGAGAGCGCAAAAAGCAGCAATTCTAAAAAAGCCTTTCCCCTTATCGGAATACTAAGAAACAGCAACCTACTGCTGATAAATACTGCCCAGTTTTGTGCCCTTTACGGGTACTGGACTGCAGTAACCTGGGGTGCGACCTTTTTCCAGGAAGAGCGGGGTATAAGTATGGAACTTGCGGGCCTATTTGTAGCTATTGTAGGAATTAGTGCCATAATTCCCAGCCTTCTCATGGGGCGAATATCCGATAAGTTCGGTCGAAAAAAAATCGCACTCATATTATTTCCCCTCGGAGCTGTAACTATTTTTCTCATGGCCTATGCCCGCTCGAATACGGCCATTATCCTTTCTCTGATAGCCTACGGCATCTTCGGAAAATCATCCTGGGACCCAATAGCAGTTGCCTGGGCCGGCAGTCATGCTACAGCTATGGATAAAGATGCCTTGGGCACGGCCATGGGCGTGTTTAACTTTTCCGGTATGATGTCGGCAGTTGTTGCCCCGGTTGTGACCGGATTTATAAGGGATATTACGGGTTCCTTGGTTGCGGCTTATTATGTGGCGGCCCTGGTTTCAGTGCTTGGAGGTATTTTGGTGATGTTCGTCAGCGAAGAACCTCAAATTTTCGGAAAAGATGCTGCTCTTGAAAGTAGTACCTAACGATGTAAAAAAACATAGATTTTTTTTGGGACGTCCTTTATTTATGCTATATATACATGTATAATCGTAATTGATGTGCAATTAAATATAAAGCTTTCCGGGAAGGGGTTGGAATAAGGATATGGTAAATCTCGCGCAATTGTTCTCTCCAAAAGACATGACCGTAGGAACGCCGTGGAAACGAATTGTTGAATTTTCTATTCCCATGTTGATTGGCAATGTTGCCCAGCAGTTATATAATACCGTTGACTCGATCGTTATCGGAAAATACGTAGGCGATAATGCCCTTGCAGCCGTTGGCAGCGCCATGCCAGTATTGCACCTTTTGCTGGTCCTCTTTGTTGCTGTAGCTACGGGAGCGAGTATCATGGTCTCGCAGTACTTTGGCGCGAAAGACAGGGAGAAACTATCCCGATCTATCGGTGTGTGTATAACCCTTACAGCTATCGTTTCAACAATAATAATGATAATTTCTCCCTTTGTCATTCGTCCGATGCTCGTTATGATAAATACTCCCGAATCGATAATAGATTGGTGTGAAGACTATCTATTGATCTTAATGATAGGTAACTGGGGCTTTTCATACTTTAATATTCTTTCAGGAATCTTGAGGGGCCTCGGAGACTCGCTGTCAGCGCTGTTATATCTGCTCTTTGCCACCACTTTAAATATTTTTCTCGATATATGGTTTGTTGCCGGCTTTAATTGGGGTGTGCCCGGGGTTGCACTGGCTACCGCAATATCCCAAATGATTTCAGCTGTGTTTTGTGCAATCAAGCTTAAAAGAATGGACGACATTTTTGACCTTAATATAAGCATGCTGAAGCCTATAAGAGAATACGTGGTTCAACTTTTAAAATTGGGCTTACCCTCAGGCTTGACCCAGGTCATATTCTCATTAGCAATGATTGTCGTCCAATCTCTTACAAATACCTTCGGTGAAATGATTATCGCTTGCAATGTTATTGTCATGAGGGTAGACGGTTTTGCCATGATGCCCAATTTCACTTTTGGTATGGCCATGACTACCTATGCTGGGCAAAATGTAGGTGCTAAAAAGCTTGACAGGGTAGAAGAGGGAACACGCCATGGCATCGCTATAGCCGTAGGAGTATCCACAGTCATAACGATAATCATTTTGATTTTTGGAAGATATCTCATGAATATCTTTACTGATACGTCAGAGTTGGTTGACTTGAGCATGAGAATGATGCGCATCTTAGCAATTGGATACGTTGCAATGGCGATTACGCAGGTGCTTTCGGGTGTCATGCGCGGTGCAGGAGATACAGTCACACCCATGTGGCTTTCCCTGATAACGACTATTTTCCTCCGGGTCCCTACCGCATATGGACTTGCCTATCTTACCCGTAGTCCTCAATACCCAAACGGAAGGCCCGAATCATTGTTTGTTTCCCTTTTAATCGCCTGGGTGTTGGGTGCGGCCATAACTTTCTTCTTTTACAAAAAAGGTGATTGGCGAAACAAGGCACTTTTACAGAATGCGTAAAGAGGAGTATAAATCAAAAAAGGGCCGATGGGTTTTAAAATACCTCATCGGCTCTTTTTGCCATTGTTCACATTAAAGCAATGGCTAATTTTTAAGTTTAAAGTAAAAAAGAAAAGGCATATAAACTGTTCTATTGCTCAATGGCATATTCTTCATACTTCTTAAGAACAGCTTTTTCAATGCGCCCTTTAACTTTTATACCGGATTCTTTATATTCGATCTCGGAAAGCAAGCCGTGCTGATGGATTTCATCTAACGCCTGCCCCTCATCGTAGGGAATAAAGAGCTGGGCGAACTGACGGCTCGATGGCAAAACTTCACATATGGTTTTTAAAAGTATATCCAAATTTAAGCCTTTCAAAGCTGATATTTCCACAATTTTTTCCCGGTCATATCCCTTAAGATATGCATTTTGGCCACATTTGTCAATTTTATTTATTGCTAGAATGGTGGGTTTCCTGTGAGCCTCTAGCTCCCTAAGAACTGAATTAACGGTGGCTATTTCTTCATCCAAAACGGGACTTGAGCCATCTGCTACAAGAATTAGCATATCAGCTTCTTTCACTTCTTCCAATGTGGACTTGAAGGCTTCAACGAGATGATGGGGAAGCTTTCGAATAAAGCCTACGGTATCAGAAAGGAGTACCCTGCGGCCATCGGGAAGTATGAGGCCACGTGTTGTGGTATCCAGGGTTTCAAAAAGCCGGTCACCTGTGACTACTTGAGCGTCAGTGAGAGCATTCATAAGAGTGGATTTTCCCGAGTTCGTATATCCCACCAAACTGATGACTGGATAGCGGCGGGACTTTATAATGACCTGACGATTCTTTTGTATTTCTTTAAGCTCCTGTTTTAAGCGATGTATTCTCCTGCGGATATGCCGCCGGTCGGTTTCCAGCTTGGTCTCCCCCGGGCCCCGGGTTCCTATGCCGCCACCTTCCTGGGAAAGCTCAATCCCTTTACCTGTAAGTCTCGGCATCATGTATTGAAGCTGGGCAAGCTCTACCTGGATTTTACCTTCAGAAGTCTTCGCCCTCTGCGCGAATATATCAAGTATCAGCATCGTCCTATCAATAATTTGAACTTCCGTGAGCTTTTCAAGATTTCTAATTTGCACCGGTGAAAGCTCATCATCGCATATTATGGCATTGGCACCCAGAGTCTTTACTGCAGCAGCCAGCTCTTGAGCTTTGCCCCTGCCGATATAATATGCAGGGTCAATCTTGTTTCTCCTTTGGATTGATTCCCCCAGTACTTCTACCCCTGCTGTTTTTGAGAGTAGTTTAAGTTCTTCGAAAGTGGTGTCGTCATATAAATTGTTCAGCACACCCACCAGCAAAGCCCTAGTGTTTATATCATTATTTGATATCATTTTCATCTCCTTTAAACTGAAGTGTTTCCTTACTATCATTGTAAATCATTTCGAATTATTTGACAACTATTTCCGCATTTCACCGGTTAAACTCGTCGATCATGAATATCGCAAGAAATCAATATTATTCATGTATTGACAAGAATATTCTTATTATGGATTATTTCATAATACAAAATTAGAGCCAGCAATATGGTAAAAACAGTATATAAACGTAAAAATCGTGAAATAGGCGCATAAATTTGAGTTTACCGCCAATTATCATCGTATTATAATAAAAATAATATGAACATTGCCTTTTTCTTCATCTTTATGCTAATGCAACCGATTGGCTGCCACTTCGTATAGAAGAGACAAATTGGAAAGGAACTACCCCATCAATGTGCATTTTTTATGTATAGAAAAAGATAAACCAAACTTATATATAGGGGTGTGAAATATGTCGAACAATATAATCAGCAATGAGGAATTTTATCAAATTAAAGGTTTGGATGTACTTCGACAAAATGTCCACAATGCGGCGAATCAACTATGCCCGATTCAGTATTCTGCTCACAATGCGGCACAAAACTAAAATAATTTGCCTAATGATAGCGCCGAGGAAATTTGTGATGATTCGCGTCAAAAGCAAAGTCGTCGACCTAGAGTACTTGAGTCGACGACTTTTTTATGCTTTATCGATGAAATTGATAGTTTTGAGCAGGAAGTAATTTTATTTATTCTGGATATATATTTGATGTTAACGTTTATTCTATAAACTCCACTTCCACAAAATCGGTATAGTACTCGTTTTGCTGAACATCGATTAGGTAAAAGCCATAGAGGTAAATTTCACCCGGATTAACTTCGAGCCACTCTAATTCTAGCTCATCACCGACCGTAAACTCCTCTCCTTCGTACCATTCTTCCAGTTCCATTGACTCGTCCTCACCGAAATACTCGGCATAATACAGGAATTTGAGCCTATCGCCTTTTTTAATCTGGAGCAAATTCTTTGCAGCCATCCCATTTTCGTCACTTAAAGGTCGAGCACCAATAATCCTTCCATCGGGATTTGCCTCATCAAATACGGCAATGATATCCACATCTTCGCCATTCAGAACTGCAGGTATGGCATACTTGGCACCACCCTGCATTCGGCCAATCTCATAAAGGCAGACGAAATCGCCGTTGATCCCCGGCCAAACACCCTCAAATTCCGTGACAATCGTTCCGTCCTCATCAATTTCCACATTACTGGTCTCACCCAGCATGATGTAATAATCCTCTTCATCCGGAACCGGCTCCCATACGGTAAAGTAAATCTCCAACAAATTATCCAACTCTTCCTGTGTCAGCTTTATGGTGTAATCCCCATCCTCGTTCATCTCCGGTGTTTGCTCGGAAAAATCCAGGGGAGCGATACTTTCTCCTATAAGTTCAGAGGCAAAGTTGACCAAAAAATTGGTGTAGTGGGGATTCATACCTAAAGATTTGTATATTTCTATAGCGGTCTCAGCTTGCTCTTTCCCGCCAAACACGTAATAAGTAGAAAGGCCTGCAGCGCCTTCTACCCCTTCCGAATTTTTGTTATAAACAACAGCATTCTTCACCGCCCGGATTACTGCCTCCGCTTCGTCCGGATAATAGGGCGCCAACTTTGCGGCCATGTCGCAGATATCTACCATATCGCAATTATTGTCCCTGGGGCTGCCCCCACCGAAGACTTTAGTATTGTTTCGCAACTTAGCTAAGCTCTTAAAAGTTGCCTGCGAAAAGTCCTCATTACATGCTGACATTAGGTTGCCCATAGCCTCAAGAACATTATCAACCTTGGATAAATCAATAACGGAAAGGGTAGCATCTTCATCGGTACCTGCGTAAAAAGCCACAAACTTATCCGCTATAATCTGCCCTAATTCGGCTCCGCTTATATGCGGGTTGTCGCCAAGGTCTGCCAAAAAGCTGTAATCCCAGCCATAGCCCGGTTCCAGCTCCTCGGAAGCAATGAGGTAATGGGCGTAATCTTGGGCAATAGCTGCTGTCTCCACCGTTGCCATTAAGCAAGCGTCAAAACCAATAAATTCTAGTTTCGTACTTGAAGCTTGAGATTTTTCCAGTGCTAGATTCAATTCCAATAGCGATAAACCATCATAGTTAAAGTTCTCATCAACTCCATAGCCGGCTATCGAGCCACCTCCGTGGTTCCAGAGAATAAGCCCGTATTTGTCCGCGGGAAAAGCTGTCATACAAAAATCGATGAAACTCGTCAATGTTCCGGCATCACCTATGCTGCGCTGCCCTATATCGACAATAGAATACAAATCACCGCCGGTTGCCTGGTATATTACGCATGTGTCATTGGGTACAACAGGATTTTGCCACTGCAGAGCGCCGCCGGTCAGAATAAGAAGATGGATGTTCTCATCATTAAAAGCTGATCGGACAATCTCGATCAAATCTCCGGTTGCCATTCCATATTCGGTCTCAAGGTCCGATCCATTCAGGTACAGCATAATGGTGTATGGTTTGTGTACTTGTTCACCTACCAGGGAAACAGCCTCATCCACGTCCCAAGGAGTAAAGGAAAGCCCTCTAAAAGATATCTTTTGCCCGTTGCGCTCCAATACCGCTTCATCAGACTGAGGAGCCTCGGTCTCCTCATCCCCGGAGCAAGCGGCCAGGAAAAAAGCACATAGACTAACTAGTAGGATAAAAATTACTGTTTTCTTTAAAGCTTTCATATACAGCCCCCTCTTTTTTCTTAATCCTTTGCCATGGCATTGGCTTGAAACATCGCCAGGAAGTGTGTTTGTTAATTAAAGCCGTCAACCCCTGTAGTCTTTATACACTACCTGAGATCGACGACTTATTACATATTTGAAATTATTTGTCGAAGATGCTTAGTTTTTTATAAAGCCATTAATCCTGAATTACGGCAAAAGCCCTAGTAAAACCGCCATCAGCCTTGTCGATGAGTACCGGAGCTGCAGCAAAAAACACGCGGGGCCTATCTATTTCATCAAGGCGATTTAAATTTTCTATAATGTGCACATTGTTTCTCATGAAAATCTTATGAACAGGTGCTGTGTTGTCTTCCACCTTGTCGGGAGATATAAAATCCATGCCGATGGCCTTGATTTTTAAATCCACAAGGGCCTGTGCCATTCCCTCAGATAAATATGGGGAGTCATCAACGTACTTATCGGTGTTCCAGTATTTTGAATAACCGGTACGCAGCAACACTATGTCGCCAGGTTTTATGTCATAGTTTTTGAGGACGTCAGCTTTTATTTCTTTTTCATCGTCAACGTTTACATCCACGATTACTGCATAACCCACAAATTCATTCAAGGGTATTTCATCCATGGTCCTAGCACCTTTTAAGCAATGGGCGGGAGCATCACAGTGAGTGCCAGTATGCACAATTGAGTGAAAATCCGTCACCCGATAGCCGCCCTCGTCGATTTGGGCAATTTGTTTAATATCCATAGGTGGTGTACCGGGAAACAGGGTCATGCCCATTTTGTAAGGATGTGACAGGTCAATAATTCTCATGGCAATACCTCCCAATCATTTTTATTTCTTTTATTCTCTGTTTGCAGGATATTTCCTTCTAGCAGAGAGATATTTTCAACTCTCAGCCCGACCACGAGGCTATCAGTAATTGATGCTGATGGCAAAGATTTTTGTTTTACAATAAAAGGGCTGCCGGTAAGAAATCTGCAACCCTTCACATCTTGAATTAAATGTCTATAATATCATTTCCCTTGTGCACCGATTCACTATAAACTACTTGGGTGTTGGCCAGCCTATCTCCTAACCTCCTGCCGTTATTATCCGTTAAAACAAGGACAATCTCAATAATGCCAATGATAACGCCCACCACCATGCCTATGAGCCAACCTATGACCGGAACTATGCTGCAAATGCTGGCGACAGCAAGAGGCAAGTTCCTCCTTATGGAAATCTCCCAATTGACATCTTTGCCTTCCATACTGACGACTTCAAGGCCCATGATTTTTTTGCCTATGCTTCTGTTTTTAAAATCCGGGTTTTTAGTGATTTCATAGGCTATTGTATCCTTTGTAAGTATGTAGACAGTACTAACTATACCCCCTAAAACAGGCACGTAAATGAGAATACTAGAAATGATACCGTCAATTAAATACGCTATAAAGCGTTTAAAAATATCAGCCTTTGGATAGTTCAAACTATATCATTCCCTTCTTTTTCTAACTGATTACATTATATCAGGAACCCGCAAGAGGTCAATGATTTTGAAAAAAATAATTAAATTGTGTCGCGTTATAACTTTACTTTTACAAAATCTCCCGCTTTTATGGACTCTTTAGTTACAATGGAATCAAGGGCGATTATGTTTACTCCCCGCCTCCTGGCTTCCTCAAGGGCCACGCCAAATTCCTTATGTGTTTTTACATTTGGAGTAAAATACCGTATGCCCTCCATTTGAATTATAAAGACAATCCAGGCCTCAAAACCTTCTTCTAAGCTACTGATAAGCTCATATATGTGCCTGACTCCCCGTTCCGTGGGCGCATCGGGAAATAATGCAACGCTGTTTTCCTCTAGGGTGACACCCTTGACCTCGACAAAAATCTTACTATTCAATGTTTCAATATAATAATCGAAGCGGGAGTTTTTATACTTTACTTCAGCTTTAATTAAAGTTACATCTTTGAAAAAATTAGTTTCCAGGACCCAGTTATGAAATACCTTGTTCGGAGCTTGGCTATCAATATTAATTAGCCTCCTGCCCTTGTAAACGGAAATTAAATCGTACTTTGTTTTGCGTTTGCTGCTTTCTAATTCTTGAACATAAACTGTTGCATTTGGTACCAGAAGCTCTTTACAGCGACATGTATTTTTCACATGACAGGCTTCTTGTTTCCCATCTAACTCTATGTTGGCGATAAATCTATTGGGCCGGTTTAGGAACTTGGCTTGTCTGACATTATTGTATATTAGCATTTTGCTCCATTTCTCCTTGATAAAAGTGCGTATTTGTCTTCAGCAGGGCTTTCTCGCAAGACCTGAGAAAGCCCTGTTTTTTACTAGGTTTAATTGCCGGTTTCCGATTTGAACTTGGTCCAAATCTTGGTATGGACTTCTTCAGCTTCCGGGCTTATTCTTTGAATCATCTCCATGTCGCCGGTAAAATTCGTCGGCAATGTGAGAAATTCCTTATACTCCTCAGTTATATACTCCTCCGCGGCTTTGTTGGTACAGTAAAATCCCATCCATTCGAAACACCTGGCGGATACTTCAGGCTGCAAAATGTAGTCGATAAACTTGTGGGCAGCATCAGGATGGGGGGCATTTGAAGGTATGAACTGGGCCATTATGCCAAAGCCGATTCCCTCGGTGGGAAATACCATCTTCAATTCCGGTTTGCTAAGCTTTGCCATAGTCACCTGGGAAGTGTACATCACTGCCACACCGACCTCGCCTGTTAAAAGGTCGTCCTGTAGATTGTCATCCTTTATAAGCCGTATGTTTGGTGCAAGCTCTAATAGCTTTTCTCCTGCCGCTTCAATTGTCGCTATGTCCTCAGTGTTGTAACTTTCACCTAAGACTTTTAAAGCCATGCCATTTATTACACGATAATTGGCGATGATCCCTATGCTGTTTTTCAGGGAGCTGTCCCAAAGATCGGCATAACCTTTAATATCCAACTTAACCGCTTCAGGGTCATATACGATGGTCTGAACTCCTGCACCGTACGGAACCGTATATTCGTCATTTGGGTCGTAGAATTGAGCTTGATATATGGGGTTTATGTTGCCGAAATTTTTAAGTTTTGACTTGTCCAGTTTCTGCGCCAATCCTTCGGAAATGACGGTTTCTAAAATGTAGTCATCGGCAATAACTAAATCATAATCCCCACCTTTTGCGGTCTGCAATTTTGCCAGCATGGTTTCATTAAAATCAAAGTTGCTGTAGTTAATGGTAATACCGGTTTCCGCGGTAAATTCATCAAGGACCTCTTGAGGAAACATCCCCTCCCAGGTAAATAAGTTGAGCTGGGTTTCCTTGGCAGCGGAATCACCATCATCCCCTACCTTGCCTGAACCGCCACAACCTACAAGGAGACTCAAACACAAAAGTAAACTTAGTGCTATCACAAAAGTTTTCTTCACCTTATTTCCCCTCCATTTGCAAATCTTCTCTATGGGAACCTTTTTTCCCTATCCAAGCTGATAATATATAGATTAACAAAGTAACCCCCAACATCAGGGTAGATAGGGCATTGATTTTGGGAGTTACCCCGGTTTTTAGCTGTGTATATATCTTGATTGGAAGCGTGTTTGTATTTACCCCGGTGACAAAAATACTGATTACCACATCATCAAGGCTCATGGCAAAAGATAGCAACATTCCCGATAAAATAGCAGGAAGTATCAGGGGCAGGGTGATGTCAAAAAACACCCTGACTTCGCTGGCTCCTAGGTCCCTAGCGGCCTCCGCAAGGCTTTTATCTATGCCCACAAGTCTAGCTTTTACCAGCATGTATATGTACGGTATGCAAAAGGATGTATGGGCTATCACGAGTGTCACCATACCAAAGGGCAGCCCTATCAAAGCAAAGTACACTAAAAACACCATGCCGAGAATGATTTCCGGAATCATAATGGGCAATGTGGATATATATTCAACGACACCCTTGCCCCTGAGATTTACATGGGGCATGCCTACTGCTGCCAGTGTGCCGATTATTGCAGCTAACACACTACTTGATGTAGCAAGAACGAGGCTGTTTTTGGCTGCATCAAACATGGATCTGTCCCGCAAAAGTTCCTCATACCATTTTAGAGAAAAGCCGCCCCAAATGGAGCTGATTCTGCTGCTGTTAAAGGAATACACGATTACTATAATTATGGGGAGGTACATGACAACTAGCATGAAGCCTAAGTAAATGTTTGCAAGCTTGCTGTTGTTTCTCATACCAGCCCCTCCAGTTCTTTCACATTGGATATGCGGCGGTAGATGTAAATCATCAAGCTTGTGAGAATCATCAGGATCACGGAAAGGGCAGCAGCAAATGGCCAGTTGTGAGCTTTCATTAGCTGCTCCTGAATGAGATTGCCCACAAGGACCACCTTATTCCCGCCTAAAATATCGGCAATAAAAAACAGGCCCATTGATGGAATAAAGGTCAGCACTACACCCGACAAAAGTCCCGGCAAGGTCAATTTTAATGAAATGGTTAAAAATGCTTGAAAGGAACTTGCTCCCAAATCTCTTGCCGCTTCCACCAAGCTCCAGTCAAGTTTTTCAGCGCTGGAATATACAGCAAGAATCATAAAGGGCAAAAGGACGTACACCATCCCTACCAGCACTGCAGGATAGCTGTATAAAAGCTTTAAAGGCGCGTCGGTAATATTTAGTGTCATCAGGAATCTGTCGAAAACACCATTGGCGCGAAAAATGATGATCCATCCATAGAGCCTGATGAGGGAACTGGTCCAAAATGGTACGAATATAAACATCATCATGCGCTTTTTCCATTTCGCATCTAATTTCGCCATAAAATAGCCAAAGGGATATCCGATAATCGTGATAAGAAAAGTAGTAGTAATTGCAAGTTTAAATGACTCTATAAATGTCTTTAAATATACAGGTTCCAAGATATCTCTGTAGTTTTTAAAGGTGAACTTATTTACCACTCCCCAGACTTCAGCCCGCTGCAAAAAGCTAAGTATCAGCATATAGGCCAAGGGACCTATAACAAAGATAAATGTGAAAGCAAAAAGGGGCAAGACGGCAAGGAAAGCCAGGCAGTTTATTTTAAGGGAGCGAATACATTCGTACAGTCTCTTTATCATTGCGCACCCTCCAAGTCAACTAGGATAGCCTTTTCCGGTGCCCATGTTACAATCACATTATCTCCCGGGACAAGAAGAGAATCAATACCGTGACGGCTAGCTATGATCTCTTGACCATCTGCTAAATTTACAAAGATCTGTAATAGGCCTCCGGCAAAGCTCTTTTCCTTGACCACTCCCATAAGGCCAACGGCATTTCTATTTGAAGCAGCGGGGGTTAAGCTGATATGCTCAGTTCGAACAGCTACGGTTATCTTTTGGCCCTTAAGGATATTTATCTTGTTTCTTGCGGCAATACCGATGCCGTTTTTATTTTCAAAGACGAGGGTATCTTCATTCACATGGGATACTGTGCCGTAAATGATATTGGCAGAACCGACAAAACTGGCCACGAAGCTTGTTTTGGGCTGGTCGTAAACTTCTTGAGGTGTGCCAATCTGTTCAAATTTGCCATCCCGCATGACAGCAATCCTATCGGACATATTGAGGGCTTCTTCCTGGTCATGGGTGATATATACGAAGGTTATACCCAAGTGCTTCTGCAGTCGCTTAAGCTCTGTCTGCATCTGACGCCTAAGTTGCAAGTCTAGTGCCCCAAGAGGCTCATCCAATAATAGGACCCTGGGCTCGTTCACTATGGCCCGGGCTATGGCCACCCGCTGGCGCTGACCTCCAGAAAGTTCGCTGGGCATCCTCTTTTCAAAACCTACCAGTTGAACAAGCTCTAGAGCCTTAGAAACCGTCTCTTTTATCCTTGCCCTGTCAAGGCGTTTAAGGCGCAAGCTGTAGCTTATATTGCCCTCAACGGTCATATGGGGAAAAAGGGCGTAATTTTGAAATACCGTATTCACATTTCGCCTATTTGGTTCTGCGTTTGTAACATCCTTTCCTTCCAAGTAAACCTTTCCCTTATCGGGCTTTTCAAGGCCGGCAATAATACGCAGAGTTGTGGTTTTTCCGCATCCGGAAGGTCCCAGCAGAGTGATAAATTCCCCCTGCTTTACCGAAAGGCTTATATCATTAAGCACCTTTACATCCCCAAAGCTCTTTTCAATCCTGTCAAGCTCAAGTATATATTCTCCCATGCAAATCCTCCGTGCCAATCTTTGTCCGCTAAACGCTTTTTTTATATCATAGCACCCTACTTGTGATATTTCAATTGATACATATCCTCTTGTAATCCACAAAAATAGTATCATATTTTTGGGACTTACTCAAAACATGCAAATGTGCTTGGCAAACCCGCATCAATTTATCATGTAGATACAATTTATGACAACAAATATTTTTAATTTCATGGGCAAACTCCGCAAATCATTTATATTGCAAAAAGCAAAGGTCGATAAAAAACCTTTGCTTTTTACTAATTACATTATTCATTAATATTTATTCAGATACTTATATAATAGCGGTTAATAACCTTAGCTTACTACTCCAATAGTTAGCAGTATATTTGCATACACGCGTTGCTCACCGGTAGCTATTGCAAGCTTCACATTTTCTTTCTTGCATTCCTCGTAGAACTCATATCTCTCAAGGCCATGAAATAATTCTTCATCGGCGATAATGCTCTTGAATTCCCGGAAAATGGCCGGTTCCTCTCCTTCATCGGGAATCATTACCTCCGCTTTTTCTACGGCTACTGTCTTTAACATCACTTCCAAAACCTGAGTTGCTGTAGGAATGCCGTGTGTTAGATTCATGTATACTTTTTTTGCATTATGATTGGTATTGCTATCGATGGGATAGTTTCCATCGGTAATAAGTATTTTGTCACCATGGCCACAACGCGCCAGTGTTGACATGATTTCCGGATTTATACATGCTGTTTTAAGCAAATAATGTCACTCCCGTCTTTAGGCGATCCGTTTAAATTAAATTCCCCATGTTGATTTTCTTCTCAGTTAAAAACTCTTTTACTTCCTTCAAGGAAGGTAGTGACGGCTGTGCGCCCATTCTTGTTACAGATAGGGCAGCAGATGCATTTGCTAGTCTTAAACAATCATAATGGTCCAATTCCTGAATGAGGCCAAATGCAAAAGCACCGACGAACGCATCGCCTGCTGCCGTCGTGTCTACAGGGTTGACCTTTACAGCTTCTACAAAGTATTCTTCATTCCTGTTTTTAAAATATACTCCTCTGTGGCCCATGGTAATTAGCACATTAGAGCATCCCAAATCCAACAATTTATTAGCAGCTGTTTTTGCACTCTCCTTATCTACTACTTCAATGTCGGTAAAATCCCTGGTTTCTATCTCATTCGGTATGAAATACGATACTTTCGTTAAGTATTCATTGTTTATATCGGCCGATGGTGCTGGGTTAAGTATAATTGTTTTGTTGTATTTGTAAGCAAGATCTATAGATGCATATACGGTTTCTAGGGGAACTTCCAGTTGGAGAATTATTATGTCTGATGATTTAATGAGTTCTTCATTATTAGTTACGTCTGTTGGTTTTAGCAGCATATTTGCCCCCGGTATTATAATGATCCTGTTTTTCCCATTGTCCTCAAGTGTGACAAATCCTACTCCAGTAGAATCACCATCATCTTTGATAATGTATTCGGTATTAACACCTGCAGATTTCAGACTCTTAATCTGCGCATCTCCAAAACTGTCCTTGCCAACTTTACCCAACATCGTGACATGTGAACCCAATTTTGCAGCCGCAACGGCTTGATTTGCACCCTTCCCTCCGGTAAATTGAGAAAAGGAATGACCTATTATAGTTTCGCCTTCTCTTGGAGCTCTTGTGGTTTTAGCCACCAGATCCATCATAAAACTTCCTATTACTAATATTCTTTCCATATGTTGTCACCCTTCGCATTGTATGTCTTCTAGTTTATACTTTTCCAGCAACTTTCTTCCCAAGCTACCGCCGGGATGAAATACAGCGAAATTTTCGTCTTTGAAATCTTTCATGAGAGAAAGAACTATAGCTATGGCATCGCCTACAACTAATGTCGCAGTGGAACTGGAAGTCGGAGCAAGATTTAATGGATCGGCTTCACTTTCCACCTTTATTTCAATGCTTATATCGCTGGATTTTGCTAAGGTAGATTCTTTGTTGCCCGTAATAGAAATAATCTTTGCGCCAATTATTCTTATGGAAGGAATCATATCTATTAATTCTTTCGTCTCACCGCTGTTTGATATGGCCAGAACTATGTCGTCCTTAGTGATCATGCCTAAATCTCCATGTAAGGCTTCAGCAGCATGCACAAAGAAAGACGGCGTGCCGGTGCTGGCCAAGGTAGCGGCGAGCTTTTTGCCGATATGTCCTGACTTGCCTAATCCGGAAATTACAATCCTTCCTTTGCACTCGTGCATAGCTTTGACCGCTGCTTCAATTTCATCGCCAAGTTTGCTTGAAACATTCTTAACGGCTTTTAACTCTTTTTCAATTATTTGTCTGGCAACTTCTCTTATTTCCATTTATACCCCAACCTTTATAAAAAGAATTACTATTATTTCATGAATATTTTTACAAAAATTGTTTTTGATATTGCTCAATTACTGCCTTGATTTCTTTTTCTAATATGTCATTAACAGGAGTATACGGTTTTGTGAAACAACTGTTTGTAATACCCATCAATTCTAATGCTCTTTTCCTCCAGAGATTCGTAAACATCCAACTGTCAGACATGCTGTTTATTTTGTTTATCTTATTTACTAGGTCACAGTGATATTTTAATTTTTCATAATCACCAGCTAATGAGCTCTTGTACAATTCAGCAAGTAATCGCGGAAAAGGATTGGCTAAAGAAGGAACTATTCCGTCTGCCCCGGATGTCAAGCCGTAATAAATCATATCTTCTGTCCCAACTAGAACTTTAAAGTCCGCTCTTCTTTTCCTACATATCTCGATGATTCCTGAAAAATACTGTTTATCGCCGCTGCTATCTTTAATCCCGACAATGTTATCAATATGCAATAACTTTTCCAAAAGCGAAAAAGAAATACTTTTACCGCAAGCTACAGGTATGTTGTAGAGTATAACTGGCAGTGAGGTGGACATTGCAATATCTTTAAAAAAATCATATGCTTCATTTTCACTAATCGGAAAATAATACGGCAAGGAACAAGCCACAGCATCGGCCCCTGCAAGTTCAGCTCTTTTAACATGTTCGATGACTTGTCTCGTGCCGCAATCGCTAACTCCGACATAAACCGGCAATCGCCCATTAGCTTTTTTGCAAATATGTGCAGCCACTTTACCCCTGGTATCTTTATCGAACCTTGCAAACTCGCCTGTGGTGCCCATTGCAAAAATTGCGTCTACCCCTCCTTGAATTACATATTCTATCAAATTATCGAGGTAGACGTAATTAACGGATTCATCTGAATTGATGGGAGTAAGCAATGGCACAATAACTCCATTTATATTCCTATTGGTCATATAGAGGTCCCTTCTTTGCTTTTATATTTCTTATTAGCCTGGCTTACAAAACACAGGTCCGGCTTGTTCAGAAACAAAGTCTATAAGAAACAGACTTTTTCATTTTATGGATTAACTATTGTCTTGGTTTAGAAGCTCAAGGGATTGTTTTGCTATATTTTTTGCAGTAAGACCATATTCATTAAGCAAGTCCAAAGGTTTGCCGGATTGACCAAAACGGTCATTTATACCGATCTTTTTGAACCGGAAATCTCCTTTTCCTATAAGGACATCTGCAATTGCATCTCCAAGCCCGCCAATCGACGAGTGTTCCTCTACAGTTATAATGTTCTTACAGGTATTGGCATAACGTAATACTGTTTCCGAATCTATGGGTTTTATAGTGTGAACATTTACAACTGCTGCATTAATGCCCTGCTTTTCTAGCTCCAATGCGGCCTCTATTGCCTCATCTACCATAATTCCACATGCAAAAATAACAAGGTCTTGGCCTTCTTTTAAGACATTTGCTTTACCTATCTCAAAAGGATATTCTTTATCAAAAACAATGGAAGGCAATCTAGCTAATCGTAAATATACTGGGCCTTTTAATTCAGATGCTGCTTTTACTGCTTTAACCGTTTCATTGGCGTCCGAAGGCACTATGATTGTCATGCCGGGTATAACTCGCATAAGGGCAAGGTCCTCAAAGGCCTGATGGCTTCCACCATCTTCTCCAAGAGTTATACCTGCATGAGTGGCGCCAATTTTAACATTGAGTTTATTATAGGCTATGCTGTTTCGAATCTGTTCATATGCCCTTCCAGTGCAAAAAATTGCAAAAGAACTTACAAATGGAATATATCCCATTGTCGAAAGACCGGCAGCTATATTGATCATATTTTGTTCAGCGATTCCAATGTTGAAAAAACGCTCCGGAAATTTTTCTGCAAAGAGGCATGTCATCGTAGCATGTGAAAGATCAGCATCTAGTACAACGACGTCTTCATTTTGTGCTCCCAGTTCAGCCAAAGCTTCCCCATATGCAACACGAATTGCTTTATATTGTGCCATCTGTGATTCCTCCTAGTTCAGATAAAGCAATTTTCGCTTCTTCTCTGGATGGTGCTTTGCCGTGCCAACCAACCTGGTTTTCCATGAAAGAAACTCCCTTTCCCTTGACGGTTTTACATAAAATGCATTTTGGTTTGCTTGCTGGAAGATCTAAAGCCCTTATGATATCGGGAATACTATGACCATCAACTTCTATGCATTCAAAGCCAAAAGACATTAGCTTTTCTTTGATATTTCCCAAACTCATTACTTCATCCGTTGAACCATCAAGCTGCAAGCCGTTATTGTCAATGAGTACCGTCAGGTTAAGCAAGCGGTAATGGGCGGCTGACATAAAAGCTTCCCAAACTTGCCCCTCCTGGAGCTCTCCATCGCCAAGCAAGGCATAAACATTGATATCCTTGCCCCTTAATCTTGCACCCAATGCCATGCCCACCGCAATTGAGAGACCCTGACCTAAAGAACCTGTAGAAGCATCAACCCCAGGTGTCTTTTTAGCATCAGGATGACCCTGTAGTATACTTCCTAGTTGCCGAAAATTTAATAATTCTTCTCTATGGAAGAAACCTTTATCAGCCAATACAGCATAATAAGCTGGAGCAGCATGGCCTTTAGACAAGACAAACCTATCCCTATCTTCCCAATTTGGATTTTGAGGGTCAATTTTCATTTTATAGTAGTACAGACATGCCAATATTTCTACAGCAGAAAGAGATCCGCCGGGATGACCCGACGACGCTCTGCCAATCATTTTAATTATATCGCTTCTTAATTCCTTGCATTTGTCCTCAATCTGAGAAATGAGCATAACCTATACTCCTCTACTTGAATATTTAAACAGTCTATAGCAAATATGTTTAGCTATTAATCTTCTGTGCCTTGCTTAATTCATCGGTGTTGAGTTCAAGACCAAGGCCAGGTAGATCGGGTATTTCCAAGTAGCCGTTTTTGGGGGTAGGCGGATTTTTGAAAACGAGTTGGTTCACTTCTTCAAACATGAATAGTTTCTCCAGGAACATACCGTTTGGTATTGCCGAAAGTAAATGCATGTGCATGAGCTCCATACCATGCGGTGCAAGAGGTAGGTTCCACGCCTGAGTAATTGCACAAATCTTTAGCATTTCGGTATATCCACCGCACCTTGTAATATCGCATTGCACAATATCCACCGCATCGCCCAAGATCAAATCCCTGACACCATATTTAGTATATTCATGTTCCCCTGTCGCCAAAGGAATATCGGTGCCCCGCTTGAATTGTGCAAGGCCCGGAATATCATCGGCAAGTACCGGTTCCTCAAAAAAGATTATATTTAGATCGCGAATTCTATTTGCAAACTGCACAGCGATAGATGCCGGCCAGACATTGTTTGCATCAATCGCAATACCAATGTCAGGTCCTACCGCTTCCCTCACTGCTTGTATTCTGCGCACATCTTCGTCAGGGTTAGTACCGCCTTCTACACCAACTTTAACCTTGATTTTATTGTAGCCAGCCTTTACCATGTTCTCTGCCTCTTCAACAAGCTCATCTAGTGCTTTTTGGAAAACATGATTTTAAACGTATGCGTTATCCCATACATATTATCATTACAGCTCTGTCCCTGTTTTATCTGGGTAAAAACTCTTTCCGCAACATTAGCCTGATCCTGCGCACTGCTTTCAACATCAAGGTTTCGCATACTACTATCAGTAATTGGTGCACTAAATTTGCTCCTATGTTTGATGATATGCGCATCCGGTTAATGCCGCTTTTGAACTTGAATTCTGATGAGTGGCATGTGGATGAAACTGTTGTTAAAATCGCTGGTGTTAAATACTATATATGGTTTGTGGTTGACAGTGAAACAAGGTTTGTTATTGGTTTTCATTTATCACCTTACCGCAATTCCCCGCAAGCCGTTTCTGTGCTTAATGATGCACGCAAATACGGTAAACCGTCCGCTATCGTTTCTGACCGTTATTATGCCTACAAAGTGCCTGTTAAATCCATTTTTAACGATTCTAAACATATTCAAGTCGAAAGCTTCAAGGATGATGTGTCTAACAATCTTATCGAGTGTTTTCACAAGCAGTTCAAAGCATGGTACAGAACTAAACAAGGTTTTTCTTCTTTTGCTTCTGCCAATAACCTGATTTTCATGTTTGTCTTTTTCTTTAATTTTGTTCGGCCTCATTCCGGTTTGAATGGAATGACCCCAGCACAAGTCGCTGGTCTCAAACTTTCAAAAAAA
>Ga0209537_1000928_pt1 | contig 34512 bp, 32 predicted proteins | sample BioPla4DNA1_FD_187698 | JGI IMG/M metagenome (GOLD analysis project Ga0209537, IMG submission 187698) | Biogas fermentation microbial communities from Germany - Plant 4 DNA1 (SPAdes) (version 2) | ecosystem: Engineered > Bioreactor > Anaerobic > Digestate | place: Bielefeld, North...
CCCAGGATTATATGTCCCGGATCAGGGGAGGCCATAATTTTGTTACCATCAGATTTGGAACTGTCCCGGTAGAATCAGTTTCAGATGAGATTGATATATTGATTGCACTAAATGAAGAGACCATATCATTACATAAGGATAGGGTTGTGCCAGGCGGATTGATTTTGTATGACGGGGAAGCAGAGACAGGGGGTAAAGAACTGCTCCAGATTAAGGCCAAAGAGATAGCCAGGGATATCAACCCCCGGGGCGTCAATACAGTTTTTGTCGGTGCAGTGCTGAAACTCCTTTCCCTGGATTGTGCTGAGGGAGAGAAGGTAATCAGGGAATACTTCAGCAGAGAGGATATACAGGAGGATAATATCAAATTATTGCAGGCAGGTTATAATCTGGTTGATTCCAGGATCAAGCTGGAAAAGGCCAGCAGGGCTGGTGATCAAATTTATATCAATGGCAATGATGCCCTGGCCATGGGAGCAGCAGTTGCCGGTGTGAAGTTTTATGTTGCCTATCCCATGTCTCCGGCTACCGGTATCATGAATTATCTGGCCGGTAAACAGAAGGAACTGGGCCTTGTAGTGGAACAGGCTGAGGATGAGATTGCGGCTATAAATATGGCCCTGGGTGCCTCCTTTAGCGGTATCCGTGCCATGACCGGGACCTCCGGGGGAGGTTTTGCCCTGATGACAGAGGCGGTAGGCCTGGCCGGTATCGGGGAGATTCCGGTGGTCATAGCCGATGCCCAGAGACCGGGTCCGGCCACCGGGCTTCCTACCAGGACTGAACAGGGAGACCTGCTTTTTGCCATCAATGCCGGCCAGGGGGATTTGCCTCTGGTGGTGCTGGCACCAAGGAACCATGAGGATTTGTTCCGGCAGGCTTTCCGGGCCTTTGATCTGGCAGATAAATACCGGATACCGGTAATCATCCTGACTGACCAGTACCTGGCAGATTCAACCTGCAATGTACCGGCCTTTGATTTTAGCAGCTTGAAAGTGGAATATTACCTCATGGAGCAAGGGGAGATCAGGGAATATGCCAATAATGAAGAAAAGGTATTTAAACCCTATCTCCTGACTGAAGATGGTATATCCCCCAGGGCTTATCCCGGACTGATTCCCGGCCAGGTAGTCCTGATGGATAGTGATGAACATGATGAATATGGTCATATCACTGAGGATGGAGAGGTCAGGAAGGCCATGGTGGAGAAAAGGGCCAGGAAACTTGATAAACTGTGCGGGGAAGATCTGGAGGAACCCCTCTATCTGGGTGGAGAGGAGATAGACTATCTGCTGATTGGCTGGGGTTCAACCTATGGAGCCCTGAAAGAGGCACGGGAAATCCTGGAGGAAGAGGGCTTTAAGGTGGGTTTATTGTCATACAGTGATGTCTGGCCCCTGCCTGTAAAAAGGCTGAACGATTTCAGGGATAAGGAACTGGTCATCGTGGAGAATAACGCTACAGCCCAGTTTGGCCGTTTGATTAGCAGTGAGACGGGTATCCGGGCCAAATATAATATCCTGAAATATGACGGGCGTCCCTTTACGGCTAGAGAGATAGTGGAGCGTTTTAAGGAAGAGGTGATTAAATAATGGGATTACTGGCGAAGTATGAAGCCAATAGAGAGACAGCCTGGTGTCCAGGCTGTGGTAATTTCCCCCTCCGTCAGGCACTGGCCAATGCCCTGGCAGAATTAGGCCTGTCTCCTGAGCAGGTTACCATGTTTACCGGGATTGGCCAGGCGGCCAAAATGGTGCATTATATTAGGGTGAATGGTTTCAATGGTTTACACGGCCGGGCTTTACCGGCAGCCATAGGGATGGTAGTGGCCAACCCGGAGATGAAGGTTATCGTTGAATCCGGTGACGGGGATAACTATGGTGAGGGCGGTAATCACATCCTCCATAATATCAGGCGGAACCCGGATTTGACCCACCTGGTGCATAATAACCAGATTTATGGTTTAACCAAAGGACAGGCCTCACCTACTACCGGTTATGAGAACAGGACTACTGTCCAGCCAGAGGGAATTACTTCAGACCCTTTTAATCCCCTGCCCTTTGCAGTAGCCATGCGGGCCAGTTTTGTGGCCAGGGGTTTTGTCGGTGAGAGGGAACACCTGCAGGAGTTGATCAAGGCGGCCATAATGCATAAGGGTTATGCCCTCATTGATATCCTGCAGCCCTGTGTTACCTTTAACAGGGTCAATACCTATCAGTGGTATAAAGAAAGGGTTTATAAATTGGGTGATGATTATGACCCCACTGATTATATGGCAGCGATGGAAAAGGCCAATGAATGGGGGCACAGAATCCCCATCGGTATAATCTATAAGGAGGAGAAAAAGACCTTCAGGGAAAGGCTGGCTCTTACAGATCAGGAAGGCCTGGTAGGTAAAGCATTCAATCCGGCAGATTATGCCTTTTTACTGGATGAGTTTAGATAAGGGCCTGAATACCCATTATTGCTGGTAATATACCAGTAAAGGCTATAAGAGGATTAAGAAAGAGGGAATATGCCTGTATGAGCAGGGTATATTCCCTTTTTCCTTTACCAATTACTAGAAAAAGGAGAAATGTTCTTGCATACTGGTTAATTGTAATATAAAATGTAAAGCGCAGCAGGTTTTTATTAACTTATGATTAATTATAAATAAGTAAGGATTAGTTAATAAAAATGAAGTTTTTTAAGGATGAGCATATTATAAAATAGGAAGATAATAATTTGGAGGGTAAAAACTGATCAGGTAATACTGGAAGGGAGGTGCCGGATGATGAAAAAAGCCCTTAATATCTTTTTATTGTTACTTTTTTTATTAATGGTAGGAAATCATAAATTTATATCTGCTCCAGAATCCCAGGAACTGGCTGCTGTAATGGCAGTTACTAATATCAGTTCTTTGCATAATCTAGAGGGTCAAGCGGAGGGCCAGCTTGAAGGCGCGGGGCAGACAATAGCAGGAGCAGCTGCTGAAGTTGAAAGGGCCTCCCTGCTTTTAGATGATATTGGTCCCGAAGAAGGGGAGAAGACTGAATCTATTTTTGCCCTGTCAATAGGACAAGAGGAAGAGAATCCTGAGTCAGGAGAGGGGATAGCTGATACCCTGGCTATGACAGGAGAGGGAATAGATAATATTGGTCCTGTTACAGTAGAAGTAACTGAGGAAAGAGCAGGAAAGAGCCAGGCTGTGTCCCTGGCAAAGAAGGAATCCCTCCTGGAGAAGATCCAGGTTCACAAGGTAGAAAAGGGAGAAAGCCTCTGGACCATAGCAGCCAAATATGGTATTGATATTGATACCCTGATAGGGGCCAATGATATAGCAGACATGAACAGGATTCGTATTGGTGATTCTCTGAGGATTTTGCCTGTGAAGGGGATCCTTTACCGGGTAAATCCAGGGGAGAATCTCTGGACCATTGCCAGACAGTTTAATATATCTGTTGATAAGATAGTTGAGGCTAATGCCATAGAAAATCCTGAACTGGTACAACCAGGAACAAGTTTAATTTTGCCGGGAGCAAAGCCGGAGTTTGGTTATAAGGATAGGTTGGCTAAACAATTTATTTATCCAGTAGAGGGAAGAATCTCTTCCTATTTTGGACCCAGATGGGGCAGGCAGCATGAGGGGATAGATTTTGCTGTCAATGTGGGTACCCAGGTCAAGGCTGCCCGGGCTGGCAGGGTTGTCTACAGCCAGTGGGCCAATGGTTATGGTTATACTGTGGTTATAGAACACCAGAAGGGTATCCGGACTTTGTATGCCCATAATTCCAAGCTCCTGGTCCGTGGTGGACAATGGGTGGAACAGGGACAGGTGATCAGTCTTTCAGGTAATACCGGTAATTCTACCGGGCCTCATTTACACTTTGAGATTCAGATTAACGGCCAGCCGGTAAATCCTTTAAATTATATAAGAAAGTAGGGACCCGGGAAAGGAGAGGCCGTGGGGAGGCCGCCGGGACTCCGGGAAAGGAAGGCCCCCGGGCCCCGGGACTTGAAAGGGTAATAGGCTTGAGCCAGGGAAAAGGGTGAGTGCTTTGTTTGGATATGTCCGGCCCTGTAAAGGAGAATTAAAGCTAAAGGATTATGAGTTATTTAAGGCTGTCTACTGTGGGCTCTGTAAGAGCCTGGGGGAATCGGCCAATCAACTCTGCCGTTTTAGCCTTAATTATGATTTTACCTTCCTGGCTTTATTGCTCCTGGCCCTGGATGAAGAGGAGCCTGTACAGGCCCGGGAGGCCTGTCTGGCTAATCCCTTTAAGAAAAAGCCCCTGATCAAGGGGAATAAACATCTGGACTATGCAGCAGATATGAGTAATATTTTTACTTATTTGAAATTAGTGGATGACTGGCATGATGAAGGCTCTATCAGGGCCTTATTGGCCATGCCTATTTATTATTTTCCCGTACGGTCCCGGCGGGAGAAATATGAGGATAAATATGCCTACTTCAGGGATTCATTACAGGAATTGTCCAGACTGGAATCCAGCCAGAATAATATACTGGACCAGAGTGCAGATATCTTCGCCCGGATAATGACCAGGATCTTTACACCGGATTACCTCATTAAAGACAGGGAAGTGAGGATTCTCCAGTATTTGGGCTATAATCTGGGCCGGTGGATTTATATCCTGGATGCCTATAATGACCTGGCAGAGGACCTGGAGAAGGATAACTACAACCCCCTTTTGCTACAGTATGAATATAGGGAAGGGGAAGGCCTGGAGGCTTTCAAGGGACGGATAGGGGAGGCTGTTGAATTTAGCCTTAGCCTTACCCTGAGTAATCTGGCCAGGGGCTATGAATTACTGGAACTTTACAGGTATCAGGAGCTTCTTGATAATATTATTTATAAAGGTTTATACCAGGTTATGAGGAATATACTGGAGGGATGTGAAAAAGAAGATGAAAGATCCTTACAAGGTACTGGGACTTAAAAAAGGGGCAAGCCAGGAGGAAATCAGGGAGGCCTATAAGAAATTGGTTAAGAAATACCATCCTGACCAATATGCCAATAATCCCCTGTCAGACCTGGCCGAGGAGAAGCTGGAGGAGATTAATAAGGCTTATAATTACCTGATGAATGAAGGATCTGGACAAGGGGCCAGGGGTTTTAATAATAATTACCAGCATTATGGTCATAGCCAGTTTATCCAGGTCAGGGATTTGATCAACAGAAACCAATTACAGGAAGCAGAGAGGGTCCTGGACAGGATTGGCCAGCGGGATGCAGAGTGGCATTTCCTGAAGGGGATTATTTATATGCGCAGGGGTTGGTATGACCAGGGTTATCAATATATCAGGAGAGCAGTATCAATGGATCCCGGGAATGAGGAATACCGGGCTACTTTAGATAATATAAACTATCAGGCCAGTAGTTACCGGTCAGCTGGTAGGGGATCCCATGGGGATGGCTGTGATGCCTGTGATGTCTGTACCTGTTTGCTTTGTAGTGACTGTTGTTGTGAGTGTATGGGTGGAGACCTGATTACCTGTTGTTAGGAGTGAAATATCTCAACCTGATGCAGTCGTACTCCATTTGTGAGCATCTAATTTCCTGTTTTTAGGAGGGGTTTATCTATGGCAGAGTCTGCTCCGGCCAGGACCATTGCCAGAGGTGGAATGATAGTATTATTAACAGTATTGGGTCTTTATCTGGTAAATGTTTTCCCTACAGTGAAGATATTTTTGTTTTCCTTTAGTACCGCTTTCCTGGCCTTAATGGTTATTGAGGATGGTAAAAGGGCAGCTGTGCTGACCTTCCTGGCGGCAGCCCTTCTGGGCCTGATCCTGGTCCCCAATAAAGTAGTCATGTTGCCCTATATACTTTATTTTGGCTATTACGGGATAATCAAGTCTATCTTTGAGCAGAGAGCCAGTATTCTGCAGGAATGGCTTTTAAAATATTTTTCCTTTAACCTGGCCTTATTGCTTTTTTACATAGCAGGTAAATTTATTTTTTCTTTACCCTTGGAGAGCAAATTTCCTTTGCTCTTTTTATGGCTTCTGGGCCAGTTTTATTTCTTTATTTATGACTATGCCTATAGCCTTTTTATCAGCTATTATCACAGGTACCGGAGGCTTATAAAAAAATAAATTATTCTGCAATTAAGAATAATAATTAATTAAAAAAGGATTTTGTCTTTTTTTAACGAATTATAGATTTGAATATAGAGGAAGATAGGGGGTTCTATAATTGCAATTTTTAGAGAGAATTACCAACAACAAAATTGTAAAATTTTTCGACAGTAGAAGCATCAGGACTAAATTTTTCGTCAGTCTGGGCCTGCTAATTTTTATTTTAATCTTTGGCCTGACCTATTATTTTTATCTGGAGCTAAGCAATGTTCTAAAGGCAGCAGGTTTAGAAGCTGAAGCAGCTCCCATATTAAAGAAATTCGGCCTGGTTAGTTTAGGGGCCTATCTATTTGGTTTATTTGTTGTAGTAGTCTCCGGCTTATTTGTCAGCAATCCAATTATCAGGATTACTGGTATGGCTGATAAGATAGGGGAAGGAGATTTGACAGTAGACGGTGAGTTGCCAGAATTGAAGCGGGGAGATGAGATTGGGGTTCTGGCCAGGGCTATTAGAAAAATGGGGGATAACCATAAAGATATAATTCAGCGGGTAAGGGAGCTGGCAGAAAATGTAGCCTCTTCCAGTGAAGAATTATATGCCAGTGGAGAGCAGGTAGGCCAGGTAGCTGAACAGGTAGGAAGATCAATCCAGAATATAGCTGCTGGTGCCCAGGAACAGTCAGCCCAGGTACAGGAAAGTGTAGCAGTTATAACTGATATGGTAGACCGAATTGCAGCAGTAGGCAAAAACTCTGTGGAGATGGATAAGGCTGCAGATGCCTTTGTTGAAAGATTAGAGGAGAGTCACCGGGCAGTTAAGGCTTCTATTGAGAAGGTTAATGTAGTTAAAGCAGATACTGCAGAAGTGGCCACCTTTATTAAGGAACTGGGTCAGACTTCCGAGGAAATCGGGAATATCATTGGTATAATCGGAAGTATTGCTTCCCAGACCAATTTATTGGCTTTAAATGCAGCTATTGAGGCTGCCCGTGCTGGAGAAGCCGGTAGCGGTTTTAGTGTTGTTGCCGAAGAGATCCGGGTGCTGGCCGAAGACTCTGCCAATGCTACAGAAAAGGTAGTTAACCTGATCAGCCAGATCCAGGAAAATGTAGAACTGGTTACCGGAAAAATGAATGCCAATATTGACAGTGTTGATAGCAGTGTGCAATCTATTGAAAGATTACAGCAGGAGTTTGCTGATGTCCAGACTCTGGTTATGAACTTGAAGAATATGATGGAAACTGTGGCCAGCCATACCGGGGAAATGGCCAGTGGTACTGACCGGATTGAGAGTACTATCAGGCATATAGCAGAGGTGAGCCAGGATTTTGCTGCCAGTTCTGAAGAGGTAGCAGCCTCCAGTGAGCAGCAGGTTGCTGCAACCGAGGAGATTGTTACTGCCGCCCGCCAGCTGGCTGATATGTCCCAGGAATTATTGCTGGCGATTGACAGGTTTAATCTATAATTATAATCATTAATACATATAATTAAGCTCCGGGCCAAGATCCTTCCTGAGGATCCTGGCCCGGACTTTTCTTTTGGAGGATATTATTGTCGTTTTGCTTGTCCTGGTGAAAAAAAGGATATATAATAATAGGTAAGTAAAAAAGGCGCAAGCAGGCAGGCTAAAGGAAAGGTGATAAGAATGCCAGCAGATTTACATTTACATTCTATCTATTCTGATGGAAGTTGTACTCCGGCCAGATTAATTGAATTGGCCCGGGAGAAGGGTCTTGATACGGTTGCTCTGGCTGATCATGATACAGTAGCCGGTATTGGGGAAATGATAGAGGCAGGGGCAGAAAAGGGGATTCAGGTTATTCCTGCCATTGAGTTTTCTACTTACCAGGGAGAGGTAGAGCTCCATATACTGGGCTATTTTATTGATTATAGTTCTCCTTCTTTTCAGGCAGAGATTAAGAAATTATATGAAAAAAGGAAAGAGAGGGCAGCAGGCATGATTGCCAGATTAAATGAACTGGGGGTCAGGCTTAGTTATCAGGAAGTCCGGAATCTGGCTGGCAGTGATTATATCGGCAGGCCCCATATTGCCCGGGCAATGGTAGAAGCAGGCCATATCAGGGAGATGAAAGATGCCTTTAGCTCTGAATATATCGGCAATGGGGGTCAGGCTTATCTGCCCAAATATAAGCTAGATACAGCAGAAACCATCCAGCTTATTCATGAATATGGTGGTCTTGCTGTCCTGGCCCACCCCTATTATGTTAATGGCAGGGATTTTATGGACAAAGAGGGGATTGAAGTTCTGGTAAAATACGGCCTGGATGGCCTGGAGGTATATCACAGCAAGCACTCCAGGGAGGCAACAGCCTATTACCTGCAAATAGCCAGAGAGCTGGGACTACTGGTCAGTGGTGGTTCCGATTTCCATGGTGCAAATTCACCTGGGCTTGAAATTGGCGATATAAGGTTGGCTGATAAATATGTAAAAAGAATCAGGGACTATTACCAGAAGAGAAAAACCTCCTCCAGGCTGGCACAAAAGAGGAATTGCCCCCATATAATATAGAGGTAAGGTATTTTTAAAGAGCAAATACATAGATGGGGGGCGGAGGAATGATCAGGCCACATGGTGGTAAACTGGTTAACCGGATTGCTGTGGGAGAGGCCCGGGAGGAATTGCTGGCCAGGGCAGGAGGATTGCCGGACTTGATACTGAGTTGGCAACAGTTAGCTGAATTAGAGAATATTGCAACAGGTCTTTATAGCCCGCTGGAGGGCTTTCTTGATGAGTTGAATTATTATAGTGTTATTAATGAGATGCGTCTAGCTGATGGGACTGTCTGGACCATACCAATAGTACTGGATACCAGTGAGGAAGTAGCCAGGGCCCTGAAGCTTGGCAGCCAGCTGGCCCTGAAGGGCAAAGATGGTAAGATTTATGGCCTGCTGGACCTGGAAGATAAATATGTCCCGGATCTGATCAATGAAGCAGAGCGGATTTACCAGACCATTGATGACAGGCATCCCGGTGTAGCCAATTTATATAGGCGGGGCCAGGTTTTGTTAGGGGGGAAAGTTACCCTCCTGAATAGGCTCTATTATCAGGATTTTAATGAATACCGGAAGGATCCGGCTCAGGTAAGGGAGCTTTTTGCAGCCAGGGGCTGGAAAACTGTCGTAGGCTTTCAGACCAGGAATCCCATCCACAGGGCCCATGAATACATACAAAAATGTGCCCTGGAAATTACTGATGGATTATTGATTTCACCCCTGGTTGGGGAAACCAAGAAGACAGATATACCGGCCAGGTACAGGATTGAAAGTTACCAGGTAGTAATGGATAAGATTTATCCACCCAACCGGGTGGAGATGGTTGTTTTCCCTGTTGATATGCGGTATGCCGGGCCCCGGGAGGCAGTTTTTCATGCCTTATGCCGGAAAAACCTGGGTTGTACCCATTTTATTGTCGGCAGGGACCATGCGGGTGTGGGGAATTTTTATGGTACTTATGATGCCCAGAGGATCTTTGACCTATTTAAAGCAGAGGAAATCGGGATAATTCCCCTGAAATTTGAGCATGCTTTTTATTGTAGCAGGTGTGCTGCCATGGCTACCAGCAAGACCTGTCCCCATGAGGAGGAATACCACATTATTTTAAGTGGTACCCGGATCCGGGAATTGTTGAGGGAAGGCAGGCGGCCGCCAGTAGAGGTCAGCAGGCCAGAAGTGGTAGATGTCCTGATCAAGGCAGCAGCCTATATGTATAATTAATATTCTCCTGAAATAATTAAAATTTTCCAGAAAAAACAAAGTATTTAAAGGAAAACTTATCTTAATAGAGAATATAGATTAATTACAGAAAGATCGATAAAAAAATAAGGGGTGTTAAGGGATGAGTGTGAAGATTGTTACTGATAGTGCAGTAGATTTACCACAGAGCATTATCGATGAATATGGAATTCAGGTTGTACCCTTAATAGTGATGTTAGATGATCGGGTTTTTAAGGATGGCCAGACAATAAAGGCAGAGGAATTATTTCAGGGAATGCGGGAAGGCAAGGTATATAAAACCTCTCAGGTGGCTATGGGGGATTTTGTAGATTTATTTCAGGGCTATCTGGACCAAAAGCAGGATATAATCTATATTGCCTTTTCTTCAGCCCTTTCCGGTACCTATCAGGCAGCTGTAATGGCCAGAAATCAGGTGTTAGGTGAGAAGGAAGAAATAACTATTGATATAATTGATACCAAATGTGCCTCTCTGGGCTTTGGCCTGGTGGTTTATCAGGCAGCCAAAATGGCCCGGGAAGGCAGAAGCCGGGAAGAGATCCTGGCAGCAGTTGATTTTTATAGTAAGCATATGGAACATATCTTTACAGTAGATGACCTGGAGTATCTTTACCGGGGAGGCCGGGTTACCAGGACCACAGCCTTTGTAGGCGGTCTCTTAAATATTAAACCTATTCTCCAGGTGGAAGAGGGGAGACTGGTTCCCCTGGAGAAGAAAAAGGGCAGGAAAAGGGTTTTAAAACGGATGGTGGAGATAATGAAGGAGAGGGGAGAGGGTTTTGCCTCTCAGACAATCGGGATCAGCCATGGTGATGATCTGGAAACAGCTCTGGAATTAAAGGAGATGATCCAGGAAGAATTGGGAGCAGAAGACTTCCTGATCAATACCATTGGGGCTACTATTGGGGCCCATGCCGGCCCGGGGACCATTGCCCTTTTCTTCTTGAACAAATTACCGGATTAAAGGTATTCCTTTAAGGGCCCATAGATTTTGGGAGTTATGATTGTTACAATGAATATTTTCAAGAGATCACCAGGCAGGAATGGTATCATTCCTGCCTTTATTGTATCCAGGAAAGATAATTCCACCTGGGAGACCCTGGTCAGGATCAGGTAGAGATAGGGCACCCCTATTATGTAAGTAATCAGGACACCCAGGCTGGAGACCAGGAATACATTGGGATAGTTTATGGCCCTCTTTTCTATCAGGAAACCTACAAGGTAAGCAGCGACAACAAAGGCCAGCAGGAAACCAAAGCTGGGCTTCAGGATATAGCCGGGCCCGCCTCCTTCAGTAAAGACTGGGACACCTGCCAGACCGATTACCAGATAGATGACCTGGCTGAGGGCTGCTCTTTTCTTGCCCAGTAAAACCCCGGCCAGGAGGACGAAAATGGTCTGGAGGGTTATGGGGACATAAGGGAGAGGTATCCTGATAAAGGCACCGATAGCGGTGAGGGCTGCAAATAAGGCCATGAGGTTGATACTTCTTATATCAGTAATTTTCTTCTTTTGCTTATTCATTTGTATTTACATCCTTTCCTGTATATTTCTTATTCCTGAATAGTCTATCTTACTCTGGATGGTTTATATACCTGATCTTTTCTATCTTAAGATGCCTGTCCATTGGCTTGCTTTTCCTTTAGATCAGTTCAGCGATAGCTTCAATTTCTATCTTGCCATCCCGGGGAAGGCGGCTGACCTCTACACAGCTCCGGGCAGGATAGGGGTCGGTGAAGAATCCGGCATAGGCTTCATTGACCCTGGGGAAGTCATCCATATCTGCTAAATAAATGGTGGTTTTGATTACCTTGTCCAGGCTGCTGCCGGCTTCTTCCAGGATATGGCTGATATTTCGCAGGCATTGCCGGGTTTGTTCCTGGATATCCTCACTGACCAGTTTTCCATCAGCATCCAGGGGGATCTGGCCACTGACAAAGATAAGGTTTCCGGTCACTACGCCTTGGGAATAGGGGCCTAAGGCCTGTGGGCTTTTTTCTGTATTAATACTTCTCATTTCAGTTCAGCTCCTCCTTTAAAATTTACCTATGGTAATATAAAAACACATTAAAATTCACCGATAAAACGGGGCTCCAGCTCCAGCTTGATGCCCTTTTCCTGGTATACCTTATCCTGAACCAGTCTTACTAATTCCAGAACATCAGCTGCTGTGGCATTACCCAGGTTGATGATAAAGCCGGCATGTTTTTCCGAGATCTGGGCATCACCTACCCGGAGTCCTTTTAAACCTGCTTCTTCAATCAAGGGCCCGGCATAATAACCTGGCGGCCGTTTAAAGATACTGCCGGCACTGGGCCATTCCAGGGGTTGTTTTTCCTTTCTCCTTCTGTTCAGGTCTAACATTTTGGCCTTAATAGCTTCTTTATTTCCTGGCTGAAGCTCCATAGTGACACTCAGGGCGATTAAGGGTTTTTCCTGTAAGATGCTATGGCGGTAGGATAGTTTCAGATCTTCTTTACTGTAGTTATATTCCTTACCGGTATAGTCCAGGAGAGTGGCTTCCTTTACGACATCCTTCATTTCGCTGCCATAGGCACCGGCATTCATGAAAAGGGCCCCTCCCAGACTGCCAGGTATTCCACTGGCAAATTCCAGGCCTGACAGGCCTGCTGCCAGGGCTTTGTTGGCCAGGGCAGCCAGACTGATACCGGCTTCTGCCTCTATTATATTTCCTTTGATGATTACATCCTTTAACTCCCCGGTATAGATGACAAGCCCCCTATAGCCCCTGTCCCCTATTATAACATTGCTGCCCTTGCCCAGGAGGAAGAAGGGGGTTTTATAGTCTTGGACTAGCTGGAGGAGAGCCACCAGGGCTGCTCTTGATTTGGGGATGGCAAAGATATCGGCTTTACCACCAATTTTAAAAGAAGTGTAGTCTTTTAAGTCATGGTTGTAGTGGACTTCCAGGTTTTTTATGTCAGCTAAGGCTTTTTTTAAATCCTTAAACATCATTACACCTTCTCTTTTCTTCACATTCATTTATCTATAGTATATTTATTTTCCTGTCCTTCAATTACTGGGTCTTGCAAAATGTAAAAGGCTGCTTAAATTTTATTTTACCATAGATGATTTATAAACCCAAGGGCCAGTTTTTATTTAAATATTTACAGAAAATTTGAAAGGGATTATATTTTTGGTATAATATAATAAAGCTACAGTTTTTGGCAATGTATTTATACATGGAAGGTGATCAAGATCGAGGTCAAAATTATTCCGGTTGACAGGATTAAGGTTAAGAGAGAACAGGTGAGAGAGAGTTTTGATGAGGATAAGCTAAGGATGTTGGCTGATTCTATTGCTGAATATGGCCAATTGCAACCGGTTATCGTAAAAAAAGAGGGCCCTGACTATGTCCTGATAGCAGGAGAGAGGCGGTTAAGGGCCATGATCCAGAACCAGGTTCAGGAGATAGCAGCAGTGATTCTGACCAGTGAGTTCAGTGATGATGTTTTGTATCAAATCCAGTTGGTAGAGAATATTCAGCGGGAGGATTTGAACCCACTGGAAAGGGCCCGGGCCATAAAGAAATTAATGAAGGAAACGGGATTAAATAAGAAGGATGTCAGCAGGAAATTGGGGGTGCCCAGGACTACCCTGACAGAATGGTTAAATATTCTGGAGGTCAGTGAGAAATACCAGCAGGAGGTATTGAAGGAGGATTCTCCTTTGAAATTGTCCCATATAAGCCTGGCCAAGGCACTGGCCAGCAGGACCGGTGACCCGACAAAATTGAACCAATTACTGGAGGGGGTATTGAGATATAAGTTTACCAGGGAAGAGACCAGGGCCATTGTGGAGATTATCCATAAGTATCTCCATATTGACCTGGAGGAAGCCTTTAATGCTGTCCTCTTGAGGAGGGAACATAAAAGAATCAGCCAGGAGAAGGAAATTTGCCGGCAGGTCAGTATTGAAAGGGATCCGGGCAAGCTCCTGGTGGAGTCTTTTAATAATTTCAGCACCCGCCTGGAGAAGTTTCTGGAAGAGGTAGATTATATTGAGGATAATGATAAAAGAGATCTCCTGGAAGAGTTTCTTTATATCTGCCAGTTAATGGGGATCATGCTGCCGGAAATGAAGGATGCTTACCGGGTTAATAAGGAGAACCTGGCTGGAATCCTGGATAAATAAAGCAGGGTAAAATAAACCTCCTGGCTGATCTGCCGGGAGGTCTTTTTGTTTTAGAAACAATTTCCAATTCAGGTAATTGAATAAACAGGTATTTACTCAATTACAACAGTTTCCGATTTTTCCATGGATTCAGCGATAAGTTTTTCTATTTCCAGGTCTTTTTCTGCTTCCAGGGTATCCCGCAGGTTTGGCCTGGTAACCGGATGTTTGGGCACAAAAATGGTACAGCAATCCTCATAGGGAAGGATGGATGTTTCATAAGTACCAATCATGCGGGCTATCTGGATAATTTCATTTTTATCCATGCTAATCAGGGGCCTTAAAACCGGCAGATTGGTTACCTCGTTGATAACATTAATGCTTTCCAGGGTCTGGCTGGCCACCTGGCCGATGCTCTCACCGGTAACCAGGACCAGGTTCTTATTTTTCCGGGCCAGCTCTGTGGCTATCCTGTACATCATTCTCCGCATGATAGTAATGGTATATTTGGGGGGACATTTTTTCCGGATTTCCATCTGGATATCAGTAAAATGATTGATAAAGAGATTGATTTTACCCCCATAGCTACTTAAGGATTTGGCCAGGTCCAGGACCTTTTCCTTAGCCCGGTCACTGGTATAGGGATAACTGTGAAAATAGATGGCATCAAGGGTCATTCCCCTTTTTAAAGCCAGCCAGCCGGCTACAGGGCTATCGATTCCTCCTGATAGAAGGAGGAGTCCCTTACCACTACTGCCAACAGGGAGGCCGCCGACTCCCGGGATGGATTCTGTATAGACCAGGGCCTTGTCTTTCCTGATTTCCAGGTTAAGGAAGTGTTCTGGATTATGAACATCTACCCTTAGTTTATCATTGTAATTTTCATTTATATTTTTTAAGAGATGAGCCCCCACTTCCCGGCTTATTTCCGGACTCTTCAGGGGGAAATCCTTATTGGGCCTGCTGGTTTCCACTTTAAAGCTGGTGGGATAGGTTTTTACGGAATAATTAAAGAGTCCCAGGGCCAGGTCTTTTATTTTTTCCAGATTTACTTCAGTGATGGCTACTGGACTGACGGATACTATGCCAGGTATGAGCTTTAATTTTTCTATATATTGATCTGGCCTGCCTTCTATATAAAGATAGATCCGGCCATAGCTTTGTTCTATCCTGAAAGGACCGGTTTCCTTCAGGGCATTTTTTATATTTTCTATCAGTTTATGGACGAAAAAAGACCGGTTTTTACCCTTCAGGCTGATTTCGCCATACCTGATCAGGAGTGCTTGATACATAATAATCACCTTTCATTTCTATGCTGATTAAAGAACTTTTTTATCTTTATTTGCACCGGCTAATATGAAGAAAGTATTTACAGGCTCTGGTCTAAAAAAAGGTTTTTAGTTGTTTTTCTATACAGGCCAGGGTATAGTCCAGTTCTTCTATGGTATTATAGGGAGAAAAGCTAATCCTGATGGTGCCGTCAATAACATCTGGACTCAGGCCGATAGAGCGGAGGACATGGCTTTTTTCCCTGCTTTTGGAATGACAGGCAGAACCAGTAGAGACATAAATCCCTTCAGCTGCCAGGCTGTGGATTAAAACCTCCCCTTTAATTCCCGGAAAGGAGATATTCAGGATTTGGGGTGACCCATCTTCCGGGGAGTTGATAATAACTTTTCTTTTTATTTTCTTCAAACCCTTGAGAAAGTGTTTTTTCAGCCTGTCCATTTCCTGGTCAAAAGGCTTTTCCTCTGTATAAGCAGGCAGGGCATCAAGGGCCGGGATGAGGCCGGCGATACCGGGGACATTTTCGGTACCACAGCGGTAATTGTTTTCCTGCCCCCCTCCTGTCAATTGGGCCTTCAGTTCTATGCCCTTTTTCTTGTATAAGGCCCCAATACCTTTTGGCCCGTGGATTTTATGGCCACTGATAGAGAGCAGGTCCAGTTGTTTGCTGGCAGGATGAAGGAGGATTTTGCCAAAGGACTGGATACAATCTGCATGGAAAAAGGTGTTGGGGTTTTTCTCCTTGATAAGTTTACCGATTTCAGCCAGGGGATAAATGGTTCCCAACTCATTGTTGACATGCATGATACTGACCAGGATGGTTTCAGGAGTAATGCTTTCCTCCAGTTGAGCAAGGGAGATCTGGCCATGGCGGTCGGCCTTCAGGTAAGTTACTTCAAAACCTTCCTCTTCCAGGGCCAGAAAAGACTCCAGAACAGAAGGGTGTTCTACCTCTGTGGTTATCAGGTGCCTGCCCCTGTTTTGAAAATTGTAGGCAATGCCCTTAATGGCCAGGTTATTGCTTTCTGTACCCCCGGAAGTAAAGATGATTTCTTCCGGTAAAACAGCCAGCTTGTCCGCTATTTTCCTCCGGGCCTCTTTGAGGATTTTTTCTGCTTCCAGGCCCTTATTATGCAAAGAAGAAGGATTGCCATAGTTATCGGTCAGGCTTGCTACCATGGCTTCCACTACTTCCGGCAAGGGTCTGGTTGTGGCACTATTATCTAAATATACTTCCTTCATCTTTATCACCTTATTTTTTATCTAACTTGACAAATTTTATTATAACATAGAAATCCAATCTCTACAAAAAAATGCTATTCAGGCGGGGAATCCTGCAGGCCTGTAAAATATTCTTAACTCCGGAAACGGTGGAGGTCTTCAGGAGTAATGGCTTTAAGGCCAAACATTATAATTATATAAAGGGAGAGGCTAATAATCAATAAAAGGATCAGGGATATTTTATAATGTATATTTAAAAGAGCCAGGAAAGCCTTGAGAAGGGGTAAGGCAAAAAAGATTATAGAGCTGGCCAGGAGGGGTTTCAGAAAGCAATTTTTAATACAGATACTATATCCTATATTATCTCCGATGGAGATGAAATTAAGTAGGGCTGACAGGATTATCCCCAGACTAATGCTGATGGCTGGTCCGCTGATACCGGGAAAGGGGCCGGTAAGGACAAGGATGCCCAATAATTTGACACCGGAACCGATAGCCATATTTATAAAGGAAAGCTGGGGTTTACCCAGGCCATTGAGCATACCATTGGAGACCTGTTGATAATAGAGGAAGGGGCAGCTGAAGGCCAGGATGGCTAAGAGGCTGCCAGCCTGGGGATGGGCAAAAAGGAGTTCTGTCAGATCAGGACCCAGCCGGAAAAAAATAACAGCCAGGGGAAAACCCAGATAAGAACAGATCCGGATGACATCCTGATAATTGCTTTTGATTTTCTTGAAGTTTTTCCGGGCATAGGCATGGGCAATAGTAGGTACCAGGCTGGTTGTCAGGGCAATAGTAATTACTGTTGGCAGGTAAACTAATTGTTCGGCCATGCCACTTAATTGGCCATAAAGGGAAGTGGCTTCAGTCAGGGAAAAACCTTTTAGCTGGAGCTGGCGGGGAATCAGGATGGCTTCAGCATTCATCATCAGGGAATGGACTATTCTCCCGGCTGTAATGGGTAAGGCCAGGCCAGTAATTTCTTTGAAGTCTTGCCGGTAATCAGGCCGGATTCTCTGGTAATCCTTTTCCCTACCTGGCTGGTAATTCTTAAAGAGGCTTTGAATAAAGAGGATAACTAAAAGGAGAAAGGCAGCCATTTCCCCCACAGATATGCCCAGGGCTATACCGGCTGAACGGTAATGGACATCATGGGGGGCAGACAGGATAAGAAAGACCAGGGTAGCAATAAAGCGGCTGGCCTGTTCAGTGGTCTGGGCCAGGGCTGTTGGCAGCATATTACGGAGGCCCTGAAAGTAAGCATTGAAACAGGAGGAGAGGGAACTGAATAAGAGGGCTGGCAGTATGGCCAGGATGAGCAATAGGGTCCGGCTGTCCTTGTAAATGACAGTGCTGATAAACCTTGCTCCGGGTAGAATAAGGGCAATAATCAGGGTACTGGTAGAGAGGACAAAAAACAGGGAAAGCTTCAGGAGATTATAAGTCCCCTGGAGATCTTTTCTGGCCATTTTTTCAGGAATTAATTTGGCGATGGCCACAGGAAAACCCGAGGTGCTGAGCAGGAGGAGGGTCATGAAGAGGGGAAAGATCCTCTGAAAGAGGCCTAAACCTTCATCTCCCAGTATCCGCACAATGATAATCCTTAATATAAATCCCAGGATCCGGTTAATTAGTCCGGCTATCATTAGAATTAATGCACCCTGTAAAAAGGACTGTTTTCTCATCTTTACCTTCCTTATTAAGCTAAAAATTATATGGCAGCAGGCCTGAAAAGGAAAATTTGCTTATTATATATGTATTTATGATAGGGAATAAATAGACTTGGCAGGTATAAAAAAACATTCCACCCAGAACAGGGCGGAATGTCATGCTTTCTTATTTGTTGGCATTAAACCAGGAGTTGACTGGTTTACCATTTTCGTATTCAATCCAGGTTGCCTTGCTTTCCTGATCCAGGGGGATGATGATAACTGTACCTTCCTCAAACCTGGTATTCTGGTCCCGCAGGTAATTGGCCTTGAGGATTGATTTGATGGAGATACTGTTTTCAAAGGCTATATCAAAGATATACTCTCCGCCTTTTTTGACTGTATAGATTTTGTGCTGCTTAAATAAGGCCGGGTTAACAGGCATTAGTAATCTCTGGCCAGTGTAAATACCTTCATTTTTCTTCAAACCATTAATAGCCCTGATTCCTTCTTCTGGAATTCCATAGTATTCAGCAATACCGGCCAGGGTATCATTACGCAGAACCCGGTAATAGCTGTTTACCTGGCTGGCTGCCCTGTAGAGGTAAGTGAATTTGCTGGAATCCTTCAGTGGAATAACCAGGATGTCCCCTACTTTAATATCATTGACATTCTTCAGTTTGTTGAAATTAACCAGAGTATTGGTTTTAATGCCAAAGGTCTGGGCTATCTGCCAGATACGGTCTCCTTTCTGGACCTTGTAGAAGGTGTAAGGCAGGTAATTCTTGTTTTCTTCCTGCTTATTGTTTTCTGCTGGTTTTTCTTCTACAGGTTTACTTTCTTTTAGAGGAACCATCAGTTTTCTACCAACATAAAGATCATAAGCATCCTTGATATCATTTAGTTCAACCAGTTTCTGAACTGTTGTACCATATTTCTGGGCAATATTCCAGAGGATATCACCAGGCTGTACTGTATAGTAGAAGTAGGCTCCTCCTGCTGGTTTGTTATCCCTGTCTTCAGTAGGGATTAAAAGGATCTGTCCAATATAGATATAATAGGGTGCTTCCATTTTGTTCAAGCTGATAATATCCCGAATTTCTACCTTATAGTCCCTGGCAATTTTCCAGAGCAGGTCACCGGTTTTAACAGTATACCTGATATAGTTTTTGTTGGAGTTATTACCGGAATTGTTTTCAGTTTTATTTCCCAGGTAAAGTCTTTGTCCGATATAAAGGCTGTTGGGGTTATTTATATTATTGAGACGGGAAAGTTCTTCGATGGTGATTCCTGTTTTCTGGGAGATGGCCCAGAGACTGTCGCCGGTTTTTACTGTATAGTAATCAGCGGCCACAACAAGTAGGTTGGTAAAAACCATGAAGACCAATAAGGTCAAGATTAGTCCTTTTTTCATTATTTTACTCCTTTCTTATGATTGATTTTGTTACTTTAGCAGCATAACATATGTAATATAAAGATATCAAATGCAATTATTGCCAGTAGGAAGAAAGTAATTTTATAAAAAATCATGCAGGAATTGTGTAAATATTCGCGAATATATAAATATCGTGAAAATTTTCGGGAGGGCTGATAATGGCAGATTCTATAAAGATAAAAACCTATAAGTTAAAAGCAGGAATGCGTATCGCCAGGATCGTGGAGAATCAATTTGGTGCAATCTTATTAACTCCCGGAATGATTCTTGATGATAATACAATCAACAAGCTCCAGAGAATGGGTATTACTGATGTATATATATTTAATGAGACTGATAAAGAAGTAGAGGAAAATCAGCTGAAATTTACCCATCAATATATTGACAGTATAGATAATTTTAAAGAAGTAATGTCTGATGCTAAAAGGCAGAATAATATCAATTTTTCCAGCCTGAAGAAGATAGCTGATAATTCCCTACAGATGGATACCAACCGGGATATAGTCTCAATGTTGAGTATAGTGAGAAGTGTTGATGAATATACCTTTTCTCATTCCATTAATGTGGGGATCCTGGCCATGATGTTTGGCCGTTGGGCAGGCCTGCAGGAGAAGGAAGTAAAACAATTATTATATGCCGGTATGTTGCACGATATCGGTAAGGCCAAAATACCTGATAAGATTTTAAATAAAAGAGGGCCCTTGACAGCCCAGGAATATAATATTATGAAAACCCATACTGTCCATGGTTATCAGTTGACAAAATCCTGTATGTTTATAACAGAAAGTGTCCGCCAGGCAGTATTATTACATCATGAGAGGAATGACGGTACTGGCTATCCCTTTGCTTATCCCAAAGAAAAAATACCCTTTATGGCCAGGGTGATGGCTATAGTAGATACTTATGATGCCATGACCTCTGACCGGGTTTACAGGGACCAGCGTCCTCCTTTTGAGGTTTTTGCCCTTTTTGAAGAGGATTTAAAGAGCTATGATTTATTACTTACCAATATTTTTATGAACCGGATGGCCCAGTTCTATTTGGGTGAGATAGTAGAACTGGATAATGGCCTGAAGGGAGAGATTGTTTTTATAAATCCCAATCAGATTTCTAAACCTATAGTAAAAGTAGGAGCGGAATATATTGATCTGGCAGAAAGTGAGTTGAATATCAATAAAGTAGAAATAAAAAAACCGGCTTCCTTAAATGAAGAGGACGAAGCTAATCAGGAGAATGTCTCCGGATAATCAGGCCAGGAGTTTTTTCCTGGCTTTTATTTTTCTGATGATAAACTCCATATTTAGAGAATTAATGACTACGCCATCCTTTAAAAAAGTGGCTGCCATGGTATTATAACCAAGGATAAAGGGGATACTGAAGCTATTATTACTATATTTTTCTTTTAATATAATCAGGCCTATCTTTTTTCCCTGATCTGTCCATTTTTTACTTTCTTTTTTATTAAGTGGTTTGATTTCTATCCTGTGGATGGTGGTCTGGAAAGAGCTTATCCGGATACCATCCTGTTTTGTTATTACCTGTACTCTCTGGTCCTGGTAGTCTTCATGTAATTTATTGAAAATGTCTTCAAAGGTTGAGAGTTGAAGCATAGGGCAACACCTTCCTTTTGATAAGATTACTCATGTTACTATTATTGGCAAAAAAACTATTTTTAAACAATGAGGGGCAAAAAAAGATGAATAATGCTTTTTAAAAGTGAATAAGCTTTTAAATAAAAAACCACCTTTGTGGTGGTTTAATTTATTTAAAATATACCTGGTCTATCTTAAAACAGACCTGGTATATCCGGGATATTGACTTCAGCCAGAATTTCTTTCTTTTTACTGGCGGCCAACTCCCTGGCTTTTGTAAGGGCCTGGTTGCTTGCCTCTATAAGAGCCTGGATCAGGTTGTCTTTCTTTATACTGCTGATCTGGCCGGGATTAAAGAGGTAATTCTGTACTATTCCCTTTCCATTGACAATAGCTGTAATCATTCCCTGACTATCACTTCCTTCAACTGTAATCTCCTCAAGCTCTTTTTCCAGAGCAGCTAATCCATTTTTGATATTATTGATCTGGGTGATTATATTACTTATATCCATAGTTGCTAACCTCCTTTTTTCTAAATATATGCTCTGGATTCGGTTTTGATGATAAAAACAAGATATTTACATAGGGATTTAATATGTTTCTAAAAAATACAAAGCCAAAAGGGAAATTATACCTGTTATTGAGCATATTTATTATTTGGCAAAAAATATAAAAATGGGTTGACTCTTTCTGGAAAAACTGTTATTATAATAGTGCACTAGGCAAATAGTGCACGAGACCATTTCAGAATAAGTTTTTTTAAAAAAGGGGAGAGCTTTATGAAGAAAAAGAGCAGGAAAAAGATTATTATTATTTCGCTAATCATTATTGTACTGGCTATATTTGTTTTGACCCGCTGTGGTAACCCGGCAAAACAGGGTATGGTAGTTATGAACCATGTCAAGACTGAAGAAGTGGTGAGGGAAACCCTGGTAACAAAAGCCTTTGCTGATGGTTATGTAAAAGCCCGGCAAGAGCAGGAAATCAAGGCCCAGCTGAGCGGAGCGGTGAAGGAGGTATTTGCCAGGAGTGGAGATTATGTAGAGACAGGAGACCCCTTATATAGTATAGAAGACAGGCATTTACAATATTCCCTGGAGGCAGCCTTGCTCTCTTATGAGGAAGCAAAGGCCAATTATGAGAATCTGCTGCTTACCTACAGGAACCAGGAGAAAATCAGGGATTTAAGGTTGGAGGAGGCCAGAAAGAACCTGGAAATAGCCCTTTTATCCTATGAGCAGGAAGAGGCAGGCCTGGAGGCAGAAGAACTTAGATTGCTGGAGGAACTGGAAGAAGTGGCAGCAGCCTTAAAGAAGGCTGAAGAGGACCTGGAGGCCAATCTTTATTTATATGAAAAGAATGCTATTGCCAGAAATACCCTGGAAGAAAGCAGAAACAGATATGCAGAAATAGAGAGAAATTATAATAGGCTGGAGAAGAATTTGACTACATTCCTGGAACAAACAAAACCCAATAGATTGGAATTGGCCCAATTGAAGCTGGATAATGCCAGAAATAGTCTGGAATACCTGGAGACCAGCCTGGAAAATGAGAAAATCACAGAAAAGGACCTGGAAATAGCCAGATTAAGGGTTGCTAATGTAGGGAATGAAATAGAAAAGAACAGGAGGGACCTGGAACTGGCTGTAGTCTATGCCCCCATGTCCGGGACCCTGATGAATCTGGATATCAAAAAGGGGGACCGGGTCACTGAAGGTGCAGCAATAGGTAGTATTGCTGATCTCAGTGCCTTTGCAGTAGAGGTTACTGTTGATGAGATAGATATCAATTCAGTTACCCTGGGCCAGGAAGTTATTATCAGCAGTGATTCCTTTGCTGAAGAACTGGATGGAGTAGTTAGCTTTATAGCCCCTGGTGGTAGCCTGGTGGGCAGTATTATTAAATATAAAACAGAAATAGATGTTTTAGATGATAAGGGCTTATTACGCCATGGCATGTTTGTTGATGTAGAGATTATTACTAATAAACTGGCAGATGTAATTGCTGTTCCATCCCTGGCCATATTGGGTGCTGAGGATAAATATGTTTTTGTAGTAGAAGAGGGGTTGGCCAGGAAACGTCCTGTAGAAATAGGTGCCCGGACTCTGGGCAAGGTGGAGATCAAAGGGGTAGAAGCAGGGGAAAGGGTTATTATCGGGCCTTACACTATTTTAGTTACCCTGGATGATGGAATGCCTGTAATAGATATGGGAGAATAAGGGGTGGATATAAGCCATGATAAAAGTTGAAAAACTGACAAAGATCTACGGTAAAGGGGAGATAGCGGTCAGGGCCCTCCATGAGGTTTCTTTTTCGGTAAAAGCAGGGGACTTTGTGGCCATCATGGGACCATCCGGGTCTGGCAAATCTACCCTGATGAATATCCTGGGCTGCCTTGATACTCCCAGTTCTGGAACCTATATCCTTAATGGGACCGATGTCAGCAATATGACAGATAAGGAATTGGCCAGGATAAGGAATAGGAAAATCGGCTTTATTTTTCAAACCTTTAATTTGCTGCCCAGATTAAATGCCCTGAAGAATGTGGAGCAACCAATGATTTACCGGGGTGTGAGGAAAAAGCAGAGAGAAGAAATAGCTGCCAGGGTCCTGGCTGAGGTAGGACTGGCTGATAGGATGCATCACCGTCCCAATGAATTATCTGGTGGCCAGCGGCAGCGGGTGGCTATAGCCAGGGCCCTGGTGAATGAACCGGATATTGTTCTGGCAGATGAGCCTACTGGTAATCTGGATTCCAAATCTGAACAGGATATCTTAAATATTTTAAAAGGGTTAAACAGGAAGGGTATTACCCTGGTGATGGTTACCCATGATTATAATGTAGCCTGTCATGCTAACCGCATCCTGCATTTTATGGATGGGGAAATAGTAAGGGAAGAGATACTGCCAGAGGATGGAGGTGGCAGTATTGAAATGGATTGAGTATATCCGCCTGGCTTTTACGGAAATACTCCACAATAAAATGAGGACCTTTTTGACCCTCTTGGGTATTATAATCGGGATTGGGGCAGTAATGATCATAATTTTTGTTGTTCATGGTGCAGAAGTCTTTATTATGACTGAATTAGATAATCTGGTTCCCCTGGATCTTATAGAAGTAGCTGGCCGCTGGGATTATGATAGGCAAGACCTGATGGCAAGGGAGACCCTGGAAGATATCTATTATTTACAGGAAAAAGTCAAGAAGGATATTAGATCTATTACAGCCATGTATCAGACAGATTTGGAGCTTATTTACCAGGGAAAGAACTATGATGCAGATATCATTGCTACTTTGCCCTCATACCAGAATTTCTACAAGATGAGTTTCAGTGAAGGACATTTTTTTACTGACCTGGATCTGGAGAACCAGAATCCGGTAGTGGTTTTAGGTTATGATATAGCCCGGAATTTGTTTCCCCAGGGTGATGCCCTGGGAAAAAAGATTAATATATATGGCCCATATACAGTTATAGGTGTCCTGGCAGAAGACTACCATTCACCTTTATTCCCTGAAGAAAATAATGATAATAGGGCCTTTATACCTTTAACTGCCTATGAAAGGTATTTTGGGGTGAAAAATTATTTTTCTGTTATGATCCGGGCAGCTGATATGGATAATATTCTTGCTGCTGAAGCCAAAATTATCGAAGCCCTGGATGAAAAATATGGCCTGGTTGAAGGGGAGTCAAGATTCCAGACCTATAATATCAGTGAAGGTTTAAACCAGATTACAATTGTTAAAATTGTTTTAATGGTTTTACTGAGTGGTGTAGCCAGTATTACCCTCCTGGTGGCAGGGATTGGGATAATGAATATCATGCTGGTAATCATCACTGAAAGGACCAGGGAAATAGGTTTACGGAAGGCCCTGGGGGCCAGCAGAAAGGATATTTTAGCCCAGTTTATTATAGAAAGCATATTCCTCTGCCTCCTGGGTGGGCTTCTGGGAATTGGCCTGGGTTATATAGGAAGCAAGCTGGTCCTGGCCTATGCCCGTGATTTTATAAATATAGAGGTTGCTGTTCCTTTCTGGTCAGTGCTCCTGTCTTTGGGTTTTACCTGTGGAGTAGGATTGTTTTTTGGGATTTATCCTGCAGCTAGGGCTGCTAAACTGGATCCCATTGAAGCCCTTCAGTATGAATAAGAAGGAGAGAGATAGATGGTATTTTTGGAGAGAATAAAGATATCCTTGACCGGGGTCTGGAGTAATAAATTTCGTTCTTTTCTCACTTTACTGGGGATAATTATAGGTGTCAGTTCAGTTATTATAATGGTCTCCCTGGGAAGCGGGACCCAGAGGGTAATAGGAGGCCAGTTTGATGAACTCTTTTCCAGGCAGGTTTATTTGACTAAAAATTGGGACCTCCCCTATAGATATGCTGTAGATCTATCCCTGGAAGATGTAGACTATCTTAAAGAGTCAATTATAGGGATAGAGGATGTAGTGCCTTTTTTCCGTAACTGGTGTGATATAATTTATGAAGGCAGAGAGTACTTTGGGGGAGTGGCAGGGGTAGTAGAAAAGGCCCCGGACCTTACTAATTTAAAGCTGGAATATGGTAGAATGATAAGTGAGGAAGATCTAATCAACCATGAAAGGGCTGCTGTAGTAGGGCAGAGAATCCTGGAACAATTAAGTGATAACTCTGATTTTACTTCTTTTCTGGGTAAAGAGATTAAGCTGGATGGCCATAAAATGATGGTGGTTGGGGTCCTGGGTATGTCTGGTTCTACTGCATACCTAACCAATGATGTTGTCCTGATTCCCTATACTACTTACCTTGACATCTGGAGAAGTGACTGGCAGTCATCACCGGAATTCTTTTTGCTGGCCTATGATTCTACGACCAGGGAACAGGATATTATAAAACAGGCTGAGTTCCTGCTGAATCAAAAATATGGTACTTATAAAGGCAAATCAAAATTCCTCATGTCTGGTATGGAGAGTGAGATAAACTTTATTAATAATGTTATCGAGATTATGACCCTGGTATTAGGTGGTATTGCAGCTATTTCACTTCTGGTCGGGGGTGTTGGGGTCATGAATATAATGCTGGTTACTGTTAAAGAACGGACCAGGGAAATAGGAGTGAGAAAGGCAATAGGGGCCAGCAGCAGGGATATACAGAGCCAGTTCTTACTGGAAGCCATAATCCTTGCCGGCGGGGGAGGCCTGATAGGCATCCTGGTGGGAGTAGGTATATCTTCTATAATCAGCTTCATATTATCTATGAGTTATAACTGGTGGCAGGGAGGTACCCCCTTCTGGGTGATATTCCTGGCCTTTGCTGTAACCACAATGATAGGCATTATCTTTGGTTTTTATCCAGCCTTTAAGGCATCGAGGCTTGATCCGATTGAGGCCTTGAGATATGAGTAATAATTGTGCATAATAGAAGTAATACTTATGGATCAAAGGATTACGAAAAATTTTTTAGCTACAGAAAGGGAGGATAAGTGTGGAGAGGAAGAAGATGAAAAGGGTTTTTTTGCTCAGCCTGGCTTTGCTGGTTGTGTTTTCAGCAATAGTTTTTGCTGCTGATAGTGGGAAAAGGGTTGGTCTGGCAGAAATGGTTAGTCTGGCCCTGGAAAAAAATATAGACCTGAAATTGGCGGAAATTAGTCTGGAAGATGCCAAAATTGAATATAAAAGGGCTCAATTAAACAATTTATTAACCAATAGCCGCCTGGTGGAATTACAGAGTGAGTTACAGATGGTCCAGGCGGAGGAGAATTATAAAAATACAAGAAATGCTGTCCTGATGGATATAGTAAATAATTACCTCCGTATAAGCAGTTTACAACAGCAGCTGCTAACAGCAGAAAAGGAAGTCCAGCTGGAAGGTAAGAGGGTTGAAGAGGTAGCAGCCCAGGTGAAGCTTGGTTACAAAAGCAGCCTGGAATTGTTTAGCCAGGAGAGTTCTTATCAGTCGGCCATTAATGGCCTGGAGAAACTGCGAGGGGATTTAGAGCAGACCATCAGGGATTTGCGCCAGAAGCTGGCTTTAGATGCAGAAGTGGAAATAAGCATCCTGGAGCTGGGAAAGCCAGAAATCTGGGAAGTGGATGAAGAAGACTTATCTCTGGCAGCCAGCAGCAGTACCCTACTGGAGATCAGGGCTGGCCAGGTAGAAATAGCCAGGAGTGACCTGGAAAGGGCAAGGGTTTCCGGTACTGCCGAAATGGAAATCAGGAAAAAAGAATTGGCCCTGGAAAGGGTAGAGCTGGAACTGGCCAGAGAAATACATAATCAGGAAATGAAAATAAATAATGCTTACCACCAGTATATTCAAGCTATTAAAAATATGAACCTGGCTGAAAAGTCCTGGATACAGGCCCAGGAGCACTATAAAATTATTACTGAACAGAATGAGGCAGGGTATGTAAGTAATAATGACCTGCTTTCTTCTGAATTAAGCCTGTACAAGGCCAGGGATTATTACCAGAGTGCTATCTCAAATTACTATCTTGCAATGATGCAGCTACAACAGGCAATGGGCAGAGAGCTGGAGGTGGATTTATAATAATGTACTTAGCTGAAGAGAGGTCTAAAAGAGGGAAAAGCAGTATTTTCGAAAATGGGAAAAAAGGCTTGAGGGGAAGTCTCCTTACTATATTTTTTATTTTTCTCCTTTCTATTTCACTTATAGCCGGAGACTTTTCCCTGGAAGAGGCTGTCAAGACAGGCCTGGAAAATAACCAGGAATTGGTGCAGAAATATCAGGAAATTAAGAATTTAGAGAGGGAAGTGGCCAGCCTGGAGGCAGGTCTGGACTGGACCTGGAAGTTGAATAGTAATTATGGATATGTTTCTGAAAGATATACGGGAAATATTTATAATCCTGTTGCGGAGAGCATGGATAGCCTGGCCTTCACCCTGGATGGAGGGAAGATTACCCTGAAGGGCCTGGATATCAATACCCACTTTTCCCTGACCGATTATGAACCCTTTAGTTTTGAAAATCTTGATGAAAACTATCGGTTCAGGCTGGATGTTTCAAAGAGATTATTCCCCTTATTACCTACCGGAGCCGAAAGGAGCCTGCTCCAGCTGGATGGCCGGATCAATATAGCCAGATCTGACCTGGCTTTGACCAAAAGCAGGAAGGAGATTGACTGGCTGTCAGCCTACCTTAATCTACTGCGGCTGGAGAAAAGGATAGAATTTAATCAGGTCAGGTATGAATTGGCCAGGGAAAACCTGGTGAGCCTGGAAAAGCAGTCAGGCCTGGGTGAAGCAGGTAAAGACCAGGTCTTGACAGCGGAAATGGCGGTAAAGGAAGTAGAGTTACAGGCCAGGCAGGTGGAAAATACCTTCCTCCAGGCCTGGGAAGCCCTCAGGCTGGATATGGGGATAGGTGGAGAGCTTCTTCTAAGTGAAGATAGTAGATATTTGCGTAAATTCCTGGATAAGGCTGACCAGATCAATATAGAAATAGGAAGAGAAGAAAGAGAAAGGCTCTTGCAGGAAAATAACCTGCAGTTACGGCAGATTATGCTGAATAAGGAATATGCTGAAAAGGAATTGCAATGGCAGCAGGAAGAGGGCAAAATAAAGATAGACAGCTCCGGTAATTATAACTATGATGCCAGCCTGCCAGACCCATATAAGGGTTACTGGGAACTGAGCCTGGGGCTTAGTTATGAGTTTTATGATAGTGGAGAACAAAAATTGGCCCTGGCTGGTATTGAAAGCAGGATTGAGAACCTGGAGAGGGAATATACTAATAGCCTGGCCAGATTAATGCAGGAGCTGGAGGGGATGTATTCCCAGTATGAGCTGGATAAGATGGGCCTGGAAATCAAGGAGATCAGCCTGGAGAGGGCCAGGTTGCAGGCAGGCCTGTCCAAAAGCCAGTATGAAAATGGCCTGGTTACAGAAAGCCGCTACAGGGAGGCCCTCTTGGCCCTGGAGCAGACAGAACTGGATTACCAGGAAGCCCTGGATAAAGTCAGATTTGATAAGCTAAGGATTGCCTTATATCTGGGCTTATATTAATCAGGATATAAAAAGACAGGGGGACAGAGGAGAACCGTCCCCCTGTGTTCTGAGGAGGATTAATTGTGGAGATTCCCGTTATCTTTGAAGATAATCACTTATTGACTGTTGTCAAACCGCCTAATGTCCTGTCCCAGGGAGATAAAAGTGGGGACAGGGATCTCCTGACCCTGTTAAAGGAAAAAATAAAAATCCGGGATAATAAGCCTGGCAATGTTTTTTTAGGCTTGTTACACCGGCTGGACAGGCCGGTGGGGGGAGTTATGGTTTTTGCCAAAACTTCAAAGGCTGCCTCCCGGTTGTCAGCCCAAATCAGGGAAAGGGAATTTGGGAAAACCTATCTGGCTGTAGTCCATGGAGTGCCAGAAAAAAGGCAGGCCCTCCTGGAGGATTATCTTTTGAAAAACAGGAAGACCAATAGGGTAACTGTTGTTGACAAGGATGTGGCAGGAGCCCAAAAGGCTGTCCTGGATTATGAACTGGTGGCTGTGGCTGATGGCTTTAGCCTCTTAAAAGTTAACCTGCATACTGGCAGGCCTCATCAGATCCGGGTTCAATTGGCAGCCCTGGGACATCCCTTATATGGGGACCAACGTTATGGTTATGAAATAAATAAAAAGGGCCAGCAAATCGGCCTCTGGTCTCATCAGATTAGGTGTAAACACCCTATCTTTAATGGTTGGATTAGCTTTACCAGTTTCCCCCCCGGCCAGGGAATCTGGGGGATTTTTAAGCTGGATAATTCCGGGCAGGGATTTGTCCACCTGGATGGCCAGTGGACTCAGGAGGAGAAGAAGGATTTTTGCCAAAAGGTGGTGGTGATGGCAGAAGAGGGGTAAGAGGCCCCTTTTTATTTAAATGTTTTTTACCTGTTTTTTTCATTGACAGGAGCAGGGAAAAGTGCTATCATTAACTATGGTAATGAAAATCATTTTCAACTAAATATAGAAAGCAGGTTTTTATTTTTACAGGTTATTGAGAATCATTCTCATTTGTGAAATATTACTCTAGCCCCAAAAAGGCTAAGAAAACCAGGATAGTTTTAGAAGAGGGATGGATAGTGAACCGGGCAATAGCTAAAACAGTAAGGAAATTTGAAGTTCTGGCCTCAAAATTACCTACTTTATCCCGACTTTATATGTACCCATATAAAAATGTTGTGAAAAGGGAAATTGAGCTGGCAAATTTGGAACCAGGGGCCCGGGTATTACAGATTGGTGCAGGTTCTGTACCCTATACTGCTTTATACCTGGCCAGCCTGGGTGGATTTTATGTTACGGCTTTGGATATAGATCCTGGAGCTGTTAAGTGTGCTGCAGACTGGGTTGAGAGAATGGGATTCTCTGACAGGATAAGAATATTATGTACCAGTGGTAATGACTATTCACTGGAAAAGGTGGCAGCAGCCTTCCTTGCTTTACAGGTAGAGCCTAAGGAAGAGGTAATGGACTACCTTATGGCCAGGGGAGAAGAGGGCCTGAAAGTAATTGTCAGGGAACCCAGTGTCCGTTATGCCTCCCAGTATGACCCCATACCGGAAAAATGGAGGCCTGTTTCCCGGATCTACCAGGGTATGTCTACTTTTACTTATTCTAATTTGTATATAAAGTCTTGAGGGAATTTAAGAAATAGCCTGGGTAGGGCCAGTAGAAGAAGTCAAGGGCTGGAGGAAAAGATGAAAAGACATGGGAAGACAATCCTGTCTCTAATATTGATACTCATATCTGTCATAATATTTTTATATAACTTTAATATCAGTGAAATAATGGCTACAATCCACTTAATACCTGGGCCTGTAATCCTGCTGGCTTTTTTTCTCCACCTACTTACATTAGTACTGGGAGCTCTAAAATGGTATCTAATGCTGGCAGGTATTGGCCAGGGCAACAAGCCGGGTCTTATCTTTAAGATTCATATCTCTACTATATTTTTTGATAATCTTACCCCTGGTGCCAGGATAGGGGGAGAGGGAGTCCGTTTATACCTGACACGGAATTTGCTGGGCATAGATTATGCCAGTATAACAGGCCTGATAGGCCTGGATAAGGTCCTTACCCTTATACCCTTTATACTACTGTGTTTACTTGCCCTTGTCTGGCAAGGGCAGTTTTTTCAACAAGGCTCCCTCTTCAGAGGGATATTTATAGTCCTCTCTCTTTTAGTACTTTTAGTTATTATTGCTATAGTGGCTCTGCTGAAACTGGGGAAAAAGAAAGGAACTGATGATGCCAGGCTTTCCAGGTTCAAATCCTTTTTAGCCAATGCAGGCCATTCCTTCCGCCTTATTTTTACCAGAAAGAGAGGCCTGTTGCCCTTGCTTTTTCTCTCAAGCATAATCTGGTTTATATATTTATTGAAAATTTATATACTGGCAGAGGCAATAGGTATAAATATAGCTTTCAAAACCTTATCATCAGCCAGCATCCTGGCTTATTTAGTAGGCATCTTGCCTCTGACTCCGGGAGGGCTGGGTCTCTTTGATGGAACCCTCAGTGGTTTTTTGCTATTATTTAATGCAGATAAGGCAGCAGTAGGTAGTCTGGTTTTATTATATCGCCTGACCACCTATTTCTTTACCCTGCTGCTTGGAGGCCTGGCCTCTATAATTCTTTTTAATAAAGTCCTTGAGAGGAAAAATATTATAGATGAGGGAGGATTTATAGGTGATAAATAAAAATTTAAATATAATAAATGAACAAAAACCCCTTGCCTATTTGAAACCCGGACAAAAGGGCCAACTGGCTTATATAGATGGCGGGGAAAAAATGAGGAGGCGGCTGGAGGTTTTAGGCCTCAGGCCTGGAAAAGAGATCTGGGTAAAAAGTGCCTTTTTCAATAAAGGGCCGGTTATTATAAGCCTGGATGGCCGCCTCCTTGCTATTGGCCGGGGGCAGGCACAGAAAATATATCTGGAGAAGGTAAGGGAAGGCTAGATGACAGGGGTAATATATGATAATTTTTTAGCAATTGTCAGCAGGATAGAAGATCTCTGTTCCAAACATATTTGTTTTGGGAAAATATATTACCACTTATTTTATAAAAAAATGATAGCCAGGGAGGCCCAATTGGTGGATTTAAAGCCAGGAGAAAGGGTCTTACACATAGGAGGGGGCAGTTTCCCTTTTACGGCTATTCACCTGGCTTTACAGGGTTTTAAGGTCCAGGTAGTGGATATGGATAGAGGGGCAGTCAAGAGGGCCAGAAAGGTAGTAGAAAAATGGGGACTGGAAGACTTTATTGAGATTGTTGCAGCTAATGGCCTGGAAGTGTCTGGTGCAGGGTTTGATGCAGTCTGGATTTCCCTCCATGTAGATCCCAAAGAGGAGATAATAAAAAAGCTCTTATCTACCCTGCCAGCATCAGGGAGAATAATTTATAGAAATCCAAGGGGGATTTTACGTCATTATTACCCAACGGTGGATCCGGCAGAACTTATATCAGATGGGGCTTATAATCTAAATAAGCAGATCTTGCAAAAAGAGTCTATAATAATTTATGGCCAGGGGGAGGATTATCATGAGAGTATTATTGATGGGAAATCCCAATGTTGGTAAAAGTGTTATATTTTCTGAACTGACGGGTATTACTGCCATGTCTGCTAATTATCCAGGGACAACAGTTACTTATAGCCAGGGCCACTTTGAAATCGATGGCCTGAAGCTTTCCCTGGTTGATGTGCCGGGAACCTATGCCCTGGATATGGGGACAGAAGCAGAGGTAATTGCCAATGAGTTTCTGGAAGAAGGGGCAGATGCCATAGTAGTTGTCCTGGATGCTACAAACCTGGAAAGAAACCTATATCTGGCTCTCCAGGTAATAGACAGGGGTTTTCCTACTGTAGTAGCTCTAAACCTGGTAGATGTGGCCAAAAGCAAGGGGATTAAAATAGATCTCAAGGCTTTGGAAAAAGAACTGGGTGTTCCTGTTGTAGCAACTACAGCAGTAAAAGCCCAGGGAATTGAAGATCTTAAGAAGACAGTCCTTGCTAACCTGGGCAAGAAAAACACCTCCAGTAAAGAGTGGTGGAAGAGGGATTATTGGCAGGCAGCTGAATTAATTGCCGGAAAAACCCAGACCTTTGAGGAGGGACAGAAGACCCTGGGAGATAGGTTAGATGAAAAGATGATGCAGCCTTTAGCAGGCAGCCTTATTGCTATAGCTGTAACCCTTTTGTCCTTTGCGGGCATAGTCGGTGTAGGGATGGGGGTCAGAAAATTCCTCTTACGTCCTTTATTTGATAATTTTATAGAACCTGTAATTAGGGCAATTGTGATCAGTATTGTGCCAAATGGGGTTTTGCAAAATATCCTGATAGGTGATTATGGTTTTTTAATCAAGACTATAGAATGGCCTTTGACCTTGATGCTGCCTTATGTAGTGTCATTTTATATTGTCCTGGCCCTGTTGGAGGATAGTGGGTATATGCCCCGTTTAGCGGCCCTTTTGGATTCCATCTTCAAGAAAATCGGGCTACAGGGGGCAGCCATGATTCCCTTTATACTGGGCTATGGTTGTGCTATACCTGCTATAATGGGTACCCGGTCTCTAAGTGATAGAAGGGAGCGGAAAGTAGTCTCTACCCTGATTGCCATTGGTGTGCCCTGTATTTCGCAGACCGGAGCCTTTATTTCTTTATTAGGGGCAAGGTCATTTTTCCTTGTGATAGCCCTGTATCTGCTCTCCTTAGCGGCTATATTTATTACCGGCCGGATCTTCATGAGGTTCAGTCCAGAGCCACCGGAACCCCTGGCCATGGAATTACCGCCCCTTTTGTGGCCAGAGTTCAGGACTGTCAGCAGAAGGACCTGGTATCGCCTGAAGAGTACCATTAACGATGCCCTGGTACCTCTGACCATAGTAGTGGCTATCACTGCTATCCTTTATGAAACAGGTGGTTTACATTATATAGGAAATCTGCTCAGCCCCTTGGTTGTAAAATGGCTGGGCTTGCCGGCAGAGGCCAGTGTAGGTTTGATTGCAGGAATTGTAAGGCGGGAGCTGGCTGTATTACCACTGCTGGATATGAATCTTACTACTGGCCAGCTTTTTGTAGGGGCTATAGTTGCTCTCTTTTACATGCCCTGTGCAGCAGTCTTTGGTGTCCTGGCAAGTGAATTCAGTGTGAAAGAGGCAATAGGGGTAGGGCTTATAACCATATTCCTGGCCTTTACAATAGGCGGTGTGTTTAATCATCTATTTAAGTTAATAGCTTTTATATTTTAATATATAAATAGGAAAAAACTGAGGAATGATACCTCCATAGTAGACAGTCCAGTTAACTAGAATTAGATTATCTACCTGGAGGTATTTTTTATGGGAAGAAAACTAACCGATCAGCCAGTGTACTTTAATGGAATAATG
>Ga0209537_1000941_pt1 | contig 34239 bp, 33 predicted proteins | sample BioPla4DNA1_FD_187698 | JGI IMG/M metagenome (GOLD analysis project Ga0209537, IMG submission 187698) | Biogas fermentation microbial communities from Germany - Plant 4 DNA1 (SPAdes) (version 2) | ecosystem: Engineered > Bioreactor > Anaerobic > Digestate | place: Bielefeld, North...
CTCTTTCAAAGCTGTACCTAAAAATTCTTATAGCAATATCCTTATCAAAGGCTGTCTGAAACTCAATAGCATATTCAAAAGTTCTATCTTTATCTTTTGCTGTTATGTACATATCTGCTCGCAACATCTTATACTGAGCAGACAAAATATTTGAATTAATTATCTCCGTATTGCTATAACTAATTTTTGTATTATAACTTAAATTATCGCCATAAATAGAATTTAGAAAATCAATAATTGGTCTCTTGTTCTTCAATGTAAAAAGCTTTTTCATTATTTGGTCCATTTGCAAATATTCTTTGCTAGAATCTTCTTTGACAAAGGACAAAAGCTTAGGGGTAAGGCTATAAGGCATGGTACTCATCCTCCAAAAATAATATATTCTGATTATTGACAGTACCAAGCTTGTTTATTCAATAGTAAATCAATTATTTAAAGTTAATTTATATACTGGAAGCTGGTCCTTACTGCTTGTCCGACACTTCTTTTATTCATAAACACTCTTTTAAAACAGAGCAACATAGCCAGAAAAATACTTATTGGACCTTTGGAAAGTTAGATATTTGAAGATGACTCAGTAGAGAATAGTATTTGGAGATTGACTTTATTAGAAAAAACAGCATACAAACTAAGTTAAAGCTGCATGCTGTTTTTATGGTTTGGCTATTGTTTCATTTTATTAAAAACATTGTATTAAAGATCTTCATAGATTTCTAGATTATCCATAGCATCTTGAACTAATTTGTCTATATCTAGTACACTTTCGGAATTTCTTATTATGTCCAATCTTGGTTTTGTTTTTGGATGCTTTGGTACAAATATGGTGCAGCAGTCCTCGTAAGGTAATATAGAGGTTTCGTAGCTGCCAATTTCTCTAGCTATGTCCATGATGTCGGTTTTGTCCATAGCGATAAGTGGTCTGAATACCGGTCTGTCGGCTACGTCGGTGCTAACTACTAGGCCTTCCATGGTTTGGCTTGCTACTTGGCCTATGCTTTCACCAGTAGTTACAGAGTGTATATTGTACTTTTCTGCCACCTTGCAGGCTAGTCTCATCATGAATCTTCTCATTATTATAGTTAGCTCGTTCTCTGGACATTTGTCTATTATGGCCATTTGAATATCGGTGAAGGGCGCCACGTAAAGGGTTATCTTACCAGTATAATTTTTCAATATTCTAGCTAAGTCCTTTACCTTTTCCTTTGCCCTTTCACTGGTGTATGGATGGCTGTGGAAGTATATAGCACTTAGTTCTACTCCTCTTCTTGCCATCATGTAGCCTGCAACTGGGGAGTCTATACCGCCAGAAAGCATGAGCATAGTGCTACCGTTAGTACCGTAGGGCAAGCCCCCAACGGCTTTTATTCTTTTTGAATATATGTAGGCCTTTTCTCTTATCTCTACATTTATTACTCTTTGAGGATTATGTACATCCACCTTCAAGCCTTTTACATTCTTTAAAACTATAGCTCCTACTTGACGGCTGAGCTCCATAGAATTTAGAGGGAAGCTTTTGTTGGCACGGTTACTTTCTACCTTAAAGGTAACTTCACCAAATTCTTCAGCTTCCTTGATAGCTTGGGCTCCAATAGCCTCTAAAGTAGGCTCTACCTCTGTAACTATACATACTTCAGAAACACCAAAGACCTTTTTAACCTTTTCCATTACATCCTCTATGTCCTCACTGTAGATAAACCATCTACCTTGGTCTGAGGTAAATTCATAGTTACAGCCTTTAAGTACCGCTACTATATTGCTTCTTAGCTTGTTTTCAAAGCTGTTTCTGTTTAATCCTTTTAAAAATATTTCCGATGCATATTTTATTAGTAAAAGCTTTCTCATACTACTTTCTCCTTAAAAATTTCAAACTTTTTTCTAATACTTCCATAGTGTAATCCACTTCCTCTTTAGTGTTAAATTCACTAAAGCTGAATCTTATTGTTCCCTTTGTTTCTGCAGTGCTCAGGCCTATGGCTTTAAGCACATGGCTGTCTGCATTATGGTTGGAGGAACAAGCAGAGCCAGTGGATACATAGATTCCTTTTTCCTCTAAAAGATGGAGCAGCACCTCACCTCTTACTCCTAGGAAGGATACGCTTAAAATATAAGGGCTGAAAAAGTCCTCGCTAGGGCTGTTGATTCTTATATCCTTTAGATTTTTAAGGGCTTCTATAAAGTATTCTTTTAATTCTTTTGCTTTTTCATAATTGGTCTGAATATTAGTGTACATGATTTCTGCAGCCTTTGCTAGCCCTACAATGCCTGGTAGATTTTCCGTACCAGATCTAAAGTTTCTTTCCTGGCCGCCACCACTTATTAAGGCCTTAGGATAAAAACCTTTTTTTACGTATGAGAAACCAACTCCCCTTGGACCGTGGATTTTATGTCCACTGACAGATAGCAAATCTATTTGAGCTTTTTTCACATCTATTTTGAGCTTTCCGTAACTTTGAACTGCATCTACATGAAACTTGACCCTGGGACTTTTAGCTTTTATCAAGGCTCCTATGGCTTCTATATCCTGAATAACCCCTATTTCATTGTTAACATGCATAATGCTAACTAGTCTAGTATCGTTGTTTATGCTATTTTCTAGCTCCTTGAGGGAAATGTGTCCATATTGGTCAACCTTTAAATAGGTAGCCTTAGCTCCCATGGCTTCTAAGTCCTTAAAGGTATTTAAAACGCTTGGATGCTCAATTTCAGTAGTTATTATGTGAGCTCCTGGTGCAGTAAAGCCCTTTACTAAAAAGTTATTGCTTTCACTACCGCCGGAGGTAAATATTATTTCATCCCGAGTACAGTTAATGGTTTTGGCCGCTTGTTCCCTAGCTTCATTGAGGGCCTTTTCTGCCTTAAGACCTAAACTGTGAGCGGAAGAAGGATTACCGAAATTATTTTTCATCGTTTGGGCTACTATCTCCACTACCTCATCAAAAGGCTGAGTGGTAGCGCCATTATCAAAATACACCTGCATAAAACCACTTCCTATTATATTATCTAACTTATTATATCAAATAATGCCTTTTCAGCAACAGGGTTTTAAAAAAAGTGCCTACAGATAAGATTCTTATCCATAAACACTTTTCTTAAACAAAGCAATATATAATTTCAATAGGGGAGCATTATTTCCTGCAAATTATAGTGTATAGAGTTGTTAACTATATATTAATTTTATTGTTCACCAAATAGAACAGTAGATAAATATCTTTCACCGGTATCTGGTAACAATACTACTATAGTCTTACCCTTATTTTCTTCTCTCTTTGCTAATTCAGTAGCGGCATGTAAAGCTGCACCAGAGGATATACCTACTAAAAGTCCCTCTGCCTTTGCAACAGCTCTTGATGCTTCAAAAGCTTCTTCGTTCTTAACCTTGATTACTTCGTCCACTATCTTAGAATTGAATATATCTGGCACAAAGCCCGCACCGATTCCTTGTATTTTGTGAGGACCTGGTTTTCCTCCTGAAAGCACTGGTGAGTCAAAAGGCTCTACTGCTACTATTTTAACATCTGGATTTGCGTTCTTTAACACTTCTCCAACACCTGTAACAGTACCGCCTGTACCTACTCCTGCTACAAAAATATCAACCTTTCCGTCAGTATCTCTTAATATTTCCTGTGCAGTTGTTTTTCTATGAATAGCTGGGTTTGCTGCATTAGCAAATTGCTGTGGAATAAAAGAGTTAGGAATGCTGTCCGCCAATTCCTGAGCCTTCTTTATAGCACCAACCATACCTTCCGTACCAGGAGTTAATACTAATTCAGCTCCAAGAGCCTTTAATAGCTTTCTTCTTTCAATACTCATTGTTTCAGGCATTGTTAAGATTAATCTGTATCCCTTAACAGCAGATACAAAAGCTAAGCCTATACCAGTATTTCCGCTTGTTGGCTCTATTATTACGGAATCTTCCTTTAATATGCCCTTTTCCTCAGCATCAGTTATCATCGCATAAGCTATTCTGTCCTTTACAGAGCCCATGGGGTTAAAATACTCCAATTTAGCAATAAGAGTTGCCCCCAAATTATTTTTCTTGTTATATGATTGTAGTTCTAGCAAAGGTGTATTTCCTATCAAATCAGTTAGATTTCTTGCTATCTTAGCCATTGTTATCCTCCTTAATAAAAAAGATTATTTTATGTAGAATTCCTATTGGATTACTATGTTTTTATATTATTATTATATTACAAATGTATACAATTTGTCAAGGAAATTTATGTTTTTCTACCAATAATTATACTTATATATTATATCTTTATTATCTTGATTATATCATAAGCTTTTTATACCTAAAACTTCGCAATTAATAGCTATTAGTTAAAGATAAAAAATATATAAAGGTTATGACAAAGGAATTTATCCCCTTTATCATAACCTTAATTATCCTGATTAAAGACTTTATTTACTCTAAAGCTATAGCAGCCTTCAGCTTTATATATTCTAATACATCCTGTTGCTCTTCAAAGCTCTTTTTTAATGAATAGGATAAGGAAGAGGAGGGTTCTACCTTTTTATTTTTTATAGTATAGTAACCTTGTCCTAAGCCAACACAAACATATCCATCATAATAGCTTTTACCTTTATACTGCTCTAAAAAAAGTAATACTCTTTCCCCTTTTTCAACGGCGGGATCCTGAGGTATATCCATCTGCATAAGATTTATATTGTCGCTATTTAACAAAATATTTCCCTTCAATATCTCTACCACATTAACTTTTGAAACTTTATATTTAACACCATCTTCTTTTATTGGCTCCTTTTCTTCCACCACATCCCCAACAATAATTAAGGGCGAATCGCTGATTAATTGCTCTAAATTTTTTGCATTATAGGCTGCCCCTGCAGCATTGGCTATTTTATTTCGCGATAATTTCATAGATGTAGTGGCAATGGCAATTACAAGAGATATTAAAAAGAAAATGATGTAATACCGTCTTGTCATATGTACCCCCCCTGTTTGGAAATATCCTTATATGTAAATTTAATATATTTTTTACAAAACTTTAGTTTGCTACATCTAAATTTTACCATTAATCAGAATATTTTACAATATTTCCCTAGCATTTTTAAATATCTTTTTTCTCCTTTATTTGGCTTAATTAGACTTAACTTAAAATCTTTATCGTTGATTTTTTATTGACAACTACTTTTGATTAATGTATTATACATATTAAACTGAATAATTTTTCTATCAAGAGTGGTGGAGGGAATGGCCCAATGAAACCCGGCAACCTGTATATCAAGGTGCTAAATCCAGCAGCCATGGGCTGAAAGATAGAAGTGATAAGTTAACCTCTTCTATCGAAGTAGGTTTTTTATTTTTGCATAAAAAATTAATAATTATTCAAGCTTATTTTATTAAGATTCAGCTTTAGAAATATATTAATTCCTAAAGGTTAGGGGGTTATACATATGCCAATTAAAATTCCAAATGGTTTACCAGCAAGAGAAATATTAAGTAATGAGAATATATTTATTATGGATGAAGAAAGAGCCTTTCACCAGGATATAAGGCCTTTACGTATAGCTATATTAAATCTTATGCCTATAAAGGTTACTGCTGAGACACAATTGTTAAGACTATTAAGTAACAGCCCCTTACAAATAGAAATAACTTTGCTTTACCAGGAAAGCTATGAGTCAAAGCATACTCCCAAGGAATATCTAGCAAACTTCTATAGCACCTTTAGACATGTAAAGAATAAAAAATTCGATGGACTAATAATTACTGGAGCTCCAGTGGAGCATATGGCCTTTGAGGATGTAGATTATTGGGCAGAATTAACTGAAATAATGGAGTGGAGCAAACACAATGTAACTTCCACCCTTCATATATGCTGGGCTGCTCAGGCAGGCCTATATTATCATTATGGAATACCAAAGTATCCCTTACCTGAAAAAATGTTTGGTGTGTTCATTCACAAACTAAACTACAAAAATGAAAAGCTTCTAAGAGGCTTTGATGATAATTTTTACGTACCTCACTCTAGACATTCAGAGGTTAGAAAGGAAGATATTGAAAAGGTAAAGGGCTTACGTATCTTATCAGAATCCGATGAATGTGGAGTGCACATTGTTATTACAGAGGATGGAAAGCAAGTATTTGTTATGGGCCATTCTGAATACGATGCTAATTCCTTAAAATACGAATACGAAAGAGACTTAGCCAAAGGTTTAGACATAAAGATTCCAAAAAATTATTTCCCAGACGACGATCCTAGCAAAACGCCTATAGTACGTTGGAGAGGTCATGGAAACTTATTATTTACAAACTGGCTAAATTATTATGTATATCAAGAAACTCCATATGAACTATAGTCATAGATGAAAAGTCAAAGATTATCTGGCGACAACCGATAGCTGTAAGGGCTTTAGCCCACAAGCTCTGTCGTCAGATTTTTCAGTATAGCCACCAGTTACCTAAGGCTGGATATGGCTGGATATAGGTTGCTATCGCTGCCCTATGGCATTTACCAGATAGCAACTATCCTGCATCTATTATCAATCTCACTGCATATTGCTTTGTTTTAAAGACGTGTTGACGAATGTATATTTGAGCTTGTCAGCCTTTTATGCTTGTCTGCTTTTTTCTATAAACACGTTTCTAAAACAGAGCCATATAGTCTTCGGTATATATAATGCAGACGTGTACAAGTGGGTTTCACCTATCAGTTATAAGATGCCAGTTTTTTAGCATTGCTGCCGTATACCTCACGCCACCTTACGTACTATTTGGTATACCTTTCCTTGGCTAGTGGTCCCCACTACTAAGTCCACAGCGGACTCTCACCGCCAAGTTATGGCCCATGCTGGGCGCACTGAAAAACGCCGTATACCAAGTATACGGCGTTTTTTATCTTAATAAACTGTTAAAAGCTTATACTCCAATTTTGGTTGTTATTGTTGTCCCATTTGCTTCCGTCGGTGAATACTATATCAATACTCTTAGTTGCAGAAGCCGGTACTGTTAATGTTACTTCCCATAGGTTGTTGCCCTTGGAGGTCATGGCGGTGTCTGTTACCCCCTTCCAGCCATCATAGCCCCAATGGGCTGTAAGCTTAGAGGATCCCTCAAGAATCCTTCCTGATGCATTGTAGGTTATGGTAATTTGATTGCCAGCAGAGGGCTTTTCTGGAGACCATGACAGGGTAGGGAGCTGAGCTACCGATTGCACAGGTATGCTCCAATTTTGATTATTGTTGTTATCCCATTGGCTTCCGTTAGTAAAGACTATGTCTAGCTTACTGGTGGCCGCTGTTGGTACTGTTAAGGTAACCTCCCATAGATTGTTGCCCTTGGAGGTCATAGCAGTATCAGTTACCCCTTTCCAGCCATCATAACCCCAATGGGCTGTAACACTTGAGGAGCCTTGAAGGCTTCTGCCTGAAGCATTATAGGTTATGGTTATGCTTTCACCAGCTCTAGGATTTTGAGGGCTATATGTTACAATATCATCTACAACTGGTGGATTATCACCATCACCATTATAAAGAACTATTACCTTACCGCCAGGTATGTTTCCTGTAATTCTTCCGTTAGAAACTGTTAGGGTGCAGTTAGCGGTTGCCTTGTTTGAATAGGTTCCACTAGCTAAATTGGTTGGAGAATCTATATAAGTGTCTCCGCCTACATTAACAATTACCATACCCTTAGTTCCACGTTCAATTATCATAGTTTCATTTCTTGGCCATCTAAGATATTCATTTTCACCAACCATTGCATTATGGAACTTGTTAACGGCAATTATATCTGGTTGATTCCAATAAGTCTCATTAGGTCTTGCGAAATATCTAGTGGTTATATTTGCTCTAGCGGCTATTATGGAATAAGCCATTTGTCTTTCCCAAAGCCCGAGACTTGTGGAAACATTACTTTCATAATCATCATGATTTTCTACATAGCATAAGGCTTTAGTAGGATTTAATGCAGTGTCATAATGCCATATGGTTCCTAGTCCTGTTAAGTTTTTAGAGGTTACTGCAGATCTCAATTGGCCTCCGTAGCCATGAGCAGTTATATCGAAGTAAGTTATATAAGCCTGCTCATTATCCCCTTTATCTGGTAATACCTCTCCAAAGATATATAAACTATCTTTGTTTTTTATACTTGATAATACTCTGTCCCAATAGTTTCCTGCCCAGCTTTGTCCAGCATCTTCACCCTTATTGGTTTCAATATGCTTAGCGGCATCGAAACGGAATCCATCAGCGCCAGCATCAACAAGCTTATTTAGGAAGTTTATATGCATATCCTGTACATCAGTTCTTTGGGTTGCTAAGTCTGGTAACCCTCCCATGTTCTTTTGAGTTACTTCATATCTGTCCTGATAATTGTAAATGGAGCCTTGATTATGGTAAAGCTCTGAACGCTTTAAGCTGGAATCTACCATATCTGACCAGGTTCCCGAAGAGTTACCTTCTGCCACGTGATTAAAAACTACATCTACTATAATTTTTATTCCATACTTCTCTGCTTCTGCACAAAGGGCTTTAAATTCTGCTTCTGTTCCTAATTGATAATTACCTATCTCATAATTTGTTGGTTGATACATCAACCACCATTCGTTGGTATTAGCTTTCGTTCCTTGTACTGGAGACACCTGAATGGAGTTATAACCTGCTTCAGCTATTTGTGGCAAGGTGTTTTTGATATCAGTAAATCGCCATCTATAACAGTGAAGCATAAGTCCTTCTTCAGCTTTATCTGGTAGATTGTTGTTGTTTGCCGCATAAGCAGGAGTAGGCTCATTACCTGAAGTTGGTAGCAGCTGCCATAATGGTGCTATGGCTAAGCATAGTAGTAGTGCTATGGCCAGAATTTTTGGTAGTTTTTTAGTTTTCATGAAATCTCTCCTTTTTTATACTATTACATAGAAATGTACCAAGTTAAAAATATATCCCCCCTTTAATTTTTGCACATTCTATGTTTAATATATTTGATTAGCAACCGTTTTCACTGATTTTCCTAACTTCATTAATATATTTTTAAAGGTATCCCTTACCAGCTCCCCATTAAATATATTTAGTGGCTACTTTTAATATAACATGGATTTTATTACATTTATACACATATTACCATTATTTACATTTTATTAATTTGTTTTTTAGTCTTTCTAATTTCCTATCGCCCTTCACCTTTATCCAGCGGTTGACTAAAAAATACTAATATAGTAGTATTATCTTAGATAACGAATTGGAATACTATATATTAATTATAATTACAGAAGGTGATTATTATATGAAAATTTCTACAAAAGGGCGCTACGGATTAAGAGCTATGGTTGATATAGCCCTAAATTCTAACGGTGATTATATACCACTGAAGCAAATTGCAGAAAGACAAAATATATCAGAGAATTATTTAGAGCAGGTGTTTTCCACCTTAAGGAAATCTGATCTTGTAAAAAGTATAAGAGGCTCCCAAGGAGGATATTGTCTTTCAAAAAGCGCTTCTGCTATCACAGTAGGGGAGGTTCTAAGGACCTTGGAAGGGGATCTAAATATAATCAACGATGATACAGAAAGCTCCAATTTCGAAAAAAGCATTGAAGATTGTATTCGGATAACGGTTTGGCAGGAAGTGACTAAGGCTATAAACAATGTGGTAGATTCCATAACCTTAGAGGACTTAGTAACACAGTATAAAAAATTAAATTCTGAGTATATCTTAGATTACACAATTTAGGCACAAAAACAGCTCTGGGTATTGAGAAATCAATACTCAGAGCTTTTAATTATTGCTTTTTCCTTGCCATTAGTTTTTATAATTACAAATTCATTTATAGTGTTTTTATATAAAATATGATTTTCGAAGATGTAAAAGCCTGAATCTGACACTGGTTCCTCTGAAATCTTTATAGTTTTATCAGAACCAACCCATCTTTTGTATAGATTATAATCTTCCACATAATATATCCATCCATCCTGAACAGCTACACTGTACCTCGAAACACTATCTAAAATTACTGTCTTCTCTTTAGTATTATAATTGAATTGATATAGCTTATCGTCCATTACGAAATATAAGCGATTGTCGTCTATCCAAGCTCTAACGGTGTGGCTTGTATAATCTTCATATAAGATTTTTTTATCAGATCCATCTTTCTTTAGCCTAATAATTTTAAATTGGATTTGATTATTTTCATCTATAAAATCTAAAGGATAATTTATGCAATATATGTATTCTTTATCAACATAAATTACATCGTAATATCCTTCAGCTATCTTTTTCGTATTGCTACCATCTAGTCCTGTTCTGTAAAGACCAGCTCCATTATTAGAGGTATAGGTTAAAAAGTAAATATCCTTATTGGTCACCGCCTCAATATTAACAACCCAATTTTCATAATCATGGCTGTCTGATTGAATCTCGCTCATATCTAAAAGGTTAGTAATACTTTTATCCTTCATGTTTATCCTATTAATAGTACCAGATTCATCATTACAATATATATAGTCACCTATAATGCTTAAATTCCAATAATAGTTACCCTCTACAAACTTTTCAGGTTCACCACCCTTTGTCCTTACTCTATATATGCCTCCATTGTATGAATAGTATATCCAGTCCCCTTGCTTAGCAGCACCAGCTCCATTAGCATAATTTGAAAAATTATTCCCTATTTTATTTACTTTCTTATAGGTAGCAATAAAAAATATCAAACAAACTAGAATTGCTGGTATAAGAAAGACTAAGTATGATTTTACTGATATAGCCTTGTTTTTAGTCTTAATAGCTTCGCCAGACTTATGCTTTAAATTTTCATCATCCAAAACTCTCAATAAGGTGTTATCTGAATCCTCCATATCCTTTAATTCTATATTGGCCTTCGTAACCACAATATTTCCGCATTTAGGGCAAAATTTCTCGAAGCCATTAAGCTGAGCTCCACACTTTTCACAAATTATCATTTTATCCTTCCTTTCATCTTACTGTATATTCGATAGGCTTCTTGAAACATCCTGCTTATCCATTAAATTTAGGCCAAAACTTCTCTAAATAAAAAACTCAGAGCAAGAGAGAATCATTGCTCTGAGTTTTTTGTTGTAGCTTTCTCACTACCATTAAGTTTAACTATTACAAAATCATTCTTATCATTAATTTGATAAACTATATGGTGATCGAAAAGATAAAAACCATATGGAGCTTTTTCCTCTGTGATTTTTTCAGTTTTATTGCTGCCAATTTTCATTCTATTTATTTGAAGGCCATCCTTAATAACATAATATATCCATCCATCCTCAACAGCTATATCTACAATCTGTTCATTTTCAAAAACCAGCTTTTTTTCACCATTTAATAAATTATATTGATAAAGCTGTGATTCGCCCTCCAGCAGATATAAGTAATTATTATCTGTGGATACCTTGGTTATACCCTTTGTAGAATCTGAAAATAGAACTTTAGCATCAGAGCCATCCCTATTTAATCTATAAATACTATACTCAATAGGGAAATTATTCTCTAAATCATCAATAATATATAAATCTTTCTCAACTCTATAACAATATATATATTTTTCATCCACATGTACTACTGGATAATATCCATCCATTATCTTGTTAATACGACCATCTTTTAGATCCATCCTATATAAGGACTGACTTTCATATGCAAACAATGTGAAGTAAATTTCCTTATCTGTTACTGCTTCTATAGTATTATAAAGCATTAAGCCACTCTCATCCTCTAAGGTAGATATTTTATTTTCTAAAAGATTAGTAATACTTTTATCCTTTATACCAATCTTGTAGATTTTCTCTCCTCCCTCTTGGCAATAAATATAATCACCTATTACATTTAAGCCCCTATAGTAATCACCATCTACAATCTTTTCAGAGCCTCCACCTTTTGTTCTTGTTTTATAGATACCGTCATCCCCTACATAGTAAATCCAGTGACCCTGTTGAGCTACTAATCCCCCAGATAAAATATTATGAGATCTGTTACCAATTTTATTGGGCTTTTCCTTGGTAAGAGCAAAGAATACTGCAAAGATTAGTATTATTGGTATAAGTACGGCCAAAAATATTTTTATAGGCAAGGGCTTTTTCTTAGCCACTGTAGCTTCACTAGCTTTAATTTCAGAATTATCATTATCTATTATTCTTACTAGAGTATTATCTAAATCCTCTATATCCTTCCTTTGAATATTTTCCTTTACTTCAACTATATTTCCGCAATTACTACAAAATTTCTCATACCCATTAAGCTGGACTCCACATTTTTTACAAGTTAGCATTTTTATCATTCCTTTCATCTTACTGTATATTCGATAAGCTTCTTGAAACCTCCTTCTTATCCTGTACTATTAAATCTAAATCTGTTATCATATAAAAGAAAATTAATATAGATGATAAAAGCAAAAGAAATAAAAAGGAAAAAACACAAGAAATAGAGAATAATAAAAGCACATAAGATTCCTACTTTCGTTACAGAGGAGGGTTTCAACTTGAATATAAAATATATAATGCAGAAAAGCAGATATAAATTTAGCTATGATAACAAAGCCCCATTATACGATGCATCAATTCTACAGTCTTATAAGAAGGAAATCTCTCTCTTACAAAAGGAACTATATATATATAATATCAGCTTTAAAAGCTTAACAAAATACAATCCTCGTCCTATTATTAAGGATGAGTTACTAAATATAGCAATAATTTGCAACGAAAATGAAAAACTTAGTAATTGGATAAAGGTACGCCATTCCCTGCCTTACAAGGAGCTCTGTTCAATTAGTGGTAAGCCTCAGAAGTTCTTTGAAAGGTGGTCAGAATACATAATAGCTTTATTTATAATATTTAGTAATAAATATACCAATATTTCCTCTTTCCTCAGCATAAAAAAAATGGATACCTTCGTTAATGAGAAAAGCCAAGCAAAAGAAACTCCTGATATTAGCAATAAAGAGGACACGCTGGTAGGTATTGTTTTGAAAAGCCTTTCTAAGAGCTGCTATATTCTTACTTCTACCGGTATCTTTGCATTGATTTCTGTGGATGAGGAATACACCATAGGTGAACTATGCTCAGGAAAAATAAAAAAGCAACGGGATTATTACAGCGCTCCTGGTAAGCTTTTTATATTCATTACGCTATTAATGGTTATTTTTGCTTTATTCATATATTTTAAGGAAGATCGACTGGTAGTGATTGAATCTAAAACCATTTCTATGAATATAAAAATCAATAGGTTGAATAGAGTGGTAGGAGTCACTGCCATGAACAATACCTCAAATAAGCTTAAAGGTGATATTTCCACCTTTAATAAAAGCATAGACACCGCTTTATATTCTATTCTAGAAACTGCAGTGAACAAATCATATTTGGATAAATCAGAAGCAATCACTATTTATATCTCTGGGGATCCAGACTCTACTATTAACTTAAGCAAAACAAATAAATTTATAATAGATAATGAACTGACTATCACCATAAATTACAATGGCACAATTCTCTCTTCCCAATAGAAAAGAAGCTTATATAAGCAAAAAGGGGGCTGTTGCACAACTAGTAAATTAGTTGTTTTGCAACAGCTCCTTCTATCTTATAGTCCTAAACAGTTATTGATAGCGCTTATATCAAAGCCCTTTATAATTTCATCACCTATTTTTAATACTGGTACACTCATAAAACCTAAACTTATTAGTTCTTTTCTATATTGAGTCTTGCCTACATTTCTTTCTTCAAACTCAATATTATGCTCCCTTAAATAATTCTTTACCGCCACACAGTATGTACAAGTGTTTGATGTGTAGACTATAACCTTCTCCATATGATTCCTCCTAAACTTCACTTACCAAGAAGACCTAGCAAGTATTGCTAATACGCTTATCTAACTTATTCAATTATAATATCATCTACAGCTTATTTCAAGTTTCTATTAGAGAATAATTTTTTCTTCACATTAATTGCTGAAAACTGTATAATTTTATGGAATAGACCAAAAAATTTAATAATAAAGGACTTCTTGAGGTGAAAAAATTGGGAAAAGCAAAGGCAATTATCGAACATAAGGAAAAGAGTGAATTTACTCGAATAAATAAATTTCTTAGTGAAAGCGGCTTTTGCTCGAGAAGAGAAGGAGATAAGCTTATCGAGCAAGGCAGAGTCACTATTAATGGAGTAAAGGCCCAGCAGGGCGATAAGGTTTCTGCAAAGGATACTGTAAAGGTGGATAACAAGGTAATAACCTTAAAAAATAAATTTGTTTACATAGCCTTTAATAAACCTGTAGGAATCACCTGTACCACTGACCCAAAGGACAAAGATAACATAGTAGACTACATCAATTATCCTGTAAGAATCTTTCCTATAGGTCGCTTAGATAAGGATTCAGAAGGTCTCATTTTTCTAACCAATGATGGAGACATTGTTAACAAAATTCTACGTTCTGGTAATAATCATGAAAAAGAATATGTGGTTACTGTTGATAAGCCTATAACTGCTAGCTTTATAAAAGGAATGTCCTCCGGAGTAAAAATTTTAGGAACCATCACTAAAAAATGTACTGTTAAGCAGGAGGGTAAAAATGTATTTAGAATAATATTAACTCAAGGCTTAAACAGACAAATACGACGAATGTGCGAGGTATTTGGCTATCACGTAGTTAGGCTTAAACGAGTTAGAATTATGAATGTTAAGCTTGGAGATTTACCAGTAGGAAAATGGCGCCATCTAACTGTAGATGAACTGCGCACAATAAACAAGCTTATTTCTTCATCAGTAAAAACTAAAGAGGGCTCGGAAGCATCAGCTGATTTTACCCTTTATTAACAGTAACATATGAACTGTCTCTTTTATCAAATATAAGATGTGAAAACTCAGGTGGTATACCTAAAAAATTAAGGTATATTGCTTTGTTTTAAATAAGTGTTGTCGAATAAAAGTTTGAGCTTGTCTTTCTTATTGCTTGTCCACATTTTATCCATCAACCCTTTTTTGAAACAAAGCTACATAGCCTTTGGGATATATATACCATGATTGTATATTGCCCTGTTTCTGCTTGTCCGTACCTTCTATCAACACTTTCTTCAAACATAGCTACATAGTCTTGGGAAGAACAGATACTTAATTCATTTCTTATGAATCAAGTATCTGTTCTTTCCTTTGTGAAGTTTTTTATGCCATATCTGCTATTGTACAGGAGGGCTCATAGCCTATGCTTTCTAAAAGTACTAAGGAGCTTCCCTTAAAAGTGAAGCAGCTTAGCTTATTCTCGTCTTGAAGAACCATTAAGAAGGGTTTCTCGTTTTCTGGACACATTAAAATTACCTGGTCTATAGGAAGCTTAATTTCTTTATTTTCAACCTTCACCGCTGGGGCCAATGGAATTTTCACTGCATAACCTCTCTCTGGAATTGGATTGAATTTGCTGTAATAACCATCGATACCTTGTATATAGTTTTTCACTAGCTTTTGAATTTCATTATCATTAGGAACTACTTTTACTACTGCCTGTTGATTTATATCAAATACTTCGATATTTTCTAGAGGCTTACCTTCTACTGATTCTGTGGAAAAGCATAAAAGGAATAATAATAGAATTAGTATTTTTTTTAGCATCGCCTATCACCTCTATTTGCCCGCAGGCGAATGGTAGATCTGGTGTATGTTTATTAAGCTAGGTTAGGAAAAATAATTGTTAGGAGTGGATGGAAAATATCGAACTTCTTCTGCATTAGTCATATTGCTTTTATACATTTTTTTGTAGGTATATCTATTGTATAAAAGAGCTAAGAATGAAAAAAGAAGTAGGACTACTATCAAGATTATAAAAGGAATATTAACACTTTTCTTTTCCATAATACCAGTCTCCTTTAACAATTAATTAATCCTTCTGATGAAATTATGCACAAGTTATTAGAATATTATTCACTGGCCTGTGGAAAACCTGTTAATTCCACATATTATTAAGTTCCTTTATTAGGAAAGTAACTTTTTTATTCCTTTTTTATAAATGTATTTTTAATATTATTATATTCTAATCAACTAATCCACATTATCCACATTTGTCTTGTGAATAACTTGTGTAATATTTGTTTAAATTCATATTTTATTCATTTTTTATACATATAATAGTCACATTTATCTAGGTATTTAACATTATTAACCTAATTATTACCCACATTATTCACAAGGCTGTTGATAACTTGTGTATAACTTTTATAATTATTCACCTAACAAATATAGGGTTCCAATATTAACTACCGGCCTCTACATGATGTGTAGTTTCCTATTGGAACCCTAAATATGTTTTACTACTGTATTAATTTACCCTTTACTATTAATCTATGGGTGGCTTTTCTAATGGGTGTGCAGGTAACTAAGGTGATTATTGGTTCTTTTGTAGACATCAGCACAGAGGTTTCCTCTGGCAATACTACGAGCTTTTCAAAAACCTCATATGTGTACTGCTTTCCATCCTTTGTTTTAACCTTTATGGTATCCCCCTTTTCCAATTCATCTAATCGGTTAAAGTATTCATTATATGTATAGCTTCTGTGACCTGCCACTGCAAAATTTCCTGTGGTACCGGGCATGTCTGTATTTTTAAAATGGCCTACAGCATACTTTATGTCTTCTGGATCCGTTCCTTCTACTACTGGCACTAATAAATCTATTTTTGGTATTTCAAGCATAGCAATGGCTTTACTATTGGTGGCTGGTCTAGATGGGTTGTCCACATTATCAGAAGAGTCCCCGGAGCCTTCATCATCTGCTGGCTCTCCCCATTGCTCCATAGCTTTTAAATCTTTCTCGAAGCTTTCAATTAACTCCTTCTTAACCTTTTCTCCTTTATAATTCATATAAAATCCCCATCCTATTATGGATGCACCAATCAATATCAATAAAATCCCAAATATTTTACTCTTCATTTTCGTCCTCCATTATTTCTTCCTTGCAGATAAAGATATTATATATTATATCACATATATGGTAAAAATAGCTACCAACTTTTAGGACATTTTTCTTTTGACCCTTAACATTTTTATAAAAGTATGCTAGAATATAAGTAAGGAAAGAATATTCAGAAATCTAAAGGTTTACATTTCTTCCTTGGTTCCTATTTAAATGACAAAGGAGTGACTTTTATGAGTGGTAAAGTTATTTATGTAGACTTTAAGAATCAGGCAAAAAAGTCTAACAATAAGACAGAAAATCCTGGGGTGCTAAAAACCTGTTATAATAGACTAAAAAATCTTTTCAGCTTTACCTCAGGCAGTAAGCCCGTAAGTGAAGTTTCTCCTTTCAAAGAAATGATGTAAGATTCAGATTCTCCTATTCCGTAATAATCTATATATCTAATACTCTGTCTCCTTTGGGGGCAGGGTATTATTTTTGTTTTATTACTATCTTATTAATGCTATACTATTGATAAATGCAGGTCTTATTAAAATACAAGGACCTAATATATAATATGACTAATAGGTAGGAGTTGATAATAATATGAGAATCGGTATGGGTTATGATGTTCACCGACTAGTTGAGAATAGAGATCTTATTATAGGTGGAGTTAATATTCCCTATGAAAGAGGCTTGGCTGGTCATTCTGATGCTGATGTTTTAATTCATGCAATTATGGATAGCATTCTTGGTGCAGCAGCTTTAGGGGATATAGGCAAACACTTCCCTGACACTGATCCTCAGTATAAGGGTGCTTCTAGCATTGCGCTATTAAAGCATGTAGCAGGGCTAATTAAAGAAAAAGGCTATGAAATAATTAATATAGATGCTACAATAATTGCCCAGAGTCCAAAAATGGCTCCTCACATATGGGCTATGAGGGAAAATATAGCTAAGGCCTTGAATATAGATGTAGATCAAGTAAATGTAAAGGCTACTACTGAAGAGGGCTTAGGCTTTACAGGTAAGGGAGAGGGTATTTCTTCCCAAAGCATTTGCCTACTAAAGAAAATATAATTTCCTAAAATAAAATCCAGGGGACCTGCAGTGTCTCCTGGATTTTGATGTTTATAAGAAGATTATATTATGCTTTTTGTAGGCTTCTATCATATCCTCTGGCCACATGGAGGCTTGTACTTCTCCTATGTGAACCTTTCTTAAAAAGAACATACATATTCTAGATTGGCCTATACCGCCGCCTATGGTGTATGGAAGCTCTCCATTTAGAAGCTTTCTATGGAACTCTAATTCCCTTCTATCGGTGCAGCCGCTTACTTCTAGCTGATAGGCTAAGGCCTCTTCATCTACTCTTATACCCATGGAGGATAGTTCTAGAGCACATTGTAGTACTGGATACCAAAGAAGTATGTCTCCATTTAGCTTCCAGTCATCGTAATCTGGTGACCTGCCGTCATGCTTTTGACCAGATTTTAGTTTATCACCAATTTGCATTATAAATACTGCCCCTTTTTCCTTGGTGATAACCTCTTCTCTTTCCTTTGGACTTAAGGATGGATACATGTCCTCTAGCTCCTGAGAGGTTATAAAGAATATATCTTCAGGTAATATCCTTTCGATTTCAGGATATAAGTCCATTACGTAGTCTTCAGTTCTTCTGAAAACATTGTATATTTTTCTTACAACGGACTTTAAGGTATCCAAATTTCTTTCATGCTTATGTATTACCTTTTCCCAGTCCCATTGGTCCACATAGATGGAGTGTATATTATCTAGTTCCTCATCTCTTCTTATGGCATTCATATCAGTATATAGACCTTCCCCAGGTTCAAAGCCATATCTATATAGGGCCATTCTCTTCCATTTAGCTAGAGAATGAACTATTTCTATTTCCCCATCTATATTAAGAGCATCAAAGCTTACTGGACGTTCTGTACCATTAAGATTATCATTCATACCAGTATTTCTTTTTACAAATAACGGTGCAGAAACTCTAATTAGATTAAGCTCCTTAGCCAATTCCCTTTCAAAAAAATCCTTAACATACTTTATAGCCTTCTCTGTTTCCTTTAAACTAAATACACTACGATAGTTATCAGGAATAGTATATTTCTTTTGCTGCAATTTTTAGCCCCCTTCAATTATATCTTAGTTATAAGCACTATGATATTTTAACATTATACATGAGAAAAATCACTAAATTTCTTAAATAATTATCGTTTTAAACTGGTTAAATTATTAATGGCTTCTTTTATTTTATTTAGCTTATCGCTGGCATCGGTAATTATAGTCTTACCATCGGAAGCTTCCTTTACTGCTCCGTCAGTAATGCTAATTATAGTATCTAAGTATCCCAAATAGGACTTATGGAAACCATCAAGCTTATGACCATGCTCTAGCTTGCTAAATTGATCTCTATATTGATGAAGCTTTTCATTTTCTGCCTTTAAGGTTTCTATATCCTTTGCATCTAATTTATCGTCGCTTAAAACCTTTGTTATATTACCAACAGAGTTCTTTATATCCCCTGTCATAGTAGCAACAGTCTTTCCATACTTAATGTTTGTGACAAAAGCATTTACTTCATCTATTGGCGATACACCATATACTAAAATATCTACCAATGCAATAGCAACAAATACCAAGATAACAAATAAGATAAACTTAAAAGCTTTCTTTATTAGGCATACTACGATTAATATAAGGGCTAAAGCCATTAAGCCCACCATTAAGTAACTTTTATCCATATACATCCCCCTTGAATATAATTTGATATTTCTATCTTTTGATGATAAGTATATTATATATTAATTACAATTCCTAGAAAATACTATTTTTATTTTTTAGACACATAAGGATTATCCTTAATATAAAATCTCCAAGGATAAAATCTAGCTTCCTCTGCATAGTCTATGTTTATTCTTGTGGTTCTAACTACTTCAAAGTTTTCCTTATTCTTCTCCTCTTCTGCAATGTATATTTCGTCCTTGCATATATCCATACCGTTGTGGTCTCTAGTAATGTTGAAGGCAGCACACAGCTTGGCAGGTCCATTAGTTAAGTTTTTTACTTCTCTATTGGTAAGCTCCTCCAAACTTTTCTTGTACCTATTTAAGGCCATAAGCTCTAGGCCTTCTATTGGCTCTAAGGCTCGGACAAGTACCCCTCTAGGTACATTAACCCTTTCTGTAATTACATTAAAGCAGTAATGCATACCATAGATGAAATATACGTAAATATGGGCCGCTTCGCCGTACATAACTTCGTTTCTTTCAGTTCTTCGGCCTCCATAGGAATGAGCAGCCTTATCATCCTCTCCCATGTAGGCTTCCACCTCTACAATTTTACCAATTAGAAGTTTGTCCTGCAGCTTCCTTACAAGGTACTTGCCTAAAAGTTCCTCTGCCACCTGTAAGGTATTTCTGCTATAAAAACTTCTTTTTAACTTTTTCATAGCTTATCTTACCTCTAATTCTTATTCTTCCTAATCTTAAAGTAATATTCTTCTGTATTTTCGTCAATAACTCTGAAAATATAGCCTTCCTTCTTATAATACTCTATAATTGCAGGAAGAGCCTTGCAGGTATTGCGGTTATTTGAGTTGCAGTGAGCTAATAAGAAAACCCTGCTTTTATCTCCCTTAATCTTCTTTGCATTTTCCACTAGAGTATTTACACTAAGTCCCTTCTTTAAACCATCTTCTAAGTTGGCATTCCAGTCATAGACCCTATAATCTCTTTCGTGAAGCTTTTGCAATAAGCGCTGGGATAACATCAAATCGCTACCACCAGGGAATCTTATAGCGCCAGTATCAACACCTATAACCTCCTTTACCAAGTCCCTGGTTGCATCCATTTCTTTGATAAATTCCTCATCACTCTTATAGATAGAAGAAAACTTATGGGTGTAGGTATGCAAACCTATACCATGACCCTCTTCATATATTCTTTTTAAAATATGCTCTCTTCCCTTTATTTCCTTACCAACTACAAAAAAATTGGCCTTCACCTCATACTTCTTTAATATATCTAAAACATCCTCTGTTATTCGTGGGATAGGTCCATCATCAAAGGTAAGATAGATTACCTTTTCCCCGCTATCCTTTATATTGGAAGCCTTTACAGTACAGGATAGGTTAGTAAAAAGAAGTGAAAGAATAAGAAAGATGCTTATTATAACCTGATAATAAACTCTACGTAATTTCATATATTTCGCCCCCTAAGTCTAGCTTATAAATTTATATTGCCCAGTCCTATAGGAAAAGTTGCACCACATTCCTATTTTTCCTTCCAAAACAGCTGCACAATATTAACTAAATCTGAGGGGGACGATACCATTCTAGCATGCTGCCAGTGCTCAGGAAATAAAGGCCTATATTGATAGGAAGAAAACCTATCATCTATAAGAAGCACAACCCCTTTATCTTCTAAGGATCTAATAACTCTTCCTGCCGCCTGCATCACCTTGTTCATGCCTGGATAGGTATAGGCATAGTCATAGCCTTTTTTTACTGATTGTTCAAAGTAGTCCTTTATTATATCTCTTTCTAAACATAGCTGAGGCAGGCCTACGCCTACAATGGCTGCTCCAATAAGTCTATCTCCCTTTAAATCTATGCCTTCAGAAAATATTCCTCCTAACACTACAAAGGCTACTAAGGTTTCCTGAGGATTTTCCACAAAAGCCTTTAAAAATTCATCCCTTTCATTTTCATCCATATCCCCTTCCTGCAGTAAAAGCTTAACCTCTGGATAATTATCCACAAAATGCTTATGTACATCTAGCATGTATTTGTAGGAGGGGAAAAATATCATATAATTGCCCTTCTTAACGCTTATTAGGGCATGTATATATCTTGTAATAATGTCTATACTTCTATTCCTATCCTTATATCTAGTAGAAACCCTATCTGCAATTAACAAGCATTGCTGCTCTTTAGGAAAGGGTGAAGGTAATCTCATAAAGTAATCCTCTTCCTTACCGCCCAGTATATCCTTAAAGTAACTCATAGGGGTTAAGGTAGCTGAAAAAAATACCGCTGACCTTCCCTTGTTTATGCTTTGTCTTAAAAGCTTACCTGGGTGAAGGCAAAAAAGCTTTATAATTAAATCATTACCAGCGTCCTCTGTATATGTTATATAGTCATCGCTATATAGTTCCCAAACCCTAAGGAAGGCTAAAACGTCAAAATATAGCTGTAGTAAGTCCTCATGACCAGCCCTACCTTCATTATTAGCCAACCAATCCTCCGACAGCTTAACAAACTTTCTCAGTAGAGGATAAAGGTCCTCCGGTAAGTCCTTTTCTTGACTAAAGCTTTTTCCCTCCAAGGCTTTTTTCCTGGAAAGAAAGTAGTTGTTAATCTTCCCTAAACTTTTAGAGATGTTATTTTCAATATCCTTCATAAGCTTTTTTAGCTTCAGAAAGGTGGCCTTATTTAATTGGGCAGAATACATTTCTCGTGCTCTATCAACTAAATTGTGAGCCTCGTCAATAAGAAAGGCATAATCACCCTTAGTCTCAAAAAACCTTTTCAAGCTAACCCTTGGATCAAACACATAATTATAATCGCAAATGACACAATCGCTCCATAGGGTTAAATCTAGGGAAAATTCAAAGGGACATATGTTATATTCCCTAGCATAAGCTTCTATCTTATCCCTGGTTAATTGATTCTCATTTGTAAGTATATCCTCTATAGCATCGTTAACCCTATCAAAATGCCCTCTGGCAAAGCTGCATTGCTCAGGATTGCAGGCAGCTCCCTTATTAAAGCATATTTTATCCTTTGCAGTAAGGGTAATTGCCTTAAAACTTAAATTGCAATCCCTCATTTTATTTATGGCTTCTTCCGCCACCTGTCTTGTGATGGTCTTGGCAGTTAAATAGAATATTTTTGATATATACCCTTCTCCCATGGCCTTCACCGTAGGAAAAAGAGTAGATATGGTCTTTCCTATACCTGTGGGTGCTTGAGCAAAAATACTTTTCCCCTCGGTTATAGTCTTATAAACAGATACTGCTAGCTCCCTTTGCCCTTTTCTGTAGCTATCAAAAGGAAAGTTCAAAGACCTTATAGAGTTATTTCTAAGTTCAATCCATTGCTCCGATAAGCAGGCCCATTTGTGATATTTATCTATAATACTTATAAAATAAACCTCTAGCTCATCCCTGGAAAAGTTTTTTACAAAGACCTTTATATCTTCATTTTCCACATCACAATAGGTTAATTGAATATCTATTTCGTCTAAATTCTGTTGTAGGGCATAAATATAGCCGTAACACTTAGCCTGGGCCCAATGAAGCTCATTATAATCCTCATGAATTCTTTCTAAAGGCTGACTAGTGGTTTTTATTTCATCGATGGTTGTGGTTTGATACAAGCTGTTCCCCAGGGGAACTATTATACCATCAGCTCGGCCTTCTATTATATATGATATACCCTCCCTTTCAAAGCTATGGGAAAGAAAAACCTCTGCCATATATTCCATATTTAGTTCTGCAAACTTCTTCTTATTTAGTTTTTGTAACTTTTGATGCAATCTAGTTCCTTCTACCGCCCTGGCGGAGGTTGTAAATCTAGTGTCTAAGTCACCGCTTCTCAAGGTAAATTCCACTAGATTTCGAACGGATATCTTAACATTACGACCATTATTCATCATAATCAACCTTTTTATCTGTTACTTTCACAACAGGTTTAGTTTTTTATTAATTAAACATACTATATTATATCATACTTCTATCAAGGTCACATAAGTAAAGAGGTGAAATACATTGAAGCTAACCATAGATGAAGGGACTAAGGAAATTTTAAAAGAGGAGCTTAAAAGAAAAAACAAATCTGCCGCCAGGGTAATGTTAAGAGGCTTCGGCTGCTCCGGACCAGCCTTTGGAGTAGTTCTTGATAAGGAAGAAGAAAAGGATGAGGTTATAATCATAGACGGCATCAAAATAGTAGCGGACAAGGAATTTGCTCCCTTACTAGACCAAGGAAAAATCGTCCATGATAAGGGACCCTTTGGTATCTTTTTCACTGTAGAAGGGGGGCCGGAAGTTAGCTGTTAAATATTGAAAAAATGGTGATTAGATGTTGAATATCAAATACCAGATATATGATGATATTGTCATTGCTCTATCTTATAACTTATATTCTTTCCCTTAACGCTGTGTTTTAGAAAAGTGTTTATGGATATTTACTGCTTGTCCTAATATTCTGTCTTATTCATCAACACTTCTTTGAAACAAAGCAACATAGTGCCTATTGGCACCATCAGAGCTTAGACCTGAGAGCTTAGAGGTAAAGACTTTGATATAACTTCCTATAAAATAAAAAAGTAAATGCCACATACTGGCATTTACTTTATAAAAGGAAACGGTTATCAATTCTACCCATAATTTATTCACTTTGATATTCTGACACTATCTTTTGCACTAGCCTCTTAATAGCACTGGCCTGAGCTATTAGAGTCATTACTGTTAAAAATACAAATATTCTTTCTTCATCCTCAGGAGACAGATTGTTTTCCTTTATAAAATCACGGAGCTTCTTTTCATCAAAATATTCTGCTTGAAGAAATTCGTCAAAGCTTCGCTGTTGAATATCAGCAAATATTTTATAAGCATTTTCCCAGGATATTATGTCATCGCTACGGTCATTAATTTCATTGAAAGCCAATCTAAAAACCTTGCTTATCTCATCAGTAGTAAGAACAGGCCTCATGTAGCTTAACAATACCAGCTGAGCTAAATGGAGCTTAGTATAGCCTCTTTTCTTGCCATCCTCAGGCTTACTTATAACTCCGCTTTTTATATAATTTTGCACAATATTATTAGTATACTTTTCCTCAGAGAACTTATCATTTAAATAGTCAATAACTTGAGACAAAAACAAATCGTACTTTGGTAAATCTTCATATGGAACCAAATTATTTTTGGACACTTCCTCAGCAAGCTGTTTAATGAAATTAATATCAAACTTTTCCCGTTCCATTTATCCATCTCCTTTTAAAATATAAAAGCTATATATATTTTATTAATTATATTATAAGGTATATATAAACTTATTACAAGTTATAAATTCTATTTATCCATAAAAATATATTATTGCTTATCAATTATTTTTTCTTCTATTTCCTTTAATATACTTTTATCATTAAGCATAATAATATAAGCTATTACACTAGCGAAAAACATATATGCTACCGATGGAGCATAACTAGCCAACAAGAACATAGCCGCTATGCCTGCTATATTGAGCACTGTATGTTTGAATTTTTTTATGATATAGAAGGCCGATAATTTTAAAACATCCTTGGTTTTTAAATAAAATCTAGAAACTATAGGAAAAGCGTACAAAGCAATTAGTAAAATTGAAAAAATGCAGGCATAGAAAATTGGCACCAAAAATGAGGCTAGAGAACTAGCTTTAACAATTTGAATATCTATTAGCAAAATTACTATTATTGTAGTAAAGAGCAGTCCTATAGCAAATGCTTGCTTGAAATTCTCCTTATAGGCTTTAAAAAAATCCTTGGTTAAGCTTATATCACCTTCCCTTACCAGCTTGCCCATAACTGAAAGCAAAGCTGTAAAGGATGGAGCCAACGGAAGGGCTACCACAAAAAGTATAAGGTAATAATAAATATTGTCCAACTCCACTTGAATACCAAATAAAAAAATTACTAGAAATATATTTAATACCACAAAATAAATATTGGAAATAACAAACCAACTAAAATAGTTCATAGCCTCATATATCGGGCTATCTGTTAGGCCCTTTTTAGCCATATGCCTTCCTCCAATCATGATCAAGTATAATAATAGAAACCTCAGAAATATATAATATACTAATATACTAATGAAAAAATGTAATAATTGATTAGTTATGAATGTAGTTATCAATACCACTACATAATTGTAGAACATTTATTTAGATTAATCAATTCAAATATTTATAAAGTCAAGTATAATTACTTTAAAAAATGTAAATAATTACGAATAAGAATAAAATTTATAAGATGGGTTAGGTGATATGATAATAAAATAATATAAAATGCAAAAAAAGTTTAAATAAAATTCTCTTTTTTTTACAAATTCATATTATATATAAGGAGAAGAAAATTTATAATCAAGGTAATTACCAGTATTTATTATTTATGTTTTTGGATAACATGTAATTTGATTAATTTTTCTGAAAATTTTTTACCTTTTGAGGTAAATAACAACATTAAGCGCGATAATTCGACAAATACCAAGGATATGAATCCATATTATTACTATTTTTTTAAATTTCTAATTTTTACATATGCATTTTTTTACTTTTTTAGCTATAAATATTAACAACCGTTAACATTTAATTCAAAGTATTTTCATAAACCATGTTTTTTCAATGGTTCTTGGCATTTGTCAAAAAAACATATATTTTGAAAAAGCATATTGACTTTTCAATAATATGGTAGTATATTAATTATTAGAAAATACTTCATAAAGAAATTTGCAACTTAATGAGGTTTTTTGCAAAACAGTATTTGACTGTTAATTACATATTTGCTATAATATAATTACAAATATGTCGAAGTATGTAAAAAGGGAGGAACAAAAAATGAAATCAACAGGTGTAGTAAGAAGAGTAGACGAATTAGGAAGAATTGTTATTCCTATAGAACTAAGAAGAACTCTAGATATCGCTGAAAAGGATGCTTTAGAGATTTACGTAGATGGAGAGCAGATCATATTAAAGAAATATGAGCCAGCTTGTATATTCTGCGGAGATGCAAGAGATGTTATAAACTACAAAGGCAAAAATATTTGCAAACACTGTCTAGATGATATAAAAACTGAAAAATAATATTTCTTCCAAAAGTAAAGGCTTTTAAGCCTTTACTTTTTTAATGTAAAAAATTAAGAGCTTTGCACTCCGCAAAATTTCCCTTAATCCTTGACATCAAAAAGCGTTGACCTTAAAAACGTAGTAGCGCCTTTTTCTCAAGGCAAACTAAAACCGAAGGCTTATGCCTTCGGTTTTTATTATCTTACTCTTCTTGCGCCCATGTAATCTTTTCTTGTTAATGGAGATATTTTAACTACGTCTCCTGTTTGAGGAGCATGTACATAAGCATTATCTCCTATATAAATACCTACGTGATGAGGTGAGCCATAACCAAAGAATACTAAGTCTCCTGGTTGTAAATTATTTCTGGATACTGCCACTCCCTCTTTAATCTGAGTATAGGTTGTTCTGCTTAAATGAATTCCGAAGTGTGCGTATACGTATTGTACAAATCCAGAACAATCAAAGCCTGATGGCGTTGTACCTCCCCACTTATAGGGAACTCCCCTAAAGCTTAAAGCATATTGAACTAAGGCATCGCTTGAGTAATTAGCGCTTGTAGTTCCTCTTGATGTGCTACTACTGCTTTGGGCTCTATTCCTTAATATTGTTATTTGTCTATCCTTTTCCTGCTTTTGCGCTTCTAATCTACTAATGAGATCATAGTAGTAGTTTACCTTTTCATCAAACTCTTTCATCTTAGCTTGGTTTTCTGCTAAGATTGCTTGTTGTTCACTCTTAGACTTGTCTAACTCTGCCTTCTTTGCTATATTTTCTGCCCTTAATTTTTCTATCTTTATCTTCTGTAAATCCAAGGTAGCCTTTTGCTCTTCTAGCTCTTTCTTCTGTTCATTCATTTCATTTATTATCTTCTTGTCATAATCAGCTATCTTGTTTACAGCTTCTATTCTTGATATAAAATCTCCTAAACCTTCTGACTTTAGTATGATGGATATGTATCCATTAGTTCCACTCTTGTATAGAGCAGTCATTCTTTGATCAAGTACTTCCTGTTTCTCTTTAATGTCTTCTTCTCTTTCTGTAATTTCTTTCTGTGTTTTTTCTATTTCCTGATTGGTTGCTTCTAAGTCTTTTTCATTAGCATTTATCTGATTAATTAGAGTTTCGATTTTAGAATCCATCATTTGTAATTCTATCTCTATATCCTCTACTGTTTCCTTCATACTATTATAAGAGCTTAAAAACGCATCTCTTTGTGCTTTTGCTTCATTCTGTTGTTGAATTATTTGCTGCTTTTGTTGTTCTAGCTCTTGAATGGTATCAGCCATTACAGTTACATTCATTGAAAAAACTAATCCCAGCGACAAGAGTGCCGTAAATATCTTCTTCAAATTAACCCACCCGAACTTATGCTGCCAGCTTGAGTGGTTCCACCTCCTTCGTGTAAACTTTTTCAAGCCGAATTTTAATTAGTTCCGATTTTCTTGTGTTTTAAGACAAAAATTTACCCAATATAAATGCTTGTCTTGCTACACACTTATATTATAACATCAAAACAAAAAAAGCTACAAGATTTTTGTAACTTTTTTTTGAACTTTTATAGATTTATTGCGTATATATAGATTTCAGATTTAGAAACGCCCCTATCTTTGGCCACCATTTTCACCGCTTCTTTTTTGCTCATGCCCTTGTCCATGTAGCTTAAGATGTGTTCTTCTATAGTCATGTCCTCCCAAAGAGCCTTCTCTTCCCTTTCAATTTCTTCCTGACTCTTGCCTGAAAGTACCAGTACATATTCCCCTCTTGGAGAATTAGATTCATAATATTTTACCGCTTCACTTAAGCTTAACCTTAATATTTCCTCATGAAGCTTGGTAAGCTCTCTGCAAATAGAAATTTGTCTATCTCCAAAGCTTTTATGTAGAAAGCTTAAGGTCTCCTTCAACCTATGAGGCGCTTCGTAGAAAATTAGGGTTTCCCTTCTATCCTTTAATTCTTGTACAAGTTTAGTCCTCTCCTTATTTTCTCTCGGTATAAAGCCCTTAAAGATAAAGGAGCTAGTATCTAAACCAGAATATATTAAAGCAGTGGTAAAGGCTGTTGCTCCAGGTAGCACTTCAAAGGGCAAGGCCTCCTCTATGCACCTTTTAACTATTACACTACCAGGATCTGAAATGCCAGGAGTACCAGCATCTGTTACTAGAGCAATGGTTTCACCACTTCTTAGTCTTTGAAGCAGCTCTTCCCCCTTAACCGTTTCATTATGCTGATGATAGCTTATTAATGGCTTTTTTATTTCAAAATGGTTTAATAGCTTTAGTGTTTGTCTTGTATCCTCCGCTGCAACCAAATCCGCAGCCTTTAACACCTCTAGCGCCCTCAAGGTTATATCCTTCAAGTTACCAATGGGAGTTGGAACAAGATATAATTTACCTGCTGTCACAAGCTCACCCTCTTCCGTATATTTCATTTATTTCATCGCTGTAGCCACCCTCATCCTTATAAACGTAAAGAGGTGGATACCATTTTAAGAAGGTTCCTCCATCCCGCTGTCCTTCTACTAGAACAATATTGGGTGCCTTTTTTGTATTAGGATGGACCATTCTAATAGCCTTAGGTTCTATTTTATATTTCCTCATAAGACAAAGAATATCCGCTATTCTCTCCGGTCTATGTACCATGTATAAGCGTCCATTATCCTTAAGCAGTATTCGACTGGCCTTGATTACATCTTCTAAGGTAGCCAGAATTTCATGTCTTGCTATGGCATCTTTATCTGCAGGATTTACTATTCCTGAGCCCTTTAGCTTGTAGGGAGGGTTTACTGTAACCACATCTACCCTTTCCATAGATTTAAGCAATCTTTCATCCTTTAAGTCCCCTGCTATAAAATGAAGTCGGTTCTCTAGCTGGTTGTATTTAACGCTCCTCAAGGCCATTTCTACCATGTCTTCTTGTATTTCTAGACCTGTAATCTTGGCTGCCTCAGTCTTACCTGCCAGTATTAGTGGTATTATTCCTGTTCCAGAGCATAAATCTACTACTGTCATACCCCTTTTTACCCTAGCAAAATTGGCTAGTAGTACCGCATCTACTCCAAATCTAAAGCCATCTTTTTTTTGAATTATATGTAGCCCTCTCAGCTGCAAATCATCTAAGGTTTCATCTTCATTAATCCACTTTTCCATAACATCACTCTTTCAATTTTCAGTAAAAAATAAAAAGTGATATGAAAATACATATCACCATAAAATATAATATACTATTTTAACTCTTATTTCAATTTATATTCCAATATTACATCACTGCCAGCCTTAACTTCATTGCCTATGTTAAAGGTAGTAAAGTTCACCATGTCATGATTAGTTATGAGCACCGGAGTTACTAAGGAGCAATTTCTTGAAGCAACATATTCTCTATCTACCTTTAATATGGGGTCACCAGCTTTTACTCTTTGACCTTCCTCTACTAATCTTGTGAATCCAGCACCTCCAAGAGATATAGTTTCAAGGCCAATATGAACTAGAATTTCAATATCATTGTCCAAAAGCATTCCAAAGGCATGATTAGTTTTGAATATTAAGCTAATCTCACCATCTGCAGGAGCTACAACAATATCATCAGTAGCATCAATGGCCACTCCTTCTCCTACCATTTTGTCAGCAAATATCTCATCTGGAACCTCAGATAAATCCATAACCTTTCCACTTACTGGCGCAATAAGCTTAAAACCCCTTTTTAAAAAGTCTAACATAAAATGATCCTCCCATTTTACATAAATAAACTAAATATAAGCACATTATAAGTCTGCTAACATATCTTGTCAATCCTTAGTCCCTATATATATAGCTTTCCTTGGGTTTTTCTGTAGGAGTTAAGCTTTCAACCATAAGTATAGGCCATTTTTCTGCTCCTTTTAGCTGCAATTTCCCTGTCACTTCTACCCACTGTCCATTAGATATAGAAGTTTCCTTCTTATACTGGCATCTGATACCAATAACCTCTGTGTCGGCAGCACAACAGGCCACCACCATTCTTGATAAAATAAAGTCTTCTTTTTTACCCTGTTCCTTTACTACAAAACCTTTAATTCTTATCGCTACTCCCTGATACTTCTCTTGATTATTATAAATTTCTTTAAAGGTGGTAAAAAAGTTGTCATTGCTTATGATTAGTTCCCCATTTTTCATAATTATTTCTCCATCGCCATGGCTGTGGTTATGCTCAGCACCCTTATGATGGTGATGGCCACCTTCACCCTCTTCTAGTACTAGGGCCTTATAAAAACCTAAATTAATTCCCCTATTAATTGCAGCGCTTTCCGTTAAACCAGTGGGCCTTATAAATAAGTATATAATTACCGGTATAAGAAATAGAATATAACCGTATCTTACCTTTTCCTGCTCTTCTTCGCTAAAGCTATCGAAAATATTGTATATTAGCATAATACCAATAGCTATAGCTCCGAAGATAGAGTACTTAAGCATATCTGGATGAATAAAATTTCTAATATCTCCGCTGTATATCATTTTAATAAAGGTATAAAATAGCAGTAATAACACAATGGACCATAGGGCTGTGTCAGTATTAAAGCTTTTTTTCATCTTATCACCTCCTATAGTCCTAAGCCCAGCGTAGGTAACAGCAGGGCTGCAATAAAACATACTGAAAAGATTACAAATATAAGCTTTATTATAAAGGTCAATTTAAAATTGGATACCAGCATAATAGTGTTTTTTATATCTATCATAGGACCAAATATTAAGAAGGCCATGACGGAGCTGCCAGTAAACTGATTGAAAAAGGTTCTAGCTATAAAAGCATCGGTTTCAGAGCAAATGGATAAAACAAAGGCTAGAAGCATCATCATTAAGATAGAAGACACTTGCCCACTACCTAAGCTTAGGATGATATGTCTTGGAATCACTGCTTGAAAAAGAGAAGACAGCAAGGCTCCTAATATAAAGAACCTTCCTATTTCATAGAACTCCTCGCTGACGTGGCCTATTATGACTTTTATGTATCCACCATGCTTATGACCCTGATGATGGTCATGTCCACAACTACAGTGATGATGATTATGCTGACATCTTTCTTTTAAGGGACTGGTACCAGCAAGTTCATTCATTAAATAGCCAATAATAATAGAACATACTATACCTAAAGCAAATCTTAAAGGTGCTATGTAGGAGTGACCTAGAAAGGCATAATATGTAGATAAAAATACTACTGGATTGACTATAGGCACTGCAGTCATAAAGGTTATGGCCATTCCTATAGGCATACCTTTTTTTACAAGCCTCCTAACGATAGGCACCATAGCACATTCGCAAAGGGGAAAGAAGATTCCCGCCAAGGCCATAGCTAGCAAGGATAAAAATTTATTTTTAAACTGAAGGCTGCTTATTCTATCTTCTGACACCTTCAGCTGAATTAGGGTCGACACAAGTGCCCCTAAAATAAGGAAAGGAAATCCTTCAAGTATTAAGCTCAAAAATATGGTAGCAAAGTTTTTTAACTGTTCCATTTTTCTCCCTCTAAATTTATTGCTCATAATAGTGTATGAGGATTATTTCCAGTTAAGTATTTCTTTACAGCAAAAAAACTTGCAAAATGCACATTTTGAGGTATACTTAAAATTAAGGTTATAAACGGAAAGGATGGTATTTTAACATGGAAAACATATTAGTAAAGGAGTTATTTCGAAATACCTCCCAGTATCTAGATAAAACCATAACTGTATCTGGATGGGTAAGAACTCTTAGAGCTTCTAATGCTTTTGGTTTTATTGAATTAAATGATGGAAGTTTCCTTAAGAATATTCAGATAGTTTTTGATCAGAATTTAGAGAACTTTAAAGATATAGCAAAGGTAAATGTTAGTACTTCTTTAAGGGTTACAGGAAAGCTAGTAGCTACTCCACAGGCTAAGCAGCCTTTTGAAATTCAGGCTTCAGAAGTGGTTGTGGAAGGTCTTTCTTCTCCTGATTATCCTCTTCAAAAGAAGAGACACAGCTTTGAATTCCTTAGAGAAATTGCTCATTTAAGACCTAGAAGCAACACCTTCTCAGCAGTTTTTAGAGTTCGTTCCTTAGCATCTTATGCTATACATAAGTTCTTCCAGGAAAGAGGTTTTATTTATACACACACACCAATAATTACTGGTAGTGACTGTGAAGGTGCTGGTGAAATGTTCAGAGTAACCACTTTGGATATTGACAATCCTCCTAAGAAGGAAGATGGCAGCATCGATTTCTCTGAGGACTTCTTTGGTAAGGAAACTAACCTAACTGTAAGTGGTCAATTGGCAGCAGAAGCTTATGCTTTAGCTTTTAGAAATGTATATACCTTTGGTCCTACCTTCAGGGCTGAAAACTCCAACACCACAAAACACGCAGCAGAATTCTGGATGATAGAACCAGAAATTGCTTTTGCAGACCTTGAGGATGATATGCAGTTAGCAGAAGATATGATTAAATATATCATTAATTATGTAATGGAAAACGCTCCAGAGGAAATGGAATTCTTTAACACCTTCATCGATAAGGGCTTATTAGATAGATTAAACAACGTAGTTTCCTCAGATTTTGCTAGAATTACTTATACTGAGGCTATTGAGTTATTGCAAAAATCCGGTGAGAATTTCACATATCCTGTAGACTGGGGTTGCGACCTTCAAACAGAACATGAAAGATATATTACAGAAAAAGTATTTAAGAAGCCTGTTTTCGTAACAGACTATCCAAAGGAAATCAAGGCCTTCTATATGAGATTAAACGACGACAACAAGACTGTAGCCGCTATGGACCTTCTTGTTCCAGGCGTAGGTGAAATAATCGGCGGAAGCCAAAGAGAAGAAAGATTAGATTTACTAGAAAAGAGAATCGAGGAGCTAGGATTAAAGAAAGAAGAGTACTGGTGGTACCTAGAGCTTAGAAAATATGGTGGCACCAAGCATGCTGGCTTTGGCTTGGGCTTTGAAAGAATAATTATGTACATCACTGGTATGGGCAACATAAGAGACGTTATACCTTTCCCAAGAACACCAAAGAATGCATTATTCTAAAAAATATAGCTATTGGAGCTTAGACTTCAATAGCTTTTTTGATTTTGTGCTTTTTTGCTTTTCATACATATATTGTCATAAACCAAGTTAGATATTGCCTTTTTTCGCCCTGTAGCTTTGTTTTAAAAATGTGTTGATGTAGACCACGGTAGACTGGCAGGTTCCTTTGAGTTGCCTGTAGCTTTGTTGTAAAAAAGTGTTGATGGTAACCTAGGGTAGGTTGTCCACCAACACTTAGCTTTAACATAGCTATTTATAGTAATTTTTAAATATCTACAAGTTATGCTTGTCCGTCAACACTTCTTTTAAACATAGCTATATGCATAATTTATACCCCTTAATTGCAAAAGATTATCTATAGCTTATTGCTGAGTTTTATTAGCAGAATTTGTGTTTTGGATACTAGTTGTGTTTTGTGTAGGCTTTGATTCTTCATTATTGTCATTATTATTAGTCTTTTTCTCTTCGTTTTTCTTTTGCTCCTCTTGCTTACCTTTTTCCTTTTCTTGCTCTTT
>Ga0209537_1000942_pt1 | contig 34213 bp, 33 predicted proteins | sample BioPla4DNA1_FD_187698 | JGI IMG/M metagenome (GOLD analysis project Ga0209537, IMG submission 187698) | Biogas fermentation microbial communities from Germany - Plant 4 DNA1 (SPAdes) (version 2) | ecosystem: Engineered > Bioreactor > Anaerobic > Digestate | place: Bielefeld, North...
CAAACGATTGCCACGGCACTTCGTGCCTCGCAATGACACATATGATGGGCTTTTGGTTCTGCCATCGGCCGTTCCGGCACTACCGATGTTCTCTATCGCTCACTATTATGGTTGCGAGGAGCGCATCGACGTGGCGATCTCTTTTATTACCTTTATCGACAGTCTGGGGGACGATGCCTACATCGTCCCGTTTTCTTGGAAGACTTACCAATCATCATAAGAGGTACGTCCTCTTGCACCGTTTAGCCCTTAAAGGGCGGCTCTTTCGCCCAGGGGTAAAAATCCGGCATGTGGTTAGAGGGACTCATAGTAAAGTGCGGCTCTCTTTTTTCCAGAAAGGCATTAATTCCTTCATCCGCATCGGGCCTCTGTCCCAGGTAGTGAAATCCCTGGGACTCAATGCGGTGGGCTTCCATGGGATGAGATGCTCCCAGCATGCTCCACATCATCTGCCGTATCAGGGCTACCGAAACTGGGGCAGAAAATCGGGCAATCTCTAAGGCAATGGCCTGAGCAGCCGGAATAACCTGATCAGGCTCCACCAGTTGACTCACCAAGCCACTTTCGAAAGCTTCCTGGGCTGAGAAAACTCTTCCGGTCATAGCCCAATCCAGCGCCTTGCTGATGCCCACCACCCGGGGCAAAAACCACGAACTGCAAGCATCCACCACTATTCCCCTGCGGACAAAGACAATTCCCATCTTAGCTGTATGGGCAGCTATGCGTATATCCATGGGCAAGGTCATGGTTAATCCCACCCCACTGCTGCACCATTTATAGCAGCAATAATAGGCTTGGTGCAGCGGTACATGCGCAAAGCCAATATACCCCCGCCGTCCCGGTGCTCATCCTGAGCCACACTGGTATAGTCAAAGGTAGCTCCTGCCTCGCCTAAATCCATTCCTGCGCAGAAAGCCCGCCCCGCCCCGGTAACAATTATCACCCTCACATTGTCGTCGGCCTCGGCACGTCCCATGGCATCAACCAACTCTGCACGCATTACCTCAGTATAGGTATTCATGCGTTCCGGGCGGTTGAGGGTTAAGGTTAATATCCTATCTTCTATTTCATACTTTACCTGCTCATATTTCATGTTGGTTCCTCCTTCTCACACATACTGATACAGCTATTTCAAACCATATTTTTTAATGCGGCGGTCTACGGTACGGCGCGATACTCCTAATGCCTCGGCAACCCGGCTTACATTCCCATTATATTGTATCAGCAGTGCTTTAATCTGATTGGCTTCTACCTCAGCCAGCTGCTGTTTTATGTTTAGCTGTTTCAAGGGCAGGGGCGTTATAGATCTGTCCGTCTCTCTATCATAATATAGAGTCTGGATTTCCAAGGGCAGATCTTCTGGTCTGATTACATAGTCATTTACTGCAAACTGGATTCTTTCCGCAAAGTTTTGCAGTTCCCGCACATTGCCCGGCCAGGAATAGCGCTTTAACAAATCCCAGACCACCGGGTCAATGGCATGGATATGCTCCAGCCATTGGGGATCACCCTGGACCAAGAAATGCTTAAGGAGCAAATCAATATCTTCCGGCCGTTCCCGCAGCGGGGGAATCCTCAAGCTTATGACATTAAGCCGGAAATATAAATCCTTGCGGATGGTTCCTTTTTGAACTTCACTGTACAGATCCCGGTTGGTAGCACAAATAACCCGGACATCGATAGGAATAGCTTTAGAACTACCCAGGCGGCATACCTGCTTTTCCTGTAATACTCTTAACAATGCAGCCTGCTGCTCCAAAGGCATATCCCCGATCTCATCCAGAAACAGGGTTCCTCCCTGAGCCAGCTCGAATTTACCGGGACTTCCTCCTTTGCGAGCCCCGGTAAAAGCACCTTCCACATAGCCAAACAGTTCACTGCCTACCAGTTCCCGGGGAATGGCTCCGCAGTTCACGGCTATAAAGGGACCATCTGCGTAGCGGCTCTGATTGTGTATGGACTGGGCAAACATTTCTTTGCCGGTGCCGCTTTCCCCCTGAATTAGAATAGTGCTCTTGTTCTGGCTGGCTGCTTTAGCCAGTTCTATAGTATCCCTCATAATCTCGCTGCGGGTTAATATATCATCAAAACAAAAACGGGCCGGGGAAATGCTGTAGCGATTTACCAATCGATGTACTTCGGCCAGAGGTTTCAGCATTAAAATCCCCTTGTGGGTGGTCCCGTCGGGATCCTCAATAGGAGTTCCAGTAGCCAGAAACTGCATTTCTCTTCCTTCAATAGTTAAGACAATTTCCTCATCTCGAAAAGCCTGCTTTTTGGTCAGCATCTTTTCCAGGTTTTTGTTGTCAGCTACCAGTTTTTCATAACTTAACTGTTCCCGTATATCGACTGAGGTCCTCCCCAGCATGATTTTAAGGGTCTGATTTATAAATTCAATTTCTCCCTGGCGGGAAATGATAATTACCCCATCGGACATATTGCTGATAATATCCATGAGCAGTTTTTCTTTCAGCATCAAGGCCTGGTTGGAAATGGTTAATTCTTTGGTGCGTTCCTGTACCAATTGGTCCAGGTGATCATATGCTTTTTGCAGTTGGGTTTGGGCATGTATTCGCTCAGTAATGCCATAAGCACCTAGCATAACATAGGGTTGATCCCCCATCCATTCTTCAAACAGGAATACATCCACCCATTTTTCTTCACCATTTTTGGTTAGTATTTTCAATTCATAACTGTTGGGCACTTTTTCTCCCCGCTGCCGGGCTAGGGCATTGGTTCGAACCAATCCCTGGTGATCCGGGTGAATTACTTCCCAAAACTTCATCTGCAGGGCATCTTCGTTGCTGTACCCGGTATATTCTTGAAAAGCGGTGTTGGTCCACACGTATTGAAAATGCCGGTTATAGATGAACATAATTATGGGCCCATTGCGGATGAAATTAGAAAAACTCAGCCCTTCCAGAATGGTATCGTTCATAATTTCCACTCCCAATTTAATTGGCTTTAACTGTTTCCAACTTATCATTTGCGGTTCCAAATTACAACCTTGTTCGACAAATCTGTCCATTATTTGGTCAAAAATGCGCCTTTTCGGACAGAGTTGTCCATGGGTGGATACCCCTCATGTTTTCTTAATGTTGGGATATAGGCGTTTATAATGGTTTTTTGAATTTGGCCCGGGGTGGCACACAAATTGCTTCTTAATAATGCAAAGCCGAATCAACCAAACTAAATCTATCAATATGACAGGAGTGACTTGCATGACCGATTTTGATGTAGTGGTCATCGGGGCAGGCAATGGTGGTCTCACTGCTGCTGCCAGCCTGGCCAAAGCCGGGCTCAAAACCCTGATTTTAGAGCGTCATAATGTTCCAGGCGGCTGTGCCACTTCCTTTTGCCGGGGACGCTTTGAATTTGAGGTAGCCTTGCATCAACTAAGCGGATACGGCCAAGCTGACAACCCGGGGCCTTTGCGCAGTTTCTTAAGTCAATTCGGGATACCGGACCGTTGTGAATTTTTGGACATGAAAAATCTCTATCGTCTAGTGGTGCCCGGGCAACTGGATATTACTCTCCCCGCTAACCGCGAGGGCACTACCCAAGCCTTAGTAGCACAATTCCCCGATGAAAAAGAAGGCATTGAAGGTTTCATTGATCTAGTCTATCGCACTTTTATGGAATATGCGGCGGTGTTTTACCAGCGTGATCCGGAAGCCAGTGCCGAGAAATACACGCTGATGACCCAATACACACTGCAGCCCACCGAACAGGTTATGAATGAGTTTTTTCAAAACCCGCTGATCAAGGTGGCTCTGGGAATCTATTGGGGTTATTCAGGGGTTCCGCTATCCCAATTGCCCTTTATAGATTATGCCACCTTGTATTTTGCCTACTTACAGTGGAAACCAGGATATATCCGCCATGGTTCTCAGGCTATGTCCAATGCACTTTTGGAATATATTTTAGCTAACGGTGGTCAGGCTTGCTTTAACTGTGGAGCCAAAAGAATTCTGGTTGACGATGGTCGGGTGGTGGGAGTGGAAACCGAGCATGGTGATGTGATTACTGCCAATGCGGTGGTTTCCAACGCCTCCAGTATTGACACCTATGTGGAATTGGTAGGAGAAGAACATGTTCCTGAAGAACAGTTCAAGATCCTGGGCGGCCAAACGGTGGGGCCTTCCTCGCTCACCTTGTATGTAGGGCTGGACTGTGAACCTCATGAGGTGGGTATAACCGATACCACCAATTTTATTATCAGCGATCCCGATACGGACAAGCAGTTCGCCTCCATGAGCCGGCTGGATACCAACGATGATTACCTGCTCTTATCCTGCTATAACCTGGATGATCCCCAGGCATCACCACCGGGTACATCCCAAGTCTCTATTGTTAACTTAAAATATGCCCAGCCCTGGCTCACTTTGCCTCCATCAGAATATCACCAGGCCAAATTCAAGGCCGCCGGTGGAGTTCTAAACCGGGTTGAACAAGTTTTTCCCGGCTTTCGCGATCATATCGAAGAAATTGAAGTGGCTACTCCCTTAACCCACATGCGTTATCTGAACACTCCAGGAGGAGCTATTTACGGCTTTGATCAGTTTGCCAAAAACTCCAACTTCTTCGTCTCCCCCACCGCACCCATTCAAGGTCTGGCACTAGCCGGAGCCTGGGCAGGACCGGGCGGATTTCAGCCTTCCTTGATGTCCGGTGGTTCTGCCGCCAGAGCTATTAAACGCTATTTACAGCAGCTAGGGGAGGGAAAATAATGAGTGTACGCCAAGATATAAGACCTGCCTTAAAAGGCTACCAGGAAATAAAAAAAGAAATGGAAATCTGCCAGAAGTATGGCCGGGATTATCGCCATGATCGGGGCCTGAAAGCGGCCATAATCGACCGGCTCCATCCCCGGCAGTTGGAATTGACCGTTTCGGAAATCATTACTGAAAATGCCCATGCCAAAACCCTGCGCTTAACGGCTAACGGACGAGCTCTGCCCTCGTTCCTGCCTGGTCAGTACTTGAGCCTGACCATGGATATCGATGGGGTTCGAACCAGCCGTCCCTACAGCATATCCTCCTCACCTACCCAAACCGCTTATTATGATCTAACCGTCGGGCGGGTAAAGGATGGTTTTGTTTCCAACTACCTTTTGGATGAGGTGAAGGTGGGAGATACCCTCACCACCAGCGGGCCATTAGGAAATTTCTATTACAATCCTTTGTTTCATGGCCAAAAGCTGGTATTTCTGGCCGGTGGCACGGGAATCACTCCCTTTATGAGTATGATCCGCACCTTTACTGATCAAAACCTTGATCTGGATATACTCTTGCTCTACGGCTGCCGCTCTGTTAAAGACGCCCTGTTCCTGCCTGAACTGAGGCGCCGTGCTGAACTGCATACTAATTTCAAGTTTGAATTGGTCCTTTCCGAACCAGACAGCGGCGATCAGGGTCGCAGGGGTCTTATCGATGCCAGTCTTATTAAGGAATTGGTTAATGATATGGCGGGAACAACTTTCTATATATGTGGGCCCTCAGCCATGCAGGAGTTCTGTACCAGCCAGTTGGAATCCCTGGGAGTAAGACGCCGGGCCATCCGCCGGGAAGCTTTTATATCCCCTGGCGATGTCTTGAACGATCCCGCCTGGCCTAAGGACATATCTGCGGATAACCCGGTCACCCTTACCGTACAGCGTTCCAGCGGAGAGATAGTTACTATCAATACCCGGGTAGGCGAACCCGTCCTAACGGCACTGGAGAAAGCTGGACTAGCTGTTCCTAATGCCTGCCGCACCGGGGAATGCAGCCTCTGCCGGGTCAAGATGACTGCCGGGAAGGTATTCCAACCCAACAGTGCTTTGGTACGCCAGTCCGATCGTTTACTGGGTTATATTCATTCCTGCCGGGCCTATCCGTTGTCAGATTTAACTCTGGTTATTCAATGAGTAGAAAGGGGAGACTACTATGGCATTCTCGTCCAACATCACTTACGAAGTGGTTGATAACATCGGTATTATCAGCCTGACCGATCCCAAAGGTTACAACTTTTTTACCTGGGAGCTGATCGATGATATCGGCCGCATCCAAGAAGAAATCGCCCAGGATACTTCCTTAAGAGCCGTGATTATCCAGACCAAGGGCAAGCATTTTTCAGCCGGCATCCACTTTTCCAGTCTGGGAATCTTGAACTCTCAGCTGGTAATGGAGAAGCTGTTTCGCAACCAGCGCATCTACTCTTTCTGGCAGGAAATAGGGATTCCCGTGATAGCCGCCGTAAATGGATTATGTTTCGGCATCGCCACGGAATTAATATTAGCCTGCGATATCCGCATCGCCGCTGAAGACAGTGAGTTTGCCATTCAGGAGGTACGGTTTGGCTTATCCCCGGATCATGGCGGTACCACCCGCTTAACCCAACTAGTGGGTGTCGGTCAGGCCAAGCGTATGATAATGAACTGTGAACAAATCAAGGCTGAGGAAGCTCTGCGCATCGGTCTGGTGGAAGTGGTGGTTAAACCGGAAGAAGTTCGTGATTATGCTTTCAAAATTGCTAAAAATATGTGCAACTTCCCTCCCGCCGGATTACGGTTCGCCAAATTAGGCATCAACCTGGCTAACGAAAGCAGTGTAGCTGCCGGACTATTTTTCGAACAAGCCCAGGCTACCTACTGCTGTGGAACTGAAGACCAAAAGGAAGCTTTACAGGCCTTTATCGAGAAACGCCCCCCGGTATTCAAAAACCGTTAACAGCGACCCAGCAAGCAAAGGAGGAACTAAATGAAGACCAGGATCACTGAATTGTTTGGAATTAAATATCCCATTATCTGCGGAGGAATGTTGTGGCTTTCCACACCTGCCCTGTGTGCAGCTATATCCAATGCTGGCGGTTTAGGCAATATAACCGCAGCTAATTACGACACCGGCGAAGAGCTGCGGGCGGCTATCCAGGAGACCAGGAAACTGACCGACAAGCCCATTGGGGTCAATATCACCCTGCTGCCCTCTTTCAGAATTACCGAGGAAACCTATGATGATTATTTCCGGGTCTGCTGCGAGGAGAAAGTTACCGCTATCGAGGTTTCCGGAAAACCTGCCACCAAGTATATGGATATGGTACATGCCGCCGGAGTCAAGATCATGCACAAAGTTGGAGCGGTAAGGCACGCCCGTAATATTGAAAAGTTTGGCTATGATGCGGTAATTGCCGCTGGCATCGAAGAAGGCGGGCATCCCTTGAATGATGATGTAACCACTATGGTCCTTACCCCTAGAATGGCAGAATCGGTCTCTATCCCGGTCATAACCACCGGTGGTATTGCCGATGGCCGCGGACTAGCGGCAGCACTGACTCTGGGAGCGGAAGGAGTGCTGATGGCCACCCGGTTCATAGCTACCAAGGAATGTGAAATACATGAGAACTTTCATCAGGAGCTGATCAACCGCCAGGAACAGGATACTACTCTCATCAACAAAAGCATAAATTTGCAGGGACGCGCCCTGAAGAATGATACCGTAGCCAAAATCCTGGAGATTGAAAGTCAAGGAGGCGGGTTGAGCGAATTAGCTCCATTTATTTCCGGGCAAAGGATGAAGGAAGCCTATAAGACCGGTGATGTAAATTACGCTGCTTTTATGGTAGGACAGACCGTCGGTTTAATCCACGATGTAGTGACCTGTCAGGAACTGCTGGACCGGATGGTACAAGAGGCTGAGGAAATTTTGGCCAAAAACTTGGCCAGATTTAAGTAAACCTGTCTTTGCTGTGAGAATGGAGCCTTATGTGGTGAAAATAGTTATCTCAGTGTCATCGGCCGTTCCGGCACTCCTGATGCTCCATTCAGTCGCTATTAATGTTGCGGGAGCGAAGCGACGAAGCGATCTCAAACGCATATTAGCACTGCAGCCTCAATAGTGACCTCAGGGAACATAAGCAGTTCCCTAAGGGGGATTTATTAAGATACCGCAGATAGACTAAACAAAAAAGTCATATGGAATCAGCGAATATCTGCGTAAATCTGCATCAAAACAGTTATTAATTTAAAGGGGGTTACTTAAATGGAAGATTATTTGAAAGAATTTGAAGCGGATGCAGAAAAATGGCGGCATACCTGGGAATCACGTTTGGACAAAGAAAACCCTATCCACTATGATTACCCGTCTGAACCACCCAGATGGTGGTTCAACAAGTGGGCGGAGGAATACCCTGACCGGCCTTATTTATTAATGGGCGATCTGGTTTTGACCTACGGAATATGCAACGACATGAGCCGCCGTATCGCCAACGCCCTGCTGGATCTGGGGGTTAAAAAAGGTGACCGGGTGGCTGTTATGGCTCCCAACGTCCCTCAATATGTTATGGCTGTGCAGGCATTATTCAAAACCGGCATGATCGAGGTACCTGCCAACCCTCTTTACACTGTACCGGAATTGGCTCATCAATTCGCTGACAGCGGCACGGAAACCGTCATCGTCATGGCCATGTTTGCTTCCAAAGCCATCGAATTATTAAAAGATCCTAACTCCTCGGTCAAAAGGGTCATCTACTTCCAGGTTCCCAGCGGACCCGTTGAAGTAGAATCCGGCGAAGGAATCTATGACTTGAACGAACTAATAGCCAAGGCCAGCAATGCAGAGCCGGATATTGAAGTTACCGGCGATGATATCTGCCGGCTACAATATACCGGCGGTACTACTGGGGTACCCAAAGGATGCGTCCTGACCAATTACATGGTAATGACCCAGGCTATTCGCACTTCCACTATCAGTGCCAGAGGTTTTACCATCGTTTCCAAAGAAGATTACCGTACCCTGGCCGCTATCCCCTTAAACCATGTTTATGGCTACAACTTCAATATCGGTGTTAACCTTTATACCGGCGGCAGCATGGTACTGGTGCCTGTACCCAATGCCGACAACCTGCTGACGTTCATTCAGAAAAACAAACCGACCATCTTTGCTGCGGTTCCAGCCATGATTATAGGTCTTATTAATCATCCCGATATAGCCAAGGCTGATATCAGCTCGCTGAAAGGCATGTTCTGCGGTTCGGCTGCCCTGGCAGTAGAAACCCTGAAAGAATTTGAACAGCTCACCGGCGGCTATATCATCGAAGGTTACGGTCTGTCAGAAACCTTGAACATTATTACCGCCAATGCCTTCAACGTTCGCAAATACGGCAGCGTCGGTCTGGTATGGCCTGATACTGACATAGTCATCGTAGATGTGGACACCGGCACCGAGGTAATGCCTCGGGGCGAATTTGGCGAAATAGTATGCCGCGGTCCCCAGGTTATAAAAGAATACTGGCAGAACCCCGAAGAAACTGAGAAAGCCATCCGAGGCGAATGGCTCTACACAGGTGACATCGGGTACATTGATGAAGAAGGCTTCGTTTTCATCGTTGACCGTAAAAAAGACATCATTATCTGCAGCGGCTTCAATGTATATCCTCGCGATGTGGAAGAAGTCTTGTTTGCCCATCCCAAAATTGTTGAAGCCTGTGTAATAGGAGTTCCTGATCCCAAACGCGGTGAAACCGTAAAAGCCTTTGTAGTTACAAAATCAGGCGAGACCCTAACCGCCGAAGAAGTCATTGCCCACTGCCGGGAAAGCCTGGCTCCCTACAAAGTACCCACCCAGGTAGAATTTATGGATGCCCTGCCCAGAACCACTGTGGGCAAACCCGACAAAAAGGCTCTCCAAGCTCGGGGATAAGCATAGTCTAATTAAGTAATGAATTTAGCAGAACAGGGCGGCAGGAAAACTCCTGCCGCCCCCTTTATATGTCAAAAACGAGGGGTAACTCTCGCTTTTCCTTGATTTCATCCTCAACTATGGTCACCTTTGGTGTAGACTACAGTCTTTCCCTAAAATATTCCTCCATTATCTCCAAGGCAAAATCCCCTATGTCCCTTCGGTTGTCTTTTCCTTGGTAAATGGGAGCTAGTTCATATTGGGCACACATTCTATTTACGGCATTTAGCACGCTGATTAAGCTATCATGGGTGCGGGAACGATTCTCATCAATGGAGGCAAGCTCTTGCAGCCGTTGCCGGTTACCAGCTCCATCATCGAGCTGCATTTCTACTCCCTGTATAACAACGATATGAACATATTTAAGACTGCTCTCCAGCAAATTCTTTATCATAAGCTTTTTTCTAACCTTGATCTTTTCTTCAGATTTATCTGACTCAATGGCCTCTATTAATGACTCTACCCGCTGTTTAATGCTCATTTCCTCCGGTCCCCCTCAGAATACAAGCTTACTCCAGCCTCATGTTCCAGTAACAGCACTCGGCTCTGCTTCGCTGGATATATAGCATATATCCGATTATACCAATAATGTTCAGCCTCAGGTCCCTTGAATTTAATCCCTTCTTATGGGTGAATCAGAATCCTCCATCTGCATAAATACTAGCCCGCTAAGGTCAGCATGTTTGCTGCCTTAGCGGGTTTTTGTATTCAATAGCATATTTCTATATAACTACTTTATTCCTTCTGACATGTTGTCTTACCGCACAATTGTATATATTAGGATTTGCAATTGATTTTACTTAGGTAATTGAGCCAGGAATTTCTCGATCCGGTCCATTCCCTCTTTAATATTTTCCAATGAATTTGCATAAGAAAACCGCAGGTACCCTTCGCACTTCGGTCCGAAATCAATGCCGGGGGTAACAGCTACGCCAGCTTTTTCAAGTATTTCAAAAGCAAAGGCATAGGAATCGTTGGTATACTTTTTTACATTGGCCAGAGCATAAAATGCTCCGGTGGGTGCAACCCTGGTGGCGATCCCCATTTCGTTAAGTCTCCTAAGAAGATATCTCCGCCTTTCGTCATAAGCCTGTACCATATCTTCAATATACCTGTCGCACTGGGTAAGGGCTGAGATAGCCGCAGTTTGCGCAAATGAGGGTGCACATATAAATAAATTCTGCTGCATCCTCTGTATGGGGCAGGTATATTCAGGGGGAGCAATAACCCAGCCTAAACGCCAGCCGGTCATAGCATAAAGTTTGGAAAAGCCATTGATAACGAACGCTTGGTCAGTAAACTCCAGAATAGAGTGTTCTTCACCCTCATAGACGAGACCATGATAAATTTCATCCGCTATTATTGTTGGGCCTATTTCGGCCATGGCTGCCAATTCCTGGCCTGAAAAAACCGTACCGGTGGGATTGGCCGGTGAATTTACTATTACTCCCCTGGTGCGGCCACTAATCGATTTCTTAATTTCTTCTGGGCGATATTTGAATCCGTCTTCCTCCCAAACGGGTACAAAAACCGGCTGCCCGCCCAGGTATCGTATGAAATTAGGATAGCAGGCGTAATACGGATCAGGCAGAATAATTTCCTCGCCCTGTTCCATTAGCGCTGAAAAAACCAGCAACATTCCAGGGGAGGTACCCGCTGTGACCAGAATTCGATCAGGTGACACCTCTACATTGTATTTGCTTTTATAATGAGCTGCGATCGCTTCCCGCAGCTCTATTTTACCAGGGCTGGAGGTGTAGTGGGTATCGCCTGCTGTAATGGCTCGGATGGCGGCTTCCTTTACCGGCAGGGGAGTGTCAAAATCGGGTTCGCCAATTTCCATATGGATTATACTCTTTCCCCTGGCTTCCATTTCCTGCGCTCTTTCCAATACATCCATAACGATAAAAGGCGGCATTTCCGCTGCCCTAACAGGTAACGCTGTCTTACTCAGTATAATCACCATCTTTAAGAATATTTGATAGACGCTGATATTAATTATTACTCTAAAATGCCTGACGTAGCAAATATTTTCATATACTAACCTCCGACTATTCTTGTTCACAATTGGCTGCCGCTAAATGCCTTGCTCACCATTCCCTTGGCACTTCTGCATATTAATCTCCCGAAAGTATTTGTTGTTTTCCACTAGTTGGGTGAAAGGTTACCGGGCGATAATGGTTAATATCCACCCCTGCATTGAGCATGTTTTCGCGTTTTAAGTAATATTCAAACACTGTCTAAGTTCCGCCATGAATCATCTGAAAACAACCAGTGGCTTGTCCGGTCTTTTTAAATGGCTCTCGGCCTTGAGGATACGAGTTGCTGCTTCTTTTAAGTCATTACAGCTCGGGGTTTGCAACTCGTTATCTGATGGTTCCCTGGAATAATTCAAGCTTCTCGCCTGGCAACAAAATTGTCAGGGCTTGTATTAATGCTCTCCTTAAATTAGGCCAGATGCTGGCGATAAAATAGTCCACCTTCTTTGCTTATTAATTTAACTTCTTTGATATATCCTTGCGATTGGGCTTCCTTTAGCGCATTCAAGGACCGGTATGACCATTTGCTTTTTATTTTCCTTGGAAATCTATGGTCTTTAAGATATTCTTTATAAGCCAAGTTGCATAGTCGATGGGCTTGGCCATTTTGGCTGCGGGGAATATAAATTATTTCTACTTCTGCTGCGCAAGACTCTATAAGAACCCTTAAATCCCCTAAAGAATTGCCCTGGTTTGGGCCATATAAGTTGCCCGGAATGGTCTGATCATCTGTGTGTATGATTATTCTATTAAATCCTTGCTGCGATGCCCAAAGCAGGCCAACCATGACGGCGCTCAGTTCTGCGTCGCTGGATTTATTAGCGTATATCTGATCGTACCAATAATGTCCCGTATCGGCGCAAAAAGCTGCGAATGCTGCCCGGGGACATTTTTTCGTATTTGGTAATTTAGTTCGGCGAATACTGCCATCGCACCAAATATTAACTATCACTTCATTACCCCTTTTAATTATGTATTGACTTTAACGGAGTTCCGCAATGTCCAGAAGAGTTGAGAAAAAACGCCAAACCTGAATTCGCGTTTGACGAAATTGAAAATACTGGTCTTAAAATAGTTATCCAACCTGATGCAAGACTATTTGTACGCATAGACTTCCAAGCCGACATTTCAAAACTAGATTTGCTTGTTGAAAAATATAAAGAACTAATACAGGAGGTGGGATACAAGCGTTAATTATAGATAATTGCTCTACTTTGTTGGCAATCCGGTTGGCAATTCTTAAAATGGGGTTGTACGGACACAAAAAGCGAGGGCTTAAAACCCCCGCTATTTCTTGACTTTCTATGGTGGGCGCAACAGGGTTCGAACTTCTATAGTTTTCCTGTATTTTTATATGCCTTCCAGCAGTGTCAAATAATTTATGAGGGGCTTTCCACTTTCCCCAAAAGATACATGAAAGCAAAAGCTGGGATTTTAATTATGGGTTTAGTTGTTTCAAGCGGGACCACACCATAATCGTCCGGCCGTTTAGTAACCATTATCGCACTGATGGTATCATCCCGATCGGCCAGTTTAACAACTGCTTCAGCAGGTCCTATTGAAGTGTCTTCCCGGTGTTTTATTTCGATAAGGATTTTCCCCTGGGGAAGCTCCACTACGATATCTACTTCCTTGCCGCTTTTCGCATCTCTGTAGTATCCAATTTGGCTCCAAATGTTACTATAGAAGGATGTGATATGCTTGTATGCTATCGTCTCAATGATAGTACCCATCTCGTTGGGATCCGCCAAAACCTTTTCGTCCAGCATAAGTACAGCATTTCTTAGAGCAACGTCGGTAACATACACTTTAGGTTTACCCCTCAAGACCTTCTTTCCTTCGATATTTACAGGACGGCTGACATAGATAAGGTTGGCCTGTTCCAGAATAGTCAAGTAATTAGTTACGGTTGGCCTAGATATACCTAATTCTTTAGATATGGTTTCCTGATTAATGATTCCCCCGCTGTGCAGGCAAAAGTATAGGAACATCTTTTCCAAATCCATTACATTGCGAGTTCCAAAAAGTGCAGTTAAATCCCTTTTTAACACCTTGTCGGCCACATCTTCGCGCAAAATCCTTTGGGCATACATCCTATCATCCGATAAAACCAACTCCGGAAAGCCGCCAACCAAAAGGTAACGCTGAAAATGCTTTTGAATCCCAGATAAGCTAACCATCAATCCAGCCATTTCTTTCGCCCCTAATTCGTGTATGGTTGCCGGGTCAAACTTCACCGGTAACTCTGGCTTTTGGACCTGGACAAAATCCAGATATTCATAAAATGACAGGGTAGGAATTTTAATGGTAATCCAGCGCCCCACGCCGCTTTCAATTCCTTTGGCTTCAACTAAGGGGCTGGCAGAGCCGGTAACCATGATTCTATAATTAGGGCTCTGGTCATAAAGGGTCTTGAGCCAGGTATCCCAATCCTTCGCATATTGAATCTCGTCAAAGAAAAGGTAAATATCATCTTCCGTATTCCCTGCTATCGTTTCCATAAACAGGGTTACAGCATCTGACATAGTAAAGAACTTCAACAATGGATGATCAAATGACACATACAGAATATTTCTCTGGGAAACGCCTTTAGTCAACAAATCAGCAATACACTGATATGCCAAAGTGGTTTTACCGACTCGCCTCGCTCCCGAAAGAAAAACTATCCTTCGCAGCGTTTTGTGCAGCAGCATTTTAGAAACATCGAAAAAGGCACTGCGTCGTATAGGCTTACTAAGGTTTTTGGGAACATGGCCGGTTGTCCACCAGGGATTATACCCAATAAGGACATTCAGCAATTGTTCTCTTTCTAAGAAGGCCATTGAATCACCCCATATAATTAAACTCCTTTTTATATTATACCAGTATCAGTGTAAAATATACTTTATATTATGCGCATTATTTTGCGAAGTTACGTCCTATTGTGTTTCATATTTCCAAAATCTGCGGAGGGTGCCTACGGAGTTGCGAAGTGAATTAGGGTTGTAAAATCAGGTGAGACCACAAGGAATCTCTAAATTGTCATCACGAGGAGCGAAGCGACGTGGCGATCTATTTTCAATATTATGTAATCCTCATTTGAGATTGCTTCGCTACGCTCGCAATGACACGAAAGATGACTTGCATTGACAATACATTGCAATGACACGGGCAAATTTATGGACAACTGTCAATCTTGCTTTTGCCCATAAAACAAGCGAGGGCTTAAAACCCTCGCTATTTCTTAACTTTCTATGGTGGGCGCAACAGGATTCGAACCTGTGACTTCTACCGTGTGAAGGTAGCACTCTCCCGCTGAGTTATGCGCCCTGAGCTTTTTTATTATAGCACTTCAGCACGTGATATTCAAAGGTAACTGCCAGCAGAACTTCAGTCAAATATCTGGCGGCTGACAATGGTCTGGCTGCGTTTGGGTCCTACGGCTACCAAAGCTTGTTTAACCCCAGCCAATTCTTCCATTTTTCTGATATAAGCCTGGGCATTGGGGGGCAGCTCCTCATAGGAGGTAACATTGCTCAGATCCTGCTGCCAGCCGGGCATCTCGATATATTCCGGCTCGCATTTGTCCAGGATAGCCAGATTCTCCGGGAATTCCTGCAGGAGCTTTCCTTGATAGCGGTAAGCTACGCAAATTTTAATGGTCTCAAAACTGTCCAGCACATCCAGCTTGGTTATAGCCATATCGGTCAGCCCATTGATGCGGACGGCATAACGCAGTATTACGGCATCTAGCCAGCCGCAGCGGCGCGGTCTGCCAGTGGTGGTTCCAAACTCAGCCCCTTTTTGCCGTAAGGTCTCCCCTAATTCGTCACACAGTTCGGTGGGGAATGGTCCTTCGCCTACCCGGGTAGTATAAGCCTTAACTACTCCAATTACCCGGCTAATATGAGTAGGTCCAATCCCCGTTCCCACACAGGCTCCCCCGGCAGTGGGATGGGAAGAAGTTACATAAGGATAAGTTCCGTGGTCAATATCCAAAAGAGTTCCCTGGGCTCCTTCAAATAGTACTTTTTTGCCTTCTTTAATAGCGTTATGCACCAGTAAGGAAGTATCCGCCAGGTAAGGCTTTAGGAACTCGATTTCACTTAACACCTGATCCAGCAGTTCTTGGTAGTCAAAGCCCTCTTCACCATAGAGGTCCTGAATCAACCGGTTCTTATCTTCTACCTGCTGTTTGAAGCGTTCCTTGAAACAGTCCTGATCTACCAGCAAGTCGCCAATGCGAAATCCGGTACGGTTGATTTTATCGGCATAAGCTGGGCCGATACCCCGCTTGGTGGTACCGATACAGCTTTTGCGGTCTTCAATTTCATCTATCTTTTTATGATAGGGCAAAACCAGCGGTGCTCTTAGGCTAATGCGCAGATCGCTGGTATCGATTCCCCGTTCCTGCAGTCCCTGGATTTCTTCAATGAGTTTTTGCATATCCACAACTACTCCGTTGCCTATCACACAGAACGTGTTGGGGTACAATATCCCGGAAGGGATTAAATGCAGCATAAACTTCTCATTATGAACTTCCACGGTATGGCCGGCGTTGCTGCCTCCTTGATAGCGTACTACGCAATCAGCTTTCTCGGCCAAAAAGTCCGTTATCTTACCTTTTCCTTCGTCACCCCATTGGGCGCCGACCAATACCACAGCAGACATTCGTCCACCCCCACCAGTTCATATTGCTCCATTTTAGGCTGCTAAAGCGTTTTTCCAGCAAACTCATCTTAGCAGAAGCACCCTGGAGTGTCAATATTGGGCACTTCTTGCTTCAGGTAAAGTGCCGGCATTTTGGCTCGGATGCCGCCTTCTCTAATTTAAGGTCGACCTGCTTTACGCTCTGCATAAAGCGGCGCAGGCGTTTCCGGTCTTTTTGGCCCGGCTTTATCTCTACTCCTGTTAACACGTCAACGGCATAAGGTTGATGCTTCTCAATCAGCGGCCCCACATTATCCGGGGTGAGTCCCCCGGCCAGTATGACCGGGATATTTACACTTTGCTGGATGGTATGGAAGATAGAGCCGTCAACGGTAACTCCAGTGCCTCCCGGGAGAGACTGGCGGAATGAGTCGATTAATAATGCCGCTATTCCTGTCTCAGCCAGGGCTTGGGCTGCCTTAATCGGATCAGGAATTTCAAAGGCACATTGGCCTTTGTGATCGATGCTTAAAGCTTTGATGCTCTTGATGCCATACCGGCGCAACTGCTGGGTCACAGTTCTTACTTCTGTCCAAGTCTCCTGGAAATGAACTTGAATAATATCCGGTTGAACTTCCCTGGCAACCGCCAAGATGTGGTCTGCCGATCCGCCGGTTACAACACAGGTGCTCACAAAAGGCGGCAGTCCATTGACTAGCTGTCTGGCCTCACTACTCTTAATATTCCACGGTACAGAAAGGGGGTATTCTACTATCAGGCCTACAGCGTCAACGCCTGCCTCTATACAGACTTCTGCATTTTGCTGATCCATTATCCCGCAAACCTTTACTCTGGTCATAGGGCTATCTCTCCTGCTGCGTTAAGCTCCCGGTAAATCTGACCCGGGTTATCCCCTTTGAGCAGAGCTGTCCCCACCAGTACTGCATGAGCTCCGGCGGCACCAGCTCGCTTTATATCTAGGGCAGAAGCAACTGAGCTTTCACTAATTATCAAGGCTTCATGGCCTACCAATCTGACCAGCTTTTCCGTGGTGCTTATATCTCCCTGGTCTACCTCTAATTGAAGAATATCGCGGTTGTTAATGCCCAGCATGGTTAGCGGCAATTCATTGGTTTTGCTGATTTCAGCTGGGGTGTGAACTTCGACCAAAGGTTCCAAGCCTAGTCGCAGTGCGGCTTCAACCAGCTCTCTTAACTGCCTTTTTTCCAGCATAGCAGCAATTAAAAGAACTGCACTGGCCCCGCAATCAACGCTTTCACGCAGCTGCTCCACATTGACTATAAAGTCCTTCCGCAAAATTGGTACGGACAGGGTTTTGGCTACCTGATTCAGCAGCTGCAGTGAACCGCCAAAGTATTTGGGCTCTGTCACCGCTGAAAGTACCGGTGCTCCAGCGGACACCAGAGTTTCAGCTATGCAGAGCGGATGTCTTCCGCCTAGCAGGTCGCCCTCCCGGGGTGATCTGCATTTAAGATCGGGAATTACGGCTATTCTCCCCTGGTGATACTGCTTCCAGAGAGCACCGGAGAAGGTGAATCTATGGTTCATTCTTACCTCCCCTTCTAAGCTGACCGTATATCCCGGGATGCGGTAATGAGCTGCTGCAATTTCTTATCTGCCTGGCCGCTGGCTATGATTTCAGCAGCCATCTCAATACCTTCTTTGAAGGTATTGGCCTTTTCTCCAACCAACAGCGCTCCAGCCGCATTTAATATTATGGCTTGACAACGCGATCCTTTGTCTTTTCCCGAAAAAACCCTACGGATTACGGCGGCATTCATCTCCGGTGTTCCAGTGCAGATATCCTCTATGGAACAACGGGAGAATCCAAAATCTTCCGGAGCAATTTCGTAGCTGATGATTGAGCCCTTGTGTATTTCGTTTACCCGTGTTTTGCCCAGCAGAGATATTTCGTCCATGCCATCCACACCGTGCACAAACATTCCCCTGGTGTAACCTAAAGAAAGTGCTATTTGGGCAACTATGTCCAATAGCTCTGCTTTGTATACACCTAAAATATGTCTGGTGGCACGGGCAGGATTAATAAGAGGACCAATAATAGTATAGAATATGGTCTTTATCCCCAGCTCTTGCTCAGGAGTAAGTACTTTGTGCATTACGGGATGAAACAGCGGTGCATAGATGAAAGCGATGCCTATCTCCTCGATGAGCTTTTCCACGTCCCGCGGCAAAAGGTTAATTTCCACCCCCAGAGCTTCCAGAACATCAGCACTTCCTGAAAGGCTGGAAATCGATCTGCTGCCGTGTTTAGCTACAGGAATTCCTGCTGCAGCTGCAACTATAGCTACCGCTGTGGAGATATTAAAGGTGCTGAGACCTCCCCCGGTACCGCATGTATCCAGCAGTTCACTATCTACCTGGGGCGAGATTGTTTCACAATTATCCCGCATAGCCTTCGCTATAGCTGTGATCTCCTCCAGTGTGGGACCCTTCATTAACAAGGCCACCTGAAAACCGGCAATCTGTACACTGCTAAGCTGGTCATTTTTGATGGCGACAATCAAATTGTAGGCTTCTTCGGCGGTTAAATTTTCACCAGCCGTCAACTTCCTTAGTACATCCTGTACCAACATCACCACTCCTCCCTAGTTATCGTAGTTCTCTCAGCTCAGCTATATCTCCTCAAACTCAACTCCGCTCTGCTCATCTCATCTCCTTTCCACCTCGATAACTTAGACCAGTCCAGTGATGATTTGTGTACAGCGAAAACCCGGTCTGGCCTAAAAGGTATAAAAAAACCAGCACTTAGATAAGTTCTGGCAATGAACAACCTCCAAGCTCGAACTCATCTAATCTATTCCTAAACTCTGCTCTTCTCGTCATTAATTAATTGTCAGTGATTGCTGCGAAAATTAATTGGGCTGTGTCATCAGCCGTTCCGGCACTACCGAAGTATTTTCACAGCAATGACATCTCTGGAAGATATTGGTACCACGCACAAGAAATATGGCTATCCTGCGCCGCAGGTGACAATTGGTATCAATTCTATGATGCCCCCTTAATCTTTATGCTGATTTATAGCTTGCTTCATTTGGCGTATATAAGCAGACACCTGGGGAATACACCCGGCACCATACTGCTCTACTATTTGCATAATGGCACTGCCTACAATAACCCCGTCCGCAGTTTGGCTTATCTGCCAGGCTTGCTCCGGAGAAGCAATACCAAAGCCGACAGCACAGGGAATATCTTTTACAGCCTTAACCATGGCCACCATGTTCTCTGCCTCGGTACCGATTTTTTCGCGCACCCCTGTAACTCCAAGGGAGGAAACACAGTAAACGAACCCCTGCGCTTCTTGGGCGATTATGCTTATGCGCTCTTTGGAAGTGGGTGCAATCATGGAAATCAGGTCAATGCCATATTCACGGCAATAGGGCAAGATCTCACCTTTTTCTTCAAAAGGCAGATCCGGTATTATCAGGGCATCAATCCCTGCTTCCCGTGAGTTGTGCATAAATCGTTCGATACCGAAGGCAAAAATGGGATTAATATAGGTCACAAAAGCCAGGGGAACATCACTTTTTTCCCGTACCCGGCTGACCAGAGCCAAGATTTTATCCGTAGTCGTGCCGGCTTGTAAGGCCCGCATACTAGCGCGTTGAATAACCGGCCCTTCGGCAATCGGGTCTGAAAACGGTATTCCCAGTTCGATCAAATCGGCCCCTGCCCTAGCCATTTCCAGTATCAGCTGTTCCGTGGTTTTTAAGTCAGGATCGCCGGCTGTGATAAACGGAATTAAGGCCTTTCCTTTCGCAAATGCCTGCTCTACTCTACTCATAGATTTCTCGCCTCCGATAACGTGCTATAGCCGCCACATCTTTGTCGCCTCTTCCGGAAAGGTTGACGACAATAACTTGTCCTGCTCCCATGGTGGGCGCCAGTTTACGCACATGGGCAATGGCATGGGCGCTTTCAATAGCAGGTATAATGCCTTCCGTACGGGCCAGATACTCAAAGGCGTCCACCGCTTCCTCATCGGTGACCGGGACATACTCGGCCCGGCCAATATCATGCAGATAGGCGTGTTCAGGGCCAACCCCTGGATAATCAAGCCCTGCTGAAATAGAATATACTGGCGCTATCTGTCCATATTGATCCTGGCAGAAGTAGGATTTCATACCGTGAAAAACACCCAGCCGCCCTGTGGTTATGGTAGCGGCATTTTTGTCGGTATCAACACCGTGTCCGGCTGCTTCACATCCTATCAGACGCACTTCTGGTTCATTGATAAAATCATAAAACAGGCCTATGGCATTGCTGCCGCCGCCTACACAGGCCACTAGAGCATCGGGCAGTCGTCCTTCCAGGTTTATAATCTGCTCTTTGACTTCCCGGCCGATAATGCTCTGGAAATCACGGACTATGGTTGGAAAAGGGTGAGGCCCCATAACGGATCCCAGTACATAGTGGGTATCCTCTACCCGGGCGGTCCATTCACGCATGGTTTCATTTACCGCATCTTTTAAGGTCTGAGTGCCGCTGGTAACCGCATGTACTTTTGCCCCCAGCAGCTCCATGCGATACACATTGAGAGCCTGCCGTTCCGTGTCCTCCTTGCCCATAAAAATTTCACATTCCATATCCAAAAGAGCGGCCGCTGTGGCGGTGGCTACTCCGTGCTGACCCGCTCCCGTTTCTGCTATAACCCGTCTTTTGCCCATATACTTAGCCAGCAGTACCTGCCCTAAGACATTGTTAATCTTGTGCGAGCCAGTATGATTAAGGTCTTCCCGCTTCAAATAAACTTTGGCTCCGCCCAAATCCCGGGTCATTTTCTCGGCATAATACAGCAGGGAAGGCCGCCCCACGTAATTACTCAGCAGTTCCTGCAGCTCCCCTGTAAATTGGGGGTCATCTTTGTAACGGTTATAGGCCTGCTCCAGCTCCATAACTGCATTCATTAGTGTTTCTGGAATGTATTGTCCGCCATGAACACCGAACCTGCCTTTGGTCATACTCTCACCCTCCTAAAACTGAAAAAGCTTTTGTCCCGTAAAGGGACAAAAGCTCAATTTGCTTCTGCGATACCACCCTAATTGACGATTAATCGCCCACTCATTTTGCATACCATCATATGCACCCTACTGATAACGGTCAGGGTTCCCGTCAGCGCCTACTCTTTTCATTTCGGGCTGCCCTCGCAAGTCCATTCAAAATAACCGGTGTAACCGCCTTCTCACCAGCTGGCGGCTCTCTGCGTACCCTTGATTATTCCTACTTCTCTTGCTCATCGGTTTAAAGCATATCGGTGTCATTATAGCCCGGATGGCTCAGTTTGTAAAGCTTTTTCAGTTATAGCCGCCCCTATTATTCAGCAAACACATGGGCAAAAGCTTCCTGCACGTTTTTTACCGGAATGATCTCCAGACCGTCCATCTGCAGGGGCACATCGCCCAGATTGTCCGCCGGAATCAGAACTTTATGAATACCGGCTTGTCTAGCTCCATACAGTTTCTCGTTTAGTCCGCCTACCGCTTTAATCTGACCGCGAATAGATAGTTCACCGGTAACAGCTACATCCTGATGAATTCGCTTTTGCTCAATTGCTGATAAGATAGCCAAGTAAATGGCTACGCCAGCGGAAGGCCCGTCCACTTTCCCGCCTCCCACCACATTAATATGCAAGTCATAATCCTTAATGTTTTTCCCGGTGGCCTGGCGCAGCACCGAAGCAGCGTTAAAAACTGAGTCCCGGGTCATGGAGCCAGCGGTATCATTAAAACGAATAGCTCCCTGACCAGGAGTTTCTGCTGGGAAAGCTACTGCTTCCAGTTCTATTAATCCGCCTTGATATCCATAAACACCTACACCAAAGATGCACCCTATTTCCGGCTCCTGTCCGGCCCGGGCATATACCGGCGGGGTGAGGCGACTGTTTTGAATAGCCTGGTAAACATGAGCACAGGTAACTACCAGATGGTCATGGTCGCTGCCATTTTCTTCGTTTAAGGCCAGGGCATAGGCATCCACCAATAGCTTATTAGCTCCCCGGCCATCACTGGTATAATTGCCGATAGCCTCGGCCACGCCTGGTTCAATATCAATCTGCAGTTTGCGGGCGGAAAGCTCCACTATATTCTGGATCTGGGCAGCGGTCAGTGGTTCAAAAAAGATTTCCATACAGCGGGAACGAAAAGCCGGGCTGATCTCTTCTGGGCTGCGGGTAGTAGCGCCTATTAGCACGAAGTCCGCCGGAACACCTTCCTCAAAAATTTTCTTTATGTAACGGGGTATGCGTTCATCATGGGGGTCATAATAGGAAGACTCGAAGTAAACCCGTTTGTCCTCCATGACTTTGAGCAGTTTGTTTTGCAGAATCTTATCCATTTCGCCGATTTCGTCTATAAATAAAATACCTCCATGAGCTTCGGACACTAAGCCCAATTTAGGTTCAGGGATTCCGTCTTCAGCCAGTTCCCGGCGAGCCCCCTGATAAATAGGGTCGTGGACGGAACCCAGCAGGGGATTAGTGGATTCGCGCGGATCCCAGCGCAGAGTGGTTCCATCTACTTCTACAAAGGGTGCGTCTTGGCGGAAAGGATTCTGCTGTCGCCCCCGAATTATTTCCAAAGCTAGGCGGGCACAGGTGGTTTTGCCCACTCCCGGGGGTCCATAAAGAAGGATATGCTGGGGATAAGGGGTATTCAACTTGGAAACCAGAGAACGAATGGCCTTTTCCTGGCCAACAATTTCTTCCAGTACTGAGGGGCGAAGAATCTCCAGAGCAGAACGATTCAGGCTGGTATGTTCCATAACTTCCAGCCGGCCATATTTTTTTAGGGTCTGGGCGTTCTCGCGGCTGCTGTTCTGTTCTTTTAATACCTGGGCCTGAATATCGCGCAAATACTCATTATATTTTTCATTCATTTTATCCTGGATACGTTGCTGCAAATCCTCTTCTACGGCTCTGCGGGCAAACTTCTCCGCTATCAGATCTTCCATTTCTTCAAGGGTCTTTTCCAGATCCTCATCGGGTTCCAGGTCGGATAAAGTTGGGTTTTCCCATAGTACCCGCTTTAACGCTAGGATTCGCTCCCCTACATCCTGGGAACTCATTAAATCTATAGCATCCAATTTGCTGGCTCTAAGTATTAGACCCTGGGTACCGTATAACTGGTCCAGGCTCTTGTAGATAGATTCTATTCTCCACTTTATTTTAGATGTTTTGGTCTTTTGATAATGGTGCTGCTCCTTCTTTCTCCTCTTCCTAACCTCATACTGCACGACATATCCTCCTAGAGTTAATCTGCTGCTGTGACTATTACTTTTATATCAGCCTGAATGGAGGGATAAATTTTGATTCTTACCGGGTACTCACCCACGTGTTTAATAGGCTCGGTTAACTCAACCTTTTTCCGGTCTACAGTGACCTTGAACTGCTTTTGAATGGTGTCGGCTATTTCCTTTGCAGTTACTGCTCCAAACAATTTATCTCCGGTGCCGGTACGAGCTTTTATGTTTATCACCTGACCATCTAGGCTTTGTTGTATTTTGACCGCTTCCTCTTTTTCCTTTTCCTGGGATTTGCGCAGTTTTTCGTTGCGCTCCTGAACCTCTTTCATTCTGGTTTTTGTGGCTTCTACTGCCAGTCCTTTGGGAATCAAATAGTTACGGGCATAACCATCGGCAACTTCCTTTACTTCCCCTTGTTTGCCCTGACCTTTGACATCCTGAAGAAAAATCACTTTCATTTTTATTCCTCCTTCGTTCGCAATCTCCGGTAGTCAAGTAATGAATCAAACAACCCAATTACCGTCAAAAAAATGATTGCCGAAGCAGTGAATAGCAGTGATAGGATCACAAATACAATCACCAGGATCCTGCGGGTACGCCCCCGGTACCGCCTTATTTTATAAACAGCGGCGGCTAATCCATAATAAAGGGCTATGGGTACGGAAATCAGCAGTATATTGGATCCCATATAGTAGATCACGGATAGCTGGTCTCGCCCCCACAACCACAGAACCAAACCGGTGATAACGACCCACGCCATCTGCCAGGGCATGATTTCTTGATCAAAAGGCTTTCTTATTAGACGGTCTAGGTTGCGCTTTTGGCACCAAAAAGAGGCCAAAAAAATGATGAAAAATACTGCCATTATAGCCTGAAGATAGTACAAGGCCGGTAAATGCCGCACTGCTGCGCTCATAAATGACAGGAGCGCTTCTTTCACTTCTTCGGAGCTCATTCCCTGTTCTTCATATAATTCCATCAGGCCAGAGTCTTCATAATACTCTATGGTTTCTTCCACATGAGCTTCCATTTGCTGTTCTATTTGTTCCATACCCAGGTCACCGGAAGTGTAATACAGCCACCCCAGCAGGAGACTTACCCCTATGACCGCGGTGATAACTCCCCAGCGCTGCAGGTAATAATAATCACGGCCTTGGTGAGCCATCCAGCTAATTACTACCGCCGGGACAATGAAAAAGCACAGCATAGTAATAGTATTATCAAGTCCTGCTAGAGAAGACACAATTATCACATTCATGACGATTATAGCTATTAATTCTCTTCTATCCAGGTGTAAAGCTCCGATTAGCAGACTGCTTCCCCATAGTATGGCCGCAATCAATGCAAAGAAAGGCAATACCACCATGAGTAAGGCAAACGCTGAAGTCCATAAGGCAATTCTTATAAATTGGGTCAAGTGATCACCTCTTTTGGTTCTCTATATAACGCAGCAAATCAGAGAGATCTCCATACCACCTTTCCACTTCATGACCATTATTGATATTAGCCAGCAGCTGAGCTTTTATTTTAGTATCAACGGTATGAAAACTTACCCCCACCCGCTTGCCCAGCAGGTAAGCCACAACTATTATAGCAGCCAGCGCATCCCCCGCAGCATCGTTGCCCGTCTTTAATAAGGCTTTGAATAAAGCCCCCACCGAATCTACCATTTCGGCTTTAAGCCACTCTATTGTCTTAAGGTTCTTGGCAACATCTATTTCCCGGTTTTTACTGGCCAAATTATACACCTCCCCCGTTTTCTTGAGTTCTTCGCTGCTTGTTCTTTTTCCTGCTCTCCAGCATGGTGGGTGGGGAGGCCATAAATGGTAAAGCCCCCGAATTCGGGGGCTTATGGTTATTCACTGGTGTATGGCAGAAGAGCCACAATCCTGGCCCTTTTAATAGCGGAAGTCAGCTGGCGCTGGTGATGGGCACAGTTTCCGGTGATTCTCCGGGGGAGAATTTTGCCTCGCTCAGTAATATAGCGTCTCAGGCGTGGAACCTCTTTATAATCTATGTGCTCGATTTTGTCGGCGCAGAAGTTGCACTGACGTCTCTTTTTGCGGCGTTCCTTTTTAATCATCAATTATCCCTCCTTAGAAAGGAATTTCGTCATCCTCCGTGCTGTCCACGAAGTCTATATCGTCCAGGCTGACCTCGGTACCGAGATCATCCCATTGGTCTTGTTGAGGCTTACTCGGGAAAGAAGCTTTGGCTGCTGAACCGCCTGTCCCTCCTCGATCCAGAAAACGGACATCATCAGCTATCACTTCGGTTACTTTCCGTTTTTGTCCCTCCTGCGTCTCATAAGTACGCACCTGAATACTACCCTCCACAGCAGCTAACCGACCTTTGCCTAAATAGTTGGCGCAGTTTTCCGCCAGCCCCCTCCAGGTAACAATGTCAATAAAATCAGCTTGCTCCCGGTTATAGCGGCGATTTACCGCCAAGGTAAAACGGCAAACAGCCGTACCATTTTGGGTATAGCGAAGTTCAGGGTCATGGGTTAAACGGCCGATTAATATCACTCTATTCAGCATAGCTTTCCCCTCCCGAATCCTAACCTACTTTTCATCTTTACGAACAATCAAATGACGCAGAAAACGGTCCGCTATTCTAATGACACGGTCCAATTCATCTACCGTTTCTGGCGTGCCGTTAAAGTTCCACAAATAATAAACACCTTCCGTATAGTCTTGAATGCTATAGGCAAGGCGCTTCTTACCCCAGCCGCTAACCTCTTCCAGAAACTCTCCGCCAAAATCAGCGATAACCTTTTGTAAACGCTCTTTGGTTTCAGTAATGGTTTCTTCGTCAAGATCGGGCTTGAGGATAAACATTATTTCATATGCACGCATGGTAACACCTCCTCCCTATGGACTAACCCAGAAATGGGCCGGCTCCGGTTGTAAACCGGAGCAGGGACTTCAATAAATTATAACCATAAATCAAGTGTGGGTGCAACAATAAATTGCATCGCTAGCCCAAGAGAGAGGACAGTTTTTTAAAGCAGGCCTTTGATAAGTAAACTTCGTAATTCTGAGCAGGGTTTTTCAATAATAAACGTGTCATTAAATAAGGCTTTCAGAATAGCCAATGGTTCGTTTTGCTCTTTATTCCTAAAACCAATTATACAAAAGCGCCAATGCTGCGGCAGGTTGGCTACGGTCACCAGATCACCGACCTGGAACTCTGTTTTGCCTACCAGTTTAAGCGCCATAAAAATCTCCCTCCTCCCGGTGGTGGTTACCTTATTATATGCATTCCGGTAAGGGAGTGTTGTCAGGATGGTTGCGGTTTTTCCTCTACTCGTATCATACGGCGTTCAAACTCCGAGCGGGGCATCATGACCAGACGCCCGCATCCCTGACAACGGATCTTTATATCCGCTCCCATGCGAACTACTTCCCAATTAAAACTGCCGCAGGGATGCTTTTTTTTCATGCGCACTATGTCACCCAACTGGAATACTTTCCGTTGCATAAGCCACCCTCCCAATCCAGGTCGAATTCCTGAATTAAACCATGCCAGTCAGCTTAACGTCATTTAGGGCGTATATATATCGTGCCCGGTTTACCGGTGGCATTATTGCGAATTATCCCCACCACCGCTGCCGGAACCTGCCGGTTTTGCAAAGCCTGCTGCATATCATCCGCCCGTGATTCTTCCACCGCTATTAATAATCCCCCTGCGGTTTCCGGACAGAACAGCACATCTTTTAGAATTCCATCTACTTCCTGTTCATAAACTACTTTGTCCGCTAGATAGTCCCGGTTAGCATAGGCTCCCCCCGGTACCAGTCCTATAGAAGCATAGTCTAAAACCTCTCTCATCACCGGAACCTTATCCGTCCATAGTTCCACCTCTACTTCGCTGGCAGCGGCCATTTCCTGCAGGTGTCCTATCAAACCGAACCCGGTTATATCTGTAGCCGCACGAACACCTATTTCCTGCATGGCTTCACTGGCCTCCCGGTTGAGGGTGGTCATCCAGCGGGCTGCTTCGTCACTGGCCTCCTGGGAAGCCATTTCAGCTTTGATAGCCGTATTTATAATACCATTGCCTATGGGCTTGGTCAGTATTAAAACATCACCGGGTTTAGCTCCTCCATTGCTGATTACCCGGTTTGGATGAACCATACCGATCACAGACAATCCATACTTAGGTTCCTGATCATCAACAGTATGTCCTCCTACCAACAGGGCGCCGGCTTCTTCAATCTTTGACAGACCTCCCGCCAAGATATCCCGTAACATCTGCATATCCTCACACTCGGGATAGCATACGATATTCATAGCCAGGCGGGGGGTACCGCCCATGGCATAAACATCATTAATAGCATTGGTGGCCGCAATCTGACCGAACAGGTAAGGATCATCCACCATAGGGGTAAAGAAATCTAAGGTTAATATGAGTGCTATATCCGGGCTAATACGAAATACCCCTGCATCATCACGGGTTTGGGCTCCCACTAGCAGATCAGGATGATAGGGGAAAACCGCATCGCGGAGAACTTCATCCAGGGTCCCCGGACCCATTTTAGCCGCTCATCCTGCAGCCCGGACCATCTGAGTCAGCCTTTTTTGATTCACTCTTCCTATCCCCCTTTCTGTTTATGAATTGTCAACGCGAGTCTGCAGCAAAAGCTCTATCTTCCCCTGGGAAGCTAACATCTCCTGTAAGCCCCGTTTGAGATTGCCACGCCCCGTTGGGGCTGGCAATGACATATAAGGAACCATTTTCACAGCAACCTTAATAGTGAGTTCCGAAGGAACGAACATCAGTAGTGCCCAAAGGGCCAACCTTAATAGTGAGTTCCGAAGGAACGAACATCAGTAGTGCCCAAAGGGCCAACCTTAATAGTGAGTTCCGAAGGAACGAACATCAGTAGTGCCCAAAGGGCCAACCTTAATAGTGAGTTCCGAAGGAACGAACATCAGTAGTGCCCAAAGGGCCAACCTTAATAGTGAGTTCCGAAGGAACGAACACCAGTAGTGCCGGAACGGCCAATAACATGTAAGATGACTTCCTTGAATCGCTACGTCGCTATGCTCCTCGCCACGACATGACATCTATTTAACCAGTAAAGGAATTGAAAAACGCATTATAAGCTTTGTAGGCCATGTAAATATCAGCTTTGCTGGCCACTTCAAAAGGTGAATGCATACCCAGAAGAGCCGGTCCGCAATCAACTACCTCCATGCCGTAGCGGGCTACATACTGGGCTACGGTGCCTCCTCCTCCCGCGTCCACTTTGCCCAATTCTCCTACCTGCCAGATAACCCGGTTATCATCGAAAAGCCGGCGTATCTGACTCAAAAACTCAGGATTGGCATCATTGGAATCATATTTGCCTCTGGAGCCAGTGTATTTAGTAAGGACCACACCCCGCCCCAGATAACTATTATTCATTTTTTCGAATACATCCAGGTAGTTGGGATCTACCGCCCCGTTAACATCGGCTGATAAGCAATATGAATCAGCTAGAGCCTTTCTTACGGTATAATAGTCAGCCCCACCTGCTTTTTGCATCAGCTCAGCTACAAACAGTTCTACTACCAGGGACTGCAACCCGGTATTGCCGCTGCTGCCTATTTCTTCTTTGTCGGCGAACAAACACATGGCCGTCCGCTGAGGAATAGCCGCATCCAGGATAGCCCTCAGTGAGGTATAGGCACATATACGGTCATCCTGGCCAAAGCCTCCTACCATACTGCGATCCAAACCTACATGACGGGCTTTGAAAGCCGGCACAAACTGCAGTTCCGCCGAAGTAAAGTCATCTTCTTCTATACCATAGCGCTGCTCCAGCATTTTGAGCACCGCACTTTTAACCGGGTCTTTGGCTCCAGTTGCTTCGGGACGGCTGCCAATCAGCGCGTTGAGACTTTCCCCGGTTATCGCCTCAGACATTTTCTTCTCCATCTGTTCCTTGGCTAGGTGAGGCAGTAGGTCAGCAATGGTAAACACCAGGTCGTTTTCGTCCTCACCCAGCTGTACGTCCACTCTGGTACCATCCTTTTTGAAAATAACACCATGTAGTGCTAAAGGCATAGCCAGCCAGTGATATTTTTTAATTCCTCCATAGTAGTGAGTTTTCAGCATGCTGAGTCCCTCTGCTTCATATAAAGGCCGGGGTTTCAAATCAAGACGCGGGGTGTCTATATGAGATACCACCAGATTTATACCTTTACGTAAATCCTGCTGACCGATAATAATCAGGGCACAGATTTTGCCTTTGGCTTCCATATACAGTTTGTCTCCTGCTTTAATCTCTTTCACCTGATCCAAGGGCTGAAATCCGTGCTCTAAAGCTATTTTTCTTACGTATTCAACCGCCTCACGTTCGGTTTTAGCCAGATTAAGAAAGTCGATATAGTTATCGGCAAAAAGGTAAGCTCCTTGAGCCTCCTCTTCATTCATTTTAATCCAGGCATTATTTTTTAGATCTTCTCCTATTTCGCTCATAAATGGGACCTCCTTTAGTCAATATATTTTAGTTTCTCTGACCCTATCCCGGTCTATGCACCGCTGTCCATCCCCAGCATAGCCTTTAACAGGGCGAAGATGTATAAAAGCTTGGGAACTAAGTAGGAATCGTTCATGGCCTTCATAATAGCCTGAGCACCAGCATAGTTCAAATTAGCGGCTAGTTGGATGGCTGGTCGAAGTAATCCTAAAAGAATGGTTATAATAAGCAGATTTTTTACAATAACTAAGGCCAGGCCTAAACCAGAATTGAACCAGCCCAGAATGCCCCAGGAAACCAGGGCATTAGCAGCACCGAATATTATAGCTATGAGTCGGGCACCCACAAATGTTATTAACAGGAAGCAAGCTAATATAAGTATAAACTGAGCTAAAAAGTCAGCCGGTGTAGGAGCGGTTAGCTCATATTCTAAGACTCGTGGTATGGGCAGAGGAAGAGCTGTCACTGGCAGGTGCCCCGCTACCGCATCGGCTACAGCGGTGCGCAAACCGAATTTCTCTTCCAACAGCAGCACCAAGTCATCACTGAATAAAAGAGCAATAATAAACGCACCTATAGTGCCAAACAGGCCACCAAAAGATTTAACAAATCCCTGCCGCAATCCCACCAGTCCGCTGAGGACCAAAAGCGCCAGTATTATTAGATCTACCAGGTTGGCCTGCACAAAATCACCGCCCTAAAAGTAACATCCATATTATAACATACCGTTGTATGGCTAATCTTTAGCTATAATTAATAAAATATAGAGGGAGCAGTGCCATGACCTGCTCCCTCAAAACCCCCGGAAATTATCAATGTGATATTTTTATTGTACCTTCCTTAAGAGGTAAAAGATATAATTATTTATAATAATATAGCAGATTAGTTAATCACTAGATAAACTAGTGCAGATGTTGATGATACCTACATTATACTGGTATTGTCTATCACCTTCCACTCATAGTAAATTATAGATGAGGTGGGGAAATTGGAATTTACAGAACTGACCAATGTCAATGAAGTTATTGCCTATGTGAAAACCTTTGGCGTTATGGCGCCTTTAGTAGCCTTTGGGCTCTTTGTAGTGCAAGCAGCCTTACCGGTTTTTCCATATGTTATTCTGGCCGCAGCAGGTGGACTTTTATTTGGTTTTAAGATGGGCTTTTTGCTTTCCTGGTCAGGCGCTCTAGTAGGAGCTACTATTGCTTATTGGGTTTGCCGGTTGTTGGGAGCAGATTGGGCCGAACGCAAGCTGAAACAGCGATTCGGTTATGATGTAAGTCGCACCGATAACTGGCTGGCTTTTTGGGGTATTGTGGCCGCCCGTATAGTGCCGGTAATTCCTACCCCGGTTATTAATGCCGTGGCTGCCATCAGTGGAGTGTCCTTCTGGAATTTTTTCTTTTCCTCAGCCATCGGCAAGATTCCTTCCGCCGTTTTATATACCGGATTGGGGCTGGCACTTTTTAAGGCCCAGGATTTAAAGTTGGCCTTGGCCATCTTAGGTCTTATAATCTTTTTGGCGGTTGGAGGACGATATTTTGCCAAAGGACGTATTTTTCATTTCTCCAACCGGAATTAATCATTTTGTAGATATTTCCCGGGAAATAATGAAAGAAACATTAATTTGTTAAATCAAAACAAAGGGTGTTGGGTATGACATCCTTTTTTCGACTTTTAAGCTTAGAACACATCACATATTAAAGGGAATGATGAACCTGTTCAAGCACAACCCTATTCTTAATGAAATCAAAGAAAGCTTTAGACTTGACCTTTCTGCTCTGCAAGATATAGCAGAAGATTTCTATGAAGAATTAATCCTGGCTGTAAACGGGCAGCCCTCCTCCCTGCAAGCACTGCCTTCCTACTTACCCACCGCGTCAGGAAAAGAACAAGGTAACTTTATTACCATTGATTTCGGAGGCACTAATATCCGCGTTAGTTCGGTAACACTGCAGGGGAATGGGAGCTGGTCAGTGCGGGCAGAAGTACGAAAACCCTTGCGGGATCCAAATCGGGAATATGATCTGACCACAACTGAAACCAGCGGCACCGAGGTTTTTGACTTTGTTGCTGACCTGATTGCCCAGGTATACAATAGTTTTCCTAGTTCCCAAATAGGGATGACTTTCTCTTATCCCATGGTACAGCACAGCAAAAATGAAGCTCGCCTGTTGCGCTGGACTAAGGAGTTACAGCCCCATGACACTATAGGTGAAAGAATTGATCTTATGCTCACCGAATCTATTCGTCGCCGGGGGCTGGCTAAACTGTCTCTGGCAGCTATTATCAACGACACTACCGCCTGCGCTCTAGCTGCATCATATCAACACCCCGCCGTGAAGATTGGCTCCATTTGCGGAACCGGCCATAATTCCTGCTGCCTGTACCCGTATTTCCCCGAAAAGCCGCCCGTAATTATAAATCTAGAATCGGGAAACTTTAACCGGCTGCCTCTTAATGGTTTTGATAAACGGCTGCACCAGCATACTCTGGACCCGGACCAACAACACCTGGAAAAAATGGTGGCGGGCAAATACTTAGGAGAAATGTGGCGTTTAATACTCTGGGAGCTTATCCAAAAGGATCAGTTACCAGAGCCTAGCCATCCTTTGTTGCAACAGCCTTTCGCGGTTAGCAGCGAACCATTAAGTTACCTGTATGCCGACCCCTGGGGTAATAGTGCCCGGCAATGGTATCAGCAGGCCGGGATAGACCACTATCAACCCTATCAGTTATTGATTTTACAGGACATCAGTGCTGCTGTCATTCACCGGGCTATTGGTTTAATTGCGGCCAGTTATGCAGGTATACTAAAAAGCAACTCCTCTTCGGATGAGCCCGCTGTAATTGCCGTAGATGGTTCTGTTTTTCGCTTTCTGCCCGGATTCAAGCAGGGTGTTGAACAGCAGTTGGCTAATTTGCACCCCGACCATCCTCCCAGATTATTACTAACCCCAGAAGGCTCCAGTATCGGAGCTGCGGTCGCTGCTGCCCTGCCTTCTGTTTAACTGAAAAACACGCTTTCCCCTGGGAAGTCCTCCCAGCATCTGGTAAAATTAACCTATCACTCCCATTTCCAAAAATATCTGAATATACTGCTGTATGAAGGACTGGTAATATTTGTCCTCTAGGCATACTGGATAAATCTAGTTAGGATAGGGACAAGGAGGTAGATATTGTGAAAAATTTGTTGAAAATTGTCTTTATGGTCGCACTCATCTGCTCCCCGTTACATAATTTTGGTTTTCTAGCATCGGCTGAGGCTGCGCCGGTCATTACCGTCAAGGCTTGTGTCTCATTAACAGGCAGCAGCGATGGTTATGTTCTCCCCAGTTATCTGGTGAGTAAATATGTAGATGGGAAAGCCTACACCCCCAGCAAATCTCCGGTGGTGCGCATTTACCGAGCTGCCAAACCCGGCCATAACTGTCTACCGGAAAAACCAGTAGTTCCGGCTCCTAGGCCAAAACCGGGTCCCAAACCCGAGACTCCCCAGCCAGCTCCGGAGCCACAGCCTAAACCAGAAGTTCCAGCACCGGCACCCAGTCCAGAGCCTAATCCGGTTCCTGAACCTAAGCCGGCACCGCAGCCAGTCCCCTCTGACTTTTCGGCTATGCAGAACGAAATGCTGGGTTATATCAATGCGGCCAGAGCCCAGCATAATTTGGCGCCCCTTACCTTGGACACCGCTTTGTGTAACGGAGCTTATCTGAAGTCAAAAGATATGGCAGAAAACAATTATTTCAGCCACACTTCCCCCACTTATGGAAGCCCTTTTAATATGATGAAGAGCTTGGGAATTTCCTACCGGGCTGCCGCTGAAAATATTGCCAAAAACACCAGCGTTCAAAGTGCTCATAATGCTTTCATGAATTCCACCGGGCACCGCCAAAACATTCTGGGAAGCAGTTATAAGAAGGTAGGTCTGGGCTTCTATCAGGAAGGCCGCTACTTGTATGTAACCCAGTGGTTTACTAATTAACAATCACTGATAAAGTATTAAAGCCCCTTGGGCCTGATGGCCCAAGGGGCTTTGTCTTTTCCCGCGCAGTCGTTCATGGTTGATTTTGAAACCCACT